>JACLAD010000025.1_pt1 | contig 23768 bp, 14 predicted proteins | sample 8027901 | NCBI WGS metagenome assembly JACLAD01 (sample SAMN15725071, study PRJNA655200) | protist metagenome | isolation source: fluorescence activated cell sorting (FACS) single amplified genomes of... | place: Spain: Blaines Bay Microbial Observatory, Mediterranean Sea | collected 2016-07-05 | reverse complement strand
TTAATCAAGAATTTAATCCTGTCTTTCGGATTATAAATTCTCGACCAATTCTGATCAAAAAGTACGTACCAAATTCCTAAAACAGGAATGATTTCAATTTTGAAAATTTGAAGTTTTGAGATCTTGTAGGTCACTACATTTATAGATCAATTTTTTAAACAAAAGTCTGCGATGTTTTTCCCCCAATATAATTTTTTCCCCAATCTAAAGGTTGCATTTTTACGTGGACTATTTTTGCCATTACATTTTGAGAAAACGCATTTTACAAGTACCGGTTTTGGGTGCATCTCATGCGCTATTCGTAGCGATCGTCAGATCACCGACCTGCGGTTTCAATTTGTGAGTGCTATCTTGAAATGTATGGCATTGGTATTTCACATTGCAATCAGAACTGTTTCCGCAATCTACCAATGCATATTTCCGATTGTTTTTAAAGTCACCACCACTTTTTAAAGATCATATATTTTTTCTTCGAGATTTGAAATGGAAGATCTCCAAAAAACCAGTAAATTAGAAGACAATTTTGTACCATCAAAGTCATTTATGAAGTCGTTTTGCTTGTAAGTATGGCAAGTCGAAGGTTTTGTCAGAAAAACTGTTGTGTGAGAAAGTTGTGTGAGTCTAGCGTAGTCAAAAATAAATCTGGAAATGTGTTCGGTATGAAGTCTATTACAATAGTAATGAGACATATCACAAAAACCTGTCGCAAGTTGTCGGAACAAAAACATTACAAAAAAGTTGTCAAGTGGACCCAATAACAATTTATCGTCTGTTAATGTGCGTGTGTTCTCACCAAAAACCAAAACTAAAAACCAATCCCCCCTACATAAAAATCTTGAACCCAACAACAAAACCCATATATTTTAAACACATTTTTCAAAAAACAAAAATTTGAAATATCATGATTTTCAACACAACTCAAAACCGACAACGCAATTATGTTTTTTGCATCCTGTCAATCTGACCGTCTTATCTTCTGAAAACTAACAAATCTGCAATCTACATCCTACAAAATGGTTTTACGAATTACGTGATGCTTTATATAGGCACACAAGTAACTTAGAGATTTGGCTAGAGTCTCAATTTTACACTAACTACACACAAATTTTGAAACCAGCTCAGAATCGATCTACATCGCGATTTTACGCGATTGAAAAAAGTATTTCGTTTTCTGAGTCTAGAAAATTTACACAACACCAAAACATATTGTAAATTTGTAATAGGATTTTATCACAGCGTATAGCTCGTTCCTCTTTTTTGTACAAAAGGCACGAGCTAGCTGCAAAAAACAAAACATACACTAATAGCGTAACAAAAAACTACACGAATTAACAGCCATATCTTTTTGGAGTTTGGTTTATTAGCGTTCCAATCTTAGCGTTATAAACCAACATTTTTTTCTATTTTACAAACCTTAAGAAGTCTGTCAAACACTATCGTAAAACCATCCTGTACAGCACGATTTGTTTCCTGTATAGTAAAACGTTTTTACTAAAAACCAAATTTGTACACTACACAAAATTTTGCGTACACTACAAAACGAAGCTGTTGCAGTAACAAACAGCGTAATACCAAAACAGCGTAATACCAAAACAGCGTGAAATCAAAAAAAGCTTGTATAGTAGTAGATAGATAGAAGAGTACTAACCATGAGTCGGAGGAGGTCACAGGATGTCAACATGGAGGGCTCGGATCATTCTGGCAACGCTGCACTAGACGTACCTAAAATTTCAACCTTTTGTTTCAAAAACATTCACAGAAACAAAAAAGTTATGTAAAAATGTGAAGTTTTGCATTGAGATTTGTGCTCAAACATTTTTTGTGTGTTGTAGCCGTTTGGTGCAGGGGCGGCGCAGACTCCTCCAGCGAGATCTCGATCGCCACGAGAAAGGATGAGTCCGAGAAGTCCAGCAGTTAGTCCTACAGCAGCGGAGAACGAGAATGAGTTGAGTCCTTCGAAACGTGAACGTCACCACCGACGCAAACGCCATACACATACTCATCATGAAGGGCATGAGCGCACGACACCATCGCATAGGACACGAACAAAAAGTCTTACGGAGAATCGATTCGGCGCTGGTAAACCCCCTGCGTATGGCAAGAGGCGAGGATCGGAGAGTCATCGCAGCGCAGCAGCGTCAACGCCCCTATCCTCGCCTAGAGGGTACCATGGAAAGCCGGCGGAAGAGCAGACGCCCTACCGCCGGGCTGACCGTGCCCGAGCCGTACGTAGCATGATGTCAAGAGGTAGCAGTACCAACATGACGCCGACTTCACATTCCGGTTCGCCTACAGCAAGGAGTTCTTTTGACATGACGTCCCGTAGTGAACTCCCTGAACATGCCGGTGATGGCGAGCCAGCTTCCCAGCTGTGCGCGGGTCCCGGTGATCCTCCTGTCTCAAACAGGCAAGGCGGTGGTTGGTTATGGGTCAGTTACACATTGAGCAACAATGAATCCCTTACTGAGGGTGCTACGGCGTTATTGCAAGAACGAGGTGAGGTCGACGAGAGAGGCAAGGCCCCAGATCGCATTACTGCAGAGGTTGCACAAGCAGTGGTCCAGCGTGTTCACCAAATGCTCGAGTGTCCCCTCGATTCTAAAACCATTGTATGGGCCAACCTAACCCGTTCCATCTCCATCCGCGAATTCAAAACAGGTCTTGGTACATTGTTAAAGACCTTACGTGCGCAGTACCAGCAGTTCCGTGTGTCTGCCAATATCATCGTACGCACGAAGCGTGGGCATGTTTGGGACAACTATGACAAAGGCACCCGCATCGGTTCTGGTGCCTTCGGTGATGTTTACATAGCAACCCAACGTGTGTCAGGTCGTAAGTACGTTATCAAGGTGCTTCGCGTTACCAATAAGAATCCCAGAAAAGACGCGGAGTTGATAGACAATTTCAAAAGTGAGTTTGACATTACAAGAAACCTACACCATCTCAATATCGTACGTGCTTTTGAGATGTTTGCCGACCCATACGCAATGGTGATTGAGTTTGCTGGCGGTGGCGCTTTGTTCGATTTCATCTCTAAAACGGAAGATGAAGGGGTGAGGACCGAAGAGTGGGTGGCAGGGATTTTGGAACAGGTCCTTGGAGCTGTATCATATTGCCACGATCGCGGCATCGCACACCAGGATTTGAAACCCGACAACATTTTGTAACTTTTTACAACCAAAATTCAGCATTTTAGAAGTTTTTTGCATGGTTTATGCAGTGAATCTGATTTTGTTTGTTTGTAGGATGGCCGAGCCAGCAGAGCGAAAGAAGAAAAGTATGTTCCGCACGAAGCTCAGCGTCCCCACCGCTGTGGTTGCGGATTTTGGCCAGGCCGCAAGTTTTGGTTTGAAAAACCAGGATGGGACGGACCAGGAGGCGTTCAAGTTGGGCGATCCTCGCTACTCATCCCCTGACGCTTGGAGACAAAAAGGCGAACTGTACATATTTTACCTCAATCTTCACAAATCCAAAAAATCTTTACTCTCAACCAATTTGTTTTTGATTTTGTATTGAAAAACGTTTGTTTTCCAGGGGAAATGATATCTGGGCCATCGGCGTGACAATGTACGAACTTCTCTCAGGCGGCTGCCTGCCTTTCCTTGGCAAGCCTGTGACATTGAAAGAGTTTGCTGAAAAGAAGTTATGGCGAGATTTGAAGCAGCAAGTGTACGCCATTAACAAACAAATTTTCTCCTTCTACAAACAAAGATATCGTATGTATTTAAAGCGATTTGTATGTGCAATTTTTGTATGTAGGTTGGACCCCGCAGCGCAGCCGAATTGGGCAAAACTGGAACACTGCTCAAAAGAAGCCATCGACCTCATGCAGAAGATGTAATTATTTTTCATATATGTCAAACATTTTTTAACGTTTTTGAAAACATTTTATCAATGACAACTTTTTATCAAATGTTGTTGTAAAAAAATGATAGGTTCCGAAAAGAAGCAGCAAAACGGCCAACAGCAGAACAGTGCCTGAAGCATCCCTGGTTCAAGAAGATGAGGGAACGACGTGGCATTCGACATTTGGTACAAACATTTTTTATATCTTAAAAAACATATTATTTTGTGGTTTTGATTTGTGTTTTTGTGTGGTTTAATAGTCGGAAGAGGAGAGGAAAGCGTTTGTTATCCAGATGTCTCACAGAGCGAACATGCCCAAGCATGAGCGCGCCATGTACAACGTGTTGCTGATGAATGTCGAGAACACGAAACTTGGCGATGCCAAAAGTTTGTACGTTTTTACTTCTCATGACAACAAATCATTACAAAATTGCTTGTTTTCATATGTTCAATTGTTGTGTATGTAGGTTTGAAACCCTCGATGCGGATCATATTGGGTTTGTGTCGTTCCGTCAACTCACGGACGGTCTTCTCGAACGCCGCCTCCCCGCACGAACTGCTGAAGATCTGTTCACAGTATTTTTCATTTAAAATAACAGCTTTACGATTCAAAAGTACGTGAATGTAATTGATTTTGTGTATTTTGTGTGCAAACAGGCTGCTGGTGTAGTGACCGACCAGAATCTTGAATTTGATGATTTTGTCCTCGCATGTTTCGACCCGAAGACCTTGAGTGATTCAGAACTGTAACTACTGACTTCAAAATTTTGTCAAGCAAACTTTTTTTATACACAAAAGTTGTTAAAACATGTGGAAAAACGTGTGTTGTTGTGTGGAATAGGCATTCGATTCTACTATCGACATTCCTCCGCATGGACGAAGATCACGTAGGCTACCTGACGCGTGCCAATTTGCGATACGTTTTCCCAGAGGCCATCCTTGAAGATCTGTTCGTCGCAATGAGACCAAAACAAGGTAAAAACCAATACAAAAACGTATATTGTTTCATTGAATTTGATCTTGGTGTTGAAAAAATGTTTGTAAATTTTGTAGCGGACCGACTGGATTTTGATGATTTCCGAATCTTCTTCGGTCGCATGATGGAACGGGAATGGGCCGCGGCAAACGATACCAAATCCGCCGCTTTCCGCGATTTTGTGTACGTTTTCTTTAAGAAAACATTTTTTCCTCTTTCACAAATCCATCAAAATTTTCATTTTATATCGAAAAAATCGTTTTGTAACTTTTAGTGTGGCGGGATCGTACAACGGTTTCAAGGGCGAGTTGAAGAACAGACGTCATTCCGTCAAGAAAAAGAGCACCGTAAGTTTTTTCAAAATTTTAAATGAAAACAGTATGTTTTGTAGTAGTTTATATTTGTAATTTTGTTAAAAATCAGCGTGATGCACTCACAAGACAGAAATCCCAAGAAGATGCTGAGATTGGATTTTTGGTCCCCAAGGGCGGTAGGTGGGACAAGTTCCGTGAATCAGCCGCCACAAACGAAACCTTGGAATACAAAGCTGAGGGTAGCCAAGCGTCGAAAACTTCTAAAACAGGTGCCAGTGGTATTCATCGTCGTAAGCAAAGTGTCTCGGAAACACCTCCAGACAAAGCAGCAGCGGGTGAGCAGGCTCAGTATGATCATCGGTTAAGAAAGCTGTCACAGGATGAAGCAGCTGCCGGTGGGATCAAGCTGAAGCGCCAATCTAGCGGTAATCAAATTTTCTTACCACATGTTTGTATCAAATCATCAACACCAAACATTTTTTGTGATACAAACTGTTTTTATTTTTGAATCGTTTTTTGTGAATGTAGCTGATAAGAAGTCGGTTGGAAGCGCAAGGACAAGTTTGGCAAGTCAGCAGAGACGACGCTCACAACCAAAGAAGAAGAAAGGTTTCGGTGGACTTTTCTCCGGCCTTTAACCGTTTTTTCTTTTCATACACCAACCCCTTTTGACATACTAATTCATGTTGGACAAATCTGGTGATTCGATCTTGTCTAACATGTTTGCACATTTCCATATACAACAACAAAGTACAAATCTAAATTTTAAGTTTTAACAAGTAATTATTTTACAAAACCATTTTAACAAAATACAATCTACAAAAAATCAAGTCGTCGATTAATTAACCTGCACGTACAAAAATAGTATTGAAATCATCAACATTGAAGAAGATTATTAATTTGTTGTTTGACATTTAGAAATTTAAACAACTGCCGATTTTTTGAATCCCTTGTATAGTTGACTAAGTTTTTGAATTAAGAAATTACAATAACGTCCTCGTGACAACACACGCAAATCAAAATTATTGCAATGCGAGAGTAAACAACCCAGTATTATAGTGTCGGTTTTTGAAAGGAGTCTTTTTTCTGTATGCAAAAGTACGACTACACGCAATGTACAAATTAATTGATCAACCAGTAATCTAACGACCCTCTAATTTTTTTCAGAATTTACAATTTACCTTTTTCTCTGAACCCTCTTTCTACCATTTCTAGTCTTGTCTGTCCGTAATTGTTGAGTAGTCAAATTTGTAGAGTTAGTTGCGTAAAAAAAAGTTTGTGTTTTTGAATGTTGGTAAATATTTACGTTTCGATCCCCCTTCTCTACCCCGAATCAAAATAACAATAACAACGTGAATGTTCTGTAGTTTTTAAAGATTTTACAAGAATATGTAAGAACAGTAAACATGGGAGATGTAGTGAAACAAAAAATATTAGCAGGCGGAGGGGCATTGTGGTGTACGAAGTCAACAGTAAATAAGGTACGACTGGCTTTAAAAAATCTAGGTTGGTTAAAGGATAGCAAACGAAATGTCCTACCTTTTTCGGAAACAGAAACTACAATAGATCAAGACCTTCCCCTACCGCAGCTCTTCCAACTAGAAAAGAATTTTGCGGTGTTCCTAAACCGTAAGGGGCTAGAAGCTTGTTTAAAAGCGAATGAAGATTTGCTTGAGAGAAGTAAACTCAAGAAATATATCCCCGACAAGCAACTTGAAGATTGGCTCTTTTGTATGAAAGTGATTTTTGTAGAAGGCCTTCGCCCAAACCCCAAACGTTCTTGCGAAGCAGAAAATCCAGATCCCAAAGCAAGAAAAGTTAGTAAACCAGAAGATACCAGATTTACATTTGTAGAACTTTTTGCGGGTATTGGTGGATTTCATGCAGGTCTTGCACCACTAGGAGGTCAATGTTTACTAGCCAGCGAAATAGACAAAGAGGCTGTCGCAATCTACAAGAAGAACTTTCCTAATACAAAAGTTGTAGGCGACATCACCGACTTTTCCGCAAAAGACCTCCCTGCTGTTGATTTGTTAGTAGGAGGGTTCCCATGCCAATCTTTTAGCAAGGCAGGTGATCAACAGGGCTTTGATCATGATAATGGTTTGTTATTTTTCGAACTTGCAAGGATAGCTAGAGAATGTAACGCTCGTGCTTTGTTACTAGAAAACGTACCAAATTTATTAGAAATTGATAACGGTGGTGCTTGGAAGACAATCGAAAAGACATTACAAGATTCTGGATACCCATACGTGTATAAGAAAGTGATAAACGCGAAATATCTAGTACCGCAAAATAGGGAACGTTTATACATAGCAGCCTTTCGTACACGCCCGAAGGTTGACATATGGCCGGAAGAAAACATTGTAGAATTTCCGATGACACATGAAAACAATATAAAATTTCCGATAGTCAAAAATATTTTACAAGAAACGGATTTTGAGGATTGTATTCTAACAGATGCGCAATGGCAAAGAGTACAAGCTACTCCCTCTTATCAAAATAGTTCTTGTGGGAGGTTGGTCAACATCAATGGTAGCGCCAGAACGTTACGAGGTAGGTACCGGTCGGGGTACCAACTGCAATCAGAATTTGTACCTGTACCTGGTTCAGACAAGCCTAGATTTTTTACGGCTAGGGAATGCGCTAGGTTACAAGGGTTTGATGATGATTTCATAATAGAAAGTGATAGGAATAGCACACATGTTTATAAGAAATTGGGTAATGCCGTACCACCTCCGCTTATCCATGCCATTGCAGCGACTGTGCTAAGCAATGGTCTGGAGATCAACAATCTCATACGGTAATCAATTTGAAACACGTTTTTGTACAGAACAATCCTCTCCATACATTTGTGACATTGTCAAGTTGTTGTTGTAAGTTTTTTGTTGTGTCATTATTTGTAAAAGTAAAGTTGATTCATGTTGCACACTAATGATCTGATATTCGATTTTGACTCATAAAAACAGTACAGGCTCTTTTTTCGTTTTCATATTTTGTTCAATTGATTCAATGTAATATCAATATCCAACTCAAGTTAAGTTTTGCTGACCGAGTGTACACTAAAATTTATAGTACAATTAAATCTATTCATTGCTAAAAAAAATATACACCAATTTTGTCGTACAATATTACAGATCTTTACCACTCTTTTGGATTTTCAGCTTTTCAAGTTAGAGGGGAGCAAGCAAAAGAAACAAGGCAAGATGGGTGTCAGAAACCTAATGCCCTTCCTGAAGTCCAGCTTCCCAGAGGTAATCCAGAAGCAGCAGTTCAAGCAGTTCAACCATGTAAAGCATTCTTGCGTCGCCGTCGATTCCTCCATATGCATGTACGCTTACACCAAAAAACTGTTTGCTACTCAAATCATTCTCACGCATTTGGTGATTCTGTTTTTGTATGATAATCAAGGTATCAAGTGATGACAGCAATGCGGCATGAGTACACGCACAAGCCTACAGGCACGAAAGCAGCTCACGTTATGGGCTTTATGTCCCGCGCCATACGGCTTTTTGAGTGTGGTATGAAACCTATATTTGTTTTCGACGGTAGGTCGCCAGAGATGAAGGCAAGGACCTTGGTTAGTAGGGATCGCCGAAGGGAAAGGATCGTAGGTCAAATTGAAAAAGCAATCGCCGATGGAGATGAAACACGAGCTGACCAACTTGAAGCAAGGCTTATAAAACCTACCATACAGCAATACGCTGAGGTCAAAAACATGTTAGAACTAATGGGATTCCCAGTGATACAAGCTCCTTCGGAAGCGGAGGCAACCTGCGCGATACTAGCAAAACATGGCGTGGTTAGTGCAGGTACGTAGTTTAGATTGGAAACCAAAATAAAAAAAAACTGAAACTGTCAATAAAAAACGCCCAAAAACGCAAATTTTAAATGAAAATCGTTTTTTTGACAATGCTTTTTGGCTGTTTTTTGTTGACAGTTTTCATTATTTTATTTTTTGTTTCCAATGTATCTTTCATCCGCAGCCGCAAGTGATGATAGTGATAGTCTAGCATTTGGGAGCCCGACTACGTATAGATTCATACACAAATCCGCCACCGAATTTGCGAAACAAGAAAAATGTACATTTTCACAACTTAACATACGTTTCGCACTACTACAAACTCGATTTCAGTTTTGTAATTTGGTCAATTTTGGTTTGTTGTAAGGTATGCGGACGATACCAGAAACAGAATGCGGGATGAAGTTGTTCCCAGAGATAGATAGTTTGATCCGCGTAGACCTCGAAATGGTCTTGGACAAATTAGAAATGGACATGGATCAGTTTATCGATTTTTGTATATTATGCGGTACTGATTACGTTGAGGGTGTCAAGGGCGTAGGTACAAAAAGGGGATTGAAATTAATCAAGGAATACAAGTGTATAGAAAATATTCTTGAGGCTACCAAGTATAAGGCGCCGGTTGAAAATTGGAGGTATCAAGAGGCTAGGAAAATGTTCAAAACACCTGATAACTATAGGCCTACTACGATGCCGCCGGATCTTACTTTTAAGCGGCCGAAACTTGACGCATTACAAAATCTATTAGTACATGATTTCATGGTTCCCGCTAGTAAGGCTGATCACTATTTGACGAGGCTGGAAGGCCTGCGGCATTACGAATGTTAATGCTGGTATCTGTTTGTAGGTTTTTGTATTTTGTAAATTTGTCATACTAAATCATACATGCTGTCGACAAACCTTGTATGCATGTTGTAATCTGTAATGTAATTTGTTGATATGTGAAACCCTTGCCCATTATCCCCAAGCAGTAGAGTACAGTAATTTTAAGATTTGTAATTTTCACAGTCATGAGGTGGTTGGTAATTGTGGCTGCCAGTTATGTCACCGCCGTCAAGAATATACAAAATCATGCTGTCAGGAAGGCGGTATGTCCTTTGTGGGAGGAGCGTGGGGTCATAGAAGACATGCGGCGAGAATTATACACAAATACAGCATTATCCCATCCCTTGCTGGTGCATAGGAGGTGTTGGCAGATGGGTGATCACATATGGGGGTACTGTGGTATAGCAGGTTTCAATCTAATAACGTTTTTGAATGAACAAAGAGAGGTTTTGATGCAGTGGGAGCGGGCTTGCCCTGTTGGTATGGTTAGTATTATTGGTTTCGGCGCTAGTTTGTTATTTCATGAGGAAAGGAGGAGTTATTTAACTGGTGTGCAGATTGGTTTCAACGCCATTCTGGAACATCATTCTCTACCAACTGTGTATCGCTCTCGTTGGCCGGTGTTTGGCGTGCTTGTCAGATTGGCAGATGAAATACGTAACGGCCCAGAACATGTTTCCCGTTGCGATAGCCTCGACAACCAAAACCCACAAGCAAAGGTATTAGCAAGGGAGTTACGCGATTTGATAATTTTACATACATGGCCTAGTAAACAACAAGCACAAGACTTGTTTGATTTAACAAACACCCATAATGGTACTAAAACGCCACAGGTTAAATGTAGTTTTGCCAAAGTATCTGCATGGGTAATTCTAGCCGGGCATGTAGAAGAAAATAGTCATGATAGAGGTGTGTATCTACAAAAAGCGGTTGTGTCACTGCGAAGAATTGTAGATAATGGTTGGACGATAGAAGATCTCCTAGCTTCCGACTGGCCGGTCCTCAACATGCTACATACATTATCCCTACCGCCCGTACCACAAATCTCCAACGTACCTTTGCTAACGCCCGCCACTAATTTTAAGTCGGACACAAGTGCAAGACCGTTACGTTTCGCATTTATGGGTGGGTTTGCTAGATCGGTTGGCGACCAACCCGGCCAGTTTATACGCCACGACCTAAAAGTAAATCTACCTTTATATTTCGGTATGTTAGAGGGATACGAAAGTTGGGATGTAAATTTTGTATACGTAACTGGCGACGAAAGGCTACTAGAAATAGACTATCATTATTTTCCTACTATGGTGCCTGGTAAGCAGAGGTTAGTGTGGTTACCCAACGTACATTCTACGTTGGGTGAAAAAGACGATCAATGCTATCTATGGAACAAAGGGAAAACCTTGTGGAAAAATAATTTTCTAGAGGATCATGGTGGGATACCTAAATGCTGGTTATTACCTGACGATAAGCAATCCTTACTACAATATACGGAAAGTAACGAACCAGATGTGCCTATTTATATTTACAAACCACCAGGCTTGTGGGGAGGTAGGGGCGTACAGATTACTCGGTCCATAGACAGTTTTTTAGCATGGCCTGAGCAAGCTGTTAGTTTTGATCATGGTCATCAATGTTTTGGTCTTCATGAAATAGAATCCAATAGTACGTTACAAGGTTGTAAGCATGCATGTATGGACGATAGGTCCTGTAAAATATTTTCCTACCATAATGACCAAGGCTGTTGGGCAGGAAGTGAACATTTTGGTTGCACTCCCGTAGGTGAGTGGACATCCGGTAAAAAAGTAAAAGGTCCCGCAGGGCTAGTCCAAAGTTACGTACAAAATCCCGTCCTCGCAAAAGTCGGCAATTCCAATGTAAAAACTGACATACGTGTGTACGGCGCTGTGGTCGGCGTGGACCCTCTTCGTATTTACATCAGTCAAGATGGATACTACCGAACAGGATATCCAAACAAAAATTACGCTACCGACGATGCCAGCCTAGAAGATAGGTACATGCATATTACACATCATATACAGAAGTATGAGGAGGGACATTGGGTAGAGCCATCTCCATTTGAAAGCGAAGAAATAGAAGGGTCTTGCGGTACGTTGAACAAGTGGTATAGGGACATTCTACCTAAAAATCTGGCTGCGTCAAAATCCGGCAAGACTGTAGAGGATGTAAAGGAGTCGATACAACTAGTTCTTACAAGGTTGATTTTATCTGCGTATCCCGATCTTTCTTGTAGGCGAGCGGCGCAACCTGATGAAGAGATGTTACCGTGTGACACGACCGGATTTCATTTTACGTCCGATTTGGTAATTGATGATACTGGCAAGGTTTTTATTATGGAGATACATACAAATCTGGGGCTCAAATCACATGGGTACACACCAAACAATCAAAATTTACCATCAAAACGTAAATCATTCATGCAAACATTTTTTCAAATTTTGTAATGCAAGGTTGGGTGATCCAGAATCTGGGTTTTGGGAGCAGATATCGCGAGCCACAAAACAAGGTACATGGGGCACCGTTAGCATGTTCTTTGCCGGGCATATGGGCGGAAATGAATTTCGTTCTGTTGCAAGCCAGGTCATCACTAACGTTCTACAAAACCATGATCAACATGAAATATCGGATGCATTTTGGAAGTTTGATGTAAAACAATCGTTGCTTTCTATGCTGGTGGAAGAGTACGTAGCATGTCGATTCCGCGTCACGCCAGTTCTACCAAGCAAATTTGAAAGCATCCAGCAGTATGTCGATGACGAGACAGCTCTTTTCCCTTACGGCCTAGCAAATTTTTACGACATATACCTACAAATACGTAAGACATTAGATACACATTTTGAATATAGAAATTGTGGGTTGTTTGATTTCAACGAGGGCTTGCGGTGGACGCCAATAGACTGAATTAAAAAAAAGGTATCATCAGGTTTGAGAGTTGAGAGTTGTGCATTAGTTGTGAGTCTGAAAAGTGAATGTGGTGTGAGCGTGTAAAAGGTAAAGTGAGAAAAAGTATCAAAAAATACAAAAATCTAGGAACGGTTTATAAAATTTTATATTTGTTTGTGCACGTGAAAAAACTATTCACCCCTCCCAAATTCCTATCTATCAATTGTTTTAATTTTTTCATTTGTTACAATTTACATGATTTAGTGAAGCAACAACTTAAGAAGTTTTGATTTTTCTTACAGATTTCTTTTAGTTTTACACGTTTGTTTTGAAAGTGTGAAACGCAAAAACCATGGTAACTTCCAAACAGTACAAACCGTCGAACCAGTACGACCTTAACGACAGCATTCAACGCTCTACCGGTACGCCAACAACACTTTATTTTGAAATGAATTCGTTACATTCGAAAAAGTTTTTTGAAATACATTGTTTCGTTGATAAATTAAGGTGACAACCAAGAGCAACGCGTAGCTCTATGGCAGCAACAGCAAGTCGCCGCGGAACAGAAGAGACGTGAGCTGATCGCCCAGCAGCAGAAGGCCGATCGCGACAGACGCGAATCCCTAAACAGCAAGTACCGTCAAGCATACCTAGAGAGTCGCAAAAATACGCCAAAGACATCCCGCGAGTCGTCCACTTCCGCCAGTTCAAAGAAATCTCCTAGCATGCGGGAGATCTACGAGTACATTTTCAACGGCAACAAACAACAATAATTTTTTGTGGTTTGTTTTGTATTTTTTGATAATTTTGTACGATAGAAAGGGGCAATGGCAGGAATGGGTCCCTCGCGGTAACGCTAACGACCTCGAGGCCATCTTCGCTGGGTAATTTACATCAAAATATCATCTTTCCAAATTTGCTTGTCGTTGTTGTTTATTTTTTGGTCAATGTGTTGTGTTTTAGGGGTAAGGTCATCAAGATCTTCTGCCCCGGTATGCAGTGGTGCAACTAGGCCGCTAACCAACAAACAAACACCTGACAAAGCAACAAATTTCGTACTATGGTAAGCAAATTTTCACTGCCTGCCACTGTAAGGTTACATATCCAATTTCTGAAATAAGTATTTTTATAAACCAGAAAAAAATAAAACATTTTTACAAAACACCAACCTGTCGTAGTTTAGTCAAAAACAATTTATACGATTCATCAAAATTTAACCATGAAGAACAAAACACAAAACAAACAACTCAGGAAGGCAGGATTATATTTTTCAAAAACATTCAACACAGTATACATTTAAAATTTTAACAAACATTTTGTAGTTTAGAACCCGACATCATTTTTACGATATTTTACACGCATTATTACAGCACGATAACGTATTATGGAGTTTTTTAATGGGGTTTTAGGTGGGGGAGAAATTTCATAATAGATACATTTGGAAAATGCTGACAATTAATAAATGAAACGATTTAATTTTATAAGGTTTATCAAGTTTGGGAGCGCTTGATTCTCATTTTAAATTGTTTTTGTGTGCAATATTGTTATTTTTTATGTCACTAAGAATCATTTCCACTATGGCAGAACTGTGGAGTCAGTTGGAGCAGTAAAAGTAATGTGTAGATTAGTTAAAAGTGAAGGTTGAAAAAGTGTACAAGATTCAAAAATATTTGGAAAGTTTTACAAAGGTTTATGTATGTTTGTGTTCGTGCGTGCGTGTCTACAAAATTCATTTTAACCAAAATCCCCCATCCCCTCACTTTTTGCCTATGTAAGTGAAATTTAAAGCACCAAACATTAGTGTTTTCTGAAACAACAGCTAGGGTAGTTTTTTTGTAATCTGCCCATCAAGATGACCAACCATCAACAGCAAGTACAGGCGTCTGAACAGACAAGTACATGACAACCGTCATTTTCAAAAATTTTTTGAACTAAATGTTTCACGTTTTTATGAATTATGTTTTTTGTGGTTATGAACGAAGGCAATGGCAACCGCCTGCAAGACGCCACCAAGTCAGCCAAGTATGCCACAGGCAATGCGCGCAACCAACGCGCTGGTACTCCAAATGTTCTACATCTCGTTTTTTTTGATTTCTTGTCAACATTTGAAAACCAATGTTTTTGTTTTGTCGAACAAAATAGATGACCGGGAGAACAAGATCAAGGCACTTCAGGTCGGCGATAATCACCACCAAGACGTCGGGCAAAGCGCTGGTATTTTACAATCAAAACGTTGTAGGTAACGTATGATAGGAAACGTTCGAGACAAGTGTCGTTTTTTTTGTGAAACAAAACAGATGCCCGCGCGGCAAATATCGGAGGAGACCAAAACCGCCCCAATAAGGCAAAAACCTCTGCGAAAAGTTCAGGTATTTTCTCTGTTTTTCTATTTTCAAATTTTGTTCATAATTCAAAAACATTTGAATTGGGTGTAGTTTGTTTTGTGAAAAACAGGTTTGAACCATATCGGGGTGCGAGAACACAAGGATTCCGACTTCAACGAGGTTGGCCTCGAGATCCCAACAAAGTCCGCAACCCAGCGCATCACTGGTACATTACATTTTCAAAAATTGGTTTTAGTCAACACATTAACAGCAATGAAATGTTGTTGTATTGCAATAAAAAGGCGCGGTGGGTGTCCCGGCAAAGAAGCATGAAGACGACAACGTCGGGTCCCCTAGCGCTAAAGGCGGTGGTATAACCAATTTCAATTTCTAAATGTTTCATATTGTGAAAACGTTCGAAAACAATAGTTTTGTTTGTGTCAAAATGATTCAAAATAGCTATGCAAAAGAATAAGAAGGAACTTTTGGTCACCGACAAACCACTTGGAAAGTCCATGCCCCGCTCTACGTTCGCGAGTACGCCTACATAAGTCATGAAAATTTCATCACACAAACATCGAAAAAACATTTAAAAATTGAATGTCGTTGAATTCCAGGTGGGAATCAACAGAAACGAATCGCTCAGTATCATTCCAACCAGGCTCGCATCGAAGAAGTGCGCCGGAGCCGCATTGAGGAACAGCATAAGAAGAACGAACAGCGCAAGGACTCCTTGATCAACAAATACAAAGCTCTATTTGCAAAAAGTAGGAGCAAGTCCACACGACCGACTGCGCAGCCCAGCCGCGAACGAGCCAGCAACGATATGGAATACATCCACGAGTAATTGTTTCTTACCACGAAATCATAATTTGTTAATTTCGATTTCTTTTTAGTTTTTGAAGATCATTTGTTCATTTATTTTGTGTGATGTAGCCACGTGGAATGGCACGAATTTGTACCTGGAACCTTCTCGCATTGCAAGACGGCGTCTTTTGTTGATATCTTCGCCGAGTACAGTTTCATTTTTTCCAACGCAAATTCATTTTCAATTCCGAAAATTTCAATTTCATGTCTTGGTTATTTTTTGGTCGTTACCAAATCGTTGTCACAGCAACAAGCCTATCCGCACGTTCGAGCCCGGCCAGCTTTGGTAAGACGATTGCACGCCTGTTTCTAAAGACGAGACAAAACACAAACTATCATCTTACGCAAGAGACATGACATAAATGAAAAGATTTCAAAACACATATCATGTTTTTTTTGTTATCGCGATTTGGCGTTTTGCGCTATTTTTGACTTTGCGGATTTTCTCTAAATGTTTTATTTTTCTATTCTCAGAAAAACGTGAAACCAAACGTGCGAGAAAACTAACGTCAAAAATAGCGTGCAAGGCAGAATCGCGCGTTTTAAAATCGCCAATACAAAAACAATCATAATATTTTTGATAAAACTTTTTCATGTTTTTATGTCCTTTGCGTAACATACCTGATTTTTCTTAATGTAGACATTTTATGATTTATTTCTATAAAGTTTCTACAGTTACATATTAACACTTTTTGATCCTTTTTACAAAAAACAAAAAAATTAAAAAAATCCATCAATCGTAGCGTAGATCCAGATTATTCCAGACATTTCCCAAAACAATTAACCTAAAAAATCTTTTCGAAAAATTCAACAATTTATAATATATGCAAGCCATTTTTAGTTTAGTACAAAAATAATCACAGCAAGTTTTTTATAACAATTTTACACATTTCAACCAGATTTGACGGCTTAGACGATACATTTACATTACATTTGTTTTCTATTAATCTAAGATATTTAGTTTGAGCGGGGGCAAAGGGTGGTGCTCAAATTATATTGACATAGATTCGTAGAATATTCACCAATGTACTTTATCGTCGCAAATATTTTTTAACATTTTTGTATGTATGAAGTGGAGGCGTTCTGTTATGCCCATTATGGTTGTACTAAATATTGCAAGTTGTGCGATGTGATTAAAAAGTAATTATGTTTTTGCCATCCCACAATGTAAAAGCAGACATGTAAACACAGACCATACATAATTTGTTACATTTGAAGTACAGTACAGTATCGATTGTCTTACAAGTATAGTATTACAGCCATGAGTAGGCAGGCTAGTCCGTTCGTACACGGGCCCCGCCCTGGTAGCCGCCCGGGTAGCCATGTACCACCACCAAATTTTCCCGTCGCCCATCCTGTGTAACATTTTGAAAAAACATGATCAAACATTTTTTTATGTGTAAAAATATAGATGAACGTTTGAAAAAAATATATTTGTGTTGTAAAAATAATTATAGGCACATGCCGCCGGGAGCGCCATGGGGTGGGGCCTTCCCACCTGCGAAAGTCCATGCCCCACCTGGTATGCGTCCTATGCTAGTTCATGTTCCTGTTGGTCCTATGCCTATGCCGCCTCATTTACAACCTCCGCAGGTACCTGTACACCACCCCAATGCACCATATTCGCCTACAGATTCAGTTGCTCAACCCATGCCTACTATCAACGTTGGGGGTGTAAGTTACCCTGCGCCTGCCCTTGCGTCGCCAGGGTTTTTTAAGTCTCCAAACAAGCAGTCTAATCCTAATAGCGCAAGAATGCCTTCAATGTCGAAAGAAAAACCAGTACGGGCAAGGAGCGCAAGTAGGGGTAGGGCGGAAACGATTTCGATTCCAGCACCGGCACAGGAGGAATCTGCTAGTGTATTGCAACTAACTTCTAGTAGCGAGGACAGGGACATGAGGCCGCCTTCAGCAAGTGAAATGTCCAGCCCCTTTCCTCCTGCAGTAGTCATACCACCCCAACTAGAAGTTCGTGAAATCAAGAAAGGCACACCTGACAACGACGAAAAGGTTGGTAATATAGCTAAGAAAAGCCCATTACCAAAGCCGTTCGCCACATGGCGCAATGACCCCAATAGGCAAGCTAAAAGGAGTAACGTCTTTTCTCCAAACACTACCAGCGAATCTAGTATGTCTATGGGCAAGGGTCATGAGGGTGGGCCAAGTGTCAGTATGTCAACCAGCCCAGAAGATGCACCTGTAAAACCAACTAGCATTAGGATGAACGAACTTACCACACCTCATAGTTCAGTAGAACAAAACGGCGTTAAGGATCCCATGTTAGGTGCTAAAGGTAGGTCGAAAGAACCCTCAGGTCCTGCCTTTTCCTATACTGATTTCCTTAACAACCCTAATCATCTAACAAGACCGTCATCAGTAGGGCCCCGGCCAAGGACAAGAGAACGTGTTACCCAACACTTAGGTACACCATCAAGACCCTTCAACAAATCTAGTAGTACTAGTGGCTTGATCCACCCTAGTAAGGCAGTTCTTTCACCGCCTATAGATCATCGTCGAAGAATCCTACCAGAATCTTCATCCTCTGATGAGCATATGACTACTAACGGCAATAATACTATTATGGCCTTTCCGGAAACTACGAGTACGTTACGTAAAATGAAAGAAGAGGCTTTGAAATCCCAGTCCCCAAGTGAAGAACCACTTCCTCGGGTTGTTACGAATGATCAGGGAGATATTGTAGTACAGTCTTTGGATTTTCCTTCTAAGATTGAAAAAATTATTCTTGGGGATATTGGTAAGAACAGTGGTGAGGCTAGTGATAGGAGCCTAACAAGTTTTTTAACAGCAGAACAGTCCTCAAGTGAGTCTGCCCGCCGTGAGCGACCTCAACTTCGTAATCGCTACGCGGATGTTATTAGGGCGCCGGGGTCTACCCCTTCGCGTACCCCTCAGCAAAATCCGGCAAGTAGTTCGAATGTGCCTACTATGGATCCTAGCGCTGCAAGTACGGTAGCGGGTACGGAAATTGTCGATAGTGGTCGCATGAATCGCGAGAACCGCCAACTACGAGATCGCTTGCAAGAAAAGGAACTTATGATATCTGCGTTGGAAGCACAGATTGAAGTCACCCCATCTGTTTATGACGCTGCGAAAACGCCTATATCTAGCCATAATGAAGATTTCAATATGGACTCAATATCTCACGTAGGTCTTGGTAGAAAGCCATCCCGCGCCAGGTCCGATATTCAACCGACCCTACGCCAACTACAACGTGTACAAGACGAACGCGACACCCTAAAAAACACCTTAAGCAAACTAGAAAGTGAATGTACTTTACTTAAGCAACAGCAGGTGGATGTAGAAGAGCTTAAACGCCAACATCAAAGAAAAGTCGAAGAAATTACTTGCAAACTAGAATTGGTTGAGGATGACTATTCCAATTTACAGTCTACTGTGGATCAACAAAAGGAATCCCTATCTAACATTGACAAAATGAAATGGGACGTATCGAAGCTATCTCAAACCGTAGAAGAAAAGGACTGCGCATTACAAGAGTTGTCTGGGAAGTATAGTAAAACTAAGGCCAAAAAGAGAGAATTGGAGCAGGAGGCGTATACATTGCGTCAGGAACTAGAAAGGTCGCGTAATAGTTTTGAAGAAATTCAACGGCAATGTGAGGAAGAAAACGCGTCGTTGAAAAATTTAGAACAGCATTGTCAAAGTCTGGAGCAGCAAATGCAAGAGGCGGAGGCGCAGGTAAGGGAGGCGCGTGCTGCTGAACAGGCCGCCAAAGATTCTATCGCGTACTACTCCTTCAAAACGTTTTCCAATCTTATCCAATCATTGAAAATTTAAATTTCAAACATAATTCAAATTTCAAACATTAAGTGTTGGTTTTCTTGTTGTAGGCCGTTGCAAGATCATTGCCAGCAGTTGTCGAAGCAAACGCAAATCGCGTTAGAAGACAAGGCCAAGGGGATCCAGGATGAGCGAGAAATGTGTAATAACAAGTTGAAGTTGTATCAGGAAAAGCACGAGACGGTCTTGAGGTACGTTTCATTCTTCTACTTACAAAAACTTCCCAACGTAACTACATCATGTCTTGTTTTTGAATTGTTTAAAAAAATTTATTTTTAAAAAACTACAGGAAATATGAAAACGAAATCGACAGCCTGCGAAGAGAGTTACATGAGGCGCGGAGCCAGCACCCACCTAGTTACGACGACTCTAATATTCAAAAGCTTGTAATAGATTCATTTTCTTTCACAAAAATATTTCTAGTTTAAGTTGTTGTCAGTTTTAATTTGTTTTTGGTGTAAAAATAAGGTCATGGAACGTGATCAAGCAGTGGGCCAGGTCGAGGAGGTCCGATATGATTACAACAAATTGGTCGCGCGCTTGAAAACAACAGAGTAATTGATCATACAAAAATATACAAACTCAAAACAACAAAATATAAGTTTTGAAATGCATAGTGTATATTTTGTGGTATAAGGGAGCAGCTTGTGGCCGCTTTGAAGAAAGCACCACGACTTACAGAACAGGAGCCGGACTCGGGCAACATCTCGCCAAGAACTGATCCTAGTCAGCACATGCCAGGTTCTTTTGCGCAGGCTAATAATGGTAATTACTACATACCTTACAAAAAATGATTTTGTACGAAACGTATGTTTGGTTTTAACTTTTTTAAAATGATTAGGTCAAGTAGTAGAGATATTGAGGGAGTTGCATGATGCGGTCATGCGCGAGTCCGACCGCGCCATCCAAGAGTTAGAACTAGGGATCGATCTTACCAAGAATCTTTTGGGGGAGAGCCGTGCTACACAGTACTTACATTTTTTACATTTTCAAACATACTATGTGTAATTACAAAGAAATGTTTGTTTTGTGTAAAGGCTCTTGGACAAGATTTTGGAAGAGAGGAAGAACGTGTTCCGCGACATTTCTAACAAATGCCAGCATAGTAAATAATATAATTACAAAAACAATTGCAGCAAACATTTTTTATGTTTGTATAGATATAACATCAAACATTATTTTACAAAATTTTTCTTTTCAGATTACGAGCAGCAATCTCAGCTATTACAACGTTTTGTGGGTGGATACATGACCCCTCACGACCTTGAATGCGCAACCTCCGCTCTGTTGTATTTTTTATTGCACAGAATTTTTAAAACAATCTAACTAAAAGAAACGTTTTTGTAATGCAGAAAGGTTGATGGTTTGTTGTAAAACATGATGTACAGGCGGCAGGAAATCGCCAGTCTCAAGGATCAGTTGCAAGCGCTGTCCAGCAAGAGTGCAGTCGAGCATGAAAAATATGTCGAATTGGCATACGCGATCGACCAAGATAAAATGTATCGTTATTTTCCATACATATGTCATATTTTCTACTTTTGTTAAAATGAATTATATGATTTTGAAGACGTTTTTGAATTGTTTTGTAATAGGGCTTGGAGGCAAGAAAATGAGAGGTACGAGGCGACGGTGCAGCAGTTAGACGCGAAGAACAAACAGTTGGAATCGTATAATTCATACACACCAAAATTTTCTTTTGACAAATTTGAATGTCAAAACATTTTTTTGTTTGCTATATTTGTTTTTTTGTTGTATAGGTTGTTGGCGGAGGCGCATAGACAGGAATTTGCAGGAAACGGCCGTTGGACATCTCATCGATAAACCCCAACCCCCGGCAAAATTATTATGCACGTCTATCATTTTTGTCACATGTAATTATATTTGAGCCTTTGTAATAAGTTTTTACAAAGACATGTACAGTATGAAAAACGCGTAAGATATCAAATTGTACATTGTTGATTGAACTCCAAGCAATCTGTCATATGATGAAAGTGGGTTCTGCAAAAAGTTGTGATTCGTATGATTCGTTTGTACCTAAAACATTAAAATTTTCCTGTCTGCATATTTTGTGAAATTACAAAAACAGTCTAAAACTATACAGAAACGCAAGCATTTACACAGATTTTTCACAAGAAAGTAGCAAGAACGTTGTACGTACAAAATAGTAACAATTGGCCATGCCGGACCTCGAACATCAGGAGTTAGGGCAGGTATCAACATGTTACAAAACGATCAAATACAAACGACCGAATGAAAAAATGAAAACATTTTATTTTAATTTGTTTCATTTTTTTCTGTCGGACGTTTTTTGTTTGACCGTTTTGTGACATGTTGAAGGTGGACCTGTCAGGCGGACAAGCCATGACCGAGCTTCTCAACCTAGATGAACTGGACGTCCACGCCTCCAAGAACGCCCCCTGGGCCCAATCCACCCAACCTTCAAATTTCAGTACCTTATTACACAAAACAAAAGTTACATAAAACTGATATACTAAAATGTTTTTTGTTGAATAGGAGATTTGTGAAAGATGTTTTTTGTTGAATAGGTCTTCCGGCAACACCTGATATCGGCGTGCCTGCGAAAGCGCCCCTGCCACCAGTTAGCTACGGCAACGACACCACAATCAACAACATTAGCCTAACCGCCCCCGTAGATCTAGACTTGAATGAATTCGATATAGAAGATGGGCAGAAGCTAGGTCCGTCTGGTGGTTACGCTCAGGTAGGGGGAACGGCCGAGATGGTAAATCCCTTTGGCAACGCCTGGTTTTGGAACGTGGAGTACTATCAACCCTTCTTCGATCTCACCACCGAAGACGTCATCCGTCGACTGCGCATGTATTTTTTTTTTGTCGTCTTTGTTCACACCAAAAAATTGTAAAATAGTTTGCATAATGGGTCAAGTTGTCACCCACACCTTGGCCTTTTATGGTATCTTGTGTACATTCACCGATGAAAACAAATTCTTGTCAAACTAGGGTGGTGGATCTAGAAAGCGAGCAAAATTATTTCGCAGACCTGGGCCATAGACCCGCAGACCTCTACGGCGCCCTCTGGGTGTCTATCACGTTTTGCCTTGGTTTTAGTGTGGCGGATTCTTTTTACTCCTGGTGGTGGCATGATCCCAACGACCCCGAGGCCATCATGAAGGAGCGCATGCAAGGCTATGAAATGTAACGTTTTTTGTATAAATTTGAAACAAAACAAAAACAAAACATTTTACCATTACAATCAATCTTGTTGAAATTTTGTTTGTTGTAAAATATGTTTTAAAAGCGTGGTAGCAGAATGGGAAATGGAGTTGACTAGAATGTGGCACCCGGCTTACGTAGTGTTCTTTTTGTTGTTCCTATTGCCGGGAGTATGTTACGGCATGTTGAAACACAACGGCAGCCAGATGCAACTACTACACATTGTGTCTTTACAAGGGTATGGCTTGGTGCCCTTTTTGCCAGCTGCGTTTTTCTGTGTTTTACCAGTATTTCTCATAATTTTTCTCGTAATTTCAATTTTTTGTTTCAAACATTTTTCGTGAATCTTTTTTTTGTTGCATTTTTTGTTTTTAGATATGGATTTTGAGATGGGCGGGGTTGTTCGGGGCGGTTTACGTGTCTGGAAAGTTCGCCCTTAAGAATCTAGAACGCGAGGTCAAGTCCGCGTTGCCCGCTCAGCACCAGCAAATCGTCGGGGTGGTGGCGGCGGGGTGCTACTTCCTCTCATGCTTCATGTTCTTTTTGTCCTTCGGCTGATGTTTTATTTTTTCGCAGAACTATTTGTACGTGCATGATTACACATGCTCATCCCAAGACTTCTTTGTTATCTTTATTTTTGTGATTGCATTTTTTCATGGGGACATGTTTGGTTGGTGTTTGTAGGATGGTATTGTTGATGTTCGCGTCTTGAAAAAACGTTTGCATAGTTTTGTGAAGAGGTAGTTTAGGATGATGCAATTTGTGTGTTTTAGTTTAGAATATTATATTTTCAAATCGTCATTTTTTTGCAATCGTTTCAATTTTTTTGTGTTTAATGATTATTGCTGTTTTGAAATATTTTTATGTTATGTTCTTGATTGAACGTAGCATAGGAATTTCAAA
>JACLAD010010857.1_pt1 | contig 23771 bp, 28 predicted proteins | sample 8027901 | NCBI WGS metagenome assembly JACLAD01 (sample SAMN15725071, study PRJNA655200) | protist metagenome | isolation source: fluorescence activated cell sorting (FACS) single amplified genomes of... | place: Spain: Blaines Bay Microbial Observatory, Mediterranean Sea | collected 2016-07-05 | reverse complement strand
TATCAATTCAAGCGCAAAATTGTTTAATTTGAAAATTATTTGTGCAAAATGCATGCTCTTTTGAGGCTGCCGACAGACCAAGTCAGATTCAGCGGGCGGGCGCGTTCGCGGACGATGTAAGTTAATGCGTCCCTTTGATTGATCGGCCATTTGAGTCTTAAATCTGCGGGTGCTAAATTGAGTTTTTTCTCAAAAAAATAACCAAAAAGTAATGAAAATACCGCTCGAACTTAAGAAATTGAAGAAAACATACAGCCCAGCGGATGTCTGGTGCAACTTTATAAATCCCCTTGCAACGTTCCGGAACTTCAAGTCTAGTACTCAAATCATACTTCCTTTTCGGCGGTTTCCCTTGCGCCTAGAAAACACAGAATTCCAATAGAAAATGTAAAATTTGATTGTAGAAATGAGCAAAAACAATCAAAAATACCAGTTTCATGTCATAGGGAAGGACGACTCCACTTTCAACACTCCGCCAATCCTCCCACCACACCACAGGCCTATCACAAAATATTTATTATTTATCATTTTTGCGATGCATTCTAAAAAATTGAAAAACAACAAAAATACAGTAAATTGATGAAACCGCGATGGAGGAACATTTCTTCCAAAATGCGACAGAAGGTCGAGTTGCGTATCAAAAGCTCATACAATTTCTTCTTATCTGTGACTAACACAGTCGGCGCCCGTTGCCGAACACCCACTACATCCCTGGCAATATCACTTGCCACATACAAGACATGCAGATCATATTGCAATTCTTTCTTGTCATAGCCAGCAGATTCATACATCTGCTTTCCATTCCGATGATTTAACAAATCCTGCATGATCAATGCAGAAACCTGTTCTGCCCGGTAGCTCGGTGTTGCTTCCACGACCTGAGGCTTCTTATTCTTTGACATCGCATACTACAAAACAAATTACAAAAAAATCTGGAAGAAATTGTTAAATCCACAAGTGAATTATTCAATTACCTTCAAAATTGTGTCGGTATGCTCGTAAGCATAAATCAATACCTGCTGTGGATCACAATTCATTCTGTGAATCGAAAAATGAATGAATCTTAAATTCAGAGAAATAATTTAATTTGAAAAACTTCATGAATGGGAGAAAAACATCATCACAACATGAGAAAACCAAATATCATTGCATCATCTTTATTGCAAAACTTGTTACACTTTAAGTACAATATATCAAATCAAAATACAACATACAGTGATAAAGATGAATTCAAAAAAATTGGTCGGGTACGAGATTAATTTTGTGCAGAAGTAATATGTAGTGTGTATAATGTGATTTGATTCATATCAAAAATCCAATTTATGGAACGCAAAAAATTGTAATTGTTATTTAATAAACTGGATTGAAAAAAATTAATAGCCGCCGGGTCCGCGCGGGCGAGCGTGCGCGTTGCCGTATTGCGATTGTTGCTGGCCGGGGTAGCCGCCTAAAAAGAAAAAAAAACGGCAAAATTTGCAAAATGAAAATTCAAAAAACGTGATTTTGTATGAAATTTTGTCTGGATTCGGACCCCGTGCTTCATTTTTTCAATTTTTTCTACTTTTAATTTTAATTTGTCTATTAAAAATAAAAATTGGGACAAACTTCGGCTGACGAGATGCGGTCGATGCAAACATATGCGTTTGCATTGGCCGCATCGCATCTTTTAATCATTTTTTCAAGAAAAAATAGAACCTGCCGCTTGCTGTTCATGCGGGCGTTTGTAGCCGCCTGCGGCTTGCTGTTGTTGACCACCGTATGCGGCAGCAGCTTGCTGTCCGGCGTAGGCCGCACCACCTTGCTGAGCATAAGCTTGTTGGCCTGCAAGTAAAAAATCAAAATGAATGAAGATGCAAATTGAAAATAAATCTATGTATATCGATCAAAAACATTTTTTTGAATGTACCATAGGCCTGTTGGCCATATCCAGCATAGCCGCCTTTGCCATATCCTCCGTAGCCGCCATATCCACCATAGCCTCCCTTACCATAGCCTTTTCCGCCGTAGCCGTAACCACCCTTCTGCTGCTGCGCTGCAGGGGGCGTGGCTGCCGCGGCAGGTGGCGTTTCTGCGGTTTTCGCAGGTCCGGACGTCATGACACGGCGCTCGTGCAACTCGCCTCCTGGAGTGCTGACAATAGTGCGCTTCTTGGGCATTTCCCAGTTGAGAATGCAGGTCTCGTCACCAGCAGCGATGCGGGCAACGCGATCACGGCGAGCTTCCTCGTTGCAGCGGACAAATACATCCATCGGCACGTCAACATCCTGGGTGGGCACCATTACGCCATCTTCCTCTTGGAAGAGGTCTTCGAACATCGTCCAGAAAGCTTCCATGGTTTGGGCACCGGTGCGGTGACTATCCCAACCCATGTCGAAGTAGCGCTGCCAATACTCACCAAAGGTATCCTTCGTGATACCTGGATGAGTGGGGTCGTTGACGTCCTTTTTAAAGCAGTGGAACATAGCGGTCAGATCATGACGGAACTGCGCGAGTTTCCAGTCATCGTCTTTCCATAATGCGTACAACGGCGCGCCGTCAATTGCATCGTTGACGTCTTCCGGAGCCCACACGTCTAGCTCGGCGATGCGCTTGTCGATCGGCTCAACGTTTTCGTCCTCCGGCTTTTTGGCTGCGTTGTTTTGCTTCAAAAACAAACAAAAATAAATGAAATTTAATGTTTTTTGATGCAATTTCATGATTTATTCTAAATTTAATATTCTCATCAAATAATATTTTTCAACTTCTTTGAATTTTGAATTTTCTGAAAAATGTAAACATTGAAAAAATTATTCGAAAATTGAAAAACTCCATATTTTAATTTTTAAACGAAATCGAACGAAAAATCATGAAAAATCAATAATTACCTTCCAGTGGCGCTGGTTCTTTTTCCATTCATTGGCATGGTTTTCCCACTCCTTCTTTTTCAGTTTGAACTCTTCACCCTTATTCACGGTCATTGCCCAGACCTTCTTCTTATTTTGAATCCACTCTTTCAAATACTTATCACTAGCACCCTCATTGTGCCAGACCTAAATCAAAAATTTAATTTCAATTGAATGAAAAATAATAAAATGTAAAATGAAATCAGCAAAAATATGCAAAAACTACATAAAATTTTGAAATTTCAAAAATATTATTCAGCCCTGTGTCAAACAAATCGAATTTCATCAAATCCTTCTTCTTTTGTGGGGAGGGCAAATTTGAAAAAAGCTTTGGCGATGTAGTCCGGATAGCCATCGGGCATTTCGCGGTGCTTTCTGAAGGTGAGGGAGGTATCGAGTTCTGCCTTCTTGTCGGGAACTTCTTCTTCCAAAGGCTTGTCTTCCAAGTCCATGTAAGCGGGTGGTTCAACTTCGTCAAATGGCTGGCCCATTTGCTCGGCCATTTGCTTACGCTGCTCCCACGCTTTACGATCGCTATCCTTCTTCTTCTTCTCCGCATCCCTCTTCTTTGAAATAACATTGCGCGCGGCCTTAACCTCGTCATCTAATTGTTTTTGATGGCAGAGCTGATCCAACTCTTGCTGCTTTGCGATAAATGCTTTCGGCGGCTTGCCAACATGCACCAGCGCAACCTTCTTAAACTGCTTGCCTTTGGCTACCGTTTGCAACAGATTCTTTCTGAACTCCGGCGTCATGTTATTGACCGCAGATTGAACAATCAAATGACGATGGACACCAGCAGACCTAAAAAGCAAAAAATCTAAATGTGAAAAAGAAGAAAATATTTGATTTTTCAAAGAAAAACAATGAAACAAATGCTGATCTATTGAAATGCAGAAATTTATTTTTTTCAAAATCCATTTCTTTGACAAATCCAAAAACGTTCTCACAGCCGAGTAATCATCGATGTTTGCAACGCCAAAATTAACCTTGGGCTTATCCACGCACTGTCTTTTAGCATCCAATGGATTCCTCTTACCAACAATTCCACTCTTTTCTGCGAGGTTGATTAAAAATCGATTACTCAACTCACAATACTGACCGGGATGCTTTTCATACATATCATCCAAAACCTAAAAACAAAATCAAAATAATTTAAAATTTTGATAAAAGAAATGGATTTTGGGAGCAAAAGACGTGAAAAATAATGAAAAATGAGCAAAATTGATGAAATTTGAAAAAAAAATGCAAAATCTGCATTTTTTGAAAAAATGGTTTTTGGTATTTTTCAGGAGCTAAAAAATCAAAAAATCGAATCAGCAAAAATGTGTAGTCACAAAAATGATATTACTATCCCTTTCTTGGACATCATATGTGCCTTCATCTGGAATGCCGACTGGAATAATGAATTCTGGTTGTTCCTGGCGAACCACTTTACTCTTTACCAAATCCGCTTTTCTAAGCGTGGCTACAAATGGCATTGTAAAAGGATACTTACTCGCACACGCCGATGTCATGCAGCCAAGATTGGTGGTTAAGCCAACGCCCTTAAACGATACAATCGGGTAGAGAACCTTATCCTGTAGATGCTCAGGGATTTCAACTGGTTTGAAGTGGCGTTTGCCGTTTACAAAAAATGAAACTGTATTGCAATTGGCATGACCCTGCTTTCGATTCAAAACAATTGCAAATGTATCACTATGACTGCATCTTTCCATATCAGGACTCTTAATTCCATTCTTTAAGATGCCTCCATTCATACCAAAACCGATGCTGTTCTTGTCACCTCCTAATACCAAATTAGCATCAGCAGTAGCAAAACCTGAATCAAAAACATTGAATGAAATTGAAAATGAATTGAAATCATCAAAAATATTTCTTCAGACGACACAAATGTTTTTCGATTTGCTGAATTTTCACACATTTTTCAGATATCCCTTTCTTCGACCAATCCTCAGCGAGCACTTACTTTGAATTCCAAACATCTCAAACAACTTTGCCTCGAACATACACCTGCAGCCCGGCTTTACACCGTGGTCAGCGCGTACACCCGCAAGTAATTGATTAAAATCGGCAGTGTTCATTCCGGATACGCGATCGCCATCACACACGAAAGCATTTACGGAAGAATCGTATGCGTTCAAGTGAACTTGGGTAAGATCTAATTATAAAAAATGAAAAATGATATTGTGTTTTATGATACCAAAGCACATAAGATGGTTTTTGGAAATTCACACAGTACGGCGCGCCATCAAATATTTATCGCCAATGGATCAAGACTGACGGCAACCTCATCTCCAAATTCATTTTTACCCAAAAGAAAAAGAAAAAACAAAAAAGCCAACTCAAACGCGTGGCCAAGCGGACGGGGTCGGCATCACCCTGTGAGTGAGATGTCAGCTCAAATACGACCGCGTGGTCTGCTTCCGGCTCGCCGGTGACCAATGATGTCAGAAATTTTCGCACAGTACGGCGCGCCATCAGATATTTATCGCCCATGGATCAAAGCTGACGGCAGCCTCATCTCCAAATCCATTTTTACCCAAAAGAAAAAGAAAAACAAAAAAAGAAAGCCAACTCAAACGCGTGGCCAAGCGGACGGGGTCGGCGAACTAAAAAATTCAAAATGGAACGTGATTACAAGCATCAATATGGTGCGACAATTTTATACTTAATTAAACTAGCAAACTAACTACCCTCGCGCGCTGGCCCTGAAACACTTGAGTACCAGAGCTTTGAGCGGGCCCATCAAATGCCCAAGACAAGCGCGGCGGTTTGGTAGACGCAATATGAGTTAATGAAATCGTACCTTGAACTTTTTCGTCGTCCTCCTTCTCTCGATTCTCCTCTGCGATTCTTTTCCTCTCCTCCTCTTCTTTCTGCTTCTTTTCCAATAAAATCTGCTCCGCTGTCGACTCGGTCACTGCAGACTCAGTGTCTATCAAACAAAAAATAAAAATGATATATTAATTTTTTTCAAAACTGAACAATCAAAAATCAAAATACAAAAGAAAAACATTTATTTTTTCAATATTTTGTGTAAATGATTTTTGATTTTCTGTGATTTGAAAAATATTGTCTTTTTGATTTTTCTTTTATTGAACAATGTTTGAATCATTGAAATTTTTCAAAACTGAACTATCAAAACTTTAAAATACCCAATTTTCTCATTCTTTTTCTACATTTTTCAATTTTTTAATAGTTAATAATGTACCCATTGGTTCCGTCATTGTGGTGTCCATGTTTTCGAATTCTGTGGGTAAGTAGTATTAGATAAAATTACAGGAAGTCTGATTTAGTAATTGAAAAAATGTGATTTATTTTAAGTTATGAACCAATTCTGAAAAAAAATATTGTGAAGTAATAATATACTGGCTGACTGTAATGTACTTGTTTTCCAGAAGATTGATAAAGATGTTGATAAGGGAATAACAAACCGTAAAAATCATACAGCACAAAAATTATAAATGTATTTTATATAAGTAATGATATCTGATCTATGTGAAACTGAAACTAAACAACTACTACTTCCTCTCTGACTTTCACACAACAGGATGAAGTATGATTGAAATTTTGTTTTTCACATGAATGAAACATATATTGGTTGCAAGTTTTGGAAACGTTGCGCAAGAAAGCTATTAACCAAGAAGGCGCCCGATCTTCTCCCGTTGCGAATTATTCAAAGAAGGATCTTCCAGCATCAACATCAATTCCTAAAAAAGGAAAAAACAAAAATCGAACTGGATTGAAAAAATGAGGAAATATGTGTATCAATGATTCATTCTGTGTTATTTTGTGAAAAATATTTGTAAATCTTATTTTGACAACCCTAAAAAATTCTTCCGGACTTTTTCTGCTTAGGTCGCCGAGGATGGGGTCAAACGTTGACTCCCGTGAAACTTGTCCTGGCACTAATGTAGATAATAAATTGAAATTATTGCGACGTAAAAAATCGAAAATGTCAATTGATTCTGTGTTTTCTGGCCAGTTTGCACAGACTTGTTCATTACATTTCGATCAAAACGTTTTGGTTTTATTTGTCCATTTTTTATTGGTAATATTTTTTTGTAAATGAGAAATCTTCTTCGTACAACAAAAATATCGAAAAAGAGTCACAAAATCCCGCAAACTTCCAAAAACAAGGAAACTTTCCATCTTTTATCGATTAAATATATGAATACGGTGTATACGATTCGGAGAGCGAGGCGTGCGCGCAGACTGCGGCGTCGCCGCACCACTACGCGGATACCTCAAAAAATAGAAATTGGAAAACGAAAATGATTCAGATTTCACAATAGATTGAGGAAAATTCTTCTATGATCCAAGTTCCAAAAAAAGAAAATGTCAAAATGATACTTGCGGGCGGACTGAGGTGTGGCGGCACCACTACGGGGATTGGGATACTTGTGTGTCAGCGGAGTCGGGCGCTTACTATCTAGACCAGTTCTCCCCTTTCCTAATTTCAGAAATGACAATCATGAAAATTCTGGAAAAAATTACTAAAAAACGTGAAAAACATTCCATTTTCTTTGATTTTGCATTCACAACGAAAAAACATTTTACCTTTTCCACTGGCACTGCCGCCGCCCTTTCCAGGGTTGCGTTGGTATGCCTGAAAGGTAGCATCATACCCACCCCTTCCCGACCTCTCCGGGTAAGGACGCTTACCTTTTCAAAATTAAAAACAATCAAAATTAAAGACAATCAAAATACTGCAAAAATGCGTTAAAACAAACAAAAAAATCATTGTTTTTTTCATTTTTTGAATTAATTTTGAAATTCAAAAAATAAAAACTTTTTTCTATTTTTGGAATGATACCATTGACAGACCGAGGTGCGCCAAATGCGCCTGCGGTCGGGGAGGTCGGCTGTGATCTAACGAACAAAACTAAAATTTCGATAGAAGACAAAAACATGAAAAATGATGATAAAATCAAAAAAAAATCGAACATTTTTAAATTTTCTAAAATATAATTTGTTTCTGACCGGGAGGAGCGGCGACTACCAGCGTCGCTTCGGTTGTAGGACCTCGCCGAATGCGGTTGGTTACCGGAAGATCGAGGGGTGTAGGCCTTTCGGGATGATTCACTTCGTGGCGTCCGATTCGAATACGACTTTGGAGACCTTGCAAAAGTAAAAAACAAACAATTTTCAGGCCGGTCTGTACTTTTTTCAAAAAGAAAAAATACCGTGGGGATGAATGAGGGGAATTTCCTGCACTTAAGCCTTGAGCAACGCCGATCGGTACGAAGGATGAATTTTCCCGCAGGATCTCATCTGTTGGCAAGCACCAATCCGGATACGACTTTACCCTATCAAAAAAAAATATTCACATGAATACAAAAATGAAATTCATATTCGAAAAATATCTCAAAAATCAATAAAATATGAAAAATGTTGTAAATTTGCTAACATTTTCGAATCATTTCGCGTTTTCTCTTTTTCACAAAGTATACTTTGGCGACATCATGGGGGTGGTGTAGCCATTGGCGGGATAAGACCGAAATTGATCATTCCCTGCGTTGACAAAAAATGAATAAAAAGAAAATCATGTTTAAAAAACAATGTATTTTGAATGTGTTTGCATTTTTCGAAGACATAATTTTGCACAACCCTCAAGATTTCTTGAATCCTCGAAGACATCAAATTTGTCTTCCTTCAAGTAATTGTTCTGCATCGATTTCCGCTACAAAACAAAAATCAAATTTCAAACATTAAAGAAATTGTTTTTTGAAAGTAAAAAATCAAAAAATGTTTGTTTTTCTTACATTTTGTATTCCATTCTTGATAAATAATGCAAAATGAAAAAAATACCGCTGTTGCGATGGTGATGCCAGAACCTGGCTTTGGGAGGTTGTCGGTTTTCGTTTTGTAAATTACAAAGAAAAGCAGCAGAATCCCACAACAAATCCCAATCTCAATTTCAAAGATATAGAATATTTAAACATGAACTGCAAAAAATCAAAAGTGAAAAATAAAAATACTGCGGCGACTGCTTCTAAACTTAGACCCCCCTCATCCTCCGCACTACCTGTCTCCTCCACACAAGACTCCAAAAACAAAATCAAAAATATTCATACCACAAAAATAAAGAAAATAAATTAAAATGATATGAAAAATAAGAAAATTCACACGTATCGAACGCATTTTTCAAAAATTATTTTTCATGTTCAAACCAAAAAATTACCTTCCCAACACAGGTCGTCTTGATCTGCTCCTGCGGGCGCATATTCAATAACCTCGAAAAATATTTTTTTGGATTAAAGAAAAAAATGAAATTTAATGAAAAAACGAATGTTTTTGACATTGATTGGGATTTGAACCCTCAAAATCAAACAATTTTTGCATTTTTCAAAAGATATTGTTTTGACTCAAACAATAATTCAAATTCGAATAAACAATCAAAATCAGTGCAAAATAAAAAATATATTGTTTTTGATTTTGCGCGGATTCAAAAAAATCAATTTCAGTTCCCTAAAACAACACATATTTTTAAAAAATAATTTCTTTCCGGGACCGCTCCATAATGAAAACGTTCAAAATTGACTACGGAATCATACTAAGTACATTACTACTTCAGAAAGGTTCACGGATATAAATAATGAAAATAATCAATTACGCCACAATGCAACATCAATATGGTTATTATTATGAAATACAATAGATATTTACTTGACAAGCACGCGTGCGTGCTGTAATTTTTGATTATTTCCTGTACATGTAAGTTAATGTCAACAAAATGTAATAATTAATAACAAAACGAGGGACGTATTCACGCTCGTTTGTTTTATGAATCATTTTCTTCCCCCTGCTCATCTCCATTATGGCACTCCTCTTTCTTATTGGTTGCGTTGTTGTTTTTGACATACGCAATGATGGTCCGTTTGTCATCATTATCATCGGCGAGCAGGCGCGGGGATGATCCGGGTGAGATGGTATAGTCAGATTCGGAATCGTAAGAGTGGGTTGATTCACTGTGTGACCGCAAGGATGCTGTCCGAAGTACCTTCAAAAAATAAGAACAAAATGTAAGGAAACATGCGAAATTGAGGCACATTTGACGTGGTTTCCTGATTTTGAAATCTTAATTTTGCATATTTTAATGTTTTTTCGAAAAACATATTTTTGATTTTTCAAGATTGTATTTTTAAGAATGTCGACAAAATATGAGTTGTGAAAAAATGGTAAATCGAGTCAAAAAACGTCAAAATTTATTTAAAAACTAAAATTTCAAAATCGCATGAAAAAAAAATTGCTTACCTTTTCATTTGGGATGGTATCCGATTCGTCTTCAATCACATTGATTCGTACAAAATGCTGCCTTCTCTTCGGTCGGAACATCATATCAAAGAAATTGCACGTGCGGCATGGCTTGGTTATGCGTGAAGAACGAAGAGCTGGAGGAAGCTGCTCGACCTCTTGGAGGAAAGAGGTGCCGGACCGTTGTAGCTCGACAAAAACGTCTTCATCATCGCTGGCCGGGTCTTCGATTGAAAAATCGCATGCAATCCCTTGTCCATTCTGCTCCGGCATATAATCAAGATGACTCCATTCGCTGTCGGTTGTACTTGGAGAGACACACATTCTTTCACCAACTGAAGACGGGCTCTCAACGTCTTCATCTTGTCGCAACCTTAAATAAATAAATAAATTTTTGATTGAATTCGATGCACTTTAGATTTGTTGAATGGTTATGTACTGTTGATCAGCATTATCGCAGAGGGCTTCGTCAGCAATAATTTCGCAAAATTGTTCTTTGGTGAGATCGGTGTTTGCCAAAGAAGGAATGTCATTTTGTTTTGGGGAGGTTGGGATGCAGCAGTAGCAGAGGCGCTGGATTAATGCGAGCAAATCGCTTTCGTCTTTGTCTTCTGCGTGGTAATCGGTCAGCAACGGGGAGGGGTCCATCTGAATGAAAGATGACGGTGGCTTTGAATCGCGTAGGCTGTGAGATCTCTGTTGACTACCGCGCACGCTATGAGCTCTGTGTTGAATCCTCTGCACACTCGAGTAGACCTCACTGAGCGTTTCCTCGTGCGATGTGGTTGCTGCTGAAGAAGACGTTCGTTCTGCACTGCGCAAGCGCAATTCTTGCAGGCGCTTAATGAGCGGATCGGTTGAACTCAAAGCATTGATACGTGAAATGGGCGTACTCAAGGGATCCTCTCCAGGCTTTACCTGTTCTGGCTTCATCTTGTAGCTTTCTGCTTGATTACTTGTTTCAAGATGGCGAAAAATGCTGCCATAACCCAAAACGGCTGCTGGCGTTGCAGGATCACTCCAAGGTCCACGTCGAACTCCTCCAACTCTTCCAAGCGTACTTTCAGTTGTATGCGAACCTCGTGCGGTACCGGCAGAATTATAAAGTGGAGCATGGCCTGCTCTTCTTGATTTTGGAGCATAAGACTGAAGAAAAGAGGATGCCGATGGCTTTGCATCATCTTTCGGCTCGGCTGATTGATTGCTCCTCTTCACCATTGAAAAGAGTGTAAGAGGTCTATCAGTCGAAGTCGGAGAGCTTACTCCCTGATCACCAAGACCGACAGTATAATCGCTGGTCCTCGGGCTCTCCTCCGTATTCCAAGCGCCGTCTCTCAACCCGCCAAATCCGGAATATGTACATGTTGTGTGCTCTCTGCTCCCCATAGATCTTGCTGAAAGAGGGCGGTCAGGTAAAGCCCCGCCGGGCAATGCGTAACCAGATTGTACCAGAGACGAATCATTGCCGTTCAACTTTTCAACGTGCCTGAGGATGGTGTGTTCCCCACCCACCTGCTTTTTCTCACGCTTAATCCGCAAGCTATGGTCCTCGGCAAACTTCTGTTCCTCATCCCTCTGAGGTAATTGAAATTCAGAAAGATACTCCTCTAATGTTTTCTTCTTCTTTGTTTCGACTGTGCTTTCACACTTTCTAATGCGGTTTTCCATCTCCATCTGTTCACCTCTTGCCTCGCAGCAGAATAACATTTTCCAAAGGTTGGTCACGATATTCACATCCTCAGATTTAATCAAAGGCTGAACCGGAGCCGGGTGCATTACCTAAATGAAACAAATAAAGGAACAAAAAATGTTTTTCAATTTCGCAAAAAATCATAAAAACCGAAATTCCTTTCTCAAACCAAAAGTGACATCCCACTGGTAAACACCAAAGCTGCCAATAAAGGAGCGTACATATTATTGGTATTCGTCATAATAATGAAATTAATTATTGCTGAAATTTGAAAGACTACCACCAAAATTTTACTTTGAAAAACGAATGTGGGGGGGTATAATAACGTTCAATAGAACCGTCGCAAACGATCGTTTTCACAGAATATATCAATTAAATGTATTATAATAAATTGGTTTTAGATTTGCGCTGAAATCAATTTATCACCAACTGGAAAATTTGTATCAATGATGTGTTTGAATAACTTTGAATTACAATGAATGGTATGTTTTCTAATCTAACAATCTATCAACTACAAATTCACCAATCAATGAATTTCATAAAATGTGAAATCACTTGATGTAAACCATACTCAAATAATCCTCCGCCCAGTCTTGCTCCTCCCCATTATTTTGCGTGCCACGGGTATCTATCCCCCTCGGCAGATGTATGCGATCTTTTTCCACTTCACTGAGAAGCTGCAGCTCGACGCGCGCTGCCTCGAGTAGATTTGTAGTACGTAGATCACTTTTTAATATGTTCCGCTTTTGCTCCTCGCTCAAGTGCATATCCCTTTTTGGTCTTGATTTCCCGCTACTTTCGTCCGACACCATGGACTGATCCTCCCAGGGATCCAGAGAGGGTGTGGAATCGAAGGAGAGTAACACTCTGTTGGGATCCGGGGGCGGCGTTATTGCAGGGCTATGAAATCGACGCGACCGCGCCAAGCAGGGAAAGCAATTCCTAGGTGCAAAATGTTTCATATTTTTGAATTTTTGCAATGCAAAACAATAAAATCCAAAACACTGCCTCACTCCAAAACATTTTTGTTACACCCCGGAGCTGTACATGATCCTGCTGAATAGAGACTGCTCAGTTTTAATCGCACCCGCGCAGTGTAGTAATAGAAATAAACTCAATAAAAACATAATGATTCTGCTATTGTTCCTCAAAATTGAAATATCATTTGATCTTGAATTCGGGGTAAATAATTGGTTGAAATATCACGACCGAGTAAATACAATGCAATTGTTTGTTTTGACGATGTGATTGAGAACAATACATCTGAACCACTCTACCAATACGACTTGTACAAATCAAAATGGTATATAATTGCATATAAAAAGATTGTTTTCATTGTAAATCGTGCTAATATTGCAGAAATTTAATTACGAGGGTGCATACTTCGAATTGCGCTTTGGACACAGGCCACACAGCCCGCCAGCTCCCTTTTCGCCCGGATTTGACACTTGAATGTTTTGCCGACTGCACAGCACAAAAAATGCATTCCAAGAGAAAAAACTCTTTCAGCAGTTCTAAAAATAAATAAAAAAATAAAAATGATTACCTGGTCGTCCCCCGAGCGGATGTGCCCTTTGGCGTGCGACCGCCCGCTATACCTAAAAACCAAAAAAGATATTTGGACCAATGCCCAGATTCACATCAAATTTTATCGTCTCACGTCCCTTACTTCGACCACTTTTGGGTGTGCCGTTTGGATTTTTGTTTACCGGTCCCATACATCGAACAAAAAGCTCTCGCCAGTCCACATCCCCTCGTGGATTCTTATCGCAGAGCGCAAGCAATTTGTCCTCGTCCTCTGGTCGTTTTCCAAGGACGGAGCGGATGACCTGTCTAAAATCTATCTCATGCATCCACTTTTCCGCACTAAACGACTGCTGCTTACACCGGTGCAACCTTTGAAAAAAAAATTAAAAACATATAAAATTTTAACAAATATCAAAACTATTTTCAAAATGAATGCATTAATCTGATTTGTTCTTTTACCATTCGTGGAGGGAGGCGGCTTGAAACATGGTCTTTGCCCAAGCTTCATGGTGGCCGGCGGGTGGTAACGGTGTAGTTAAAGCTGACTCTAGATTCTGTAGCGCGTTTCTATTTCCTCGAAATGCATTCTAAAAACAAGAAAATGAATGGAAAATATTGATTTTTTGAGTTCCGAAGTACGAAAAGAATTACCGTGCATGCATGTGTCAACTTTTCAGCTTCGTCAAAAGACAACCCCAAAGGGAGGCAAATCAGCGCTTGCATCATCTTGTTCTCATCCAGAAATTGACTTCCTGTGCTATCAAATATTCCCAGCGCAGACCTCAAGAAACATTAATTTTCATGTGAATTCAAATTGTTTAGAGGTGAATTACATGAAAACATACGCAATATTTGGCAGTTTGGCGATTGCCATCTTGCGCTGTAATCTTTGCAGCCAAGCGATTTCTTTCCAACTCCAGTTTATCTTCTCGCCAGGTGGAATAATCCGTGTAGCTGGCGAATTCGGTGGCGATGGCGGAGCGCCAGGACTAAACCTGAAGAAGCAAAATATGCATTTTTTCCTAATAATCTTCAAAATACGAAGGAAAAAACCATAAATCTTTTTGGGACCTCTCCAAAAACTCGCGGTACATGATGCCGCCGTCGGCATCTTTGTCAGCCATTAGCATCAACACTTCTAGCTGGTCTGCTGTTAAATACGGCTCCGCGCGCATTAAGGTTGTGCGAAAGTGACTCATCTTTGTTACCCCCTTTTGCCCTTCGTCAAAATTTGGCAGCTCTAAGTTCAACTGGTGGAAGGAGCGCTGCAATGCCGCGGCCGCCCAACGTGTGTCAATGGGCTCCTTCTGCGCTTGACTTATAATTGCACAGAGCGAATCCAGCGTAAATGAACCTGATTTTGTATGAAAGAAGGGATGTGTTTTGAAAAATGAAAGATTTTCAAAAAATGTTTTTTGATAATCCATTGATTTGACCAGTTCGGTTGATGTCTAGACGTAACACAATCTGCTGCCACTCCGCGCGTGATAGCCCCAACGGCATCGTCGCAACCAACTTCATCACATCGTCAGACGCTAAATTACCCCGTTTGGTGAACAAACCTAAAACCTGATGGGGTACAACCCCCCTGGTTTCAAATCGCTTGGCCAGTCTGCCAACTATCAACCTGAAATCCCGATCTTCTTCGGGGAGTGCCGCACTTTTATTCATTTGGTCCCCACTACTCGGTAACGTGCTGCCAGGTGTAAAATTACCGTCACGCGCGTGTGGTGATAGCATCGGCAGTGGTGGCAATCCACCATGATTCCCACCAGGCGGACCAGGACCACCTTCGAAACAAGATAAAACTTCTTATCACGCGTCATTTTTGGTAATATTCCAACATTTTTGTCAAACATTTGCATTAAGTTTGTCTTTCATATTTTTTATTGTACCAGGAGGGGCGGGTTGCATGCGGGCTGACATCCCTCCACCCGGCATCGGCGGTCCCGGTACACGCGACACGCCTCAAGAAATAAAAAATTGAAAAGATATATTTACTACAATTTTCACGAAAATCGAACAAAAAACAATGTTTTTTCTTGCCCAAAATAATTTTTCCATGATCAATATGTTTTCAAAAACAATGGATTACCAGTCATGGCAAGGGCGCTGGGTAGTTGTACTGCTGCGGGTGGTCCAGGGGGGCGGGGTGCTTCGACCGACCCAAGTAGATCATTCCAATCTATATCACCTTTCATGTTTTTGGTTGCCCATTGGGATAGTTTATGTATGTCCTCATCATTTAAATCAGGATCAATGTGGTGTAAAACCGCGAAAAACTCTTGGATTGTAAAAAGACCTCTCCCCCTACTGGCCGGCTGTTGGTTGAAGACCGCGCGCAGCTGGTCGACACTCCCGGTCGCGCGGGTCAGTCGCAACATCATACCTTGAGACAAAACAAATGTGATAAAAATGAAGCAAAACATGAAAAATCTGTCACAAAAACATTCCTTTCTCAAACCGCTGACCCAACCTTCACACCCTGCTATTACGCTGTGGTTTACTTGGTTCAAAGCGTGATTAAAATTCATCAAGGATATCTGATCTCCCTTACCACTTGACCCGTTGCTGTTGTTACATCGATCAAATATCTCAATAATCTCAACCTCACTTAACCCCAGATGTAAGCTGGTCAACGCCTGGCTGAACTGCTCCCGTGTTAGCATACCTTGCCCGCGCTGGTCGAATAAAGCAAAATGCTGTAACCAATTCGCCTTACGCTGTACTAGCTGCCGTCGTACACGTGCTATCAATATCTGCTCTAATGGGTCAATATTTGACTGTTCCGTCCAGCGGCGTTGCGCGCGGCCGTTTGTTGGGCTGCCCGCGTGTTGTACGATGTCCATGCTTGACACGGGTGGTGGTGCAGGGGGCATTGGGGGTGGTGAGCGAGGTTGTTGTACATTTTGCTGCTGCTGTGCTACTCTTGCCTGCTGCTTCTCCGCCCATGCCTGCCTTTCCTTCTCTGCTATCCTCCCTGGACTGCGTGGCTCGCTCGTCGGGTAAGAACCCTCCGGTGCGGGGGCGATCTTCGCTGAGGTGGATGGTGACATGGGGGGTTGGCGGGGTGGGAGGTCAATGGTCGCGCTGTCTTGTAATGTTTTCTGTGGCGCCTTGAAAAAGTCGGGGTTTAACTGTGCGTCTTCCTCAGCCGTGATAAAATCGTCATCTCCGTACTCCATCCCCTGACACTGCTCTAACGCCCTTCTCTGACTCGCCATTTGCGCTTCACTTACCCACTGCCGTACAAACTCCTTCCCCAGCACCTCACTCGTTGTCGGCCTATTACTTGCAGACTTATCCAGCAATGTACGAATCAACTTCGCCAGATCATAACTATACGTACATGGAATCGGCTCGTAGTTATCACTTACAATGCGGTACACCAGCCCCACTAAACTATCACTTTCAAATGCATGTTTCAGCATGCACATCTCATATAACACACACCCAAGCGCCCACACATCACTTCCGTATGAATACGGCTCAGACCTGCAAAACAAAAATATTGAAAATGTTCAAAATTATGAAGAACATGAATGCCGACATCCAAAATCATTCAAATCTTTCGTATTTTTTGCATTTCATTTCTCAAAAATGACCTGCAAATTTCAGGGCTCATATAGTAAGGTGTACCAACCACAGTCACCGCTGCGTCAACGGTGCCCTCTAGCACTCGACTAATGCCAAAATCACCGAGCTTGACTATCGATAGATCCTGCGTCACGAATATATTGCTGCTCTTCAAATCTCGATGCAAGACTTTCAACGCATGCATATACTGTAATGCCATGGTCAGCTGACAAAACCACATCATAATCGTATCCTCGTGAATCAATTCAGGTGGTGTTTTCTTACTCCTTTCCTTAATCAAATGGCGTAATTCCCCCTGCTCGCAGAATTCCATTAGAATGACTAGCGTCTGCTCCTGCACCAGGAATGAATCCTCAAAACTAACAATGTACTCATGCTTCAACTTCTGCAGTAGCTTCACCTCCTGGTGCGCAAGCTTCTGATCGTTTTCATTCAAACACTCCAGTGAAACAACCTTTGCAACTAGCCGCCTGTTATTTCTCGTCACTACATGCGCGGTGGCAAAATGCCCCCTGCCCAAAAACTTCTCCCACGCATACCCATACGGTGCTAAAACAAAAATGAAACATGTAAAACATTGAAGAATCATGTAATATTCATACATGTTTTTAAATTTTCTTTTTCATATTTGAATCAATTTGAAAAAATACTGAGATCCACTTCAGGCATTGTATATCAATCAGGAAAAAAAAGAAGAATGTAAATCAAAGAAAAGGGTTTGGTCACCCAAAGAAATTATATGTGTATCAGAAATGATACTGCATCAATGGAAATGAAAATTATTTGTAATATGATATCAATTGTACAAGGAAAAACTGATAACTATGCCAGAAATAACTATCAGGAGATTTTACGCAAGAGACGCACATTAAAATAAAATGATAACACCAATTTGGAAAACATTCATTCTCATTACATTTATGTAATTATAAGAAAAATGCACATATCACCATACAAAAACAACATCAACATTATGATGGTTACAATAAATTCTGTTCTCGTTAAAATTATTTTGTCATCCCCCAATTATATTAGTCAAAACTCATGTCATTTTGCTCTGATTTCTCGAGCAATCGCTTCTGCAAGAAGAATTGCGTCTCCATAAACCTCTGACTGCAATTCCACAAACACGTCTGCTCCGATCTAAACACAAAGATAATGAAATTTTGAAAATTCAAACCTCACAATAATCAAATAAAAAACGTACCCGCCCAATGTTTTGCCAGGTTTCTGCACGCACTGCTTGAAGCATCGTCGTGTCAATTTCACAAGCGTCTTCTGACTCTCTACCAATTGCTGGATCTGCATCATTGCCTGCTGCTGGGCTTGTTGTTCCTTTTCACTTTCATCCATAGTTGTAAGTTATATACCCGCGTACGATTAAAACTAATGAAAAATAATGATGAATCCTGTGAACCAAAAATATGTAATGTACAAACGTTTCAAAAAGTCACACTACCTACAAACTAGAATGAATGTATACGCTTCAATTATTATACACAAACGTTATACTTCCCGGAGGGTCAAACTCGCAGACCCCAACGTCAACCAGGTGCCCGCAGCCTGGGAAATTGAGTGGGCTGTCATCCGCAGTCATTTCATCGATTTGGACTGTCCGGCTGTTGAATTCACAGGGACCATTTGGTACATGCCGGCATTCTGGCAAACCTAAAAACAAAATTAATATTTTGATAAAAGAGATAGAAAAATGTGAAAACATTTCAAACATTTGCGTTTCTAATTTTTTATTTACCTTAAAAATATTAATATTCCTTTCTTGTACATGCTGGATGGTTTTCAATTTTACAATGAAGGACCTCCCCGTCGCCGTAGTACTTTTCTATTGGTTTGCGATAGCGCTCAAAGAATGCATGCCAAAGATGCGACTGGGATAAACGTACTTCCACGCCCATGAGAGTGGTTGTCCATTTGTATTCGGCTGGGTTTTGGTTACCGCTGATATAGAGGTCTCCGATGTGGTGTGTTATGTTTGGCCGGCGGACGAGGGAATATTGCTGATGGCCACAGCCTGCATAATGGTGCACTTCCGTCTGGGAGGCATTGCTGAAGCAATGCGCGCCGTGGGTTGTTACGTTGGGTATGGGTATGTCTTTGAAGCTGTATAATTTCGCGTCGAAATCACTGTCCCATGGGAACATACCCCGCTTACCATTCCTCCAAAGCGCCAGCATCGTTCCCTCCTCCGGGACCATAAACCGGTCCTCTCCAGACGCCACCCACCAATTACGTATTGACCGCAGCGTGCGCTCCACATCACGGCGGAAGCAATACCCGCCTACTAACCCAAATTTAAGAATATCGAACCAGGTTAACGGCTGGCATACTTCATGCACGTTTGAAGGGGTGAATTGGAAGTACTCCGATCGGTGATGGCTGGCGGATGATTTTTCGATTGCTGCGTGGTTGAGGTAGTTTTCTTCAATGAGGATGGCAGCATCAGGGCTGTTACATGTGGTAGCTGTGAGATGTATATAATGACCCGCCATATCCAACTCCGGGATAAAACTATCCACAGTTGAATTGTGCTCCGCACTTGCCGGGAAAATCCGCGGTAGAACTGCAGGTGAATACAACCGCGTACCACTAGTCGTATGAGAGGTACAACACTCCCCTTCGCATTCTGGAGGTGGGTGCTCAAAAATTAACTTCCAATACTCCCGCCGTATCCTCCGCGCGGGGTAATGCCACGCATCATGAAGGAGCTTATGGTGCACCGTTGTGTAATGAGGCATACCAATGACCTGTGTGGTTGGTTTTACATGTCGGAACAGATGGTGTATGAAAATCTGGTCGAAATCTAATATGTAAGGGGATATTATCAACACATAGTTGCTTTCAGAATCGATCTCTTGTAAGCGCTCGTAACAGCGATCATGCGCAATCACACATTCCCAGTTATGATCCCTACACAAAGATCCAACTTCATCAGCAAGCCTTTCATCAATACTACAATAAAACACGATCACATTTCCCGGCAAAACGCCCGCCGCCACATCCTCCTTCATAATCGTCAATCCCTTCGGGTAATCCTCTCTACTAGTCGCATAAATCCGACAAATCGCATTCATCGTAACACTGGACCTAATCTCAATACACGGCTGCCCTGGAAAATCACCGCAATTTTCCATTGAAAAATGCCCGCCGATGTGAGCTGTGCGTAAAAAGTTGTTGTACTCATCAAGCGATGTACGCAAGATAATTGGAGACCATGCCTTCGCAACAGCACCCCACTTCTGTAAATGATGTAAATTAACTGCGTCATCACTGCTAACTTCAAGACTATACCTGCGTAGCAGCACCATAATCATATGCACATCCCGGCGGAAACAAAAAGGTGGTTCGTAATCACCAGTCTTATACGTGAGACCGCATAGTACATTGATGTTAGTAGGTGTGAATGCAACGACCTCAACCAAATACCTTCTTGCCTGCCGAATTGATAGCTCTACATAATCCTTATAGTCGTCTTCAAACAATGGTTGTGTGCTCATGCAAGTGAACACCTCCCGCTTTTGAAAATCGACATCCACCATCCAGGACGAATCACTCTCATCAAGGGAAAATATAGTACTTATCTCCCGCCATACCTCTCCCCGATACAACCGCGTGCCGGAGGTCACATCTGATGCCAAGCATACACTCCCCTGCCAGCCGTAATACCCGCTTGGGTAATCTTCGTACGTTATCTTTCCACCAATCCGCCTCCGTGTATGCCCCGTGGGGAAATCCCAATATGATGTGCTGTTGACAGTTGGAAAGCCCACTATATTGATCTCCGGCGTGGAGATGATCTCTGGTAGGATGTCGAGTAGTGCCGTGGATTGATCTTCCGCCCAGGAATAAGTGAACGGAGAGATAACTAATGTAAACGTTTCTATGCTATCTTGAGCCGCTTGCTGGTGCCATTCTCTACATGAAACTCCATCATCACCACTCACATGCGATCGAATTACCCAACCATGCTTACCACCCTCTGTATGCAGATCGCGTGCGACATCCCCATTCCTCCCGCAATAATGAATGGATAATGAATGCTTATTCCAATTCTCTGGCTCCTCATAGGGGGGGAGGGGTTCTTCTAGCATGATTTGATCGAGTAGATGCCACATCGGCCAGGTTGTTGTCAGTGACATGTAGATAGAATTTTGCTCATGCTCGGCGATAGCCGCTTTAAATGCCATCTGACCTTGCTTCAACAACCTCAAAATCAATGTAAACTCATCAAAATCATCAAAAAAACATAAATACGAAAAAAACATACTGTGCCATCTGGTCATTTAGAAGCACATCCTGAATATCCATCGCTTCCGTCGAACCTAGATTCTGATGCCGCATCGCAGACACAATGGCAAACTTCGTCACCGCAAGCTAATGAATAAAAAACAACAAAAACCATGCAAAAATGAAGAAAATGCATAGGTAATCAAAAATATTTTTAACGATTTTCATCAGAGCCATTCTACCAAAATTTCTTTCTTGAACCCCAAAACCACATTTTGGGTGGCCATGCTGCTCGATATGGGATAGTGTCCATTCTAATGGGGGCGCGCGGTTCGCTTGTAATGCTTTTTTGATCCGATCTCGGTATGCGAATTGCGCTGCATCATCAAGATCTAAATCGTCACACGCGTTTGGTAAGGGGTACACCACAGCCTTGGTATCATCTGCTAGCCTTGCTAAAGCGTTGAACACGGGCCACTGGGACATCATCACTAGGCCAAACCGATAATCAAATAATTCTACACCCAGCTTATTATCGCGTAATTCCAGACATCGGTCTAGATCATTGGATAATAACATGACAAATAAACGCAAATATGCCACGCCCATTGGGCATGTCGATTCGAAAATTGGGATGTATTGCAACTTCTGATATAACTTCACGTAATTCATGAATACTCGCCGTGTGGACATCTTCTGAAAGTAGCTCGATTTCTTCGTCTCAATCGAAAAAATCAACAAATAGATATGAAAAACTGTTTTAAATGTCAAACAAACAAAGAATAATACCTGCATTAGTCCTCGCATTTCCTCGCGAACAAATGTCCAATCGATGAGAGGATACGCGGGGTCGTGTCCTTCGCAAGTGCTTGGATGCTGCGCAGTGCAGATTGTGCATAGCGACAGTGCGATTAGATACCGAAACATTATGAATACTATTGGCTTTAGAATAATCACTGTATGTATACATACGATTTTATGAACACTATCGATTTGCAAACAACGCTCGCGAAAGATTTGCAGGATCAAAATTCTAATTGTCTTCTGTTGAAAGAAAATGTATTCAAAAAACGAATGATTACTTAATATGAATCTCACACTACTGAATTACAATACACTGCGTTATAAATGATAACTACATCATAACACATTGGCATCCAGCATCAGCATGAGGATCGCCACGGTGAACGGGAACAGCAGCTGGCTTGGGATCACGTTGGTGCTGAAGACGATCCTGCTTTGACGAAAGGGTGGCGACCATGTCTTGTAAATCCACATACGGTTGATTGAGCAATGCAGCCATCATTTCCTCATCACTTGCACCATGCTTGATGAGCTCGATGATCAGCGTGAAATTCTCCTTTCTTTGCTCGGGGTCGATTTCTAGCAATAACTGAATGATGACGAGGATTAATGGAAAACTGCGCCCTAGACCATCCGCTTCCTTCTGCACGAATTTTTCCCCCAGATGGTGCAAGCGATTTTTCACCCACTCTCCGGCACGTACAATCGGAGCGACGAGGTTTTGTTGAAACATGAACTTGACGAGCGAACCCGAACTCCACGTGTTTTTCTCGTCCATCAGAAGTTGGAGAAATGAAAACAACGCGACCGCGGTACCCCACACATCGATGTTGTAATCTACAACACCCCAATCTCTACCGTATCTACTATATAGCTCCGGCGGCGTGCCCTCCATATTTCCGGTTCCCGACCAATATCCAGCGCGCACAACAGTTGGACTGTTCAAACGGACTTCATCATCTGTGTCTGTAGCGAGATCAAAATCAATCAGTCGAGCCTCAACGCGTCCATCCGGCACGCGCTTCAGCACGAAATTTTCTAACTTGATGTCGCGGTGCACTTTACCAGCTTCCATCATGGAATCGATTGATCCAAGCATGCTGAATGTAATGGATCTCAAATTGCGTTTAAGATCTTCAATAGGGATACTTGCGTGGTTCAGATTGCCGCCGTCTGCATGCTCCATCACCTAGTGACACACCATAATAACCTATGCAAGCGTGCTCCGACAGACATAATAATATTCTGAATGACCCTTTTGATTGAACATAACCAGGGGTGGTTCCGTGGTCGCAGAAATCTGCGATAAATCCAATGATATACGGACGACCTTTCAACGCTTTGATTTCTGCAACCTCCTCTTCGCAGCCCCAATCGTGAAACGTTTTGACAGCATATTCCGTCTTCCCGACCTCATGGAATCAATCATCACACACATCATCGCCAATATAATTAAACAAGAATAATCATTACTACAAAACATTTCGCATACCTTCCACGTGCCGGTGTGTCCGCAATGGCCACTACCACACACTTGCTTCTGCTCAGGCGTCGTCTCATCCAAATATTTGTTATACTCTTCTTCCGTAAAAGAATCAGGCGCCTGATAAATGTGAATCAAAAATGTCAATGAAAAGCCAACGTTCGTAAACATGCAGAATTACCTCGATGCTAATAGACTTCGGGGAGACAACTTCATCGGGCTTATCAGACTGAAGTTTACCATCCTCAACTAATGCCGTGACGGGAAATTCAAAACGGGTATGTGT
>JACLAD010010856.1_pt1 | contig 23777 bp, 25 predicted proteins | sample 8027901 | NCBI WGS metagenome assembly JACLAD01 (sample SAMN15725071, study PRJNA655200) | protist metagenome | isolation source: fluorescence activated cell sorting (FACS) single amplified genomes of... | place: Spain: Blaines Bay Microbial Observatory, Mediterranean Sea | collected 2016-07-05 | reverse complement strand
GGTGGTGCACGTAAATTTACATTAATTAGATCACTTGAATTTCGCTTTCACGTGTTCTAGACTTCTATTGGACAGCCTATCTTTATGCTGTATAATTATCTATCATCTAAATGCCTACACTACTGTTTCTGACTTCAGAATCATCACGCAAATATAATCTACCCCTTGATAATTTCATACTAGAATAATGAATATAATGTACCTCGATGTTAATAGAGGGTGGTGGTTCATGACTTGAAGAAGCGCGCCCGGTTTGGCTATTCATGGCTGAATCGATGTGAAAATGGTTTGAAGCTGAACCGACGTGAGAAATCAAATTGACGAACGAAAACAATTGATGGCAATGACACAACGTATCTGAAATCGTGTGTGGACTAAAAAATCGGTTTGATGTGCTTCTAGACATTGCAAAACACAGTTGTCGGGTGGTTAATCACGGTTATCTTCAATCGCAGCAAGAGCAGTTTCGTCAAAAACCATACGTATCAAATCAGAAGCAGCCGCGCGAACAAAAAGCGGAAATGCTTGCCCAAATTGTAGTTCAGACATGCCTTTCAAATGTTCCGCTGGATATCTTCGGAATTCAAGGACCAATGGTCGCTTCTGAACCAACGTGAAAGCCAACATTTGGCGGCTGAAAGCAAAAATTGGATTGCCGTTGACTGAAATTAGCTGATCTCCAACCAAGCATCCACCAAGCTCACACTTTTCAACAACTGGTGGGTATTGTACTACCGAATATCGCTCACACACTAGAGATAACCCAAGCGGACTTTCAGACGAGTGATTCACCGTTGTGAACAAAGAGAGATCCCTGCTGCTTGATGATGAAGGTGCACAATTTACGACAGGTCCAATACATAGTTTGGCATACCAGATTTGAAACGTCTCCTTGTGCAAAACCATGGATTGACGAATTTCCTCAGTAGGCGACTTAGAACATTCTGCAGGGACAAAGAAAACAATAAAGAATAACGCAATAAATTTATATATGATTGATGCCAATCACAAAAATTGAAAAAAAGTTTTAAACGTGTGCTTACTTGAACACACAGCTTCAATATTTCCTTCACATGATGGACTTTGGCACTTGAGGCAACTGGAACAACATTTCGACCCGCAGCGTGCACACACAGCGCCCAGCCTCTCCACGCCTCTATTCATCGAAACATTTTCGTTTTCGCCATGACACCTTGGACAATTCAGTTTTAGCAAACCATGGTCACAAACACCGCAAATCTTGCAAAATATTTTTAGCTGTTGATGCTCACATCCAGAACAACGCAAACAAAAAACGCGAAGCTGGTGGTGTTCGCATCCATTACACTGCATGCAAGTTCTCTTGTCTTCCCCGTGCACACAACGGCTACATATCTTACAATCGTATCTGCTTTCATTATGGATGCATCGATTACACAAATTGCACTGCGACTTGTACTGATCATGCGGACAAAGCATATTGTTGCACGCCGGGCAGAACATAGGATGCCGCCCATGCTTACACTCGGTCACACCGTTACAAGATGAAAGACCGCTGGCCTTCATCAAAGAATGCTGGATTCGTTTGGTATACAAATCAAGCAACTTTTTCGACGGATTGTCAACTTGTACATTATTCGCTTGTCCGTTGCTATCGGAAGATTGCGGCATCGTGATGACATTGGAACTTTTGGTGGCGGTATGATTGGAAGAAATTCCATTTTCTGACAACTCCCCTCCAGCGTACGGCGTCTCATTGCAATCAGGACATCTGAATTCCCACGCCAACTTTTCGCACTCCGCGCAAAGGTACCTTGTCGTCTCAGCATGTGGGCAGCCACTATTTTCACACCGGATATACCTCGTAGCCACCCGCAAGCACCCTTGAACGTCACAATCTTCACGGCCCAACTCTGTCTGCGCGTCTGATCTGACATCCATTACGCCTGCAACAACGATCCCCTTCCTTAAATTTATTTTTGAATGAAACTTATCTGAACCGAAACAATGGACACAACACGCACGTTCAAAGAATAATGTGAATATGTGGATGAATAGTAATTAATTGGATGATCGTACAATCTAAATCAAGCTACACGCTCAACAACAACTGGAATGTTGGTTCAATCAAATCGATTCAAATCAATCAGTAAATAATAAAATCCATCCGTAGGTACAAAAAATATAATGATTTCAGATTTTCCGAATTCGGCATACTGTACAGCGGTATATGAATAGTACGTATATTCAAAAGCGCAAAACGTGTGTAATTGCTGGTCTTTCAGCAATGATGCAAATTAATTTTCATTCTGTATTCGGGCCCATTCCTGGCAAATACGATAGGATCCCACCATATCCGGCTTCCTCTTCTGTTGGTGCAGCTTCTTCTGCAGGAGTTGGATCTTGCGGTTGTGGTAGGGGTCTTATAACTTCGTCTTCGACATCGGTGATTGTGATGAGCGGCGAACGCGGCGGTTGCTGCTCTGGAATGGGAGATGCTTCTTGATGCTGTTCACCCACTTCCTGTCGTGTCTCGATTTCTTTTACAGCTGCATGCGCAGCGGCCAACTTCCTCGCCGACACCTCCGTTCTGACCATCTCCCACAGCACCTCATCAGTCCATAGTGAGATGCGGGGTACTGCTTGTCGGTTTGCAAATGTAGCTTGGCGAGGCGCTGGAATCGAAATCTACCAAACATAAAAAATGATCAAACAAATTGAAATGATAATACATTCTTTCGTTTTTTCTTTCGAAACTTACTTCATAGCCGGTGTCTTCGTCGATCCATTTTATCATGTCTCCTTCCTGGCGGGTTGTCGCATCGCTTTTGGTATACCGCCGCTCAAAAAACACTGCCGGTTCGTACACTGCTTGGGGGGATGGGAATAAAGCTTCCTCCGCGCCGATTAGCTTTTTGAGGAGGTCGTTTGCTTGATCGCCTGCCAACATAGGGCCGTATGTGCCAGTGATACCTACAGCAGATGGTATACTTGCAATGGTCGAACCAACTGAGGACACCGCGTTGCTGCCCATGGAATATGCACTGCTTAAAGCGCCGAGGCCAGCGTAGAGCGCCGCGCCAACATATGTCTCCGCTTCGTAATTATCAACTTCTTGTGGTGCTATGTAGGCCTCGTATTCCTCCTGTGTGAGTTCTGCCTCTGCCGCGGCCAATCCAGACCGCACTGCTGATACCTGATGGATCGACGCAAAAATAAAAACATTTTAGCTCTACTTTATCAAAATCCTATGGAGACATTTCCAAATAATGATTGGTCTGTTTAAAGCGAAAAAAGAGAGAAAAATGGTTGGTGGAAATGCTGCTCCCGGCCTCGCGCGGCACTACGATGAGGTTCTCGAAATGACATGACGTGGCGCGGCTTGCTGCGGTATAGACAACCAGTGCCTCAGGAGACTGAAATCGGATACACGTCGCTGGCCAGCAGGACAAGCGACCCAAGGCCGCCAATCACAGCGTGGACCACTCCGTCAGGAGCGCGCTTGAGCGCGTCTAGCAGAAGAAGCAACAGCAGCAATGGCAACGCGCTGGCTCGGCAAATCGCATGCGGCGCGCAACGTAAAAAAATGTCATCTTGCGAGCAACCTTGGCAAGACAACTAATCCCTTTCACGCTTAAAGCTTCTCAAAAAGTGTACGTGACACCGGGCACCCTCTACAATATGAATATCGATATCATCCAAATCTTCCATCGCTCGGAACGCATCAAGCAGACCCTCCCGCTCCTCCCGCGTCGGCAATTCCTTTCTTTGCAATTTCATTTTTACAATCGCAAACTTCATCCTTGCCTCCGCTTTAATCTTATCACTTGCCGGCGCGCTACTTTCCCTGTAAACCTGCTCCAATGCAGCGGTGTCGCGATCGGGGGACGGCGCTCTTGGTGGTGGTTCGTATACGGGATCTGGTGGGGAGCGGGAGATTAGGTCGTCGGGTTCGGACTGGAGGTCTGGGGAGTTCGGTCGTATCTGCGGTGAGGAGTGAAGTGAGGATGGTTGGTCGGGGTTTAATGTCACTGGTAGACCTGCCCGTGCTCGTCCAGTTTGTTCTTGTAATGATTGTTGTTTTGGTAGGTCTGGTTTTTTCTTTCCCTTGATCATGGGCGGCAGCCGAGATAATATCCCTGATTTTGGTGACTTTTCAAGTTCAACTGGTGATTCAGGTTCTGGATCGATTTTAAACTCATGCAGGAGAAAATCGCCTTCATTTACATGTGGTGCGCTTTCATAGAACACGATTTTATATTCCTTCGCCATGGACTCCCGCAACATCTTTAACGCCAGCAACAAATCCTCATCCGGCTTGTCCCTCCCACCACGCAGAACTAATATATTACTAGTCGCACCTCGATAGCAGACTAGCGCTTCACCCTCTGTGGTAGGGTTGCGATCGACCAATGCGCCGAGTGGTGCTTTGGCCCGGGGAGTTGATATCTTGAAGAATGGGATGTTGGATCGCTCCTTTAGTGGGTCAAGCATCATACCACCGTTCACATACAACAAATTTTGCTCCAGCGGCTCAGCCCCCAGCGCTGGTGCCTCATCTGTGTTTCTACTTCGATATCGAAATTTAGTCGGGACAAACGCACCCCAGAATCCACGAGGGGATAGATCCAACACGATCCATTTATCTTTTCCATTCTTACTCCAGCCAGCTGTTTTCAATAACTCAAACAAGCTAAAACTCCTACTCGGTAAAACCGGCGCCTGTGTGCCCCATATATTCCCCGCAGAGTAAGCCGGACCTGTTTGAAGGATGGACACCTGCTGGTGTACTTGTGCTATGGACGGTACGATTAATGTATCCCAATAAGGTAAATGCCCCTCCGGCCCGGGTTGGAAAATGTACTTCGAGCCCAGTGAAAACCAAAATTGATCAATCGTTGCAATCACCAACGCCACCTTGGCATCATTACTCTGCTGCTTTCTAAATAAGTCAAACCTAAAAAACAAAGTTTCAATTTTGACCAAAGAAAGGGATTTGAATGTAGAAAACGTGAAAAATGAACAAAATATGTAGAACATGAGAGAAAAACATGAAAAAAATTTAGAAGTGCTAAATATCCTTTTCTTTTACATACTGGGTGGCGTACTCATTTGCAAAAGTGCATGCTGCAGCTGTCCGATAAACCTCTCCCTCCAAAATAGCTTCACCACATCTTCCGGACCAGTGCACCTACTAATATCCAGACCAAACAGCCTTATATCCTCCTTCAAACTCTCAAGACTACTATGCCCAGCAGACAACATCCCCTGCACCTTTCCCTCATTTTCCTTCTCCATCCGATCATGATCCAACACCGGTAAAACATGCGTGCGTTCAAATGCATATGCCCGCTCAAAGAAGCTTGGCATCTCGGATAGATCAAAGCGGGATGGATCGAAGGATTTAAATTTTGGGCGGTTGGAAGATACTGGCGGTTCTACATAATCGACCTGAAACACATAATTATTCAAATGTTTTGACAAAAGGAATTGATTTTGGTGGAAAACAAATAAAAAAATGTACAAATTCATATGAAAAATGAAAAAAACATAATCCTTTTCTTGGACAAGATCGTCCCATATGTGCAGCAGGTGCGGCCATTGATGTGGTAGGTTTAGCGTCGCCGCACGGTATGCTACATTATCGCTAGACTTAAACTTTTTCCAAACGCCGCGTGCACTCCTAGCGAGGCCGGACATGTGGTATAGGAAAAGGATCTCCTTGCGGAAGACGGAATTCCGATGGCACTCCATGTCGTGTACGTAATGCGCCCAGTCTTGTGTTAATTTTGCATCCCCCGCAACCTTCTTCTTGAAAGCCGCGAAGCCGGTTGGCTCGGGTTCTTTCGACTTTTCCTCTTCAAACTGCTGTAGTTCAAGTCGGTCATCAAGCTCTTTTGCGTCTGCTATCATAGTAAATTCCGCGAGAATGGACGTTGGACGGAGCGCTGTGCACGGGAGCCAATCGTGGCGGAAATTGCCGATGAAACGTACGTTACAGAGGAGATCGTTATTTTCTTGCAGATTGACGTCGGTAATGATACCGAGGCCGTCGGGAGCCATTGATCTTTCTGTATTTACCTCACAAACGATGAAAAATCTCTATCTTTGTACTTCTCAAAAATTATATCATTTCCTGAAGCCGTGGTCAAAAAAAAGAGCTTCACCGAACCACAACGCGTCGGAAAACGGGCGGGCGAAGTCGACCATTGCTCTTGATGCATCGGAAAGCAAATTTCGCGCTCGCTCTAGTGCAGCTTCAATACATCACTTTGTTGATCTTTCAAAATTTCTACATGTCTTTCGGATTTTGGGCTACTCGGCGTGCTTGGAGTTTCGCTTTGTGGGCGGGAGCGCATTACCTGGAGAAGGGCGCGCGCTTTGTATAATTTCAATGAAAAAATGTTTAAACGCAAAGTCTGAAACATCTACTATTTCAAACACTGCCGTCGCCGGCGCAGAAATTTGCAGCTGAAATCAAAAGCACCCACACGCCAAGCAAAAAACCAAAAACAAAACAATTGAGCCACGACATACGGTTTCTGCTTCCTGTTTTGAACCAGAGCATACGATTGGACCCGCCAGCCTAACCAGGGTTCCCGGCGAGACCCCCTTCTTCGCGGCTGCGTTATTCGCAAGCCTCACCTCGGGTAACGTTTCCAGCGATTCATAACTCTCTCTCACTATGCTACTCCCCGATGTTATGCTGGACCTCGCAGAGCCTAGCGCCGTGTCACTCAAATTAATCACCGCATCCGGCTCTTGCAGACCATCATCACTGTCCGCAACAGCTGCTTTCACTGCAATGGCAATTTGCTGACTTTCCCTCGCCGCACTTGCTGTACTCCCACTGGGCCTCAAACACAAAAAACATAGTCATATGGAAAAAAATATTTACGCATCCAAAAATTGCACTTTTAGATGCGCAGCATATAGAATTTAATTGTAGAATTGGGCTCTTGTGAGAGGTATTCTCTGCAAGTAGCAACAATCTGCCCCGCCACATTTCAGCGGAGCAGAATAATTACGATTCAAGTCCGTCACTCAACACCGAGACGCTCTCCTTAAATAATGCATCACGAGTGAACGTCTGTTGCAAAGGTAGTAATCTCTCCTGCAAGTTCGCACTAATCTCCCCATCTTGCGGCTTCATGCAATTGCTCCTACCAGTCACTCTCTTCCACCATCTACATATTTTGTACTTAAACCCACTTCTAACAAAATGTTAATATCAAAAATTGAAAATTAATGAAAAACAATGAAAATATATACGGTTGTGGTGAAGCCGCCTCCCCGCCATCAATCTTTTCAGGGTTTGCAAAAGACACTCTGTCTGCAGCCTGTTCAGCCTCAACCTCTCTCGCAGCCTGCCTCCTACCTTAAAACACACATAAATAATATTAAAATGCCGTCCTCAAACAATGAACAAACAAACTGTGATCTGGTGAACCTCTGGAACGGACTGAGCCAGGAACTGACAGTGTTTTGTATACCTCATAAAAAGTAAAAATCAAAAAATACAATCTAGAATTTCTAGAAAATGTGGAAAAATGAACAAAAACACAAACTTTTTTCAAAAAATGTTTTTAAAATTCTTTTCTCAAACCCCCTTGTTGGCTGTTGATTACGCGGAAGCCAGACGGCGCGGCACTCGCTGTACTTGCTAATATTGTGTATATCCTTATCATCGTTTGATCAGTATTTAATCAAATTCAATTTCAATTTATAAAATCAAGAGATTATGAATTAATTACGCTGTTGGATTAATAAATATTGATTTCCTTGAGTATGATTGAAGTTTTGAACCAATGACGAATAATCATGTATTGAAGCAAATCTACCACTACAAATTTCAGACAGATAATGACAAATTCAATGCAAAAATGTATAATACTGATGTGCATCCATATCCCTCACTGTAAAGCCATCATCGTTTGTAATGTTTGTATCTACTCCAACATCCACCAGCTTTTCAACCACACAGGGGATACAACGATTCCTCACTGCGATATGCAGGATGGAATTGCCGTCCTGATGTATTGTGTTCGGTTCCCACTCATGTGTAATAAACAAATCGATTATCTTCGGCGCATATTCCGCCTTCGCTTCACTGTGGTAGGCACCAACACACCAGATTAGAAATGTTATCGCTTCAGCATTGTTATCGTTCGGATTAATGCCACTGTTCAGTAACATGACTGAAACCAATTGAAAAAATTGGACAAAAAAATTGTGATTCATTTGAATGATTACCTGTCCATTCCCAGGCAAGTGACCATGAGATTTTCTCGCAAAATAACTTACCAAACAACGCCCCAAATGCAGATTGGTAGTTGATGGCGTGCCTTCTGTCTTTTGGATTCTTTTGTAGTGTAGATGGAAAGTTGGATCTACGCAGAAACTGTAAAATCTGCGAATCCAATACCTGCACTGGTTTTCTATCGCCTAAAATCAAAACCAAATTGAGACGAAAAAATGCAAATTGATCTGTATCCAATTGTACGAATGACGCTTGACCAGAGGCCGTCGAACCGCGCGGATTCCTCCTGCCGCGTGCCCGTCCCGTCCTCTCTATCCGGCCCATGCATCGCCATTTGATGATATGAGGGTATGCTTAATAAATGCACCGCACGCCTTTCATACTGGTCGAAATGCTGGAAGAACTTATCAAATAATGAGAACGTTAACGGGCGCAGGATGGTACGCACCCCACGAAACGTCTCCACTTCTACACTGGTTTCGCAATACCCGCATAAATCGTGGAGAGTTTTACTTGTTGCCCTCAACTCCAATGGCGGGTTTATCAACCTACTTTCAACCATATACCGAATGACATCATCCATACAACAAAAACTAAACTCATCCATCTGAATATCTCCAATTTCAATCGCGGGTGAGAGAGATCGTACTATCAAAATTCAAAATACAACACATACTCGACAAAATGTGATTATACTCAACCTTAAGAGTACGTGATCATTTGTCACTACTTCATCTGAAATACTGCTTCATATTAATTCGTATGCGATCCAATGTCATAAGTGGATCAATTAATTCTGTTAATTAGGGTTTCAATCGTATTGATTAATTCAGGGTGAATATTAATTACGTGGTGTATAGCTTACTTTTTTTTGTCATTTATTGTTCTTTTTAAAATTAATCAATTCAATGGTCTACCAGAGGTTGCTAGAATTGTGATACCGCCTTGGGTGAAACCAGAGGAGCAGCGGCGGAACATTTCCGGCAGAAATTGCGCGATGATGTGGCCGGTGATGAGCTCTATGTTACGGTGTACAAGGTTCAGCTCGCCGGCGCGGGGAAGGTCAAGGGCAATTTGTTTGATGGTATCCGCCAATTGGTCGTTTTGTCTTGGGAAGAGAAATCGCATGTTTCCTTCGATGTCATTCGCGGAGATTTGGTGGTTATGTCCGGATGACATTGATAATGTAAATTCGATGCGATGAAATCCAGAGTTTGTTGGGCTCTTTGGTATCATTTGAATTGACTGAATAGGAACTGCTAATTCTTGAACGTCCGCTGGAATGTGCTGGTCGTTGAAATTGAATAGATTTGGATGCCCCTTCCAATACTCCCGGCTAAATACCACTATACAGGGCGGTGTCAGAGTATGATCTCCACCTTTTGTCGGTTCTAATTTTGCTAGCAACCCGCCGAGCTCAAGAACTTCATCGAACCATCCAGTTGGGTATATGTTCGTGTTGAATGCATCGAAAGGAGATAGCTTGAGGCCCTGTATTTGATGCGGGCGTTCGGAGTGCTTGCGCATGTTCGCTTTTTGAATGAGCGTGTGAGCACTGGTACGGTGCATGTCCGTCAACACGTCCGACACAACCGCATACGCAGGCTGGCTAAACAAATTATCAACCTGTTCCAGTGAAAATTGTTGCTCGCAGACGTACAACAGAAATGCGATGACATCTTCTTGTGAGAGGTCAGGAGCTGGGCGTAACGCGCCTTGTAATAGATTGTTATACTCACCAAACAAATGATAAAAAATACGGTCAGCAAGCGAATTGAAAAAATCATTGAACATCCGCTCGCTTCCATGGCTTTCAGCTGGTAGTATCTCTGTGAAGATAATCTTGGCCGTGTCCATCACATCCCCTTGACGTACAAGCTGCCTCGCTCTTACTCGATGTACATTCTGCTCATCAATCGGCAGGAAACCAACATTCGCAAGCAACTCGTGCGCATCGATGTTGTACATAACCTTGTTCGAGTACTCACGTACCCCGAGGTTATCTTGAATCCCATCAAAATAATGAGTAGCGGTGTACATCAAAATACATACAAAAAACTCCAATATCAGCTTCTGGTCACGTGAAACCTTTTTGAATTCCTGCCGCAATAGATGCCGACTTTTAGGATTAAAAGACGCAAATAGTTGGTTCACCATCCCAGTCCCGACTATGCCATGCCAATCGAGTAGATACATCCCAGTTTGGTCATTCCCATTGAAAATGTTATAATTCAATAATAATTGAAGGAATATGATGCTCAATACTCGCCCGCCGAATTCTTCCGGGTTGAAAGTTTTCAATGTGTTCGCGGTGAATAAGTCGTTGGCACTGTTGAATAGATCTTTGTAGGCCACACGAGCCTCGGCTTCTCGACGGACGCCGTCAGCGATGTGTAGATCGCAATCTGCAATTTGAGATTCAAACAATGAGATTGAATCGATACGATCGTGTTTTCGAGCGTGCTCTAACAATAATTCATATATCTTTCTCGCATCCATGTAGTGACCGGCGCTAAAAGCATCATCGGCTTCCGTCGCAAGAACATCCGATTCCTTGTCGTCGATTATGCTTGGGATTTCCTCTGTGAATGCGATCCATTCTTGTGATTGTGATTGGTCGTCACTCACACTTGATGAGGCCTGTAATTGGATTTCTAACTCCTCTTTTTCTGCTGTCAGCGAGTTGATTTGCGTCTGTAGTTGCTGAAGTTGTTGAATTTGTTCTTGGCTATCGCTGGAAGCGCGCATCAATTGGTTCTGTAAATGCTGGTTGAGCTCGTCTTTTTCTGCTTTCAGGAGACTGATTTGCGTTCGTAATTGCTCCGTGCTTGATTGTAACACTTGAATTCGCTCTTGGCTGCTGCTAGAAACTCGCATCAGTTCGTTTCGCAAATGCTTCTTCATCTCGTCTTTCTCTGCTGTGAGAGAGCTAATCTGCGTTTGCAATTGCTCTGTGCGTGCCTGAAACTGTTGAATCCTCTCTTGACTACCGGTAGATGCTCTTTCCAATTGGTTCTGCAAGTGCTGATTCTGCTCCTGTAGATGCTCAACTTCACCGGCTCTCGATTGAAGTTCGTCTCTTTCCAAAATGATCTGATTCAGCGCATCACCATATGCAACATTTGGTTCGACCTGTCGAAGGCTAGCAAGAGCGATTTCCCGGTCGCACTCTTCAATACGCGACTGAAATAAAGGAACAGAATCTAGATTACCATACTTCTGATCGTGCTTTAACAGCACTTCGAATTTTCTTTTTGCACGCTTGTACAATCCATCGTCAAATGCGCGCTGCGCCAATTCTGCCGTATAATCCCGCTCTAAGGCAGGCCACGCCATATCATTGTCCAACATTCTGAGCAAGCATGTATCTCAACAAAAAAAAACTTTGAAGAATTCATTGTTTGAAGACAGAAAAATGATTAAAAATGGGTTTACCGAATAGATCTTTGATACGAATCACATCAGAATCGCTTAAATGAGCTTCCGGATATGTCATTGCAGACCACAAATTCTCGTACGCCAAGAGTAAATCGCCATGCTTCATTAAGCGCGCGCTGGCAATGTTCTCAAAAGCCCTCGCTATCAAATGACTATTATTGCTGTTTTGCGTCAACTCGGTGAACATCCCAATGGCTTTGTCATACTCGCCGAGTTCGTGGTACGACCGACCCAGGTTGAATGCTGCTCGCTCTAAGACCGCGATGTCGGCATCTGAACCATTGTTAGTTTGTAACTCGATGACCAATTGATACTTGGCCCTCGCTTTCCTGTAATTTCCAGCGCGGAACATGTCATTACCATCCCTCAAAATATCCTCTGCATTGACCCGCACAGTCGATAATTGAGGAAAATGATCGGCTATGTCGCGGGCTGCGACCTCAATGGGTTCATCGAGCTTAACCTGGAACGAATCCTCAGAGGAAATCCTGCGAGTACGCCCGCGGCGCTTACCACGCGCAGACAAACGAATTGAAACGGTCAGATTGACTAAAAATAAAAAGAAAAAATTCATGACAGAAAAAAATACGTATTCTTATTGGATTTAGTAATTATTTGAATTCAGTGGAATTGAATTTGAATGATTTCAAACTGAACCAGACGGAACGAAAATTCAAAAAAGAAGAACGCAAACCACACGCCCAAGAAAAAGAATTAAGCATTTGAACCCAACAAAAAGGAAATCAAATTATCAAACTGATATAATTTCGTAATGTAATACAACATATATAACTCTCTGCGGATGTCTTGCCCAAACAAAATGTGCAATAGAACATCGCTCAACCCTTGACAAATAATTCATCGATCAACAAGACGACACTCGAATACAAATCCAGGAAAGATATTAGGCACATCAAATTCGGTGCTGGGAAAATTGGACTCATCATGCTTTTCACTCAGAGTCAATTAATATGAATTAAAATAACGTTGGGTTACAAACCCCCGCCAAATATTCTTATGATGCCTCCACGTGAAGGAATCGGCTTTCGGCATATAGGGCAGGAAGGGTGGCGCTCACGGTATCCCGCTGCACAATCTTCACATAAACAGAGGTAGCCGCAAGCTGTCAGCGCGTGGTTGGCGACCTTGTCTGCGCATATCGAGCAGAGCTTGTCCGGATCTATAGAAGCTCGCCGCGCTTCCGTCCACGTGTCTGCAATAAAAAATATGAAGTACAAAAATATCAGGTAACAACCGGCAGAAGTTTTTTCGTACCTATAACAGTCCTAATGAATGACACTTGGCTCTGCGGCAATCCATGGTTTGGTACAGCTAGCGCCGAACGATAATCATCCAATGCCTTGTCAATGAACATATTTTCAAGGTCATCATCACGCTGCTGTAAACCCAGGTCATGAAATAAGTCGGCTCTGGACTCGTATGCCCGCGAAGTTACCGTCGGAGTGGTCGAACGATCAATGATTTCACTGTAACACTTTGCAGCTTTGATATCATCTCCAAGACGTCGATAGACCAAACCCAACGTTGACAGAGTGCGCAGAGCAAGATCATCATTCCCCTGATTATGAGTCATTTTTAGTGCAAGAAGCTCAACGAATTTGTATTTCGCCCGTTCATTTTCTCCCTCTTCCAACAATTCGTTACCTTGACGCTCAAGAAGTAGTACTTTTAATTCATCTCAAAATCAAAACGTGAAATAAACAGAACAATGTTAATGAATCAATTTTTGTCTAACCGATGCGTTGTAGTTCTTCGGGGCTAAAACCATGATTCGGTACTGCTACTGCTGCATTGAGATCATCCAAAGCCTTGCTAATGGATCGCATTTCATATCTCACCTTACCTCTGTTCTCGTAAGATCGTGCAAGTAAATACGGATACGGTGGATGCCTAATGACCTTCGACCAACAATTCTTGGCAGAGTGCAATGCTCGAATGTTGTAATGGGCGAGGCCCATATTGAACCAAGTACGCATGGCAAGGTCATCGTGCTTTCGGTCATCCCTCCTTTCGATTATCATAACTTCTTTGTACATATCCAACGCTTTACTGTATTCTCCGGTTCGCAAAAAGGCATCGCCTTGATTTTTCAAAACCTGCGACGTAGGCACTGATGCCGATGCTTGCAACCCAACGGTAACACTCACAAATGTAAAAACCAAAACCTTCCACATTCTTGCTACTTGACTTGGTATATTTGAAAAATGATTTGAGCCCACACGCTTTAGATGCGCGATCAGTGTATTTAAAATCGGATGCGGAATGGCAACACGCAAACTCAAAATTACCAATTCAATACACGCAAGAAACCTGCGTCGCAGAATGAATCCAACTTTTTTGGTTCTATTCATTTTAAATAATTATTATTGATTCATTTGCTATGAAAATTGTACCGTATTAATTCAATCAGAAGGCTGTGATGCATATTAATTCAACAAATTCAATTGATGTTAATTCTTTCCGCGTTCTACTTCTCAAGCCCGTAATACTTGGACCGATAACCAAACTCCAACGCAAACTTCGTCATTTCGGCAGCCTCTTTCAACTTTTCTAACTTTTGCTTCAGCTGCTCCCGACGGAGGCTAGTTTTGCAGTTAAGATATTCCTCATTGGCGCGGTGAACCTGCTCGTAATGCTGCTGCAATGCTGTCTTATGACGTCTGTAGCGTTCCCGGATTTCTCTGCTGGCTTTCTTTTTCTGTGGTTGGGTGGTTTGTGTGGCTAGCGGCTGGTCTGGAGAATGGTCTCGTGGAGGGCGGCATGCACCTGCGAAGCAAGAGGAGGTGGCTGCTGGTTCTTCATGGTGAGCTTCGCTTGAGTGCTGTGGTTCGGAGTCTAATGGCTGTAGGTCCCACATTACCTTCACCGGTGTAATTATTTCATCTGAATGCAGCTTCCCTAGTAACTGTCCCATTTTACTCTCGTCGAATGATCCTCTGTACATGGTCGTGCTCGGCGTAAATCCATAATGTTTAAACCACTCTTGTCCCTTATCCTGTGTTTCAGGATCAAGCCGCTGGGCCTCCCGCTCAGCATCTGCAATCACCTTGACGATGAATTCCTGCACTGCTGATTTTAGATGGTGACCGCAAACTTCTCTCAGGATGAGATCCTTCAACAATTCGGGTAAACGCCGGAGCTCCGCTGGCATATTGGGAACATCCTCTTGAGGGGGAGGTTTGGCTTTGCCTTCCTCTGAATCGACGCTGAAATACTGGTTTATGTCTACTTCACCTCGCTTGGCGGCATTCGTTAGTTCGATGTATGGGTGGGAGCTGGTTACGATGAAAACATTTTTAGCAAATTCGCGTGCCTTCTCAATCATGCCGCTGGCTGTAAAGAACCGTGAGAGTTGGTTAATCAATGCAAAAGTCTCGGCTGGTAGTTCATTTTGAATATTTACAATTCGATCCGGGTGAATGGTTTTATACCCTTCCCGGCGGGAAGGCAGTTGGCCATTGGACAATAACTTTTCAATGAATGATCGCACGTTTTCGAGGTTTTGATTGTGACGGTGAGCTTGGTCTTCATTTTGACGGTGAGCTTGGTCTTCATTCTGACGAGGACCTTGGTTTGTATTCTGACGGGGACCTTGGTTTGTATTTTGACGAGGACCTTGGTTTGTATTTTGACGGGGACCTTGGTTTGTATTTGGACGACGAGCTTGGACTTCGATGCTTTTTCGTAAATTGGCTGCCTTCAATCTCCTTTGAAAACTGGGCGTGCCGTTGGGGCCGGGGAATTCAATAACCGCGCGATCGCCGACGTGCTCGATTGTGCGGCCTCTGTAACCGTTGAGATTGACGTCCTGATTATTGACCGTGATGATACCATTTTGTAAGCCGTGGACGACGACGTCCTTACCGATTGGAAAAGCAAGCAGATCCAATCGAGGTTGATTACGTTGAATGGTTTCCATAACGTTGTCGTGATCTTGTTTGGCACTTTGATACGCGGCTGTGTTTGAGATTCTTTGCATAAGATGGAAGGAGTTCTGTCGCTCGCGCGCAATTCCTATAGCATGGTCAAAATCAATTTTTGCCAGATTTACTTTCTGCGTCGCGAGATATGCTTGAGCTCGCATCATGTACATATCGGAACGCAATTTACGAAGTTGATTGTAGTCAGCATCCGGTAAATATGCGTGAATTATATTGCTGCATGAATTGATGCATGCCATGTAATCACCTAATTCAAACTGGCAGTGAGCTGCTTTTGCTAGAATTGATTTAACGGCAACCGTGTGAAACGTGTAGAAGTCCGATAACCTGTCCAGATTTCGATATATCAACATGTATATCTCTTGCGCGCCGGCAAAATTGCCTGCCAATTGCATTTGATCAGCCTCAGATTCCATTCTCGTCCTTTCTTCTTCTGGTAGGACTCCTCTTCTTTCATCAACACCTTTGCGAAACCCATCTACAATAAGAAAATAACAAAATAAATACGCACAAGAAAAAGTATTTTTCAAAAAATGAGTACACACAACGGTCTGAAAATTTTCCAGTTGCGCCCCGTGGCGACAATCCTCAAACCAATCAGAACGTAACCTGTTAAAACCATCATTCAAATTCAAGCTCATGAAATCATCAAGGGCACGTTGCTTCTGCCCGGTTAGAAACAGCGCCAACGCTCGATAAAACAGCCCATCCGTGCGGATTTCTTCTTTCTTTCCTTCTTCCATACCGGGTAAATCGGTTGAAATTAACTCCCCGGCAGTTGCAATGCAGTCGGAATAATGTAATAACATGAAATGGCATCTTGTAATTCCTGAAATGACTTTCTTGGCTAGGTATGTATCCTGGCTGTCATCGTTGATATGGTGCTTATGTAAGAGGCGAAATTTCTCGAGCGATTCATCGAAATTGCGAGCTGCAAACGCAGTGTCAGCCTCCGTACGGATTAGCTTGATTTCCGCGGATGGCAAGGGGTGTCCTTTCTCAAGCACCTTCTTCCGACAATCATCTCAAAATCAAAAATTACAAATCAGAATTAAAGAACAAAATCATTCCCTAAATGTATGTGAAATACCGCGGATTTCATGAATCTTCTGCACCTCCTGCTCGGAAAACCCACTCCCCCGAATCGTCAACGCCTTCTTCAAATCCTGAAAGATATGATTCACATCACCCCTCCGATTCAAATTGCAACGCACCTGCCCTCTAATCTGATACGAAAACGCTAGCTCCCGCTGTGACGGCGGGTATTGGATTACCAGATCGTAAGAATTAATGGCGTAAAGAAACTCGTTCAGGTTGAACTGTGCAATGCCAATCTTGTAATACGTGCTCATCGCGAGCGCACCAGTCTGCTTTCCCTTCCTCTTCTCTTCCCTCAATACAATATTATACTTCTCTAACGCATCAGACCACTGACCCCTATTCAAAAGAGCATCACCCTGTGACTTAAAATCAGTCGCCCGACGCATACCGCTCGCGCACGGAAATAACAAGATAAAAACGGTCTTGAACATGGCGATCACCGTTGTTGGGCGGGCGGATACTTGGATTTGGAAATTTAATTCTGAACCAAAAAGCATGGAAATATGATTACACACCTCCAATGGCGGTCTGATAACTCGACAAGATAAGCTACGAATGCGTTGCCGGATAATCCATTTGCAACATGGCATTGCTACAAGAACAAAACAACATACCACTCACCACGCAATGACTGGCTTTGGCTTACCGATCTTGTTGATCGTTTGTTTGAGTTGAATATTAATTAATTGAAAATGATAAATTCAGTCTCAAGGCCTCATTAAACAATGAATTATCTGGATTCTAATTAAACAACTCCGTTCACATTTTGAGATCACAAATCCCAAGCTCTTGCTGTTTCTTCGGCCTCCTGAAGATCTCTTTCTACCGCTCCAACTTCGGCCTGATACACATTCAACAGGGCATCCTGCCGCAGATATGCAGAACGAACTTCACGCACCAAATCAACTCGCATGCGCGCGGTGTTTACTGCTGCAAGCATACTACCTTCGGCTTCCCATGTGCGACCGGAAGCATGAAGCGCTTGGGCACGGTAGTACTGGATTTTGAAAGCTATTTCTAATTTTTGTATTTTTTCCCCCACAACATCCCCAGTGTCAATGACTTTTCTGACTGCTGCTAGACAATCCTGATACTGTTCCAACGCGAGAGCATGATACGCGACCTTGGTTAGTATTTGCAATGCCTCGACTGATTTTTCAAGCTTCAAATCTGAATACTTCCTGTAGATTTGTTCGTATTTACGCTTGGCTTCGGCATACTCTAGAACACTATGCGCAGCCTCAGCTTCCGCTTGAAGTCGGCTAATTTCAAACTCAAATCGACGTAACAGTTCTGAAAACATAGAAGACACAAAATCAAACATAATGATACTACTCAATAAAATGTTTTCAATGATAAACTACGTTTGAGGTAATCTTCTGATTCGGCAGCGGATTGCTCGCCCAATGCACGCCAAGCTTTAGAAAGCAGATCACGCGCTTTCATTCTGATTGTCCGTTGTTCTTGCACAGACCCATGGATATCATTTTCTAAGACATCGTTCGCCATAACAATACATTCGTAGTATTCTGCGTTGGAAGAATCTTCCAACGCAAGATTGCATTCAACGATTCGTAACGCAATGTCCGTGTCATAGCCTTGACGGCCCTGGTGAATGGAATCACGATGAAGCAGACTATATTTTGCTTTTGCAGACCACCAGACGGACCGGGCAAATGAAGATTCAGCTTCGTCTAAGATGCGGCTCCGTTCCTCTCGTGGCAGGAAAAAACCATCAAACTCAGAATCCACAATTAGCTTGCGAAACTCATCTAAAAAAGAAATACTTGATTCATTCGATTATGAAACAAAAATTGCTGTACTGAAAAAATACCACGAAGACGCATGGTCCTCCTCAACGCATCCCGATTCATGTCAAGCATAGATCCCGAATATTGAGATTCAGTGTCAATATATAAGGAAATTGCCTGCGCGAAATCTGAAAAAGCTGGTGCTGTGTCTTCCTTCCTCGCGAGGATGCAACGCGCCGCTGCCCTGTTCTCAAAACTTCGCGCGCGCAAAAAGCCGCGAGTTTCCCGAATCAAACGGTCGTAATCATTGATTGCCTCCTCAAACCGATTCAAATTGTGCTTTGCAATGGCACCGTTGAAAAGCGCGTTGATTGCCCATTCACTAGTCTGGTCATGCTGCAACAACAAGTTGTACTTTTCAAGGGCCTGTGACCACTGGTTGCCTCGCGCAAATGCATCGCCTTCTCTGAACAAAGACTGCACTACATCGTTATTATTCGACGGCCGAATGCCGACCGCACAATTCAACAATGTAGCCGCAACTTTGATCATGACGTTCTCTTTCGCTCCACCAATTCTTTGGTACTTGATTGATGCTGAACCAAAAAACATGAAAATGTGATGACACACCTTCAATGGTAGTGATAACTCGACAAGAAAATAATTTGAACATACCCAGGAATGCGTTGCCGGACGAGTGCAACAATCGCATTGCTACAATAAAACAACATACCACACACACACCACACAATGAATGACTTTGGCTTAACCCGATCTTCTTGATCGTTTCTTTGAGTTACAAATGTGAATGAAAAAGAAAACGACAAATTCAGTTACTGTGTTTAGGTAACAATTTAATTCAATATTGGTTGAAAACGACGGATTCGGTCTTAAACACAAATTAAATCATGCATAACAGTATTTGGATCTTGCATGGCGCGATCACAAGCCGAAACGTTTTGTTGTTTTCAGAAATGATATCCCATTTTTGTCCGTGTTTTTGAAGCTTGCTTCGTAGCGTTTCGCAAGGCATTCCGGAGCCCCATCCGCGGCGAGAGAACGTGTAAACGTAAAGCGTTGAAGAAGAAATTCGTGTGCCGTACGCATATCATCTTTGGCCTGCCGCATGTTTCCCATAGCGTGGAACGCCTGTGCACGGTAGTAATGAATTGCGTACAATATGAGCAATTCATCTTCTTTTTCATGAAATTTAAGTGCCGGGATTTTGCTGAGAATGTCTAAACATTCCTGATACTGTTTTAACTTCAAAGCGCAATAGGCAATCCGGACAAGCGTTTGCGATCCTTCAGCTGATTTTTCAAGATTCAAATCTGAATACTTTTTGTGGATTTGTGCATAGATAAGCTTGGCTTGCGCATAATCTTGAGCTGCTTTTGCAGTATCAACATCCGCTGTGAGTTTCTTGATGTCGTCCTCGAATCGATCTAACCGGTCTGAACAATGTCAAGAAAACAACATCATATCTAATAATATTATTACTGTACAAAATGTGTTCAATGATAAACTACCTCTGGCCGCAATATCCCGATCGGCATGCTGCTGTTGGCCCAATTTGCTGTATGCTTTAGCACGCAAATCATACGCGTGCATTTTCCATCCCCGCTGTCTTTCCGCGGATTCGTGGATTTCTTTAGATAACATATTGGTTGTCCAACCAACACAATCGTTGTATTCTTCTAATTCTAGGTTGCATTCAGCAATACGTAAGATAGCTGGCACTTTTCGACGGTTCCTAATATTGGCGTCGGAGAGAAAAAACCCATAAGCATCCCGCGCGCTTGACCAGTCGGATTTTGTGTATGCACGCTCAGCTTCGTACCAGATTTCCCTGAGTTCATCCTGCGGGAACGAAAAACCATTGTCACGGACCATTTGACGACACTCACCTGAAAACAAAAGAATAAGAAATTCTATATTCATTAATTACTGTGTGTGAAATGTACCTCGAATGCGTGGGATCCTCTGAATGGCAGCGCGGAACATCTCCTCCATGGAGACTGTCTGTCCAGATAAATTCTCATTGAATAAAGACAATGCGGTCGTTAAATCTTCAAACGCGGAGGCAACATCCTGCTCCCTCGCGAGCTTGCAATGTGCCGCCGCCCTATTCTCGTGAGATCGCGCGCGCAAAAATAAACTTTCCGTTCCGTCGATCACACGACCGTAATTATCGATGGCCTGTTCAAAACGATTTAAATTGTGCTTCGCGATCGCACCATTAAAAAGAGCGCTCATCGCCAATTGACTACTCTGGTCGCGTTCAAGCAGCAAATCATACTTTTCCAAGGCCTGCGACCACTGGCTGCCTCGGGCAAGTTCGTCGCCTTCTTTCAACAAAGACTGAACATCATGATTATTATTTGCCGGGCGAATGCCGGCCGCATAATGCATCGCTACAAAAGCAAATTTCATCATGACACTCTCTTTCTCAAAATCAATTCGTTCCTACTTACTTATTTGATTTTGAACCACAAACTTCATAGGCGTACCGGGAATTCGATGAGATGAAATCGACAAAACTCGAGTTGCCGTTGGAGCGCAACATTGCATTACACCACAATACACCACACACCTAGCTATGGCTTTCTTTGGCGCGCCGATCTTGTTGATCGTTCATTGAAAATGATTATCGATTGAAAACGACAGATCTAAACTCCCGCTGGTTAATTCCTGAATTACTATAAATTATATGGATTTTAATTTTTAATTTAATATTGATTGAAAACGACTTATTCGGTCCAACACGCTGTTTCATGCATGGATTCCTGCAATTGGATCTTCAATAGCGAGATCACAAGCCCAACGTTTCTTTGGTTTGTAGGGCCTCGTCAAGCGCTCTCTGTGCGTCTTCGTGTTTGGATTGACAGAATTTCGCTTCCTTTTGTAGCTCCTCGGTAGTATCATCCTCCAATCGATCCATCCGGTCTGAAAAAAATAAGAAATAATTTATAAAACATCAAACATGGTGATACCAGGGTACAAATTGTTTTTCAATGATATAAATTACCTTGGACCGAAACATCCTGATCCCTATATTGTTGCCGGTTCAACTTTCTATAAGATTCCGCAGCAAGATCATTTGTAAGCTGCACGCGCTCGCGCGCAGCTTCTAGTGCCGAATACATACATTCTGTGGCCTCCGGCATGCTCCCCATAGCATGGAACGCCTGGGCACGATAATAATTGCTTTTGAACAGTATGTCCAGCCGGTCTTCTTTTTCCAAGCTAACTGCCTGGATTTTGCTGGTTGTGTCTACACATTCCTGATACTGTTTTAAGACCAAAGCAAAATAGGCAATCTGGAGCAGCGTTTGTAATCCTTCAACGGATTTTTCAAGATTCAAATCTGAATACTTTTTGTAGATTTGTTCATAGATAAGCTTGGCTTGCGCATAATCTTGAACTGAATGTGCAATCGCAGCTTCCGTTTGGCTTTCGGAGATATGATACTCGAACCACATTAAATCAACTAAAAAACAAATACGTATACAAAAATCAACCGTAATGATACTAGTGTACAAAATGTTTTCAATGATATGAATTACCTTTGGCCCTCTTATCCTGGTCTGCGAGTTGATCCTGGTCCAACTTCCTGTAAGCTCTAGAACGAAAATCGTACGCCGAATATCTTACTCCCGATTGTTTATCCGCGCTTGCGTGGTCTTGCTGAGATAAGATATTGGTTGTCAAATCAATACAAAGACTGTATTCTTCTAATTCGAGGTTGCATTCCGCAAGTCGTAACATAGTCTCTGGATCTCGCCGGCTCTCAACGTCTGCGTCGTGAAGCAAAAATTGATACCCATATCGCGCCTTTGACCAATCATGATTTGAATATGCACGGTCTGCTTCCTCCTCGATTTCCTGCCATTCTTCCGGGGGGAAGGCATAACCCTTGTCCACGACCATCTTGCGACATTCATCTGAAAAAACAATTCTAGATTCATCACTAGGAAACAACACTTACTGAGTGCGAAATGTACCTCGAACGCGAGGGATCCTCTCGACGGATTCCTGAAACTCTTCCTGCATAGAAGCCCTCACTCCAAATACATCCCTACTCAACGAAAACTGCCGGCCCCGAAAGTTAAGCCTGAAGCGCCAAGACGCATCCATTGCGAAACCAAGTAAGGACGACGCCCGTGTCAAATCATCAAAAGCGGGAGCCACATCTTCCTCTCTCGCGATCTGGCAGCGCGCCGCCGCCCTGTTTTCGTAAGACCGCGTGCACAAATGCATACTTTCCGTTCCGTCAATCACACGACCATAATCAACTATTGCCTCCTCATATTGGTCCAGATTGCGTTTGGCAATCGCACGATTAAAAAGCGCTCTCATCGCCAATTGACTAGTCCCATCAAGTTCCAGCACCATATCGTACTTTTCCAAGGCCTGCGCCCAGTGGTCGGCTTCGAAGAGTTCGTCGCCTTCCTTGAGCAAAGACTCAACTACATCTTCATTAGACGGACGAGTTTCAACTGCATCATCACCATCATTACACGCGCGAATGGCAACTACATCATCACCATCATTAGGCGGGCGAATGGCAACTACATCATCGTTACTTGGGCGAATGCCGGCCGCACAATTCAACAATAAAAAAACAATTTTGATCATGACGCTCCCTTTCTCAAAATCAATTCTTCGACACTTATTTGGTACTGAACCACAACTTTCGTAATTGTACAATATAAACGGTGTAACGGAAATTCGACAAGGATAACTCACAGAAATCGATGAAAATGAGATGCCTTTTGAGCGCAACATTGCATTAATAGAATAAACACAACACCATACGGATGCGTTGCTAAGGAAGCGCAACGTGGCATCGCTACAAGTACAGTCCACAATAAACACAACAATACATAAAATGAGCATGAATCCGACAAGATCTCCTTGACCATCACTTTGAGATCGTCATTCATAGTTAATTCTTAGTCACGTATTAATTAATTACATGAATCAATTAAATGTACTAATTAATCACCATCAAATCCCAGAACTAAAAACCGGGATAACGCCGTTTATGTTTGAAACTCGCTTGCAGCATATTGGACATTTGCGCTGATTTACCGAACAACGCGCACAAACGCAGAGATGCCCGCACCCGGTGAAAATATGGTCGGTGGTTTGAGCGTACCAGATTGTTCACCTGCGGCGTGTGTGTTCACAGAGTTTTTCGATTTCGGACCTTGCTTTTTTCAATTCTGCCTGTGCTTCTTTGCGAAGATGTCGCTCGACTGATAATTTTTTCTTTAAGTCTGC
>JACLAD010006349.1_pt1 | contig 23798 bp, 9 predicted proteins | sample 8027901 | NCBI WGS metagenome assembly JACLAD01 (sample SAMN15725071, study PRJNA655200) | protist metagenome | isolation source: fluorescence activated cell sorting (FACS) single amplified genomes of... | place: Spain: Blaines Bay Microbial Observatory, Mediterranean Sea | collected 2016-07-05 | reverse complement strand
CACCTTGGGTTCGCGATGCTTAGCGCAGGTGCGGTACGTCAGAAGAACACCAAGAATATCTTGATGTGTATCATTTTGGATGCAGCAATGTGTGGTATTGCATGGTTTCTATGTGGTTTTGCTTTCGCATATGGTGAAGACAAAGGGGAATTTATCGGTGCGAGCAACTTTGTAGGTCGCGGTATTGGCTTTGGAGAAGATTTCGACCACCAATATGACTTTTGGCTCTTTCAGTACGCATTTGCTGCGACTGCGGCAACAATTGTAAGTGGTGCTGTTGCAGAACGTGCGACATTCGAAGCTTATTTAACGTATTCGTTTTTGTTGTCAGCATGGGTGTACCCTGTTGTTGTACATTGGTACTGGTCCGATGATGGCTGGCTCGTAAATGGCACGGGTTCGTTTTTGGACGTTGGCGTGATCGACTTTGCAGGTTGTGGAGCAGTTCATATGATAGGTGGCGTTGCTGGAGCAGTTGGTTCTAAAATTGTAGGTCCTCGTATCGGCAGGTTTGACCCAGAGACGGGCGAACCGAGGGATATTCCTGGCCAAAGTGCCGTATTGACGACGTTGGGCGTGTTCATTCTATGGATTGGTTGGTTCGGTTTCAACGCTGGGTCGGCGCTGGCCATTCACGGTGTTGGCGCTGTCGCTGCACGGGCGGCAGTGAACACCCTCCTTTCATCTTGTGCAGGAGGCTTGTCGGCGTTGTTTTTCCACACCGCTCTTAATAAGAGTATGAATTGGGACATTGACGCTGCGCTGAATGGCACTTTGGCAGGCTTGGTTTCGATCACTGCTTGCTGTTCTGTTGTGGAGATGTGGGCGGCCATCGTAATAGGTATGATTGGTGGCCCATGTTACATTTTGGCTTCGTCATTTGTGCTAAAGGTGATGCGTATCGACGATCCACTTGATGCTGTAGCGGTACATGCTTTCATCGGTTTTTATGGCTTAATTGTGACCGGATTTTTTGCTCAACCCGACCTTGTGTTAGAAGCGTATTCAAATTTCGAGGGAGCCACTGATGATTCTCCATTCTCTGGTGTCTTCTATGGAGGAAACGGCGCTTTGCTCTTGTCCAACTTTGTTCTTGCGGTTTGTATTGTGGCATGGGTGCCGGCATTCATTGGCCCATACTTTTTGGTGTTGAAAAAGTTTAATGTTTTGCGAATCTCCAGCGAAGGCGAGGTATTGGGTTTGGATCATAGCTCCCACCATGGTAGTGCATACCCAGAACTTTTCGATGCTGAGAAACTCGTCCAACAGGAGGCTGCAAAGAATGCAAAAGAGGACTCTGTTCATGATGACAGCGAGGAGCAGGAATCGAGCTTGCAGCAAGCATAGCTGCACTACTTAATTTCGTGAAGTAGCAGATAAACCTTAAAACTACTCTTCAAACATATTTACTTAGTGTAAGAAAGATGAACCTCTGAAACCTTAAACCAAATCAAAGTCTTGGGCGTTTGGTACAGTTGAAGTAGGTTTTTTCTTTTTCTTTTTACGTACCCTCTTCTCGACAACAGTGCCATCCGGCTGAACAACGCGAACTATTTTGACTTTGACTTTTTCTTTTGAAGAAGACGAAGATTTCGATTTCGATTTCGATTTCGATTTGGAACCACTGCTGCGCTTGGATTTATTCACCTTGGACTTTGCTGCAGGACGCGCTGTGGAGATCTTGTTACGGTTGCGCTCCAAAAACCTCTGCACGATATCCTCCGCGTTGCCGGCGTTGGCTTTAGCGAACTTTGCAAAAACGCCTTCGTCAGCGCCAGCGGCCTCGAGCTCTCTGAGCTTTTTCAGGGTAATTCTTCGCTGTTTCTCGGCCGCGGCCCTTCGAGCCTGTTCCTCGCGCTCCCTCCGTTCTTCGACGAGTCGTGCAGCACGTTTCAGGGCGATCTCGAAGCGAACAAACTTGGCAAAAAAGGTTTCGGGCTCAACACCAGCTCCAGTCTCTGCAAACATAGACGCTACTTTCTGAAACGCGGCGCGTGCTTTTTCAAAGTCGCCTTGCAGCGTGGCAACGCGCTTGGAAGCTTTCACCTCAAAGCCGGACATTTTCTTCTTGAACTTGTCCTTCTTGTGGGCTGCGTCCTCGTTGAGGGTGGACTTTATTGTTCTGACCCTGGCCGCGAGTTGATTCAGCTCGGACTGCGTCTCTGCAAGATTTACGTCCATGGCGTCGCGACATGAAGGCATTTCGAAATCGAGCAAATCCGGATAGTTGCGCTCTAGCATATCGTACAAGTAATCCATCAGAGTCCCTTTGCTGGTGTTGTCCTTGATTGTGTCCAACTTGCCGAGAGCTTCGAGCTTGAAGCCCCATGCACCACCGCGCGGAGTGCCGCCGTTTAAGTAGTTGCCCAGAGCAAGCACAATCTCCAGCAGCTTTTTCAGCTTGGGGGAACGCTCCACTTCAACGCAGGCTTCACGGACGATCTGTGCTTTGAAGTCGATTCGTTCAACGTCATCGTCGAAGTTGTGCCACGTGAGCGCAGACGTGAGGCGGGCGTGCAGATTGGGGATTTTGGAAACTTTTCTCATAAACCGATCCTCTCGAGCTAGTTTTTTCGGATCGCCATTTGAAGCTTCGAAATTCTTGATAAGGCCTACCTCGTCTTCAGTGGGGCATGCTTTCATCAGTACTTGCGTGTGCTCCGAGGTCAACATCGTCTCATCCATGGACCAAATAGCTTCGACAATCTCGTCGTCACTGGCGCGAACTTTGGACAGAGCAATACCGACATTTTGTTGCCGGTTGCCCGTGACGAGGTGAATCAACCCGAGAGACTTGCGCTGATTCCCTTGGCTGTTCTTGCTTCTACCGGCGTTTTGGTCTGCTTCTAAACCAAAGCGACTTTCAAGGTTTTTGGAACCAAATTTGATCTTTTGATCGCTAAGCTCCGGCCATATTGTACCATCGATTTTGTCCACAGGAATTGGCGTCCAAAACATATTACGCATCTTGCATGATGGCTTCACCGACTTCTTTGGCGGAAGCCCAAGCCTCTTGACAATATCTGCTTCGGATTCCTTCTTTTGTGGCGCCACGACAACGCTAGGAGTCTTGCTCGATGAGCTCTTGCCCGAATCAGTGGCGCCGCGACTTGCTATTGCTGCAAGCGCGCCCCCCAAATTCGGTGCTGCCCCACCTCTTCCTTTATCGCTCTTTTTTGCCTTGGAACTGCTTTTGGCGCCACTCTTGCAGGGGTTTGGTGCAAGCTCAAGCGACCCAGGCATGTTGGGCAACGGACAGGCCGGAATGGTTGGATTCTTAGCCCCGGGAATCGGACCTGCGGGTTGCAACCCAGTAGAGTCCAATTTGCCTTTATATTTTCCGAGAACCGGCTGTGCCGTACTGTCATCTTGGAGGTCTTCTTCTGAAATCTTGCCTTTGGTTTTCACTTGCTTTTGTAAATTGCTTATTTCCGTTTGCAAATTCTTAATCTCGGTTTGTAAGATTTCCACTTCTTCTGATGATGCGTCGCCGCCGCTGCTGCCACTACCTCCACTATTTTTAGCACCGCCATTTTTACGAAGATTCTTGACCTCTCCTTCCAAGGCCTTGATCCTTTTCCGCTGGCTCCCGATAATATCATCCCCAGATGCAACTTGTCCTAGACGCTCGTCCAATTCCGCTCGCTTGTCAAGCAAGTCACCCAACAGCTGGTAGTTTAACCTAATTTTCCCATTGGTGTGCCTTGATACGTCCGTCGCCTCGCGAATAAACTGGTTGATAGCTTCCCAGGTTGGTATTCCCAGCGATCTCTCCGCAGGAACGAGTAACAAACTTTGCAACAGCTCCAGTAAGAGATCCGGGAACCCAGAACTCGCTGTGGATTGCTGCAGATACGTAAAAACGCCTTCCGCCTCGGAAAGGTCTAGGTCGACATCTTCGGCCGTAGTCCCTGAAATTATCGAATACATCACTTCTTTGTGGTCCTCCGCCATCATGTCCTCGAATACCTGATACTGAGTAGCTATAACGGCATACGACTCACTATTTTCTTCTTTAGCTTCTCGGAGAACCCTCTGAAAAGCTGTCATGATGTCAAGCGCTAAAAAGTCATTGCGCACCTGTACACGAGACTCAACTTCCGATGCAGAATTTACAATTGTTGTTATAAACATACTCACTGCTGCTCGAAACTCAGAGTCATCACAATTCGAAAACGTGTCTACTAGCGTTTGGTACTTATGGGATTCCCGCCACCGTTGGCGCAGATCGTCCATCGATTGCACAACAAGGTCGCGACCCTCTGGAGAATAAAAACAGGTCACAGCTAGCAACATGATTATTTCCTGCGAAGTCTGTAGATTTGATTCATCCGTAAGATCAAGACCCATTGCTAAATTCGTTATCGAATCTGTTACTCCCAAAACACTTTCCATACCCATCGAGTTATTCATCAACGCCTTGTAACAGCTCATCAACTGCGGTAAAATCTTTTTCTCTGGCATTAAACGCCGGGTCGGGTCACGCGTCGTATACCAACGGGTCAGGTCGATCAGCATTTCCACCCCGTCATTTTCGATGAAATCAACAAGAAATTGCTTATGAGCTGTGCGAACTACTGCATAAAATTCGCCCGCCTCCTCGACCGTTATCACGGGCGTGTTATCAGCCTTTCTTTGTGATATAAGGTCCACCCAATAAGACGCAGAATGTTTTGAGTTATCTCCAGACCCCTTTCCACCAGTTTGCTTGAGCATTTGAGAATGTGCTTGAATCAACATCCACTTCTTCTCCGGTGACTCTTTTTCAATCATTTCACCCCTTTTCGATTCTGGGATCGCAAGCTCCTCCAATGCTTGTTTGTACAATTTGTCTAGCTTGTCACCCGATGGTATTGGTCCAGAAGCACCTAAGCTTCCTTTTTTAGGACCCATAGGTACCTTGCTCGCTTTTCGCATAGTCTTATTGCGCCCTAAGGTGCCCCCGCTAATTAACTTCTTCATTCTAGTGATCCTTTCTTTCTTTCTTTCTTTCTTTCACCCTTTTCTAGAAAACTAATGCATACAGTACTTCATATCTAACAGCGACTTTCTTCGTTTCTCGTTTCGTTGCCTCTCTCTCGCTCTTTGCTTCCTTGTTTGCCTTTTTCCCTTTGCCTTGCTTCTTTCCTCGCTTACAAAGTGTGTGTGAAAAGGTCAAATCTTTACCACTATTTATTTCATACCGGACTCTATCAAGTTTTTGATATATAGAATTACTGGATGACTTATTCTTGTAAACAGAAATCATCGAAGGTGTGCACATTGCACGTCGCATGGCAGATTTGGTGCTGGTAGTTCCCCTTTTTTCTCACTGTGACTCTTTTAAAATGCGACCTTGAGCCTGGTCGCAGCATTTCAAGGTGGCCATATCTTACTCTTCCTTTCCAGGATTATTTGTATGTTTGTCTTCGTATCATCCCCTCCCGGGGGGCCACTGCCGTGAGGCCAATCCGCCGGCGGCTTTAGCGTATGGGCTGTGACACTGTGACAGGCCCGTCCGGTGAGTGCAAAGAAGCCCCGACGCATTCGGCCCTGGGGAAGGCCTGCAGGCGGGTGGGTTACTTGTATAGCGAGCAACCTGCTTGTCCTCTCCGAAGTGAAGCCAAAACACCTTAACTTCCTTTTTTAAGGTTGTTCTGAAAGAGATAGTCGATTTTGATCGGGAACGAAAAAAGAGAGAAAACCACAAGAAACAACGAAACAAATCGAACCAAAAAGGGAGGGAACAAACGAAAGAAAAGAGAGGAAGCATTGAAAAAAGAGGCCTCAGAATAAAAAAGAGAAGAAAAAAAATTGATAACTCTGAGAACAGGCTGAGACGAGGATTGTGAAAAAAAAAACTCAAAAGATTCAAGTCGAACAGAATTGGGATATAATATATTCGAAAGAAAAATGAGGTTGACTATTTTTCACTTGTTAATCCTCATGTGCATATGGGTTTTACTTCTGAATCAAGTTGGAACGTTGCACGTGCTTGAACGCGTCCATGTCTTCCAAACCTTCCTTCGAGGAACATCCTCAAAGCAAAACCAGGGACAAGCTTTCGCTGTAGTAGGTTTCTTGAATTGCAGTTATACTGGTCTGGCAAACCGTGTTTTGGCGAAAATTAAACTTCAACCAAAAGAAGTAGCCGTCCATTCTTGGTCGGCGCCGTCAAAGGGAGAGTTCTTCACCTGGCTTGATAAGCACAAAGCTTCTGGACAGGTCCCCGTGTCACATGTGACGTCGCCCGTCGTATTTTGGCACAAGGATAATCAACGGAATTATTTAGGGGGGGCATCAGATTTGCTAATGCGTAGCCAGCAGCTGTTCCCTGATATTGATTTTGCGGAAGAAATTCGGGCTCTTGAGATCTTGGATCACCGACCACGGAAGAAAGTGGTGAAGAAGAAGGAGGAGCAAGGTAACAAAAGCACAAAAGATAGGCCTGTGGTGACGGTTCCTCGACGTATCGAACCGCCAACGTATCCACCAACGTACCCGCCGACTTTTCCACCAACGTATCCACCAACTGCAAAGAATTTTCTCAGCATGTATGCTGAGAATAGACTGGAACCTCAGTTCAAGCTGAAACCGAACAAGTTGTACACCACCTACCGATTAGCGGAAGGAAAGCATGTGACTAATCATCGACCCATAGCAAGTTCCTTGAAGGATATGGGTTGGGGCATGATGATATCGGCACCACTGATGGCTTCTTGGATACTCGTGATGGATCAAGCGTCTGCCGCTTATTGCCTGAAACGGTACAAGAATGCTCTAATAAATAATATCGGGTATGGCGGACAGAGTTGCTTTGGTGGTTCCAAAGGTAAACAGCTGTCGTGTCGGCAAGAATTAGCGAAGCAACACGGGTGTGATTATGAAGCCTTGGATATTCAGCCCGCTCAGTACCGTTTATGGATTCGTGAGGAGTGCCACGCATTTTTTGACAAAGCTTGTGTCAACGAACCAGAACGCCTCTGGTTGGAAAAGCCTAGTAAGGGTCAACACGGTGTTGGGATGAAGGTTCGTCAAGGTTGCGACGAACTCTCGGCGACTTTTGGTTCATGCAGATCGGATTTCTCTCGACAAATGATTGCCATGCCATACCTTGACCCGGCTTTGATTGGAGGGCATAAATTTGATGTGCGTACTTTTTTGTTGGTTGGTAGCCTGGATCCACAGATTGCTTTTTATCACGATGGCTTTGCCCGCAAGGCTAATAACCCGTACTCTTCGAATGCGAAAGATACCAAAGCGCATATCACCAACGCGAACTCGCAGTCTTTGAATGACCATTTTTATAGTTTTTCTCGGCTGCAAGATATTTTACACCGAGAATCGGGATTCCCGGCAGATTATATGACACGCGTTTTTCGAGAGCATGCTATCAAGGTGCAGAACTTCATCTTCCAAGTTTCTCGGCCACTCGTCCAGCGCCGAAAAGCAACTCACCAAATTTTCGCGTTGGACTGGATCATCGACTCTCGAGGAAGGATCCACCTGTTGGAAGCGAATTCAAACCCACTGGTGACCATTTATGACGATATGAGAGAAGAGTATACGCAATTGTGGCGTGCCATGACTGAACTCGTCCTCAATCTGCACACTGATCCAGCCAAGCTCTTCACCGAGGAGTTTCCGCGTTTAACCACAGCCCCAGGACGCCGGTATCAGTACAATGGTTGGCACTTGATTTTCAACGAACTCGAGGAAATGGCATCTGGCACTTCGTACAACGCTTGCAAACAAGACTTTAAGCAAAACCCACTTACATTGACCCAACCTACAACTCATGCAAGTGTCGAGGAGATCAATCCCGGAAGTGCTTTGTCTGATGAGGATCCCGATACTCAAGTTGAAGAGGTATCAATAACAGAGGAGGAGCAGCAACAACAACAAGCTGAGCAAACTAGTACTGAAAACTCTTCAAAGGAAGGAGAGCCCAAAGTGGCTCCTCCACTGCGTACTGATGCGCAGCAAGAGGAGACAGGCCAGCAGCCAAAATCAACTGGAGCCGCGGAAACCCCTTATGCAGTTGCACCAGAAGAGATCAAGAGTGCAATACGACAGGCTGCTTCTAAACCTTGCGTTCCAATCGATTTCTACGCAACATTCAAATCTTGCGTGCGAGTCGATCGCAATTTAGGTGTTCCCGATGATCACGTTGTTCGTTGCGAATACGCCAACGAAGCCTATTTGTATTTAATTGAGCCCATCGGTGTACCTGATAACTCCACAAAGTGTTTACCGATTGTTGTCGTTACCGCTGGCGTTCATGGGAACGAACCTGCAGGGATCACTGCCGCAAGGCATATCCGGAAAACTTGGAGAGTCAAAAACGCTCGCCTCGTAGTCGTTGAACGTCTCAACTACGGCGCAATCCAGCGCCATCAGCGCTATATCCCCAAAGTTCCCAAATCTAAGCAAGACTTGAACAGAAATTTCCCTGTGTCAGGACTTGTAGGTACCCTCGCGGAGGACATCTGGAAGTTTGTGCAAGTTCTTCAGCCCCATTTTTACATGGACCTACACGAAGGCTGGGGATTCTACAACCGACTCCGTGCAAATTATGTCAAAGGTGGGCAGCTTGTTGGCAATCCAAAGTTCTCCAAAGGGTCCTCCGTCATCGCTTCACAGTCCGCTCTCCCTATCGCACAGTATCTATGCAACAAAGTGAACGACCAGACCGTCACAGACAAGACCAAAGATTTCCTTGCAATCGTTCCCCCTATTGAGACCGGCCTTGCAAGTATGGTCAACCGTGAATTGGGTACGCAAGTCATTGTAGTCGAGACGACATCCAAGCAACCTCTCTTTTTACGCGGTAAGCAGCAACTCATTCTTGTGGGGTCAACGTTAAAGTTATTCGGTATGCTCCCTGCAGAATTTGACGAAACCTTAGGTTTTACTGAAGCGCATGCTTGTGTAGCAGGAAACAATCCTGGGTGTAAGCTCGAGCATCCTGGCGATATTCTTTACTAAGGAAGCAACTCGTTCTCGCTTTCATGCCATGCCCATGCTCAAGCACAAAAAACAGGGCGAAAAAACAAACAAACAGAAAACTCGATTAGTTTACAGTTAGTTCTGATATGGTTTTGGGGTACTCAACTCAATTTACCAGCAAAGGTGGGTGGATTTTACGACACTCTTTTTGGTCATTGTCAATGACAGTACTTGTGATTTATTAAATTAGAAGAAAATATGGTTTCTTACACTCAACTTGTCAAAGCTCTAGGAGCGATTGTCCTGATTGGCGTTGTGTACCCTTTTGTGAGCCAAGTGCGCCCTGATCAACATCAATCAGTACCTTTATTATGTGAAACGAACGTCGTTATCGGTGGGTTAAACAACAGTAGACTTTTGGAATCTATCGGTGTACATGTTGAAGCAGAAATACCCATCGCCCTTCAAGTGGAGATAAACGAAGTCTATGCTCCTCAGAATTTCAAGGGCCTTTGTACAGATGAAATACTGAAATGGGGTCGAACCGAGGAAATGAAAGCAATTTGCTCTCGCTCCAAATCGCGCATGAAACACCGGGAACCACTTTTTAAACTGGTTGACGACGTGAACGCTGGTACACTCCATTACGCCGAGAACGCGATTGTTCAACACCAGGGCAAAATCTTCATGGAATCAGGAGCTAGTGTCCAGAGCACGTCATGTTGTTATTGTGCAGACTCAAATCTTGATTTATTGACATGTGAGCCCTGCCGGCGTGCGGGTGGTGCAGGCTGTCAAACCCTACCAGCCGTTTTTTCTATCTCGACTGTTTATGGAGGTAACATGGCACATTACTTCAAGGAATCCCTTCCGCGACTTTTCCCATGGCTAGAGTGGCTACACAAACGTCCCGATATCTTTATCCATGTAAATATGCACCGGGACAATAATACTCACTATATTTTGCAGAGCTTGGCCATCCTCGGAATACCTGCACCACGCGTCACCTGGGGAGACGTTTATGCCAAGCGGGTGTACATCCCAGCCTTTACATCATGTGGAAAGACTGTTGATCAGTTTCCTCGTACACTCATGATGCGCGATGCCCTGCTCTCTAGAACCACTTTTTCAAAAAGCTCGCGAACGCCACGCACAGTTGTGGTTATCGAACGACGCACCGCCACTCGTGACAAATGGGATCCTGGGAGATATTCTACTATCCGTCAAGCTGCTCATGAAGCGGTGCAGCGTGTGTCTAACATTGCAGACTTTAGGGTTATACCCTTTTCTGACGCCGACGACGACTTGATTAACTGTTTCAAGTGTCAGATCGAGCTTTTCTCGGACGCAATCGCTGTTGTAGGTCAGCACGGAGCTGGAATGACCAATATCATGTTTATGCGCCCGGGGGGACTAGTAATAGAGTTAGGTTGGTCAAGTCAACAGACCGAATATCTCTTGCACGCTTTTGCATTTCGACAGCGGTACAATTTTGTTCACTGGAATAATCTGCGCAACGCGGACTCTTTAAAGTCAATACTCGCCGACACTTTAGCAAACTATTTGGCAAGAACAGTTCGGAATATGCACGCAAAATACGAATGATTTAATTCCCTTCCCTACGTTTTACCAGGACAAATTAGATTTTAGCAATACAATAATAAATACACATTCAAGAATGGATCTCCCAGTAGCCTGCTGCAAGCAGAATATATATACAAACAAGGACAATCCCGTACAAGTAATTTGACTGACCGCCACGCACCACGATTCCCACCGTGATGTTGGAAAGAACTAAGGCTACTATGTCAAGCACACCAAATGTCAAGCTCATCGTAGTTCCCAGAGATTGCCCTATTATTACGCACAGAGGCAGCACAAAAAGACCGACTTGAACCGATGATCCCAGGGCAACGCCAATTGTTATGTCCATCTTGTTTCGGTATGCAAACATCAGCGCCGAAGCATGCTCTGCGGCATTTCCAGCTATGGGAACGACGATGGCCCCGATAAACTCTTCAGGAACGGACCACTTTTTAGAAGCTCCTTGAATTGCTCCTACTAAAGATTCTGATAGAACCGATATCATTACTGAAACCACACTAAGCCAGCCTATACTGGCACCGAACCCCAGCACTATTTCCTCTTCTTCTTCTTCTTCTTCTCCTGGACCATCTTGAAAATCGAAATCGTCCGTCGACGGCCTGGAAAAAGCTCCCGAATCCATTCTCATTCCTTTATTTCCAAGTCCTTCTTCTATATACGCACCCATGCTGTCTCTACGAACCATCGCGCCTACAACCTCTTCGTCAGAGTTTTTCCGAACCGGAGTAAATCCCCCAAAACTTGCACTATCAGCTTTATTGTTGTCGCTATCTTCCTCAAAGAGGTGCCGGTGTGTCTTCAACTGGAAAAACAGAAAGATACCATAAACTACCATCGATAAAATTGATGCAAGAAACGAAAAAGACAGTTCCCTTTCCTCTGTTATTAAGTTGGTGTGGTGCAACGACCCAAGAACCGCAATACTCACCGAACATAACATTAGCAACACCGTAGAGAGGTCCGCACCGTACTTGTTAAAATATTGAACAGGAAAACGCAACCCACCAACTATCATAGAACTCCCAAATACGATCAGCGAATTCGAAAAAATACTCCCCAGCAACGACACCTGAGTCAGCTTGATGTAAGCTTCGTAGTTAGAGTTCCCTGCAACGCCGTGACGAGCTTTCAAAAGCGCAAAGATTGAGATTATAACCTCGGTCGCGTTACCAAAAGTTGCATTTAAAAGACCACCAAGGGTGTCATTCGTGTGCAGTGCCAGCTGCTCCGTTATGAAACCAAGTCGCTCTGCGCACGGAGTAATTGACAGCAGAGAAAACACAAACACAACACCGTCTCCCCACCTACCAGACCCATATATCGTTACTGGAATAAAAACAAGTAAAACATTCAAACGAGAACCGCACATAACTTCCACAGCCCCCCTAACGAATCCTTTCCAGCACGAAATATTACCCTCGTTCTTCTGTCGCCGCCAGTCACTCGTTTTCGTTTTTAGACGAGAAGTCGATGACGATATCTCAAATACAGCCATATCATCATTAGCCACACCATCCTCCGTGCAAACTGATGCATCCGATCTTCCCGATTGAGGTGGCGTTACCCCAGATCTCAGCATATTTTGTTTTCGTTTAGAACCAACCTTTCTTTTTTTATGTTAAATCAACGTTTTTTTATCTTTTTTTTTTTTTTCCTCCAAGTTTTTTTTCCTCTAAAAACAGATGAAAATTTGAGGAACTGGGGGGAAGAACAACTTTTACAGAACCTTCACGAACCAATCATTATTGTAATGGATCATTAAATGCTACGTATCACAAGGCGCTCCCTAAAGATTTGCGAGGCCATCATTCATGGAAAAAAGCGGTGTGTATCGAGTACCTGAAACAGTTTTGTAGGACTCGCGTTGAAACATCCAAATTAGACAATCTCGGCTACGGAGAGTTAGAGGAGCGCGTTAAAGAACAGATCAGATCAACAAACACGTAAAGGGAGAAATTGCTACCCTCTGTGAAAAACATGGCCATAAGATAGTGTTCACTCCACCGCGGTACTCCGACCTCCAGCCTATGGGGTTGGTTTGGGCGAGAATCAAGGGCAACATCGGACGGAAATACGCCAAAGGTGTCACGATGAGGATGGTCAAGAAGCGTCTCACCACCGAATTCGAACTCCTGAAGAAAAGTGTTTTTTTTTTTTTGTCATCACATCAGAGAGGAACTCTGATCACATGTTAGTTTTTTTTTTCCTCTCTGTCTAAACTTACCAACAATAAAAGCCAAGCAGGCAATGAGGGTTTTTATGACATCCAAATGTTACTCACTCAGAAACGTTCGATTACTGTACACTGAGCAAGCCAGGAGCAAAACAATATTATATTTATGATTGATTTTAATTTGGGGGTAGGGCATTTCGTTTACAATTTTTTGAATTGTTGTTTTGCCCTACCCCTTTTGAAATAGCACCTAAAAATTTAAAATGCTTACAAAATTTTCGAATGCTAACTTTGGCCGAGGTGAAAGAAAAATTCTTCACCGGATAAAAATTCCAAGTTCAAATTCCTCCCAGGAGAAGAAGATTGGTCGATGCCTCGGAGAAGACTTCGTTCCCGGAGATGACATGGCAGCGATACTATGATGACAGCTGGCAAGCATATTGCAACGTTCACTCATCCAAACCTGACGATGTTTGGGTAGAATGCTATGATGACGATGACGGATCGCTGTATTTTTATTCAACGTTGACTGAGGGGACCAGCTGGGATCTACCGGTTCATACGGATGAGGAGACTTGGGAAGAAACACAGGCAAAACGTTGGTTGCGGTATATTGATGATTCTTCTGGATGCTATTACTATGTGAACGTACTGTCGGGCGTGGCTGAGTGGGAGCTTCCACATGGTGGGGTTGTTGTTGATGGCTATGATGATGATGGTGCTGTTGTGCACAACGAAACTGATCAATATGCTGAAGCACACGGTATTGCCAAAAATGGATATGAAGACACTGGAGAAAGTGCTGACGTTGAGTCACCCTTTGTTTGGCCTCAAGCTGAACTAGACTATGGTATCGAAGCGAGCAATGATGTTGACCCCTATCCGGAGGTCGGCCACGATAACAAAGTAAATATTGAAAAAAGTGGTGGCGGTGAGGAGGACCTTGAACGTAACAACCTGAGTGAAAATGATAGTGTTGCTATGGTAACTACAGGTGTCGTCGCGGAGGATTCGTCTCTGGACCTTTTTCCTGCAGATTTGCACAAGCCAAACCGAAGCCCAAATGAACCAGAGGAAAAAGACGAGAAGCCCCTCCTCGTAGATATTGCACAAGATATACAAACACGGGATGAACAAGAAAGAACAGAGGAAGAACCAAGGGAGACAGGACACGAGATGAAACCCGAGCATGATGATGTAGAGGTTTCAGAGGGGAGGGATGGTGATAATCTAGAGTCGGCCCCTCCAACGAAGGAAAACCAAATTCAATCGAAACGCGGCATAACGGTGTTTGCGGGGGTTAGTAAGCGTAAATTGTTGCCGCATACAAACCAACCGGTGCAGAATAGAAAGAAAAGGGATATCGCAACGAAAGGAGCTGTTATGGCACACAATATGCACGAAGAACTACGTGTGCTGTTTTGTTCTCTTAAGCGTGAATCAGACGGTAGCGTGTCTAGAGAAAAATTACTACGCGCATTTGCATCAGACGGAGAATGGCGCGATCGATTTCGCAATATCCAAGGGATGGAGAAACTTTTCCGTCCAAGTCGTTTCCACATGGACTTGAATAGTGCGAAGAAGAAATCGAACGAAACACTAACAGAGACCAACTTTATTGATTATTGCAAGATGTGGCGGACTAAGCCCAAGGTACTACGGCCGTACCATGAACGGGTTCGCCCCAAGGTAGAGGACCAGCTGTTTGAGACCTTGAAAATAAGAATCAAAATCCCTGACATGTTGCGGGGTAGTTTGTGCGAATCGTACGAAACGCAACCATACGCACATCTGGAACGGCGAGCGCGTCGAGATGCCGAGTTCAAGGCTCGTCTCGTCGCATTCAAGAAGAGGTGCAATAACTTCAAAAGACAGATGGAATCCCTCAAACTACAAGAAGAAAGAACAAGATCGAAGTTTGACTTGGATATGAAGCGGACAGAAGAGCGCGAGTTGCGACAGCGAAAGTCGACGAGAGGTTTACTGGCACGCAAAAACATGCAGGATCTACGCAGGCAAACGGTACGAAAGATAGTGGCCATTAATGAAAGCGCTGGCCGCAAAAAGCAAGTCCCCACAAGCGACGTCACGGAAGTTGGTGATACAATGGTCACGGCAGACCAGTTGGAAAATATGAAGATTTCGCTCGGAAAAGTTGAACGGGAAAACTTTGAAAATTGGTTTCAAAATGAAAAGAGTGCTTCAGAGGTGAAAATAGAGCAAGATATGGAAAGGTTGATTGCTAAGCAGCTAAAAACTCGAAGGAAAAGAGCAAAGGCAGAGAGAAAACGGCGGCAAACGGTGGATTCAAAACTTGCCGAGGAAATCAAGGCACAACAAGACGCAGAATCCACTTTCCGCGCGGAAACTGAAGAGATGGAACGCGTTGAGAGGGAGCTACGACGACTCGAGAATGACGCATATAGCTCCATGATTAGGCAAAGGCAGCATTACTTGAAAGTGGCCTCGTCTTGTTTCGACAGGGCGTTGCTTCGAAGGGTTTCATGGTGCCTTACGCTCAAGGAATATGCGGCGTTTAACCGAACGATCCACTTGCTAAAAGACCACTTTGCCAACAAACACCTTGTGCTAATCACGTTTGCATGCCCAGTGCAAGGAGGGAAGCAAACCGGGGCGCACTACGTAAAGCAGGTTGTCGAAAAATTAGAGGTCTTCAAACAAGCAGCAACAACAGGATACTTGTCAGCTGCACAGCGCAAGGATGATCGGATGACTGTGCCATCCAGGTTTCTCGTCGAAATTGAAAGCGTTTTTGCACATCGCCTGGACACGCACTTTCAAATTTTCATCATGACCAAATACTACCCTCAACAGCGCCTTAAAGATGTATTGGTCTACCTGTATGGAGACAAAAATGTAGTTCGACAACCTTCCGAGTCCGACATTGTCGATTGGACGGAACAGCTTGCACGAGCCGTACGTGCACTTCATGACCGCGGAATTGCCCATCGGGGAATCGAGCCCGGTTGCATTTTTTTCGACAGTGCGAAGCGACTCAAGCTGGGACTACCAAAAGACATCCGCGGCATAGGCAAGAAAAACAACATGGACCACGCTACTGCGGCACCACCTTCGCATTACTCACCGCCAGAAATTTTCGACCCAAACGTCGATTTCTTCAAGGCCGACGTGTGGTCCATAGGTGCCGTGGTCTATCATCTTGCCACCGGACAATACCTTCCTTCGCATACAATACCCTTGTCAAGTGTAGTCACCGATCCAGTTGTTAGTCGGTATCAACGTTGGTTTCGCAACTTTCTTCGCATGTCGCTACAGCGAAGGCCACAAGATCGCGCATCGATTCTTGACATTGTCGACTTTTTCAGCTTTGACGCAGCTGATGCTGCATTACTTGTTCGCGAAGAAGCAATTACAAGGAAACGAAAGGAAACACCCACCTCCACCTTTTAACTTTTTCGTTTCAAAACTTGGAACATCTCAGCGGTTGCATTTTCATCATTATATATATGACAGGGATAACAACTACTCAACTGGACTAAAGTCACAGTCGATGATCTTCATCGATGTTCAAGCACGAAAAGTTTTTTGGTTAAAACACTCCGTCGCCCCCCAAAATATTAGAATATTAAAATACAAATAATTACAATTAAGTTCAAAGACAGCGAGCCAGCCAGCTTTCGATATGCACGTTTTCGTTTCTTCAAAAACCTTTCAAATCAACTTTATATGATTTACACAACTGTGCTTTCCCTGGACCCTTGGAAAAGGTTTCTTTTCATCCTTTCAAGTTTATTCTGTCATCATTTTCTTGTTGTTTCCAACCCGCCGAAAAATAAAAGGCTAGTAACTCTGGCAAATCGATATAAGAGTTCTCATAAGATTTCTAATTTGACATATGTTACACGAATTATTTCTTTCTCTAATTTTCCACAAATAATAGGAGCGGACAGTTTATAGTAGTAGCCTTTTTTATCGAAAAAGGATATATTTTTCGTGTACTGTTGAATATTTTTGGGTTTTTCTACAACACTATTTCATCCGTTGAAGAAAAGTTCAAATTATTTGCAGAAAACCTTACTGTTTAAGGTAATAAAAAAAAAAGAAACAGGCAAAAACGCTTCAGACAATGTCCAAGGTTCAACCACGTGATCAAAATGATACGAAAAAACGCTTGAGTCTACTCAGTGCGATAAAACGGAGTACAAAAGATAATCTTGGAGATAATTTGACAAAGAATGGGGAGGATGGGCCTGTTGGACACACGAAAGTGTTTTGCATCAAAGTGACGTGCTTTTTGATTTCTAGTGGGATTGGGGTGTTTACTTCTTGGATGAGTTCAAAGGCACTGCACTCTTTGAACGATTCCTGGACGCTTGGCACCTTGTTTGCTTCATTCGCGATTTTGAATTTTGGTTTCGGGCTGATAGTTGGATTTTCAGTTCTTCGAGCGATACTTGCTTCTTTATTACCAACTGGTCTAGGTTTTTTGCTTGCAACTTTGTTGTCTCGATTTGATGGTGGGAGAGAACACAAAATCAGTGATGGTTTTGGATTGTTTTGTACTCATTCTTGGCGAATATTCTTGCCATTATCGGTGATGTTTTTGTTAAACGTTTCTTTAAACTATTATTTCGCGCGCTCAGTCCATAAATTGTCACCTAGGATATATTTGATGCGCGCTGGAGAAAATTGTGTCGGGTTTACGGTAGTATCTGCTACAGGTTATATTGCATATTATCCACTGCTAACCCAAACTGTTTATTCTTCTTTAGCTGTTACATTTTTGTTCCCACTGTATACTTCATTGGGTTTACGATTATATCTTGGAGATCATCTTTCTTTTGCTTCCCTTGCTTTAGCCGTAACGCGAAACAATATGAGTAGACCATGGGATTACTCATGCTTTGTATATCTTCGGACGCATTTCTTTAGTCTTGGAAAGATGGCTGCAACTGTTCCAAGTGTGCTGGCCTTACTATCTGTTAAGGAGCAAGCTACTTTTGGAATCGGTGTTACCACATCAGCAGCGTTTGAATTCGTATCGCAAATGCTCCAAGTATTCTTTTGGTTAAAATCGTCAACTCCAGATAGGGATGTGGTGATCTCGTCAGGTGCACATCCTATCTTTGAGGCGTCGAGAAAAATCAAGTACCAAGAGTCATTTTCAAGGATGGCAGTGTCCTTTTGTCTGTATGTTGAAGACAGAGTTGAAAAAAACGGTATCGTTGCCTGTGTCGCTTGTCTTTTGTATTTGATCCAGGACGACAAAGAGAGGATGTTGCAGGTTTTGTTTCGTGGGGCAATATTGCTTGCTGTAGAATCTGTCACAGACTTCATAAAGTGTAAAGTTGTAGAAAATTGGTATGGTATCAAACGACCAACACGATTAAAGACCCATTACCTCGAACTAATCCCTTTATTCGCCTCAATTGGTATCTCACTGTCAACCTGCTTGTATATTCGATATGTTATGGTAATCTTAAATATAGAGCCATTATTTTAGATCAAACCGAAGAAAAGGGAATGTCGGCTTTATATTTTCGGCTGGATTTCATTCATTGGAGAGAGAGAACACTCCACAAAACCAACAATACATTTTGTAAGAAAAAAAAAAAAAGAAGGAGAAGAAGAAGAAGAGCAAGAGTTTCTGTAGGATACGTCGACGACCCGTTTTTTGTTGGTGGAACCAAGGAAAGGAAAAAAGATCAAGGGAAGAAAGAAAGGGATAGATAAATAATGCCAAGAAAGGATTTGAATGGTGTATCTCCAAAACAGAGACCAAGAAAACAAAGGTATAACCCAGTGCCTGTGGACGGGCTTTCTGATCGACATGAAAATGGACTTGTTTTTTTGGACAAGCGGCATATTATGTATTCTGACGGAAAAGATCTTAAAGTGTACAACTTTGCTTCGAAAAATGTAGTTGTGATTTTAAGAGGTCACGAGCGCAAAATTCTTGGTTTGAGTCTAGTCCCCAAGCAGCCTTTTCAAGTAATGTCACTCGATGGTGGAGGCACAATCAAAGTGTGGGATTGGAAGGTTGGTAAATGTCTTCGAAGTGCGCGAAATACAGGTTTAGTACGCATTAGTAATGGGTTTGGTGTGTATGCAAAAAACGAGGTTCGAGAGAAGAGGCACGGCAGCAAAGGTAGCAAGTATTCTAGTTGGAGCCAAAAATGGAATCTACGGCGCATTACAATTGAAAGCGATGGTATAGTCTCAAAGGTAAGGACTGGTGTAAAAAGTTTTTTGGCTTGTTCCGATGTGGGTGTTTGCAGTGATGAGTCTGGCACTGCGAAATATGTAGCTACCGTTTGTGGTGCAGAGGTGGTCGTTTATGACGTGTCGAAGAAAAGCCAGTATATTTTACGGCACTCGTTGAATCTAGCAGCTGTAGCAGTGCACCCCTCGGAGGACATAATCGCCGCAGGAGACGTTGACGGGAAAATAATCTTATTTCGTAAAGACGGAGAAAGTTTTGAGAAGTACACAACGACTTGCATGCATTGGCATGCTAACTGTGTGCGAAGTTTGCAGTTTAATCCTGATGGCAAATACCTTATAAGTGGTGGTGAAGAAGCTGTTTTGGTTTTGTGGCAAATAGAAAGTGGGAGCCGAGTGTTTATTCCAAGGTTGGGAGGTGAAATTGACCATGTAGACGTTAGCACTGACGGTACGCATTACGCGGTGTACTTGTCAACGAGCTGTGTCCATGTTATTGATGCGCGTACGATGAGAGTAGTGGATTCAATTCAATGCCTTTCGGTAGCTAGTCACAAATTCGGATGCAGCCTTGGAACCGTAATAGAGCCTCGTACGGGTGCCGTGGTTCTTCAAACAAGCCCGGGTGAACTGCAGCTATACGATGCTAAGAATGACAAGCAACTGACTTCTCTGAATGTGACCCAACGGAATGTAGTAATGGATGCTGATCGAGCAATCATACACACCTTCGCGGACGCCGTAGCTTTCGAGTCTAGAGGTCAATTTATGGTGACTGCGGAGAGTCGGAAGCATAAATCTGTATTGAAATTTTGGTCAATCACAGGTACAGGTAGGATGTCGACAGACTTTTCCGTTGCGACACATGTAGATCAACCGCACTCAAAGCCGATAACAGCAATCCTTATTCACCCATCCGCGCCTCTTGTTGTTACGACAAGCCGGGACAAAGAGTTCAAGGTGTGGGGTCTACAAACCGTGGCGGAGAGTGGGAAAGCGCGTACAGCTCTTTGGAATTGCATCTCTGTAGGATTTTATCGAAATGAACCAATCGAGGCGGCTGCACTAAGCCAGGATGGATCTACCCTCTTCCTAGCCTATGGTGGAGAACTCACTCTCTGGAACCCCTTCACGAACACGCTGCTCGCAGTAATAGCAACTCCGAAACATTACGGAGCTATAAAACACTTGGCACCATACAGGCAAAACCTGGTTGCCATGGCCAGTGAAAATGGTGTCCTAAGTGTGGTTGATGTCCTTTCCCGTTCAGTGTTATGGTCCGTGCGTTTACCCCCAATATCAACGCTTGGAGCACGAAATGACAGCTTTTTCGTGGTGGTCAACCAAAAGCGCCTTCTCGTATTCCAAGGCACCAAGACGACACCTACAAAATTTTTTGATATAGACGAAAATGACATTGCAGATGACGGGCCTACTTTCGCCGTTACCGGGGTTGCCTTCCATCCTGGACTCAACGAATACGTTTATTCAAATACTGCAGGCACTGTGAGAAAGTTCAAATACCCCACCGAGTCCGAACAGCTAGCTAGTTCTGAACAGCAAGGGCGGGCTGGTGAATCAAAACTCGTGCAACAAATATTGAGCTCAGCAACGCCCAGATCGAAGAAAAGAAAGATTAACCAGGTTCACGATGACACCGCTAGCGGCGTGCTCAAACTCCTTGAAGCATACCCTTCGCATGTTTTACCCCCACTTTCCAAACTTGTACAAAAGGCAGTTGATTCCCGGGTCAGCACAGAGCCGAAAAAGCCAAAATTGCCCCCACCAAAGATTGATGCGTTAGATACATCGGAAGCAGGTGCGTCGTCAGACGGCACTGTAGTGGTCAATAGCTCTGACGAAATTGACCTCGGCCCCACCCAAAGCGGGGATCTAGTTCAAGGCATGACCGCTTTTTTCAAGCAGTATTTAGCCAAAAACTAGACGTCTAGCTACGTAATGTAAAATTTTTGCGTCAGTGAACATTTCGGCACCAATTCACGGAAAAAAAATACAAAAATTCTTACCCAACACGAGGCACGTGAAGTCCCGAATCCTAAAAGTTACATCAACCGAACGAAAATGATTAGACAACGTACATGGGTACGACGGGGCGACGAGGGTGGGGTACCTCCCGGTACCTCCCTCCGTCAACGTGTTCAGAGAAAAAAAAAGGATTTATCAAGAAAAGCCGGTTCGACGTTACTGCGGGGAGCGATTCACTTATTAAAAGTAGTCCAAGCTTTTTGTGATCTATATTTTGTAACATGGGCTCACGAGTGACGAGCCCCGCCTGGTTGTAGCAGGTCGCTCCCCGGTTGTAGCTTTGTAGTAGACTTCTAATAAGAGAGGGATCCAAGGACGCGCCTGAAATCAGCTTTTTCAATCTTGTTTGGCCTAAGGTTTTTTTTGTGAGCTGAAATCGAATAATTCTCCCGACTCCCGAGGAGTCGAAACGAGTCGCACCGAGGAAAAAAGCAAATTCAGAATTGGAACGAGTACTAAATAAAAATGGCAGTTACAGGATCGGTATCAGATATGATGGACCTTGAATTTCAAGGTCATTCAGATGTAAACTTTGCGAAAGGGGATTATGCAAAGGGGGAATATGGCAATGATCCTATTAAATCGCCAACAAGTATTGATCAAGATGAATCGTCACGTACAATGGGCATAGCAGGGTTTTCTGCAAACATGATCAATTGTGTAATTGGGGCCGGGGTTTTGAATTTGCCGTATAGTGTTGGCAAAGTGGGCTATGTTAGTGGACCGCTTTTACTGGTTTTTGGTGCGGCTGTATCGTTGTGGGGTTTGAGACTTTTCACGCATGTTGCCGTTCGACTTCACGAAGAAACTGGGAATAACAATCTCTCCTTTGGATACGTTGCAGGAGTAGTACATAGATATTTGCCATTGCTTGCAAGCTTTTTAGCTGTGCTTAATTGTGCAATAATGTCCATTAGTTATGTGGGCACAGCTGCGAATTATCTCACTGAGGCTGCTTCACAGTCACTCAGTGCCGGGGAGGAAGGCTCTTTTTTCACCTCGCGCGAATTCTTCGTAATATTATCGCTAATCCTCGTCTTCCCACTCAGTCTACCAAAAAAGATTGGGATATTGCAGTATACATCGATGGTCGCAGTGCTTTTTGTCCTGTATACTACTGGTCTTGTCATTGTGTATTTTTTCAAGCCCGTGGAAGAACTCTGCTCGACGTTCTTGGACCAAAAGAATTTAACAGCATGCTCTGGTTCCAGGTGCTGCGTAAGTGACACATCGAATGATTGTTGTATCGGGGAGACTAATGCATTTTCAAGCGATGCCTCGAACTATGTCAAAGCTTTCCCCAACATGGCCACCGCGTTTTGCTGCGCAGCACAAATTTTCGCATTGTTCAATAGTTTTCAAAAACCGACCTTTAAACGCGTGTCTGGGGCAACCTCGTTAGCGATATTCACCACGGTTATCTTGTATTTGATCATCGCGCTATTTGGATATATGACCTACGGATCAAATGTTGCCGACAATCTCTTATCAAGTTACCCGTTAACAACTCCCGTCGCGGTGGCACGCGGGGGCATCGCGTTTGTATTGATCTTTAGTTACCCGCTTTTCTTGCACGTTGCGCGGGACTCCACCATTGACATGATCTTATTTTGTGTATCCGAATCTCGAAGAGCTGTTTTGGAAGATGCTTCCAGTAAGAGTGCCAATATACTTTATTACAGTGTTGCCATCGCTTACGTTGCCCTTACAGTTGGGCTCGCATGGGCTGACATTTCTCTTTCAGTTTTGCTCAATCTTGTAGGAAGTTTGTGTGTTGCAAACTTGAGCTTCACGTTGCCAGGAATCTTCTACTGGTTCATATTTAAAGATCAAGGCATGACGCTCTTGCGCGTAACTGCACCACTTCTGAGCATTTTTGGCTTGGTCATCATGATAACAAACATTATCTTGTGGATCGTTGACGGCGTTTGAGTCATAAGAACGCTTATATACTTTTGTATTTATATAACTTATTTTCGAATGGAAACGTCGAGCCGATATCATAATGAATAAAGTATGTCGTAATGACTAGGGCGATAAAGCAAATGGATTGGGCTTTGCGCTTCAGGCCCAAACGTCATATTGCTCGGGGGGCCCTCGATGGAGTCTATGTATTCAATACACACCTGTTTTTGAAAGTATTCGCAAATCGCAATAATTTGAACTTGGCCACAAAGCTTGGTCATTGGCTCCACCTCTTTGGAGCAAAAGCTTTCCATATCCACATATCCATCTTCTAAAAACGGCAGGAAGCGCTCGGCGTGTTTTTTCAAGTAAGCAGCGCAAACCAGTCTACAAAACCAAACGAGATAATCACTTTCTCCCTGCTCTTCGCTGAAGAAGCCTTCCAGTTGCTCCAGGGTTTTGATTTTTTCAACAGTTTCTTCAGCCATCTCCGTAAACGTTTCTACAGATATACGCGTATAGCCAACGGCTAATAAGAAATCGAGTGTCCCTTTGACAGTTGCAACAAACTTTTCCAGTTCTTGGCCATTTTCCAAAACTTGCTCCATATATCTAAACATAAACGCACGATAAAAGCAACTGCCATCGCCCCTTATTCGTCGTAGCTTACCATATCTTCTTTCCGTGTCACCAATTTTCGTCATAAAGATTGTGTTCGAAGCAAACTCGATTCGCAGCGATTCAAGGTTACCTTCTAAAACCCCAACAAGTGGCCGAGATTTGATATCGTTTTCTATCTCTTGCTCAACAGCTGCTGCTGCATCTGTTCCAGATTTAACCATATTTACATTCTCTTGACTCGTTTCTTCGTCTTCCTTCATTTCTTCGGTCTCACTGTTGTGGGTTTTCTTTCTTATCTTCCACTTGGGTGGATGTT
>JACLAD010001440.1_pt1 | contig 23817 bp, 16 predicted proteins | sample 8027901 | NCBI WGS metagenome assembly JACLAD01 (sample SAMN15725071, study PRJNA655200) | protist metagenome | isolation source: fluorescence activated cell sorting (FACS) single amplified genomes of... | place: Spain: Blaines Bay Microbial Observatory, Mediterranean Sea | collected 2016-07-05 | reverse complement strand
CTTCAGTGAATTTTTGAAGGATATAGCGAACGGTAGCCTGCATAGACGGATCAAAAGATTCTACCTGCGATAGATAATTTTCCATGTCCTGGTTGCTAAACCTGGTATCTACAGAAATAAAACTGCTCTTATATAGGTTAAGTTTTTCTTCAGCCATTTCCTTCTGAAAAATGACTATCTGATTGCGATGCCGTGGATCGGATTCTATCTTTTTAAAAACAGAGTCTGTACATGCTCTTTTTCACCTTCCAGGATCTGGGAAAAATTTCCTACGGAGAAAAGAAATATTCCCGCAAGGTTGTTTCTGTTATTCTCCTCCTGAGTAAGGCGTAGCAGTTGATCAATCTCCCTGTCAGAAAGATCGGGTGAGGCAGTACTTATAAACAAATGAAAAATCGCATGATACAGGTATTTTAATCAAAAAGTGATTTCTTTTTGAACAATCTAATTGAACGGTAAGCTAAGAATATTTTTTGTGGTATTACATTGGGAGAGAAGTATATAAAAAAATGAACCCCGGGAATCACTCCGGGGTTCTTTCATCAATCAAAAAACGAACAGTTATGTACACCCCGGTCATCACTCCGGAGCTAAAACTGTTGTCATCTTTATCCCAGATAAGTTTTTAAAATCTTACTTCTGGAGGTATGCTTTAATCTTCTTATTGCTTTTTCTTTGATTTGACGTACACGTTCTCTTGTTAGATCAAAAGTCTCGCCAATCTCTTCTAACGTCATAGGATGTTGATCTCCCAGTCCGAAATACAAACGGATCACATCTGCTTCACGTGGAGTCAAAGTTTCCAAAGCTCTTTCGATCTCTGTACGTAAAGATTCGTGTAGTAATTCTCTATCTGGATTTGGAGATTCCCCCGAACGTAAAACGTCATACAGGTTAGAATCTTCTCCTTCTACTAATGGCGCATCCATAGATACGTGACGCCCGGAATTTTTCATAGATTCCTTCACGTCATTGATGGTCATATCAAGTTCTTTCGCAATCTCTTCGGCACTTGGCGGACGCTCATGTGACTGCTCAAGGAAAGCAAATGTCTTGTTGATTTTGTTAATAGAACCAATTTTGTTCAATGGTAAACGAACGATACGGGATTGTTCTGCCAACGCCTGAAGAATAGACTGACGAATCCACCAAACAGCGTAGGAGATAAATTTAAATCCACGTGTTTCATCAAAACGTTTTGCAGCTTTGATCAATCCTAAATTTCCTTCGTTGATAAGATCGGGAAGTGTTAATCCCTGGTTTTGATATTGTTTTGCCACAGATACCACAAAACGTAAGTTAGCTTTTGTAAGTTTCTCCAGTGCACGGTCATCACCCGCCTTAATTTTTTGTGCTAATTCTACCTCTTCATCAGCGGTAATTAAATCAACTTTACCAATTTCTTGCAAATACTTATCCAGCGAAGCAGTTTCACGGTTCGTTACCTGCTTCGTAATTTTAAGTTGTCTCATCTATCGTCTCCTTGGATTTTAATTGTGAATGACTCTTGTACTAAGTTATACGTACAGAGTCGGGAAAATGTTACAGAAATAACAGAAAATAAAAAAAAGTAGTAGGAATTTACTTTCTAGACGTGCTCTTCAGCTTTCTCTTTTTGCTCTTTTGCCAAATAAAAAACCCGGTGACAGAAAGGAAGGGCCCCGATAATCCTATAAAGCAGTACAGGAGTTTCGTCCAGATTCCACCAAATTGTCCGAAGTGGAGAGGGATGAGGGAACTATAGAATTTTGTAATAAAATCTGCTTCGCTGTTTTTCGTCCTTCCGGTGATTTCTCCGGTTTGATAATCGGCCTGAAAATTATTGTAGAATTCACTGTAATAAAAAGGATCGTCTTCATACAGTCCATAAAATAGAACAGATGCTTCCGAATTTAAGGGAAGCCGGATATAAGTTGTTTCAAAGTCGGGATAACTTGATTGGATTTCCTTTAGTGCTTTGTCAATTGGAGCAGTAACAAAAGGAGTATTGGCAGTCTTCGGTGGATTTAATCCGGAAATGGCCACCTTGTAAGCCAGGAAAAGTCCGGTGATCACTAGCAGTAGATTGAGTAGGAGAGACCAGACACCAACAATGCGGTGAAGAGAGGAGTAGAAGCTCCGTTTGTTCTTATGAATGATCCTTGTTTGAAAAAGAAAAGATTTGAGAATGGATTTCCGGTAGAGGTAAAGTCCGGTTAGGATAGAAAGGTGAAAAATAAGTCCTACAAAAAAAACCAGGATTTTTCCTGCCGACCCGGCCTGATAGGAATAGTGAAATTTCAGGAGCCATCGGGTGAAAGTGGTGAGTTCGTTGAGTTCTTTTATAATTTCTCCTGTAGATGGATGAACGAACACAAAAAGACGTTCTGTAGGTTTCCGGAGATTAAATATTAAAGCTTCATTTTCTTCAAAATGCATCAGGCGGGTATCCCACTGGGGATATTTCTGTTGAATGCTGGCAAAGCCTTTATCGAGATCAAGGGTCTCGTAATTCTCAATGTGGATGTATTTTTTCCACAACGCATCATCAATATCATGTTGAAATACTAAAACAGCGCCCGATAATCCCATCAGGAGAATAAAGAATCCTCCTATAAGGCCAAACCAGGAATGATATTTTAATATTTTTCTATTGTTCATTAAATAAAAAAGGCTGCCCGGAAGAGATTTTCGAGGCAGCTGGTTTAATTCTTTATAAATTCACTGTTAACGATAAATTGAAGCGGGTACCGTTCCCTTTTTTGTAATTGGCTCCCCGTGCGTCCCACTGAGAAATTTGTGGGTAGTAATCCTCATTCAAAAGATTTTCAATACCCAGGCCTAACCGTGTATTAGGCGTAAGAAAATAGTTGGCGCTGAAATTTACCAGGTGAAAACTTTCTACAGGGCCACGGCCGTAAGTATAGCTTCCATTTGGATTTATTCCGAACCTGTCACGGTCACCACTGTAAATATGGGAAAGCCTCGCGTCAAAATTCTGGAAAAGATTGTACTGTAGGTATGTCACAGTCTTTACCGGAGGAATACGATCCCCGTTCATATAGGTGTCGTAATTTCCATTGTTTTCAGAATCTAATTTTCCTTCGGTGTAGGATACAGAAGTTCCGGCAGAAAGATGGTCTGTTATTCGTGTGTCTACTGCAGCTTCAAATCCATACACCCTTTCCGGCTGACGTGCGATCTGGAAAACCCCGTCTATTTCTCGGTAGGTGGCTCCAAGATCTGAGGTGCTGATAAAATATGCTCCGGTAAGCCTGGTTCTTCCAAAATAACTGTTAAATCCTGCTTCATAGTTATTAGCTATAACAGCTTTCGAAGAGATCTGTCCAACAGTATTTTCGGTGGCAGAGCGAAGGGTCCTACCAAGGTCGGCGATAGAAAAACTCTGGGAGAAACTCACAAAGGGTTTAAACACTTCCCAGCGGTTGTATCGTAGCCCTACATTAAAAGTAGTTGCGTCATACTGAAGCTCTCCTCCTTCGACGGCTATACCTCCGTTAGGTGTTTCGCTCTGATATGGAAAGATGTAGATCGTTGTAAAATCAGGAATATCAATATTTATATTCTCAAACCTGATCCCTGCTTTAAGCACAAAATTATGATACAGGGTTTTAAGCTGGGCGTACGGAGCATAGTTGGTCATATCCATTTCAGGTACCCAAACACGGCCATCAACAAGATTCTGTGAGGTGATATCGTTCATGATATCAATTCCGTAGAGGATGTCTCCCTGGATTCCATTTTTTAAATCATAACCTGTCTTGAAATTAAGGCGTGCACCTTTTTTGGAAGATTCTATGGTAGACTGTCCTCCCTCATAACCTTCTTCGGCATTGTAAAAGTTTTCTGAAAATCCATAGACTGTTTTGAAATCCTGAAAGTAAAGGTTTAACCTTAGGTCTGTATTGCCAATAAGATTGTTTGCGTCATAGGTCAATTGGCCGTTATGATTGAACCTGTTCCCCTGGTCCACACCCAAAACTTCGCCGATAACTCCAATGGCCGGACGTTCTCCATAGACCCCAGGCTGATTAATATATTCGGTATCCTGATTGCTACTGAAGTAGTTGTACATCACTTCTACCGAGTGATCATAATTTAACTGGTAGTTTACCTTTCCAAAAAGGTTGTATTGATCTGTTTCTCCAAGGCCGTAATTCGGAGAAATAATTTCTCCCTGTGCATCTCTGAAGACTCCGGTTTGGCGGAAAGTTCCACTGGCAACATACCCCAGTTTATCCACCTGTCCGGCGAAAGTCTGAGAGATTTTAGAACCTATTGTATGGTCTGTGTCCACCAAAGAACCATCTGTACTAAGTTGTGTGGTACTCTCCAGTCTCTTGTTGGCTTTTGGTTTTTTAGTGATATAATTTATTATTCCACCATCTGCACCATTACCGTAAATAGCGGTAGCTCCTTTTATCACTTCTATTCGTTCTATTATATTGGGATCGATAGTATTAATATCCCTACTCCCGTTGCGAAGCGGAGTGGACTGCGGGATTCCATCGATCAAAACAAGCATTTTTCGTCCCCGTAGGGTTTGTCCTGTGTTACTCGTCTGGTTAGAGCTTAATGCCATTCCTGGGATTTCATTAATGACGTCGGCCACTGTAACGCTGGTTTGTGTAAGGTTTTCTATTTGCTTTGAAGTCAATACTGATACTGAGGAAGGAACCTCATCAAGGGTTTCTGTTCTTCTGTTGGATGTGATCACCACTTCTCCTAACGACCTGAATTCTTCCTGAAGCTGAATTATTACTGTTTTCTCTTCGGTAGGAGCCAGGTCAACAGTTTGTTTTTCTGTTCCGTAGCCGGTTGAAAATGCGACGATCTTATATGTTCCTGCATTTAAATTGTCAAAGTGGAAATTTCCATCAAGATCTGTGGTGGTGGAAAGGGAGGAATTCTCCACCGTGATTTTAGCCAAAGGAATCGGTTGATTATCCTGGTTAATTACTCTTCCTGATATGGCAGCTGTTTGAGCAGTCGCCAGGAAAGGTAGTAATAGCCATAATAGGGTTAGATAAGTCTTCATTTTAAAAGGTTTCTTATTTAGATTTAATTAAAATAAGAACAAATGTAGATTCATTCTAAATAAATAAAAAGGCTTTTTTAAATTAATTTTAGAGGCAGCTATCAACTTCCTGAAAACCAGCGCATAAAAAAAATGCCCCGGACATTAATCCGGGGCATTATAATAAATTATTAGGAATTTTTAGTCTTTCCTTTCATCTCTTGATCCACGACTGTCACGATTCCCTCGGTTATCTCTTGATCCCCGGTTATCACGTCCCCTGTCGTTACGGTCATTGTTATCTCTAGGTGGCCTGGCCTGGTAACCTTCCGGTTTGTCAAGCAAGGCTTTGCGAGAAACTTTTTCCTTACGTGTTTTAGGATCTACTCCAAAATACTTCACGTCAAGGACGTCTCCTACATTTACAATATCGGTTACGTTATCTGTACGGTCCCATGCAAGTTCAGAAATATGTAATAATACTTCGTTACCCGGAGCATCCAGATATTCCACAACGGCTCCAAAATCAAGGACTTTGATAACCTTCACTTCGTAAACGCTGCCTTTCTCAGGCTTGAACAGAATAGAATCAATCTTGGCAAGAACCTTATCAATTCCTTCCTGATTGGTTCCAAGAATTTCTACTACACCTTGTTCGTTAACCTCATTGATCACGATCTCGGTTCCGGTAGATTTCTGTAGTTCCTGGATCACTTTTCCACCAGGGCCAATCAATGCACCAATAAATTCACCAGGAATAGTCCTTGTGATAATTTTTGGAGCGTGCGCTTTCACACCTACGTTTGGCTTATCGATGGTTTCTGCAATTTTATCAAGAATATGCAATCTTCCTTCTCTTGCCTGCTTTAAAGCTTTTACAAGAATCTCATAAGAAAGACCTTTCACTTTGATATCCATTTGACAGGCAGTGATCCCGTCTCTTGTTCCGGTTACTTTGAAGTCCATGTCTCCCAAAGCATCCTCATCTCCTAAAATATCTGAAAGTACAGCGAAATCCTCTCCCTGAGAAATTAATCCCATAGCAATTCCTGAAACAGGTTTCTTAATTTGTACACCCGCATCCATTAGTGCCATTGTACCGGCACAAACTGTTGCCATAGATGAAGATCCATTAGATTCTAAAACTTCAGAAACAATTCTTACCGTGTAAGGGTTATCTGAGGGGATCATGTTTTTAAGGGCACGTTGTGCCAAATTTCCATGTCCTATCTCACGTCTCGAAGTTCCCCTTAAAGGATAAGCTTCTCCTGTAGAGAAAGGAGGGAAGTTATAATGCAGGTAGAAAGTCTCTTCTCCCTGGTACGTTGGCAGGTCAACCTGGTTGGCTTCTCTCGAAGTTCCAAGGGTAACGGTGGCCAAAGCCTGAGTTTCACCTCTGGTAAATAAAGCTGAACCGTGGGTAGAAGGCAAATAAGCAACTTCTGACCAAATAGGTCGAATTTCATTTGTTTTCCTTCCGTCAAGTCGAACACCTTCTTTTAAAGTAAGATCCCGGATAGCGGCTTTCTGAGTTTCTTTGTAGTAACGGGAGATCATCGCTCCGTTTTCTTCAAGTTCTTCTTCAGAAAATAATGCTTTTACTTCTTCTTTTATTTCTGAAAAAGCAGCACTACGGTCATGTTTCGCTTTAGCAGCTTTTGCAGTATCATAAATTTTCTGATATGCAGCTTCGCGAACTTTTTCCCTAATGCTTTCATCATCTTTAGCTGATTCGTACTCACGAGGCTCTTTCTTTCCGAAAGCTTTGGCAAGTCTAACCTGTGCGTCAATCTGAACTTTAATAGATTCGTGGGCAAATTTGATGGCTTCTGCCATTTCTTCTTCGCTACACTCCATCATTTCTCCTTCTACCATCATCACAGAATCTGCAGAAGCACCAATGATCATATCAATATCGGCTTCAGCCAGTTGCGAACGGCTTGGATTGATTACGAATTCTCCATTGATACGAGCTACTCTGGCTTCAGAAATAGGAGCTTCAAAAGGAATGTCTGATAACTGAATTGCGGCAGATGCTGCAAGACCAGCCAACGCATCGGGCATTACCTCTTCGTCATGCGACATCAACTGGATCATCACCTGAGTCTCAAATTTATAATCTGAAGGGAATAAAGGTCTTAATACCCTATCCACTAATCTCATTACAAGAATTTCTTCTGTACTTGGACGTGCTTCTCTTTTAAAGAAACCTCCGGGATAACGACCTGCAGCTGCAAATTTCTCTCTGTAATCCAGCGTTAACGGAAAGAAATCCATGGTGGTGGGAGTGTGGGAAGAGACTACCGTACATAACATAACGGCATTTCCCATTCTTAGCTCCACAGATCCATGTGCCTGTTTTGCCAGTTTTCCGGTTTCGAGGGAAATGGTTCTTCCATCTCCCAGGTCGATAACCTCTTTAAATGTTTTTGGAATCATAAGTTTTTAATTCTTACCTGCCGGTGGCAGGTGTTGTTAAACAATGGTCTCCCATCATACAGGATGGGCCTGGTTGTTGTGTTGCGTGTTGTTGTAAGACCAATGAAAAACCGCCTTTTTAGCCTGTAACTTAGTAATGGTTACGGGCCTTGGGGAGACATTTATTTTTAATTGCTCCTGAAAATACCGATAGTTATCGGAACAGGTAAAAATTTACATACATTTTAATCAGGAAAAAATAAAAAATCATTAAAATTTTTAAAACAGGAACTTATCCCGAAAGAAACGGATAAAAAAAAGGGGCACGAGGCCCCTTGATTATTATTTTCTTAATCCTAATTCTTTAACGATGGCACGATATCTCAAGACATCCTTCTTCATTAAATAATCTAAAAGGCTTCTTCTTTTACCTACCAGTTTTACCAGTGAGCGCTCAGTGTTGAAATCCTGACGATTATTTTTTAAATGTTGGGTTAAGTGTTCAATTCGGTGAGTGAACAATGCGATTTGCCCTTCAGCAGATCCTGTATCATTCTTTCCTTTACCGTGCTTTGCAAAAAGTTCTTGTTTTGCGTCTTTAGTTAAATACATTCCAATATTAATTTTAATGATTTTTATGTATATGACAGCTTTTCTGCCAAGCGGCAAATATAATACTTTCCTGAATAATCTTTATCCCCGAAAAGCTTTTATTTTATAAGTTTCTAAAATCAGTTATTATCAAAGTTAAGCTCTTACAGGCTGATTCTGAATAAGGTCGATATAAAGATTTACCTTATCTTTTAATTCAGATCTTTTTGTAATAAAGTCCAGAAATCCGTGTTCTTTTAAAAACTCCGAAGTCTGAAAATCTTCCGGAAGATCTTTCCCTGTGGTGTCTTTGACCACCCTTGGGCCGGCAAATCCTATTAAAGCTCCAGGTTCAGCAATGTTGATGTCTCCCAGCATTGCAAAAGATGCTGTGGTTCCACCGGTGGTTGGATCTGTACAAAGAGAGATATATGGAATCCTTGCGTCTGCCAGTTGAGCCAGTTTTGCCGATGTTTTTGCAAGCTGCATAAGGGAAAGTGCTGCCTCCATCATTCTCGCGCCTCCCGATTTTGAGATTACCATAAGCGGAAGCCTATGTTCTAAAGCATAATCTGCTGCGCGGGCAATTTTTTCACCTACTACAGATCCCATAGAACCTCCAATAAATTTAAAATCCATACAGGCAATCACTAATTCGTTGCCTTTGGATTTTCCAACTGCAGTTCTTACCGCATCTTTTAGTCCCGTTTGTTTTTGCGCTGCTTCCAGCCTGTCGGTATATTTTTTTGTATCCTCAAAGTTGAGCGGATCTTTAGAAGTTAAATCTTTGTCCAACTCTTTAAATTCATTATCGTCAAAAAGGATCTTGAAATATTCTGTACTTCCTATTCTTACATGATAACCGTCTTCTGGACTCACATAAAAATTTTTCTCCAATTGTTCTGCGTCAACAATTTTACCGGTAGGGGATTTGTACCATAATCCTTTTGGTACATCCTTTTTGTCTTCGGTAGCTGTTTGTATACCTTTTTGTGTTCTTCTAAACCAAGCCATATATGTTGGATGTTTTCTGATTCAGGAGGGGATTAAAACCTCCTCTTCCTGATAAATAAAAATATTCAGGCTGAAATTAAAAATAATTTCAGCCTGAAGTGATGTTTATAGCGTATTTACGTTATTAAGGTCTTCAAAAGCCTTTTTAAGTCGGGTTTTGAAAGTAAGTTCTCCTTCTCTTACCCATCTGCGTGGGTCATAGTACTTTTTATTAGGTACTTCTTCTCCTTCAGGATTACCAATTTGGGCTGCAAGATAAGCAGTCTTTTCTGCCATGTAATCTCTAATCCCTTCCAGGTATGCGTATTGAAGATCTGTATCAATATTCATTTTTATAGCTCCGTATCCAATAGCTTCGCGAATTTCTTCAACAGTAGAACCACTTCCGCCGTGGAAAACGAAGTCGATCGTATTTTCGCCAACTCCGAATTTCTTGGAAACATAATCCTGAGAATTCTTTAGGATCTTTGGAGTAAGTTTTACGTTTCCTGGTTTGTATACTCCGTGAACATTTCCGAAGGCAGCTGCAATAGTGAATTGATCACTTACTTTGCTTAGTTCTTCATAAGCGTAGGCTACTTCTTCTGGTTGGGTATATAATTTTGAAGAATCAATGTCTGTATTGTCTACTCCGTCTTCTTCACCTCCTGTTACGCCAAGTTCTATTTCCAAAGTCATTCCCATTTTGCTCATTCGCTCAAGGTATTTTTTGGAGATTTCAATATTTTCTTCAAGAGATTCTTCAGAAAGATCGATCATGTGTGAACTAAATAACGGTCTTCCTGTTTCTTTATAATAGGCTTCACCGGCATCTAACAAGCCATCGATCCATGGGAGTAACTTTTTGGCAGCATGGTCTGTATGCAATATTACCGTCGCGCCGTAAGCTTCTGCAAGGGAATGTACGTGTTTTGCTCCCGCCACGCCTCCTGCGATTGCGGCTCTCTGGTTCTCGTTGGAAAGACCTTTTCCAGCGTTGAAATGGGCGCCTCCGTTTGAGAATTGAATAATTACAGGCGATTTTAGCTCGGCTGCAGTTTCTAATACAGCATTGATACTACTTGATCCAATAACATTCACAGCAGGTAAAGCAAAGTTTTTGCTTTTTGCATATTTGAATATTTCCTGAACTTCTTTTCCGGTGGCTACACCAGGTTTAATGTTGTGATTCATACCTAAGATTTTGAATAACAAAAATAAGAAAATTTGTTGGCTTAAAAAGGATAATTGATCCCTACATTAAAAACGGCTTTTGAAAAGTTCCAGTCTTTGAACCATCTGTTGCCTTCTTCTCTTGCCGGATTGTATGTTTTGAATCCTACATCAAACCTGAGCACGAAAAAGTCAAAATCATACCTGAAACCCACTCCAGAGCCCACGGCTATTTCCTGCAGGTCTGCCAGAGAGGTGAAGGTTGAAGCCTCTTCTTCCACTATATCAAGTACATTCCAGATGTTTCCTGCATCAATGAAAAGTGCACTGTTAAGATCTCCCAGTAATGGAAAACGATATTCAGCGCTAAATGCCAATTTTAAATTTGCTTCGTTAAATTCATTTCGTCCCCCACTGCTTCCCGGGCCCAGGGAATAGGGTTGCCATGCCCTGTTATCGTTGGGTCCTCCTCCAAAAAAGCTGCGGGTGAAAGGAATGCTGTTTGAGTTTCCATACGGAATGGCAATTCCTCCAAAGGTGCGGATGGCAAAAACATTATTACTTCCCAAATCCCAGTGCTTAATGTAGTCTATTTCAGTTTTTATGTACTGAGAGAAATTAACTCCGAATATATTGTAACGGCCATCTTCAGATTTATCTATGTTGGCAATTTTAGAGACTCCCGAAAGAAAAATACCTGCACTTTCAAGCTTTACACGCAATCGTGAAAAATCCTCATCATAAATATCTTCTTTTCGGTTTAAGATGTAGGAAAAATTGGAGGCAAAAATAAGGTTGTCTTCCGTTAGTCTATTCTTTCTTTCCCTGATGTCATTTAGGTTTTGAGTCTGATTTGCAGAAAGGTTAAAATCTCCTGCGCGGGAATCCTGTAGAAAGTTGTTTGCTCCTTCAGGAATTATAAGACGTTGGTTTCCGGCATTGTCGATAGGTGTAAAATAGTTTTCGTCTGCTGTGACATTTTCTGAAGTGGCTATTTCATTTAGCTCCTGATAGGAATTTCGGTAAACGTTGAAGTAGTTATCTGTATTCAAGTTTCGTACGTACTGAATATTGAGTAAATCCAGCTGATGTGTGAGAATATCTGAAGGAGACCATCTATAATTCATTATGGCGGTGAGGTTTTGTTTGTCAAGCCCAATATTTGTCTGCGTATTTGCACCAAGACTAAAAGAGGTGAACGGGTACATGTATTTTGGTATAAACCTTTCCGTGGAGATCGGGAAAAAAATACGCGGGAGTGTGAGTTTTATGTCTGTGCCTAGTTCTGTTATGTCGAAAAATCGATCCTCACTTCCTGTTACTGCTGCGTCTTTTGAGGAGCCTATGCTTCCTCTTGCCGAAATTTCTAGGATCTCAGCCCTTCGGAAAATATTCCTGATGAGCAGGGAGCCTCCAAAACCAATTCCGAATTTTTGAATGTTGCTTTGTGAGACATCAAATTCAAAACCCAAAGAATATTTTGATCTTGGGGTGAGAAAAATATTTGCAATAAGATTGGTGTTGGTGGTGTCTGCAGGATCGGGGATGTACTGGATATTGGGATACCTGAAAACTCCCAATTGACTAATTCGGTTGTACGTTAGACTGCGATCCTTGTCTGCATAGATGCTCCCCGGAGTAATAAAAATAGCATCTGTCAATGCTTGAGATCTATACTGAATTTTGTCAAATCCAAAAATGTCATACCCATCATGAGAAGTAGTGTCTGTAATTGGATCATTTCTGTTATCGAAAGTATAATCAGGGAAAATATTTACATGGCTAATTTTATGAACTTCAAAAGGTACCCTTGTGTTTGCACCGTCCACAATGGCTTCACGGTTTTGAATAATGACGGTAGAATTGACTTTTTTGTCTGTTTCAACAGTATCGGCTTCAAAGGTTAAATACTCCTGCTCGAAATCGTAAAGGCCGTTATTTCTGAAAAGGGTGGTAAGCCGTTCCCGTTCTGCACTGAAATCTGCAGTAGTGTATCGGATTCCTGGTTTAATCCGGGATTCGTTCTTGTGCATCTGATAAATGGAATCTGCAGCCGGGGAAGCTATTCGGGTGTTGACGGAATCGATTATATAAGCCTGTTTGGGATTTACATAATATTCTATTTTGGCTCGTTGATTTTTTTGAGGAATAATTTCATAAGAAGTTTCGGCATCAAACCAGCCCTGGTTCCAGTACCAGGTTCTTAATCTTTCAGCAGATCTCTCTGTCCTGCCTTCCTGTACGACGGTAGGGGCTTCGCCTACCTCCTGTAGCCATTCATTAATGTTTTCATAAGAGGTGCCCAACCTTTTTACCTGTTTTTTGGAAAGTAAATCTATTAAACGTTCTTCCCGTTTGGGGTTTTTGTTTAACCATTTATTAAATGTAGAATCGGGAGTCTGATCTGCGAAATTGTAAATGTGCAGTTGCAGAGGAAACCCCAGGATGGCGGTATTTGGTTTTTGTGTTAACTGGTTGTACAGTCTATTTTCATTAGTTTCTTCTCCGTTGACGTAAATAGTATTGTCTGTAAGTAAAAACTCATCATTCTCAACTCTTTTAACTGCATTACAAGAGGAAATTAGTACGAGCGTTAAAAGAATTAATGATATTTTTGCCGAAATGCTTTTCAAATAATGGATTTAAAGTGTTCAAAAATACGATTTTGGAATGTTTAGTAAAAGCCAAATTAAACTAATAACAAGTCTTGCTCAAAAAAAGTATAGGGAGAAACATGGGTTATTTATAGCGGAAGGTAAGAAAACCATTTTGGAGCTTTTAAACTCCTCATTACATTTGCATTCCCTTTATACTACGGAAGATTTTTTTACTGGGGAAAACGAAAAAACTTTTTTTATAAAAGAAGATGAGCTAAAAAAAATAAGCAGGTTTTCTACAGCACAAACCGCTTTAGCTATTTTTCATATCCCTGAATCTAAACATCCTGATCTGTCTGACCTAATTGTGGCTTTGGACGGGGTGCGTGATCCCGGAAATTTAGGAACTATTATAAGGTTATGTGATTGGTTTGGGATTGAGCACCTGTTGTGTTCTGAAGATACGGTAGACTGTTACAATTCAAAAGTCGTACAGGCTACTATGGGGTCTATAGCACGGGTTAATATTTGTTATACCAATTTACCTGAATACATCACACGATCGGCTGCTGAGATTCCGGTGTTTGGCGCTTTTATGGAAGGTGAGAATGTTTATCAAGGAAATTTACCTTATAAAGGAATCCTTGTTTTAGGAAATGAAGCTAACGGAATCCGTTCTGAAACAGCTGCTCTTGTAAATAAACAGATAAGTATTCCGCAATTTGGAAAATCCGGTGAAACGGAAAGTCTGAATGTGGCTACAGCAACAGCAATCCTACTAAGTGAATTCAGGAGAAGGAGTTTTACTGAAAAGTAAAATTAATAAAAATTCCGCGAGAGGACATTTTAGCTACATTTCCAGTGTAGATACTATTAGGATCTTCATCCCGGATGAGTTCATCGTTTATGGCGAATACGCCCCGGATCGATGGTGAAAATTTAAAATAATACAGGTAAAAATCTATTCCAAAGCCTAATTCGTAGTAGTAGGAGTTGGTAGTCATCCTAAATTGTCCATTCGAATTATCTTCCGGATTATTTTCATTACTGGAGAGATTCCAGGAGGTAGAAAGACCTCCCACTACAAATGGTTTAAAGTTGTTGAGTCTTTGCGTAGAAAACTTCAGTAAAAGAGGGATATGAACATAAGTAGAATTGATCTCTCTAAACGTATCGGGATCTGCTTTAGTAACCTGAAAATTTATACGGTTAAAGTTTACTCCTGGTTCCAGTCGTAAGTCCAAATGATTCGACAGTCGCAGATTTCCTATTAAACCTACATTAAATCCAATGGTTCGATCTACAACGAAATCCTTCTTAAGGAATCTGTTATCTGGTATTTCAATGTAGTCAAAATCAAAGTCATAGGTGTTGAATCCGAGGAAATATCCCCAGGACAACCGCTGTAAATCTACATTCTCATTGTTCAATACGCCGTTTCCTCCAAAAAATTGAGCATTTACAGGTTGTACCCCAATAAAAATCAAGACGATCAAAAAGTATTTTTTCATAAATATTATTTCGAAGCTACATAAATGGTAGCAACTCCTAATGTTTGAGGTTTGTTCTCTACATCTTTAAACCCAATTTTTCGCAAAATATTGTTGAGTTTCTCGCCATATGGAAAAGCAGCAGCACTTTCACTTAAATAAGAATAGGCATCCTGATCTTTAGAAAAAAGTTTTCCGATGAGCGGGAGCAGGTTTTTTGTGTAGAAATTGTAGCCTTGCTTAAAAGGGAATTTTGTTGGCACAGAAGTTTCCAGGATAACAAAGACCCCACCCGGTTTTAATACCCGAAGTATTTCTTGCAGTCCTTTTTCTAAATTTTCAAAATTTCGAACTCCAAAAGCTACTGTGATGGCATCAAATGAATTGTCTTCAAAAGGTAAATCTTCGGAATCACCCTGTGTCATCTCAATCTTTGCTGAAAGTTTTTTATCTGCAATTTTTTTTCTTCCTACAGCAAGCATCCCTTCCGACAGGTCAAGCCCCACAATTTTGGAGGCGCCGGTTTGAGCCAGATTAATTGCCAGGTCTCCTGTGCCTGTCGCGATATCCAATACCTGCTCTGGATTTGATCGCTCTACTATCTTCACTACCTTCTTTCGCCACTTTACATCAATACCAAAGGAGATGACGCGATTTAATCCGTCATAGTTGGAGGAAATGGTGTCAAACATCTGTTCCACCTGTTTTTTCTTATTAAGATCTGAACCTTTGTAGGGAGTTATCTTTTTGCTCATCTGCAATTTTTGCCCAAATATACAAGATATCGACTAATTGCCTCCTGTAGATTCCCTTTTTATGAATGGGTAGTTTCTTTTGGTTCAATGAAATATCATACCTTTGTTATTCTTGATTTACAAAATCCTATGAAGATAATAATTGCCGGTGCCGGTGAAGTTGGGTTTCATTTAGCGAAGTTACTTTCTTATGAATCTCAGGATATTACCCTGATCGACAACAATAAAGAGCATCTATCGTATGCCGATACGCATCTTGATATTAGAACTCTGAAGGGTGATGCTACTTCAATAGCTGTACTAAAGGATGCACAGGTTAAAAATGTGGATTTACTCATTGGCGTTACTTCAAGCGAGACTACAAATATTACGGTATGCGTCCTTGCCAAGCAGTTGGGAGCCAAACGTACCATAGCACGAATAGCCAATACTGAATTTATTGAGAACAAGGAAGAAATAGGGTTTGTTAAGTTCGGAATTGATGAACTTATCTCGCCCGAAGCACTTGCAGCAAGGGAAATCGAGTTACTGTTAAATCAGTCGGCTTTTAATGATAGCTATGAATTTGAGGAAGGTGCATTGACCATGGTTGGACTTAATCTTTCTAGAACTGCAGCTTTTGTGGGCAAGACAGTAAAGGAGGCGGCACAGATTTTTCCCGGTTTACAATTTATGCCAATTGCAATTCAACGTTTTGGGACACAATACACATTAATTCCCCGGGGAGATACTCAGTTTAAGGAGGGAGATCAGGTATATTTTGTCACTACAAAAGGAGGGGTTGATGAACTTTATAAGCTGACTGGAAAAGTTAGGCAGGAAATCAAAAATGTTATGATTCTTGGTGGTAGTAAAATAGGTAAAAAGACTACCAAAGATCTATGTCATAATAATTTCAGGGTTAAATTAATTGAACAGAATAAAAATAAAGCTTTTGATCTTGCCGATGAACTTCCCAAAGCTTTGGTCATCCATGGGGATGGGAGAAATGTGGAACTTCTTGATGAAGAGAACATTCAGGATATGGATGCTTTTATTGCTGTTACCGGAAATTCAGAAACAAATATTATGACCTGCCTGGTGGCAAAGTCGAAAAGTGTAAAAAGAACCATTGCCCTGGTGGAGAATATGGATTATTTTCAGTTAAGTCATTCTATTGGAATTGATACTTTGATCAATAAGAAACTTCTTGCGGCAAACAACATCTTCAGGTATATAAGAAAAGGGGAGGTAGTTGCCATGACGAAGCTCAATAATATGAATGCTGAGTTATTGGAATTCATTGTTAAACCTACTTCTAAAGTCAGTGATAAAAAGATTAAGGACCTTGATTTTCCGAGATCGGCCATCATTGGTGGTGTAATAAGAGAAGGGGAGGGGCAGATTGCACTGGGAGATTTCCGTATTAAACCCGGAGATCGTGTGGTAGTGTGCTCTTTGCCACGCTCTATTAATAAGGTTGAAAAAATGTTTCTTTAATGCCACGCTTAAATTACAAGATCATTTTTCATATTATGGGTTTGCTGTTGTTGTGCAACGGCGGATTCATGCTGGCAGCAGCGCTGGTGAGCTGGTATTATGATGACGGTGTGACAATGCAAATCTCTGCGGCATCATTGTTAACCCTGCTTTCCGGAATGTTTTTGATGTACAATACCCGGGGACACCGTAAAGAAATAAAAAAGCGTGAAGGTTATATTGTTGTTACTTTTGGCTGGATCTTTATGGCATTAAGCGGAACCCTGCCTTATGTGCTCAGTGAAAGCATTCCATCTTTTACGAATGCGTTTTTTGAAACCATGTCGGGTTATACGACTACCGGAGCTTCCATTTTAAATGATATAGAGTCTATTCCCAGGGGAGTACTGTTCTGGAGAAGTCTTACGCACTGGATTGGTGGTATGGGGATTATTGTTTTGGCAATTGCCATTCTTCCGCTTTTAGGAATAGGAGGGATGCAGTTGTTTACTGCAGAAGCACCTGGACCCAGTGCAGATAAGCTAAAACCCCGCATCACAGATACAGCAAAAAGGCTTTGGTTTATTTACGTGGGACTAACTATCACAGAAGCTATACTTCTGAAAATTGCCGGAATGGGAATGTTTGATGCAGTAAATCATGCCTTGAGTACATTATCTACGGGTGGTTTTTCTACGAAAAATGCAAGTGTGGCCTACTGGAATGAGAATCCGGTGATACAATATATTATTATTCTATTCATGTTTTTGGCGGGTACAAATTTCGTGATTAGCTATTTTGCTTTTAAAGGCAGAATTCAGAAAATACTGAACAATGAGGAATTCAAATGGTATTCGATTTTTATAGGTTCCTTTTCTGTCATTACAGCTTTGGTGATATATTTTGGTGCAGACCTGGGCCTTTCCTCTATTGCTCACCCAATGGTTTGGGGAGAGGCGGAAAGCTCATTCAGGCATGCAATTTTTCAGATTCTGGCAATTGTTACCACTACAGGGTTTGTTACAGCCGACTATACACTTTGGACTCCCTTTTTGACCGTACTGTTCTTCGGATTATTCTTTTTAGGCGGTTCGGCTGGATCTACTTCGGGGGGTGTTAAAGTAATGCGGCATGTCATCATGATCAAAAACGGACTTGCTGAATTTAAAAGAACGCTTCATCCTAATGCTATTTTGCCTGTTAGGTTTAACGGAAAAGCTATTGGGAATGAAATCGTATTTAACATTCTTGGATTTTTTATCCTTTACATGCTTTCCTTTATCATTGGAGCAGTAGTACTTGCAGCTCTGGGACTTGATCTTGAAACTGCCATTGGGGGAGCAGCATCTTCTTTAGGTAATATAGGTCCAGCTTTCGGAAACCTTGGTCCCGTAAATAACTTTGACGCTTTGCCAGCCGCCGGTAAGTGGTGGTGTTCCTTCCTGATGTTAATAGGTAGACTGGAATTGTTTACAGTACTTATACTTTTGACCCCCTTCTTCTGGAGAAACAGGTGATTTCAGTAGGCAGTAATCAGTTTTCAGTTTGCAGTCAATAAAGAGAAATGTGCAATATTCAATGAGGATATATCTTCGGTAATCAGTTTGATCTAAAAAGGATGTTCTAAGAGAGATTGGGTGGATCAAAGAAATATGGTTCTTTCATTAAGTACAATGCATTTGATATGACTTATTAAAAAAACACGAAAACAATAAAAAATCCCCAGACCATTAGGAAAGGGGATTTTTCGTATTAGAAATATTTAAGATTTTCTATTTCTCTTCAGAAACAGCTTTTTTAATTCTTTTCATGGCTTCTTCGATCTGGGCTTCACTGGCTGCATAAGAAAATCTTATACAGTCTGGACTTCCAAAAGCATCACCTGTAACAGTAGCTACAAGGGCTTCTTCTAAAAGAAACATCGAAAAATCTGTTGCATCATTTATTTTATGCCCTTTAATTGTTTTTCCGAAGAAATAGGAAATATCAGGGAAAACATAAAAAGCACCTTCCGGCTCGGTAATTTTAAAACCTTCAATATCGGTCATCAGGTCAATGATCAATTTTCTACGTTCCTTGAACTTATCGACCATGTATTGAATATTGCTTACAGGTGCTTCCAAAGCAGTAATTACTGCTCGTTGTGCAATACAATTGGCGCCGCTAGTAATTTGTCCCTGGAATTTATTGCATGCCCTTGCAATGGCTGCCGGTGCACCAATATATCCAATCCTCCATCCAGTCATAGCAAAGGCTTTTGAGACTCCGTTAACCGTTACCACACGGTCATACATATCTTCAAATTCTGCCATGGAAGCATGCTTGCCAACAAAATTGATGTGTTCGTAAATTTCATCACTCACTACAGTAATACCGGGATGTTTCACTAAAACATCGGCCAGTGCTCTCAGCTCCTCTTTACTATATACCATCCCGCTTGGATTGGAAGGGGAACTGTACCATATCATTTTGGTTTTAGGAGTGATAGCTGCTTCCAGCTGTTCGGGAGTCATTTTGAAATCACTTTTTACTCCTGTTCTCACTTCCACCGGAACACCTTCTGCAAGTTTTACAATTTCGGCATAGCTAACCCAGTAAGGACAGGGAAGAATCACTTCATCTCCGGGATTAAGCATCACCATGGCGACATTGGCGAGTGACTGCTTCGCACCTGTAGAAACGACAATCTGCGAACGGTTATATGTAAGGTTGTTATCGCGTTTAAACTTTGTGATGATCGCATCCTTCAATTCAACATACCCATCGACCGGAGTGTAGGAGTTGTAATTTTCATTAATTGCTTTAATAGCTGCTTCTTTAATGAAATCTGGTGTGTTGAAATCGGGCTCACCTAAGCTTAAGCCTATGATATCCTTTCCTTCATCACGTAGTTCACGAGATTTTGCTGCCATCGCCAAAGTTTGTGACGTGGCCATTTTGTTGATTCTGTCAGATAATTGCATTGATTGGTTGATTTTTCGGTTAAGCTGAAACCGCAGGTTTGGCTCCCATTTCTTTAAGATGCTTGAAATGGGCAATAATTGCTGCGCGTGTAGTATTATATTCGTTGTAGGGTAGTTGACATTCTTTAGCTGTTTCCTTCACAATTTCTGAAATTTTCTTGTAATGGATATGACTAATATTAGGGAAAATATGATGTTCTACCTGATGGTTCAGTCCTCCGGTAAACCAGTTTACAATCCTGTTGTTTGTAGAAAAGTTAACAGTTGTAAATAACTGGTGAATTGCCCAGGTGTTTTTCATAGACCCTGTGTTATCCGGTAAAGGCATTTCTGTTTGTTTTACAACGTGCGCCAATTGGAAAACTACGCTTAGAATCAATCCCGCCGTATAATGCATTATGAAGAATCCTATAAGAATTTTCCACCAGGCAATAGAAAGAATAAGCATAGGAATTACAATCCAGATGCCTATATAAAGAAGTTTGGATATTGCTACAATACTCCATTGGGTAACAGGGTTTGGAAGTTTCCCATAGGAAAGCTTTTTGGCTAGATATCTTTTGGTCTGTTTAAAATCTGTAGTAATTGCCCAGTTAAAGGTGAGCAGTCCATACAAGAAAATCGAATAATATTGTTGGAATTTATGGATTTTGTGCCATTTTGCATGTTTCGAGAATCTTATTATTCTTCCCGCATCAAGGTCTTCATCATGCCCGTGAATATTTGTGTAGGTGTGGTGCAGCACATTGTGCTGTACCTGCCAGTTATAGACGTTTCCGGCCAAAATATAAATGGTGCCACCCATAAATTTATTCACCCATTTTTTGGAAGAGTAAGAACCATGGTTACCATCGTGCATAATATTCATTCCTACTCCTGCCATACCCACACCCATTACGACGGTGAGAAGCAACATGAGCCATTGGGAAATATCAAGAGTAAGGATCAGAAAATATGGCGTAAGGAAGAGGGAAAACATCACGATTGCTTTAAGATGTAACTTCCAGTTACCTGTTTTTTGAAGGTTGTTTTCTCTAAAATAGGCGTTTACGCGCTTATTTAAAGTTTTGAAAAATTTAGCCGAATCTGTTCGGGAAAATCGGATAGTGCTTTGATTCATTTATTGTTATAGTTAAAAGACAAAGGTAAAACATAAAATTTCTTTCATGGAAGGAAAGTCGGAAATTAACTTCGCCAATTTTATTTACTTTTGCTAAAAATAATAACATTGGAGTTAATTCTAGAATATTTTCCGGAAATTTCTGAAGACCAGAGATTAAAGTTTAAATCTTTACAAGATCTGTACCACGACTGGAATCTAAAAATTAATGTTGTTTCACGTAAAGATATTGATGAGCTTTATTTGAGACATGTACTACATTCCCTGGGAATTGCTAAAGTGCAGAAGTTTAAAGAAGGTGCCTCTATTCTGGATGTGGGAACAGGTGGAGGTTTTCCCGGTATCCCGTTGGCGATCCTGTTTCCGGAAACTAATTTTCATCTGGTGGACAGTATTGGAAAAAAGATCAAGGTTGTCAATGAAGTTGTCGAAGGGCTTAACTTAAAGAATGTGCACACCACCAATGCAAGGGTGGAGGAAATCCCCGGACATTATGATTTTATCGTGAGCAGGGCAGTGGCTGTAATGCCCACTTTTGTACACTGGGTGAAAGGAAAGATTGCTAAAGAGAGCAGGCATGAACTTAAAAACGGAATTCTGTATCTAAAAGGGGGAGATTTGTATGAAGAACTGGAAAATTATTCCAGAGCCAGTATTTATGATCTTCAGGATTATTTTAAAGAAGAATTTTTCGATACCAAAAAAGTGGTGCATTTACCGCTTAAATATAAAGGTTAACAGCATTTACAAAGAATAAAAATGGCTCCTTATTTTTTCAGGAGCCATTTTTTTATTCTTTAATAAATTTAATAGCACTGTTACCTTCTTCGAGCTTCAGCTTCATGATATAAATACCTGCAGGAATATCCTTTATTGGAAGTTTAACCAGTCTCTCAAGCGGAATATTTTGGAATTCCTGAATTTTTTGTCCCAGGATATTATATACTGCTCCAGATTTGATCAACCGCAGGCGGGGATTTTTAATTCCTACTTCATGGTCACGGCTTGAATAATAGAGTTCAAAAGGACCTACTGTAATTTCTTCTTCAGGCTCTTCTTCTTCAATTTCCGGTGGTTCTTTTGTGAAAACAACAGAAAACCTGTCGTTGCTAAGGCCTCCGTCGGCAGAGGTTGCATAGGCAGATTCACGCAAATCATGAATCGTATCTGTAAGACTGTCTTTTAAGTAAATTTGGAAGTCTTCAGGCAAATTCAAGGTAGTATCTATAGAAATGGAAAAATCCCCATGTTCCTTTATTTTAATTCCCAGAGGAAGCACTCGTTGCTTATCGAAATCTGGTACTCCCTGAATTACAGATTTTACACTATCAATCATCCAATACATGTCTTCTGTATTGTTTTCGATAAGGGGAGCATCAAATCCAAGGTCAAACGAACTGGTAGATCTAATATCGTTAGTGACGAGTAATTGTCTTAAATAACCCTTTGGGGATTTAAAAAACAAGAAGATTTTAGGTCTTTTATCTCCATTTTTGGCTCCGGGTTTTTCATTTTCGTGTGATTTAAAAATGGACTCGTCTCCAACCTGATCATCGGTTTTAAAAATACGCTGTGAATTTTGAAATATAATATTCCCTCCGGAAATTGTTTCAGAAATCTTAGTACTGGTTTGCGTGCTTACGAGAAAAGCCTGTCCAACCGGAATATATTGAAGTGGTATACTGTTTTCTTCGGCACTTTCTCCGTTGGCATTGATGCGTTCATCTGTCGCTACAGCAACCACTCCGCCTGAAAGATTTAAGGTAGCATAGCCGCCTACATACTCTTTTAGATAATGTGTTTTTCCGGAGAAATGGTCCCAGAAATAAAGTGTTCCGTTAAAAATATTCTGAGAATTGTTTCCGCCACTGGAGCTCAAATTGTCCAGGATAAATTTCTCACTATCAAGTGCCGAAGGATATGGATTTCCTATTAAATAATCATTTCCTGCATCTAAGGTAAGTTCAATTTTTCCATTGTTTGGCTTTCCTGTAAAAGTATAATTTTGGCGGTCGGAAATTCTTGCAGATCCTGAAGTTCCCTTCATAGAATATCCTTCCGCAGCTTTAATTGTTCCGTTCTCACCTACATGTTGCCACTGGGAATAGGAATTACTGGTATTGTTGGTGTAAATATATAACCAAAAACTGCTGATTCTTTTTGCTCCGGAATATCCCCAGTCAGCAAACTGAAAGGAGTTATTGAACTCCAGTGGAATTGGGTTAGAAGGATTGGTTCCATCCCTTAGCACCTTTTTCAAAGTATAAGGGCTGTTATTCGCTGTTCCTACAGGTGCAACCGGTGAAGTCCAATAATTGTAATTAAAGCTGCTTGCGGTTCCCTGTTGGTCGCGTTCAATATTGCCCAGGCTGCGTTCCGCCAGGATACTTCCCTGGTCTTGCAGCAACTGAGATTCTCCTATAAGGTCAATGGTACCGTTTAATTCAAGGTAGTCTGTAATCCGTAAACTTTGTCCTGGATCATATTGGTTGGCATTACTACCCGATTTACTTATGCTTAACCTGGCTTTTTCGGAAATAAGACCTAGCAGAGTAATATCGCGGCTCCCCGAAGAAATATCGTGAGAGATTCTTGCAATATTCCACTCAATGGCAGTACTGCCGTCAATGCCTATGCTGTTGGGTGCATCCCAAACATCTGATTCTGCCCATGGTGTACCATCCCAGGTGCCGTTACTGCCAGAATAATAAGGTAGGGGTGCTGTATTATCTTGTGTTGTTTGTATATTTTTTAACCGGCCGTGGATGCCATTTTCTATTCGGTTTGTGGTGATCCCGTTAGTAGCTTCGCCTGTTATTAATCTATAGTATGCCGTTAGGCCGCTCCAGTTTAAATTATCAGGGACATCCGAAGGAAGTATTTCCCCTCTCACCCTGGTATTATTGATGATCCTCTGGTTCATCATAAACCGGAGTTGGGATACATTCAATGCGGTACTCCATATTCTTACTTCCTCAATCCAGCCGTGAAAAAAGTTCTGCGGAAGTGGGGAAGAGATACTATCAAAAGCAGCTCCAATAAAAAACGGATTTGTAGATGCGCCCGGAATTCCCGGAATCCCTGCAGAAACTTTAATTCCGTCTACATACAGGCCTTCACCGGTGCCGCCTTTGATGACAGCAATATGGTACCACCGGTCTGTACTTATTGGAAAATCTGATGAAATAGAGCCGCCACTCCACCTAAATTTAGGAATATTGTTTTCAATTACCAGGTCAAAT
>JACLAD010015400.1_pt1 | contig 23818 bp, 16 predicted proteins | sample 8027901 | NCBI WGS metagenome assembly JACLAD01 (sample SAMN15725071, study PRJNA655200) | protist metagenome | isolation source: fluorescence activated cell sorting (FACS) single amplified genomes of... | place: Spain: Blaines Bay Microbial Observatory, Mediterranean Sea | collected 2016-07-05 | reverse complement strand
CTCCGTTTTTCTGGGGGAAATGGAAACGGAAACTGCCGTCCTGATAGTAGGGCACGGCGCTGGTGCCAATGTCGATGCCGAGCTGGGAGAAGATGACCGCGGTGGAATAGCGGTAGTTGAGCAGCATGCTCGACCGTTTTTCGCGGTTGAGCGGCCCTTCGACAATGGCCTCGGTGCCGAGGAAGCCGAGCTGGGCGCTGGCCTGCCAGTCTTCTTGGTTGCCATTGCGCAGGCGCAGGTCGAAGACGGCGGCGGTGGAGTTGCCGAACTCGGCCGGGAAGGCCGCGGTGAAGAAGTCGGAGTTCGCGAGGGTTTTGTTGTTGACAATGGCCACGGGTCCACCACCGGATCCCGGCACACTGAAGTGGTTCGGATTGGGTAGGTCCACGCCCTCGACGCGCCACAGGACGCCGGCCGGGCTGTTGCCGCGGACGACGATGTCGTTGCGGGAGTCGTCAGCGCCTTGGACGCCGGCGAAGTTGCTGGCCATCCGCGCTGGGTCGCCACGGGATCCCGCGTACCGGTCGGTCTCCTCTACGGTGAAGGCGCGGGCGGAGACGGTGGCCATTTCGTTGAGGACCTCGCCTTCTTTGGTGGCGGTGACTTCGGCGGCCTGCATGGCCACGACGCTTTCGGACAGTTCGACTTCGAGCACGGTGGGCCGGCCAGAGTTGACGACCACCCCGTCCATGGTGCGGATGGCATAGCCCATGAAGCTCACGCGGAGTTGGTGGCGGCCGACGGGAACGTCAAAGGCGAAGCCGCCGTTCATGTCCGTGGCGGTGGGGGCGGCGTCCGATGTCAGGAGCTGGACGGTGGCCCCGGGTAGGGGAAACCGCGCCTCAGCGTCGAGGACGGTGCCGGTGATGCGACCGGTTGGCGCTTGTGAGAAAGCGGTACCGGAGAGCAGAACGATAAGGAGGGCGAGGACCCGAGCGGGGGTGCTCCAGCCAGGCAAGTGGCAAAACATGAGAAATGAAGTTCAACAAAAAGGCCCGCACGGGGCGGGCCTTTGCTTCAAAACTGACACATCTCATCGCTGAATCGCGAGTCTTTTGGGCTCTGTTTCCTGAGGACCAGCGAGATAGAGTCCGGGGCGCAATCCGGAGAGGTAGAGGGTGGTGACCCCGGTGTAGACGGTGGCGGTGTGCACGCGGCGGCCGTTCAGGTCGAAGACCTCGAAGACGGTGGCTTCGCCGCCCCACACGACACGCAGTGCATCGGCGGCCGGATTCGGCATGAACTGCCAGGGCAGTTGACCGTTTTCTCCGACGCTCATGACCACGCTGAGGTTGAGGCAGGTCTCGCCCTCGCACCCGTCGGCATCGTTCTCTTCGAAACAGACTTCGCAGTCCTCCGTTCCGGTCACCGTGATGGTGTTGCCCTCGATGACCACCTCGTCACAGTCAGAGTACCATTCAAAGGTGTTGCCGTCGGCAGGTGTTCCCGTGAGCGTCACTGTGCTTCCGGCCTCGATGAGGGTGTCCCCATCGATGGTGCCGAGGCTCGCGTAGGTGCACTCGTCATCGTACAACGGATGGGAGCAGGCGTCGAAGTTGCAAGCATCCGGATCTGGGCATCCAACAGGGAAGCTGCTGTCGGGTGCGATGAAGAATTCCAAGGCTTCGACTGTGAAGCCCATTCCATCCCAAATCAAATCGGTATCGCCGATTTCAAGGGAGTTGTAGTTCATCACGGTATCGCAGACGCTCATGCTGACCGTGGCGATGTCTTCCGCTGCACTTTGATATCCTTCCTCCACGATGGTGGCTTCTGCGTCGGGGGACAACGCGAAGTAGAGGGGACCTCCAGTACTGTCTTGGGTGAGGGGAATGAGCAGGGCATCGGCACCGGGGTATCCTGTTGCACATTCCTCAAATTCGATCAGGCCGATGAAGTCGTCCTCTTCGAGGGTGAAGAGTTCCGTGTCGAAGTAGTTGCAGTCGTCCGCGTTGGTCGCGGTGCTGTCGTAGTTGCAGGCGAGCGGATCGTTGCACGCTACAACTTGGCCATAGTCGCAGGTGCTTGGGTCGGGGTTGGCGCACGGGTCGAAGTTGGTGGCGGTTGGGTCGGGACATCCGTCCGTCATGTTGGCCACCGGAGCCATGTTGAACCCGAGATTGTCGATGTTCCACGCTTCGCCATTCCATGTGGAGCTGATGCTGATCAGTCCAGCATCTCCGGACATGTCTTGCCCGCAAAAGGAGAAGCCCGCATTGTTGAAGGCGCCGATGGCGAGCGTGGCCTCCAAGGACGTCAACAGTCCTTGGTCCACCAGGTCGTCGATCCAGTCCTGAAGTTCGGAATCGACTTCGATGGTCACTGGAGACCCTTCGACGTTGTTGACCTGCACGAGCACGCCTTCGGCCGGTTGGATGGCGCAGTCCAAGTCGGGGTTCAATGCAGAGGTGGCATTGACCCAGAAGCCCTCGGACAGATCGAATGTCCCGTCGGCGTAAAGGCAATCGACGTCGGAGGTGGCCGTCTCGTCGTAGTTGCAGGCGAGGGCGTCATTGCACCCGCTCGCAGCGGATTCGACAGTGATGCTGGCGACCATGCCGTTCTGGGCGTGGTTGCCGATGCTGCAATCGTATTCGTAGTCGCCCGGCACCGTGAAGGTCACCGCCCCCATGCACACGCCCATCGCGTTGCCGCTGACCGAAGGCAGGGAAAAGGCTTCTGGGTTGCCATAGGTCATGCCAGTCAGGGAGCTGATGTTGCCATTGACATCGTGGAATCCGCCTTCATTGACCCACGCGACGGTTTCGCCGGCATTGATGGTGAGGGAAGCCGGGGAATAGTAAAGGTTGCCGGCCAAGATGGTGTGATCGGCACCGTCGCACGGCGTCTGGGCAACGACTGGGGCCAGCAGGAAAGCGAGCAGTAGGGTGGCAAGGATTCTCATGGTGTGATGTTGTCAGGACAATGTATTTCGAAAGCCCTTTGCGACGCACCTTTCGTGCTTCAACCATTCACGCCCGGCTGTGGAAGACGGGAGGACTCAGCGTGTTTTGTCGGTCACCACCTTGTAGGTCGGGTCCTCGTAGTGGTTCACTTCGATGATGGCGTCGGCCCGGTCGAGCAGCCGGCGGCAGTCGGTGGACAGGTGCCGCAGGTGGACCTTCTTCCCGGCGGCGGCATATCTGGCGGTGACCTTGTTGACCGCTTCGATGGCGCTCATGTCCGATACCCGCGATTCAGCGAAGTCGAGGACCACGTGGTCGGGGTCACCTTCCACATCAAATTTCTCTGCGAACACCGTCGTGGACCCAAAGAAGAGCGGTCCGTAGAGCTCGTAGACCTTCCAGCCTTGTTCGTTGATGTGCTTGCGGGCACGGATGCGGATGGCATTGTCCCAGGCGAAAATCAAGGCTGCCACAATGACCCCGATGAGCACGGCCAGCGCGAGGTTGTGGAGCACGGCGGTGATGGCGGTCACGAGGACCATGATCAGCACGTCGGAGGTCGGCATCCGGCGGAACGTGCGCAGGGAGGCCCATTCAAACGTGCCGATGGCGACCATGATCATCAGGCCGGTGAGCGCGGCCATCGGCAGCTTCTCGATGAGTGGGGCGCCGAACAGGATGAAGACCAGCAACATGACCGACGCCACGATGCCGCTGAGGCGCGCCCGGGCACCGGAGCTGACGTTGATGAGGCTCTGGCCGATCATGGCGCAGCCACCCATGCCGCTGAACAGGCCGCTGAGCAAATTGGCCGCGCCTTGGGCGACGCATTCGCGGTTGCCCTGCCCTCGGGTTTGGGTGATCTCGTCGATGATGTTGAGGGTCAACAGGCTTTCCACGAGGCCAACCCCCGCCACGATGGCGGCGTAGGGTGCGATGAGCAGCAGGGTCTCGAGGGTGAAGGGAATCTCCGGGATGTGGAACGGAGGGAAGCCGCCTTGGATGCTGGCGAGGTCGCCCACGGTCTTGGTGTCGATGCCGAAGGCGGTGACGATGCCGAAGATGACCAGGATGGCCGTGAGTCCACCGGGGATGGCCTTGGTCAGGCGGGGCAGGAAGGCGATGATGGCCATGGCGACGAGGACGAGTCCCCCGAAGACGGCGAGGTCGGTGCCGGCCAGCCAGTGCCCTTCGTCGGTTTGGAATTGCGCGATCTGGCTGCCCCCGATGATGATGGCCAGGCCGTTGACGAAGCCGAAGATGACGGGCTGCGGGACCAGGCGCATGAGCTTGCCGAGCCGCAGGAACCCGGCTGCGGCTTGGATCAGGCCCGCGAGGATGACCGTGGCGAAGATGTATTCCGGGCCGTGGGACAAGGCGAGTTCGGCGAGGACCACCGCGATGGCGCCCGTCGCGCCGCTGATCATGCCGGGCCGGCCGCCGAGCACGCTGGCCACGAGGCCGACCACAAAGGCGGCGTACAGGCCGGTCAGTGGGCTGAGCCCCGCGATGAAGGCAAAGGCGACCGCTTCGGGAATGAGCGCCATGGCGACAGTCAGTCCGCTGAGGATCTCGAGGCGGTAGTCGACGGTCTGCCGAAAGTTGAAGAGGGCGAGGCGCATGGGGCGGGGGCCGGAAAAAGGGCGCAAAGCTACGACCTCGCAGAGCGGCGTTTGAACCCGCGGGGCACATGGGTTGTCCTCTTTGCGTTGTGAATGTGCCCGACCTCTCTTCCGACGACCTCGACCGCCTCATTGGCATGGCGTGGGAGGACCGCACGCCCTTCGAGGCCATCGAGGTGCAATTCGGGCTCAAGGAAAACGAGGTCCGCGCCCTCATGCGGCGTCACCTCAAGCCGGGCTCCTTCCGCCGGTGGCGGGCCCGGGTCAAGGGCCGTTCCACCAAACACGCCAAGCTCCGCGGCTTCGACACGGGCCGCTTCCGCAGCGCCTCCCAACGCCGCTCCTGACATGCCGGGCATCGACACCGAGAACTTCGAAAAGGTGGAAGTCCATTCCGCCGCCGACCTCCGCCACTGGCTGCACACCCACCATGGGCGAACCGATGCTGTGTGGCTGGTCACGTGGAAGAAAGTCCGCCCGGACCGCTACGTCTCGACCGGGGAGGTGCTCGACGAATTGCTCTGCTTTGGTTGGATCGATGGGGTGCGCCGCAAACTCGATGACGAACGCACCATGCAGCTCATTTCTGCGCGCCGGGCCCAACACTGGGCGAGGACGTACAAGGAGCGGGCGCAGCGGCTGATCGACGATGGCCGCATGGCGCCTCCGGGTCAGGCTGCCATCGACCGGTCCAAGAAAGAAGGGCTGTGGAACTTCATGGACGACGTCGACAATCTCGTGGTGCCCGACGACCTCCTGGCGGCGCTGAAGCCCCACGCTGCCGCTTTTGCCTTCTTCATGGCCATCAATGACAGCTCCAAGCGGTTCGTCCTCAGGTGGCTCAAGCTGACCAACACCGAAGCCACCCGCCGCAAGCGCATCGCCCAACTCGTGTCGCTGTCCGCCCGCGGCGAGAAGCTTCCCGGCAGCTGATGTTTCAACGGGAGGGGGGTGTTCTGAGGCAGCCTCTGGGCGTCAGCGGATGAGCGTCATGTGCCCGCAGAATTGACGGGGGCCGTCGCAGAACGGATTGGCGGTTTCGGTGACCTCGCATGTGCGCACGTGTACATGGAGGTATGCCGGGGGGCGGGCGCGGCACCGGATTTCGGAAGTGGGGTCCAAATGACGTCAAGGTTGACGCCGGTCGTGGTTGGAGGGGTGAACTCGGCATCATTGTCCCATCAAACGGTCCTGCGGTGGGATCGTCCTTCACCCCCAACCCCCACTCATCATGAGTCAGCAAACCCACATCCACCACGTCCTCCTGGACGCTTCCGGCAGCATGCAAAACTGCCACGCTTCCACGCTCAGTGCCCTCAATGAGCAAATCGCGTCCCTCCGCAAGGTTCAGGCCGACCACACCGACCAGGACATCCGGTTCTCCATCTCCGACTTCAGCGACGATTACCGCATGTGGTTCGGTCCGAAGTCCATTGGCGACATCCGGGATGTTCGGGAAGACCAATACCAATTGCGCGGTCTGACCGCCCTTCACGATGGCCTCGGCACGCTGATCACCCGGACCATTGATCACGTCGGGGAGGATGCCCCCGAGAAAGGCACGTCCGTCTCGATCATGGTGTTGACGGACGGCTTTGAGAATGCGAGTAGCATTTTCTCGAAAGGTGCTTTGCGTTTGTTGATGGATAAACTCACCGAAAAAGGCTGGGACTTCCGGTTCGTCGGCGCGGACATTGACCCGTTGGATGTGTCGCGTGATTTGGGCATGGATCGCAGTCGAGTCGCGCGTTTCAGAAAGGAAGAGATGTACGAGGCGTCCAATTATATGGCCGCTGAAGTGAACTATGCCCTGCGACGCAAAAAAGGCATGATTTAATTGCTTTTTGAAGCAACCTTTTCGGCTTTTTCGGGTTATATATATGGAGCCCTAAATCCCACCACCACCACACATTTGGAAGTCTACATCTACCGGACGACGGACGTCGATCCGTCATCGTTCTCCGCACTGCTGGAGGGGGCCAATGGTCCCCTTCGGCACCTGCGGTTTGAGGAAGGGCCATTGGTTCCCGTCGAGACCGTCACAGACGTGGTCCGGTCGGCCTGTGACGCGAATGGAGCGCTCTCCCGAGACGCCATCGAAGCGTGCATTGGAGAGTTGAGACACCGCGCCGACCTCCGGGACGACGCGGTCATCGTTTTGATGAGTCGGACCCCGCATGACGGGCACTGGTTCAGCATCGGCGAAGGCAATGCCCACTACGTTCACGCGGACGATTGGAACCTCTTCACGGCGACTTCCTTTCGGTTGCCGGTCACGTTCCTGCTCGCCAGCAATGTGATCATGCGTGGCATGTACGACACGCTGGAAGAGTTGATCCACCGGGCGCACCACGAGCCTCGGGGTTGCATTCTGGACCTCTGCATGGAGAAACAGGACATCAGCCTCAAAATGCGGACGGCGGATGCCTGTCCGGAATGCATGGCACGCATTCGCAGCCGGGTCCGGATGGGCCACCTCGATGCGGATGTGGTCATCGACTGCTTCCGGCTGATGGACAAGGTTCGCCGAGACCTGATGTACCGCCGGCGCTGGCGGCTGCATGACCAGCCCGGAATGCTGACCGTCAGTGGCTACAACCAAGAGGTCGACCTTCCGGGAAAGCGGGTCAAAATGTCACCGCTCCAGCGGGCCATTTATCAGTTTTTCCTGCTCCATCCGGAAGGGGTCCGCTTGGTAGACCTGCGTGATGCCCATCATTTGGAGGTGCTGTCCAGATTGTACCGGGTCATGGCCATCCAAGGAACACCGCGGGAACAGGACGAGACCATCCGCAACGTGGTGCTCGACGTGGACGGCAAGCTGCAGCAACACCTGTCACGCATTCGCCGGGCCTTCCGCGAGGCCCTCGGAATAGAAGAGGCCAAGCTGTATTACATCCAAGGCAAGCCGGCGGAGGGTTACGCCATCGCCTTGCCCCGGGAGCATGTGAAGTGGACCGACCGAGACAAACGTCTCGTGGCGTGTTCGCACCCGATGGAAATGTGAACGCGGGGGGAGCGATCCCCGCCTGAATCCTACCCGGCTGGGCCTCTCCGAGGTCCGGTTCGGATGACCCCGCCCTGTTCCGTTCCAGCGAAACCCCGGTTTCGCAACTCCATTCCCCCTCAACATCCCATCGCCATGAACGCTTTCATTCACACCCCCTCCATCACCGTCCGCGACAGTGCCGCTTTCCGCCGTTACCTCGCAGACGTCAGCCGAATTCCCACCATCGACATGGATCGGGAAATCGAACTCGCCCGCCGCATCCAGCAAGGTGACCGCCGGGCCCATGCGGACCTCGTCAAAGCCAACCTCCGGTTTGCCATCACGGTGGCGAAACGGTATCAAAACCTCGGCCTGCCGCTCGAAGACCTCGTTGCAGAGGCCAACATCGGCCTGATGAAGGCCGCCGACCGGTTCGACCACACGAAGGGCTTCAAATTCATCTCCTATGCCGTCTGGTGGATTCGCCAGAGCGTCATGGAAGCTGTGGAGAAGAAGGCCCGGGTGGTCAAGGTTCCGGGCAACCAGATCACGACCATGCTCAAAGTCCGCGAGGCGCAGGGCATGTTGGAGCAGGTCCTGGAGCGGTTGCCGGAGGACCATGAGATCGCCGAGCACCTCGACTGCACTTTGGACGCCGTGAAGCGCGCCCGGAAGGTGGACATGAAGGCCGCGTCCCTGGACAAGCCCGTCGGCACGGGGGACCGCTCGACCACCACGTCGGGCGAGTTGATGCCGGACGAAGGGTCCCCCTCGCCGGAGGCCGGTTTGGAATATGAGGATTTGCAGGTTCGGCTCGCCTCGGCCATGTCGGAGTTGACCCTCGCCGAAGTGGGTGTGCTGAACTGGATCTTCGGGTTGGACGGAAAGGATCCGCTGACCTTGAAGGAGATCGGAGAGCGCATGGAGCGGTCCCCAGAACGGGTGCGCCAGATCCGCGACAAGGCCATGCGCAAGCTGCGTCAGGGAACCCCGGCGCGGTCCCTGCGCGTCTTCCTGAATTGAGGCGTCAAGGTTGACGAAAGTCGCGGTCGGGTGGGGCGATCGGGGATGCTTGTGGTGAATTCCAACACAAACACCCCACGCCATGAATTTCTCCTTTATCCCCACCCGAAAGCGGTCTGCCAATGCCGGCCGCAACGCCATTTTTACGCTCACCTTTTACCGCCAGGACGGCCAATGGGTCTTCGACGACGACCGGCGCGACATCTACGTCGAGCCGCTCGTCTGCGGCGCCGATGACGTCTTCGATGTCCTCAGCGGCCGCGATCAGGACCCGGCCATCAACCGGTGCACGGTCAACTTCTCGGCCACGCCCATTCCGGGCCACGAGGTCCACGCGAGTTTCCAGAAGCCCGAATACGGCGGCAGCATCTACACGACCACGGACATGACCGGCGACGTGCCGTTCGAGTTCTGGCTGTGCCCGGCGCTGTTTGCCTATTTCGACCGCGCTCCGCAGGACCTCTACGTCCAGAAGGTCCGCAGCTGGTCGGCCTGATCCCATGAAATAAACCGGGTGGATTTTCCGTCAGGTCTATGAAACCTGCACTCCATGATTCAATCCACCCTCTTTCCCGCCGCAAGGACCGACGTGAACACGGCCCCTGCGGCGGTTTTCTTTTGTCTGTTCACCCTCTGTGCTTCTGGCCTTCGGGCGCAGGAACATCGATATCATTTCCATTACCATCCGGTCAATGCGGACACGTCCATCCGTTACCTGTACGATTGGTACGAGATGGAGCCGGACGGCTGGATGCGCCGCGAGGTGGGCATGTTCAAGGAGGAAATGCACGACCTGTATGGCACCATGGAGCCCGAGCGCCATCCGGACGGGACGGCAATCAACCTGCGCGTGTTCAGCCTCGACGGTGAGCTCCTCGATGACCGGAGGTACGTCTGTCGAGACACGACCATCATCGGATTCGGCCCGATTCACAGCGATTTCCGCGTTCACATCGAGCACGAGATCAATCCGGACGCCACGATCTTCGACACGGGCTTCATGTTTGTCGCGGAGGACGACACGGCGTTCGTCGAGTTCTTCAATCTCACCGATGGCAAGGTCAGCTTCGAACACAGCTGGTTCTACTGGGACGCCGAGGAAGAGGCCTTTTTCGTGGACGAGGGCGCGTCGGGCCGCAGCTCGGACGCGGTCATCCGCATTCCGGTGGCGCCCGACTTCCGGCGCTTGCAGTACCACGCTTTCGAGTTTGTGACGGCGGATCGGGACACGGTCCTCTTCAACGCCCACGTGACCGGCGATGTCATCTTGGGCAGCCACCTGCTTTTTGAAGAGCGCGACCGCGGCGGCATCGTCCTCGGCCGGGTGAAGCCCGGCAACTCTCAGCGGTGATGGCATGAGAGAATTGAGTGAGGCCTCTTCGTAACCCTCTCGGGGTGGTTAGACTCGATCGTAGATGAGCTCTCCTGGCGTGTATTTCAGCAAGCGATTCAGATTGATTCTCACGAAGAAATAACTCGCGATGACGATCACCACGAAGGTGATGGCACTTTCTGCGTTGAAGAGGTCGAAATACAAGACGTTGGGGGCCAACGGCAGGCGAGCCGCTTGGATCATCAAGCGCATGGTTCCGGCCGACCCAATGCCCATAGCGACCACAAATCCAACAGCGGTTGAAATGAGGACGAACACCAAGGAGATGCGGGCGTAGGCGCGCATCAAGACTTTCTTGGACAGACCGAACGCCTTCAGGGTGCCCAAGTTGCGTTGGATGCGCTGGAAGTGAGCGCTAATCAGGCTGTTGACAAACGTGGTGATGCTGAGAATTGAGAAGCCAATGAGAAAGATGGCGAGGATGTAGGCGAGTCCGGAGAAGAGCCGCAGCGAATCTTTGTTTTCAATGCTGGAGAGGTCGACTTCGACCTTTTCATACTCCGCAGTGAGCCGCTCGGCGAACGGGGTCACCTTCTCTAAACTGTTGAAGTACACCGACATGTTTTTGAATTTGTCGGCGCCTTCTTGATCGGGGATGCGGACCCCTCCTTTACCGCCCCACGCATAGAGCGGTGTGCCCTGATTGGCTTGAAAGAAGGAGGTCAGCTTGTTGGCCAAGTCGAAGTGGGCTCGAGTGCCTCGTTGAAGCTGTAACTCCAGGACGTCTTCGTCGCGGGTGGTCCAACGGGAGCGCTCCACATTCATGGTGCCATTTCGCCAGGTATAACGATCCACAGCGATGCCGCTTTTGCTGACCTCTTTTTTGAGGGCATTGAGCAGTTGATTTTTGGCAACGTCATCTCGGAGACCTTCAAAATGCACAAAGAGTTGGTCTGAAGCTTCCACGTAGATGGAACTGGGGACCCCTTCAAGCGCAAGCCAAGCATTGTGGGTGAGGATGTAAGCTGCGCGATCTGGTAGTTTTTTGACCACGGCCAACAGGGGCACCTGCCAGGGACGGTCCCCAGGTCTCACAATGCGGAGGTAGGAAGGAGGGTCATCGGGTTTGTAGCCATGCTTAACCAGCATGGCACGCGTGACGATAATTCGAATGTTGGCATCGTCCATGCCTTCCACCAGATCACGTGGCTTGGGCGTTTTTTCACTTTTCCAGACCACGTTGCCGGGAGCGCAAAGGTCTTCAAGTACGGGATCTCCCTTGCTCATGCTCCGTCCGCGGTAACTGCGGATGGGTTGGCCATCGGCAGTTTTGAATCGGTTGAATGTGGGGCCATACATCCGCACATCCTGCTCTTTGAAGTTATAGAGTTCAGACCAGCCCTTAACGGTTGTCTTTGCTTCGGAATTCGGAACATCGGTGACCTTGTTGTTGGCTTGAAAGGACAGTTGCCGGACGAATGGGTCGTTCAATTTCTCAGACAGGTAGGCCAAGCCCCCCAAAGCGAAGCCAACGGAGAGAAAGGTGAGCAACGTGACGACGGACAGGACGGCCAGATTTCGTTTTCTGCGACCGCTCAGCGTCGCAAATTCTTTGGCCCGGAAAAGAGATTGAAAGGTGGTTTGGCTCATGGTTTCAAACTCAAGAGGTGCTTTTGGAATTGCTTCGGATGTCCGCTTCCAACGCTTGAATCAGGAAACTGTGCAGTTCCGCATTGGTCAGTTGATTTTGGAAACCGCCCAAATTTTGTGTCCAGGACTCCCCGTTTTTGGCAAAGGTGAAATCCACGTCGACCACCCCGTGGCTGTAGGATCCCTTCGCGTCTTCAGCTGAGGTTTTGCGAATGCAGACGATTTGGTGGGCATGGGCCAAAGCCAGTGCAATGTCATGGGTGACGATGACCGCGGTTTGCGCTTTGGCTTTGAGTTCGGAAGTGAGGATTTGAACCAGGTTCTCGGCGTTCCAAGCGTCTAGGTTGCCAGTGGGCTCGTCCGCAAACAACAAGCTGGCATTCGTGGCAATAGCGCGTGCAAAGGCAAGGCGTTGCCGCTGCCCTCCCGAGATGGCTTGCGGTGGTTTGTTCCACATGTCCATGGTGGCGGCTTCCATGATTTCACCGTCTGGATCGCGCTGGACGAGTTCGATTCGATGCAGGAATTGCTTCGCGATTTGTTCGGCTTTCAAATCGGGTACGCCTTGGATGAGTTGCGTCACCTTGGCATTTTCCAGCACCGACATGTTGTTCATCAGGTTGGTGCTCTGGAAGATGAAACTGAGGTGTTGGGCGCGAAATGCAGACCGGACCTTTTCCTTACTCTTCCAGAGGCCAGCCATGTCGATGACTTGACCTTCTTGGTGGAAGGTGAATTGAGAATTACTTTGGGTCAACAAGGTGTTGCTCATCAGCCCCAGCGTCTCGAGGATGGTGCTTTTGCCGACGCCGGAAACACCGAGGATGAAGGTCAGTTGGCCGGCTGGGATGTCCAGCTGATTGACGTGCAGTGCGGTTCGGTCTCCTGTGTAGCTGCACCGGATGTTGCGGGCTTCAATGATGTTCATGGCATTTCAAGCGCATCAATCCAATAGTAGCGGTCGTCGGCCCCGATCAACTTGTAGAAGGGGTAGCGCTGGCTGCTGTACCGCTGGATGTTTTTGTATTTGTCGACGAAGGCTTCGAAAAACTCGTTCCAATCTTGTTTGGATAGACCTTTCTCGTTGGTCTTGTTCGGTTCTTTCTCAAACCGACCTAGCGGAAGGTTGACCACCTCGTCTTCATAGTCGGGGACATATCCAAACAGACTTTCCCAGATTTCGGCCATGGTCTTGGTCTCCAGCTGCGCCTGGTAATTGTCCATCTGGGTTGCACTGAGGCTGTTGGGTGAAATGCCAGCCGAAACCAGCACCTGGGTAATCAGGATGTCAATGAACCCAGCCCGTTGCTGTTGGGAAGGGTCATCTGCCAGTTCGTTCAAGTCTTTCATCTGGTTCATGAGCTGGCGAAACTCACGCTCGCTCAGGTAGATGACCGATCGAAATGGAGGGGTTTTAGAATCGGCCCAGTTCACGTCTTGGACGGTGTAGGCTGTTTTGATGATGTCTCCTCCCGAAGTCGTCAGCGCGCGGATGATGTCATTGATTTCGGAATCGCTTTTCCCTTGCTTCTCAAGGTTGTTTCGAAGCCACTTTTCGAATTCTGGATTGGGATCTGCACTGGTGATTTGTTTTTCGAGCCAGACGATGCGCTCTTGGGTCATCCGCTCCATGCTCACAATCGCGTCTTCAATGGCTTGTTGGAGAACGCGGGTCGAGGTTTGACCGTTCTGGGCCAGGGTCAGTTCAAAAACGGGAATGATGGGGGCGTCATCAGCGCTATTCGACGTTTGGATTTCATATCCGCTGTCCACGTTGCGCAGCCCTTTCCATCGAGCGTTTCGTGCGACTTCGTTGTTGTCTGCAGCCTGTGTCAGGATGGATTTCATCTGTTGACCAAAGTGGAAGTAGCTCGGGTGATTGGACCGGTTCACCTGGAAACTGACCACATTCATTTCCAGGTCAGAAATGAGGTTGGCCACGTCTTTCTCGCTGCGATATTTCCCATTGGCGGGTTGTTTACTCGGGTCGTTTTCGATCGGATTTCCAGCATCTCCGATGTGGATGAGCAGGTTGGACTGATTGTTGGGCAGGTTGAGCTGATCCAGACCGTCATACAGGCCATGGAACATGGACTCTGGGATGTCCCTGTCTCCTAGGGACGTACAATGAACGCCGCGCAAGAAGTCTTTGACGGCGTCGATGTTTCGGCTGAGGGGAAGCAGCTCTAAAGCATCGGATGGATTGCCCAAGTCGCGGTAGATTACTGCGCCAAACTTGATGTTCGAAGCGGAACTCCTGGCGCGGATGGTACGGCTGGCCTCTTCAATGGCCACCACACAGGGTTCGTAGTAGGGGTCCATGCTTTTGGTGCCATCCAACACAAAAACAATGTTGATGTTGTTTTGCTGTTCTTTGATTCGTGCGATTTCTTCCTTGAGTTGTTCATTGATGTCCGAGCCTGGATTCAATGTCAACAAGGACTTGACGATGCCATTGTCATTGCGCAAGCTGATGGGGCGCATTTTCTCGCCACTCATCCGTTTGCCTTTGCATTCGAATTTGGTCATCGCGTTTCCCATGATGGCGTTTTCTTGGTACTTCTGGGCCGAAGAGCGTCCATTAGTGTCGTAGGGATAGGCGGGGACGCCGCTGCTGTATTCTCTTTTGGCTTGTCCAACCCAGTTGGGTTCGAGGGTGGTTCGGGTTCCCCATTCCACGACATTCTTGGCTTGAATCCAGCCGACCATTTGGCCCTTTGCGGCGATGGGGTCGGCCGACATTTTGTCCGTCTGGGACAACAGGAACCATCCGTTGTCTTCCTTCATGATGTAGTACGGTTGGAACAAGAACCGTTGCGAATTGAAGGGCTTAGAATTCGCGCTAGGGAGGCTGTAGAAGGTGAGTTCTTCCTTTTCTCCTGACTGGAGGTTGGTTTTGGGAGAAAGTATGGCCTTGCGCGGAAGGCTGAAGGTCTGCCCTTTTTTGCCAGAGATTATGCCTTCTCCTTTGAGGCAAAAGGAGGACAGGAAACACTGATTCAAGTCAACCCACCCTATGCCCTTTGCTTCTTTTGCGATTCTCAGCTTACCAGAAGATTCCTTTACTTGGTCAAAGACCAACGCTCGTCCGTTTCTGACTTCAGCCACAGTGAGAGGTTGTCCCGTGCGGAGGGTGACGTCGGACATTTTTTCGGTTCCACTGGAGCTCCTATACACCGAGGCACCTTCGCGGTCAATGTGGAGGGTCCAGAACTGGTTCTTGGCTTTGTTTACGTTGATTTTGTTGATGTCGTTGTGAACATGGTACGAGGCGAGGACCTCTGGGATTCCCTGCGCTTTTGTTGGCAGGGGGATCTCTTGGGACCATGCCGTGGTGGTCAGCAGCAGACAGAAAGTAAAGAGGAAGGGACGCATGGCTCAGTAGGTCTTGATGGAAGCGCGGCCCAGTCCCAGTATCGGACTGGCAGACAGGGCTTGTTTTGTGGATGCCTCAAAGGCAGCCGGGACATGGAGGAAAATGCGGTTGTATGTGTCGTGGATGGTGGTGCCCGAGATTCGAATCAAGGGGTCGATGAACAAGATGTCCTCTCCCGCATCCGCAAGGTCATCTCCACCATAGTAGAAGTGCCATTCAATGAGGTCATAGGTCCAGGGAGAGGTCTCCAAGGCCCCCTCCTCAATGAAGTCCACTTCATTGAACATGGCCGAGGCTTTTTCCCAGTGGAATTCAAGTTCTCTGGAAAAAGGAGGGTCGGACTCCACTCGATTCGCGCAGCGGCGACAGTCCTCGAGACTGTATGCCGGACATTCGGAGTTGAGCCCACTCATGAAATAGTACAATTGGTCCCCAGTAGACGCTTCTTGCTTTTCAGCTTCCGAGACCACATGGGCCATCATGTCCTGAATCCGGTCATCCGCCCGGGTGGGGTTGATGCAGTGAAATTGCAGGATTTGCGCAGCGGCCCATTGCGCGGCAAGGACCAGGACGAACGTCAAGGAAAATCGCATTAGGTTCATTGGACGGTGACTTGGAGTTCAGTGACTTCGGTTGCGTATCCCGCACCCGTGGTCTTGACCGTGACGCGGGTCACCTTTCCGCCCAGCATCATCAAGTCGTTCTGGAATTGGCGATATGACATCACTTTTCCGTTGCGCTTGAACAGGACCCGCTCTGGCGGGATGATCACTTGACCTTTTCCTGCAATGGTGAACCGCTCGACACTCTCGTCCTGGGTGCTGCGGATCAGATTGTTGAGTCGACCCGGGAGGTCGGTCTCGATGTCAACGCGGGTAGGCAGGCTTTGCGCGTTGCAGTCCGGTACTTCACAAAGCGCACCGTTGTTGGTGAATTCGACCGGTGGATTGTCATCGGGCGTCTCTCCATACGTGGCATACAAATCGTACTCTGACATGCCCGTGGCGTCCAGGGTGTTGCCGAGCTGCCAATCTCCATCTCCGCGTTTGACATACCATTTCAAGTTGCAATCAGGGCAGTCTTCTCGGTTGAAGTCGAATACAAACACTGGGGTCGGACCATTGCAATCGAAGGTGACATCGTTGATGCTATACTCTGAGTTGATGGGGTCGAAGTCACAGGGTTTACAGATGTTGGTTGAATCCACCCCTGGGCCTGGCCCGTAACACGGGCAATCCTCCAGTTTGGTGGAGCCAGGGGCATTCAATTTGAGAGTCTCGCCGCCGGGAAGGAACTGAAACATCTCAGCGTCTTTGGCCACAGCGGTGAACGTGGCATTGCCCCCTTCTGACCAGCAAAAACTGGTCTGATTCACTGCTTTCTCCGCCCCTCTCTTGTACCAGAAATAGGTGTCGGTGACTTTGGAACTGTCCTCGCGCAACACTTCTAGGTAAAACATGCAAGGATCGTTGGGGTCCGTTTGGGCGTGGAGAAAGACATCGCCGCTGCCGCCGGGAATCCAGCCCATGTACCAGGCGCCCAGCCCCCCCGCGCCGAGTAGAATCGTCGAGGCGATTAGGACAATCAGTCCACTTTTGGACTTCTTCTTGTCCTTGGGCCAAAAGTTGGACGTGCCGCAGTGCGGGCATTGGGCCACGCCAAAAATGGACGGTTCGAATACGTGCCCGTTTACGCACTCAAATTCAGGTTGTTTGGAGCTGGACATAATCAGAATTGCAAGAAGAGGCTAGGTTGAAGGGCAAAGAGGCTGCGAGAGACTCCGCTGGACAGGGAGAGTGTACTCTCGAGTTGGGTCGGTCCAGTGCTGATGGCATCTGCACCTCTGGCGGTGCTCCATTGGACCCATTGGTACTGGGCGGCCACGCTAAACCCAACGCCGCTGGACGTCGGTCGCCAGCTCACGCCCCCCCCCACGTGTGCACCCAATCCCTGAACTTCCAGGGGTGAGGCGCCATTTTGAGCCAAGTCGAATCGACCGAAATCGTAAATGCCGTTCTCGGCCATCGTCACCCCAAACAGGGTGGGGTAGCGTCCGCTGAACAGCCCCTCAGCTGTGGCGTCATAATTGGACGAAAGGGTTCGGGTGTAGTCCACTCCAAAGCGCACTTCGAACAAGACGCCGGAGATGGCATCCAGTGAGGGGGAGTAGGCGTACCCGAACTCCAAGCTGAGGTTGACCTGTTCTCGATGCAGCCGCTCAGAGAGGTTTTGCACGCGGTTTTGACGGATGTACTCGTCTCCATCGGGGTCGATTTCGGTCGATTCAGAGACGAATGGGGTTGTGGTTTGAAGGTCCCAGTTCTCATTCTGAGATTGGACGGAGAGCCCCAGGAGGTACCTGCCGAGTTCTCTGGGCCTCAAGTATCGGGTGTACGAGACGGCGAGGGCGCTCCCTTCAGGGGTGATTCCCAGCAACTCGGTTTCGGCTGCGCCATCCTGAACTTGACCCAAGGGAGTCCCGAGTCGCAGGCCGATGTCCAGTCGATTCGGGTTCTGGTAACGGACGTAGGGACGGCCTTTGCAGTTGCAGCGCTTGAGCTCTTCGATGCCCTTCTTCGTGTTTCCACGTCCTTCTTCGGTCAAGAAGGTCCAGAAGTCATCGGGGATGAACTCGCCAACGGGGACTTGGGTGCCGTCGGGCAAAATGCCCCGGCGGTTGGTGTTGACCTCTTTCCCTCCACGGAACCGCAGACGAGCGTTGTTGACCGGATACAAGCCGGATGGCGAAGCGTCCAAGACAAAAGCGTTGGAAGTTGGCGTGGCTTCGCCGAGCAGGTCGATGGACCGGATGCGGAAGGAACTTCGGTCCACCCGTCCCCTGTCGTTGACGAGGAAATGTACGGTGGCCTTTTGCTTCACCTTCATGCCGGTTGGGAAGGAGTTGCCCTGGCACTTCTTCTTGATCTCGGCCTGCTTTTCGAAGGTGACCTCGATGGTTCCTGACCCTTCCTTGACGGTAAGGTTGCCCAAGTCCAACAATTGATAGTCCACTTGAGGTCTGGCCAAGGATTCCATCTCGCGGGCATATTCATCCACATTCATGGCCTCGCCATATTGTGTGCGTTCGTTGCCTGGAATCTTGTCGCAGACTGGAGGGAAGTCGTTGGGCACGGTGGAGGATCCTTCGGACTCAAAGAGAGCGACGAACTCATATGTGCTGTTGTTCATGCTGCCCAGGTTGCGCATGGTGTTGAAGAGACTCAGGGCCTCTACACGCGCGATGCGCTCTTGGTCATGTTCCAAGATGGTTTGGGCATGGGCGATGGGCCCGGCAAGCCAGAGGATACCCAGCAGAAGGAGAGAGATGGGCGTCTTCATTGGATCAGCAGGGTTTCACGGTGAAGGGCGCGGCCCATTTGAACTTCGATCAGGTAGGCGCCTTTCGGCAGACTGGACAGGTCCAGTCTGTAGGGCGGTGGACTGTCAGGGGGGACCTGGAGTATGACCCGCCCGAGCTGGTCACGCACCTGGATGTGGTCAACTTCGAATTGTGGCCAGATGGTGACCTCGCCTGTGGAAGGGTTGGGGCCAAGACGGAAGCGCGCTTCCAAATTCGATACGACTACGAATGGGTCGTGGGTGTACCAACTCCGGGTGGGGCAGGTGGCGTCCTCCCCCTCGCACACGTATGTGACGTCAACGAAGTACAACCGGGACTCCGGGAGGAAGGGGTCGAGCAAGACGTACTGAAGGGTGGCCCCGGGGATGAATTGGATGTTGCCTGTGGTGGCTTCCATCCAGCCCCATTGGTACGTGGCGCATTCTGTACTGTCCCCACACACCAGGACATCAAGGCCGTTCTTTTTGACCACCTCGGCTGGGTCGGGCGCGGCGATGGTGGTCGGTTGGACGTCAAACACCATGGAGGTGTCGCACCCGGTGCTCATGAAGGTCTGGTCCACTTGCAAGAATTGAGCATTGAGACCGGCATTGTCGTCCCAATTCACCAAGACTTGCAATGTGGATTCACCGCTGGTGATTTCGCCGTCTGCGGAAACAGACCAAGCGTAATCGACATCGGGAGTCCAAGGTGAGATGGAATAGGCGTTGTCTGTGCTGTTTGAGCATGGGGTCAAATTGCCGGAGAGGCTGATCGGTCCAGGTCGGGGATTCACCGTCACACTCAAGGCATTGGACAAGCTGTCACCGCACCCTTGGACATCGGACGTGATCAGCCGATACGTTTCGGATGTATAGAGGTCAGGTGTGGTGTAGATGCTGGAGCTTCCATTGGGGACATTGGTCCATTCTCCGTCTACAAGCTGCTGCCAAGTGAAGTCCCACGTGTTGCTTCCACCGGTGAGTCCAGTCGAGGAGAACCCGGTGGAGAGCCCGCTGCAGAATTCACTCGGTCCAGTGTAGCTGATGACCGCAGGTTGGATCGGGTCGAGGACGAAGACCTCTAGGGTGTCCGAATAAAGGGTTCCGCAACCAAACGTGGAGTTGGCTTGAACAAAAGCGTATTGGGTGCTGGTGATGACGCCCAAATCCAGACTCAAGCCGTTTTCGCTGGCATCGGGTTCCATCGAGGAGAGGGCGTTGCCGAAATACCAGAGGTAATCAAATGACCCATCGGCTCCGTTTGCTGGGTTGGCTTGAATGACTGCGGCTGGCTGTCCGTAGCATTGGTATCCATCTTCCCCGATGAAAGGGGCCGCTAGCTCAGGCAGGACGCTGATGTGCACGGGGTCCGAGAAGGCTACGCCACATCCCACTGCCGAGGTCGCCCCTTGGCGAATCCACAAGCTTTCGGTCAACGCCCCTGCGTAAAACACCGTGTTGCCGTTTTCAGCCCCGGTGTAGGGTCCCGCTTGGTTGGGGGATGTCTGCCATTGATAGGAAAAATTGCCGTTCACGCCAGTCGCAGCGGAGGATTGCTGGGCTGTGGGGGCATCAAATCCGTAGCACAAGAGGGAAGAGGTCCCGCCTCCCGTAAGCTCGGCCTGGCTGGCTTGAATTTCTGGCCAAACCGGAATGTCAATGGTGTTGGCCTGAATGGTGCCACAACCAAACGTAGAAGTGTAGAAGACCCGGAATGCAGCCGACTCGGTGAGGTTGTCGGTGATGAGTTGCAGTCCGGCCTCCCCCGTAATGGTTGACCAAGAGCCGCCCGCCTCACTGACCTGCCAGGAAATGGTGTAGCCTCCATCGGCTCCACTTGCTGGTGTGGCGACCAATGTGGTTCCCGTTCCATAACAGAGGGTGTCGAGGGGAATGGTGGCGTCGAGCAACGTTCCCGCAACAAATACTGGAAGCACTTCGACTTCGAGGTTGCCGCTGTATGTGGTGCCGCATCCGTTGAGATTGTCGGCCCGGAGGCGATAGGTTTCGGTCTGGGTCAAGGTGCCTGGATTCCAGATCAAGTCGCTCACGCCGAGCGAATCGACAGTGCCTGTGACCGCCTCCCATTCATAACTGAACGCTCCGCCTCCGCCCAAAGCTGGAGAGGATTGCAGATCGGCAGGGGCCGTATTGTAACAGAGGGTCTGATCTGGTCCTGCCGTTGGAGGAGTGATGTCGGCATAGACTGGAAGGGTGACCGAGTTGGAGGTCACGGTTCCACAGCCATACGTAGAGGTGGAGACGAGGCGGTATTGCGTGGTGACCTCCAACCCTCCTGGTTGAAGGTCGGAGCCGTTTTCATCATTGAGGTTGGACCAGCCGTTGGCGGAGAGAACCTGCCATTGTTGGATGAAGTCTTCATCGGCTCCACTGCTGGTGACCAACGTGGTCAAGGGGCTGGGGATTTCATCGATGCACGTGGTGTCTGCAGGAGAGGTAGACGCGATGGAGGCCCCTTGAAGTTCTGGCCACACAGGGATGTCAACAGTGGCGCTGGTCACGCTGCCGCAGCCCTCATCGCTGGTGACGGTGACTTGAATCTGCGTGTCATCCGTCAGCAGTCCCGTGCTGAAGCCAGTGGCGTCTTGACCTGCATCCGACCAACCATCTCCCTGGTTGGTTTCCCACTGATAGGTGACACCGCCCGCATTGGAAGATTCCGGAGCAATGGTCACATCGGATGGGTCGTCCCCGAAGCACAACGGCGTGATTTGTCCCGCGTCTTCCCAGGAGATGCTGGGTGTGGTCAAGGCGGTGTAGACATAAAGCTCTAGAATGTTGCTTTCCACTGTGCCACAGACATCGGAGGTCACCGCCCGGACTGATACGGTACTTCCCGGGATGCCTTCTACGCTCAGTGCAGCATTGGCATCCCAGCTGCTGGTGGCAGCAAAACCAGCCCCGGAGTCGATTTCCCATTCACCAGAAAATGTGTTGGACCCTCCGTTCGGAGGATTTGAGGTGGTGACGTCCACGGCCGGGACAAGCGCGTCACAAATGGAGACAGAGGATGACGGGGTTCCTTCCCATTGGATGGTTGCGGGTGTGATGGCTTCCCAGACGACGACGGACAGCGCATTGGAGGTGACCTCGCTGCAACCGGCATTGTCCTCGACCATCAGTGTGTAGCTCGAAGTGCCGGAATTCCCTGTGCTCGGTATGTAAGTTGTGCCGCTTCCAACGGAGGTGACTGCTCCGCCAGAAGATTCTTCAATCCACGAATACGTGTAGTCGCCGGAACCGCCGGATGCAGGGTTCTGAAGAGAGAGCGCAGTGGCGGTTTCGTCGAGACAGTAGGGTCCTTCGCTGCCGCTGATGCTCACAATGTCCAGCGGCTCGAATACGGTGATGGACACGCTCATGGATGTGCTGTCAATATCGCCGTCCGCATCGAGATCATACAGGCAGCTTACGCTGGTTCCTGTCCAATCAGGTTGTGCATTGAGCAAGGTCAGTGTTGTCGATTGACTCCCGAAAACGGAATCGCCGTCGAAAAGGACATAGGTGGAATCGGGCCAGGTCCAGGTCCAAGAGTAGGTGGCCGAGTCGTTCGGAGCAGGGAAGGAGAACGTCAATTCAGCTCCGAAACATGCCTCAATGGATTGGGCTTGGGTTCCGGCAATGGACAGGAAAAAGAGACAAACAGCGACGATTGATCTCAGCATGAGGTTTGGTCGTTAGGTGGACAAATCTATTAAATTGAGAGCCCTGTCTTTCGCTTGCTCCTGTTCTATGAGATTGCAACTCGTCATCCGTTCCCGACTGCAGAGCCAAGAGGTTCATCTGGACTCTGAGCATCAAGAATCAGTCCCCGTGGGACGCACGGTCGGGACCGCGGGCATCATCATTGCGTCCAACACAGTCAGTGGCCACCATTTGGACGTGGTCCATATCCCGCAGAGTGGAGGTTGGTGCATTGTGGATCAAGGGAGCACGAACGGTACGTTTTACCAAAGCAGTCGATTGGTCCCCGGAGTGCCATCACCCCTCTCGAAGGAGGGGTCCATTTTTCTGGGCCAAGAAGTGGTGGTGCACTTCAGCCAAGAGAAACTCAGCCTAACAGGAGACGATCGAGTTGAGTCCTTGCTGGCTGCGAAGGGAGAGCTGACCATAGGACGCGGAGATGGTGCAGACATTCAGTTGGCCAACCCTCGGGTTTCAAGACGTCATGCTCGGGTGTACAAGCGGGATGGGCAGACCTATGTGGAAGACCTAGACAGTCGCAATGGCACATTCCTAGATGGAAAGCCGCTGAGTGGCCGAGTCCAATGGAAGCCCGGTTCGATCCTGACCATTGGGTTGCACCAGTTTCAGTTGGACGCCGATGGCAAAACCCGAATTGGTGATCTCAGCATGGAGGTCGCCTTGCGGGCGGAGGGAATCTCAAAGTCCTTTCCGATCAAAGGGGGTGGGGCCAAGCGTGTGCTGCAGACGTTGGACCTCGAGTTTGGCCGGGGAAAGATGATTGGGCTCATGGGGCCGAGTGGCTGTGGAAAATCCACGTTGCTCAAAACGTTCTTGGGAGAGTTGAAGAGCTCTTCAGGTCAAGTCCACCACAACGGTCTCGAATTGAATGCGCACTTCGAGATGTTGAGTCGTCAGGTGGGATACGTCCCTCAAGATGATGTTTTGCATGCGGATTTGACGCTGGATCAGACCATGTTCTACGCCGGTGAGCTGCGAAATCCTCCCGGCACAGAGAAGGAGCGCATTCGAGCGAAATACGAAGCTGTTCTCCAGTCTCTGGACATCCATAGCTCGGACCTCAGAACCAAGAAGATTTCGGAGCTCTCCGGTGGTCAGCGCAAGCGGGTGGCCATCGCGATTGAATTGTTGCGCGATCCTCAGTTCCTGTTTCTGGATGAGCCGACCAGTCCCTTGGATCCGGAATCCATCAAGGAATTTTTGACCACCGTCAAGGAGCTCACGAAGAGGGGCATCACCGTAGTATTGGTGACCCACAAGCCGGGGGACCGAAAGTACTTGGATCAAGTGGTCTTCTTGGGCAAGAGTGGATACCTCTGCTATTCCGGGGACCCTAACCAATTGGAGGAGCATTTCGGAGTTGCGGAGATCGAGGAGGTGTATCGACTGCTGAGTGATGAGGCCAATTGCAAAATGTGGAACGACAAGATTCCGCAGTCAACGGGAGCCAAGAATGACCTCAGCCAGGACCGGAGGAGCCAAGGGGCCACCATTGGTCCGATTCGACAACTCGGTGTGTTTACCCGTCGTTATGCTGCCATCAAGTTGGCCAAGAGGGTGGCGCTGTTGTTCTCTTTGCTCCAGCCTTTGGTCATCGGCATTTTGATGATGTTGGTGTATGATACCCTTTTGAAGTGGGACACCAATCCTTTGACTCAAGAGCGCGAAATGAACGGTGAGCTGGGGGCCCTCTTCTTGGTGGTGGTGAGTGCCATCTGGTTTGGCATCAGCAACAGTGCGAAAGAAATTGTGGGTGAGCGGTCTATTCTTCGTCGAGAGAATTTTTTGCTCGGTACGATTCAGCCTTATCTGCTGTCGAAGTATGTGGTCCTGGGCATCTTGACCACCCTT
>JACLAD010008334.1_pt1 | contig 23824 bp, 19 predicted proteins | sample 8027901 | NCBI WGS metagenome assembly JACLAD01 (sample SAMN15725071, study PRJNA655200) | protist metagenome | isolation source: fluorescence activated cell sorting (FACS) single amplified genomes of... | place: Spain: Blaines Bay Microbial Observatory, Mediterranean Sea | collected 2016-07-05 | reverse complement strand
TCCGGACCATGATCGATTTCACGCAGGAATTCGGCTGACTCTTGCTCGGGCGCATTCGCCTGCCTCGAGAGGATTTCGCCAGCCGTCTGCCGGGTCCGCGTGAGCGGAGAAACGAGAACGCGCGAAAACTGCCATCCCATGTCGGTGAAATGACTGCCGAGCGACCGGGCCTGCTCGATGCCCTGCCCTGTTAGGGGCAGATCGGTGCGGGCCCCGATCCTGCGCGGCTGATCGCCGGTTTCAAATGTGTTGCCGTGGCGAACGATGACGAACATGGTGCTGGCTTCTAGCGCTTGCCGCCGGTGCCGCAACCATCCCGCTTACGCGGGGAAAGGGTCGCCCAGTTTTGCAATCGCTTCTTCCGCGAGGGCAAGGTCCGCTGCAGTGTCGATACCCGACAGCGCGTGCTCGGGCGGTGCAACCGGCACAGTCGCAATTTTCCAACCATGTTCGAGAAATCGCAATTGTTCGAGCCCTTCCAGGATCTCGTAAGTTCCGGGCGAATTTCCGACAAACCAGTCCAGCGCCTCGATCGTGTACGCATATAGACCCATGTGCTGCCAGACGGGCGATGTATCCATTTTGCGCAGATCTGCCTCGTTGCGCATTGCTGGCAGAATGGATTTGGAAAACCAGAGAGCATGGCCCTCTGAATCTCTGACACAGGTAGTACCGCTGAAGGGAGCGGTCTGCTTATGTGCCTTCAGCCGATCGAGCCTCGCCCAGTCCAGTTGATATACCGGCGTCGCAACCGACGCGTTGCCTTCGCGTAATATCTTTACCAACGATGCAATAGTCTGCGGCGCAATGAAAGGAGCATCACCCTGCAGGCAAATCACGCGTTCCGGCTTACCCGATTTCAGCGCCGCGGCGTGTGCCCGGGCCGTTCCGGAATCCAGCGCTCCATCGGTCAGGACGGATCTCGCGTCCAGTGCATTGGCGTGTTCTGCAATTCGTTCATCGTCGGTCGCCACGACAAAATCGCAATTGCCGCAAAGGTCGGCGGCTTCGCGGGCATTGGCAATCACTCGCTCTAGCAGAGTGCGCCCGGCCAATGCCAACAAGGGCTTACCGGGCAGCCGGGTTGATCCGTACCGCGCCGGTATGACTATGAGATCGCGGCTTTCCATCCTCATCCTTTCAGCCAGCACCGCGGCTCCGGCTGACGGAAAAATTCAACCGATTCCCAGTCGAACCAGATCGTGCATGTGGACGATGCCGACCAGCTTTTCGCTGTCCGTTACGAACAGGACCGAAACGGCGTTATCGTTCATCAAGGTCAGAGCTTGTGCTGCCGGCATGGACGGTTCGGCGGTGACCGGACGCGGTGACATATGGCTTCCGATGGGGTCGTCGAGATCATGGATTGCGATACAGCGGCGCAGATCGCCATCGGTAAATGCGCCCACGAGTTTCTCGTCGGCATCGATCACGGCGGTGCAGCCATAGCGTTTGCGGCTCATCTCGATCGTTGCACTGCGCAGAGTGGCATCGAGGGTGACTCGCGGTAAAGCCTCGTCCGTACCCATGACCTTCTCGAGCGTCGTCAACTGCGCACCCAGGCGACCGCCGGGATGAAACAGGCCGAAACTGTGGGACGAAAAACCACGAGCTTCAATCAGGGCGACAGCAAGCGCATCGCCAAGAACCAGTTGCATGGTCGTCGATGATGTCGGTGCAAGCTCGTTCGGACACGCTTCCCGCACGACGGGTAGGGTCAGACAGATATCGGCCGCTTCACCGACCCAGCTCGACCCGTTCGCGGTCGCCACGATCAGTGGCAGTCGATACATGCTGCAATAATTGACGATGTCGCCAAGTTCGCGTGTCGTGCCCGACCATGTAATCGCGAAGACTACGTCGTCGCGCGAAATCGCGCCGAGATCGCCGTGGCTGGCTTCTCCCGGATGCAGGTAGAGCGCGGAGGTGCCAGTCGAACAGAAAGTTGCCGCAATTTTGCGGGCGATGTGACCGCTTTTCCCGATCCCGGTGACAATGATCCTGCCCTTAGCAGAGGCGAAAGCGTTCACTGCCTGGTCGAAAGCATCGCCAAGGCCGGTCTGCTTGAAAGCACTTTTCAGGTCTTCCAGGCCACCGATTTCGATCTCGAGCGTTTTGAGGGCGGAGACCATGTGGTCGGAGGCTATTGTATCGTTGATCATAGAAAGGAATTTCTGCGCAACTCTGGAAAACGATGTAGGGGGCGCGTATCTTGAAATCGCTTTGGCGCCCGTAACGGCTCGTTCACCTCTTGGTGCTGGTGATGTCAAGCGGTCACTTCTAGCAGCATGTATTTTTGGGGCGGAGTCTACAAAATTTACGGTAGGGCGTTGTAAAAACACCTCAAAGAGCGGTCGATGAGAATGGATTTGAACAAATGATACTGTGTGGTCGCAAGATAACGGCAGAAACCCCGCTATTCGTGATTGCCGGGCCGTGCGTGATCGAAAGCGAACAACATTCTCTTCATGTCGCGGATACCTTGGCCGCCATTGCCCGGCGCCTTGATGTGCAGGTGATTTATAAAAGTTCCTTCGACAAGGCCAACCGTACGTCGGGCGACTCGTTTCGCGGGCCTGGCGTGGACGACGGGCTTCGCATTCTCGAAAAAGTTCGTGCTGAAACGGGGCTGCCGGTCCTCACCGATGTACATGAAGCGAATCAGGCCAACCCCGTGGCCGAAGTCGTTGACGTCCTCCAGACTCCTGCCTTTCTCGCTAGACAGACCGACTTCATCGGCGCCGTTGCCGCCAGCGGAAAGCCGGTCAACATCAAGAAGGCACAGTTCATGGCGCCAGGCGACATGCAGAATGTCGTAACAAAAGCCCGCCAGGCGGCGGCTGCAGCGGGGAAGGAAACCGACAATTTCATGCTTTGCGACAGAGGCACGTCGTTCGGATACAACACGCTTGTATCTGACATGCGCGGCCTCTCGATCATGGCGGAAACAGGCTGCCCGGTGATATTCGATGCGACCCATTCGGTTCAACAGCCCGGTGGGCTGGGTTCGCGCTCTGGGGGGCAAAGCCAGTATGTGCCTCTCCTGGCTCGCGCTGCCGTTGCGGCGGGCGTCTCCGGTGTATTCATGGAGACGCACCCTGATCCGGCTTCGGCGCTCTCGGACGGCCCGAATGCGCTGCCGCTTGAGAGGTTCGAATCCCTCGTGTCCCAACTCATGGCCATCGACGAGATCGCCAAAGATGCGCTGCGGGCCGAGGTGTAAGGGCCTTCCCCGCATGAGTTTGATCAACAAAGCCAAGGCCATCGCGCTGGCGCCGATCCACGTTCTTCAATTGGGAACATCGGCGAAGAGCTTTCTCGACCATCCCCTGATCGGGGCGCAGCGCCTCAATCAGATGGGCCTTCACCGCGCTCGCGTACGCTTTGCGGATGCGATGTGCAGGTGGCGCAGGCGCCGTCTTGCAAAACATGTGCGTACCGACTGGCGCGAAGCATTCGATCGTGACGGGTTCGTCGTAATCGAAAACGTGGTTCCAGCGGCGGAATTCAGAAAGCTCCGCGAGGCCATCCTGCACTCCGAATGGCCCGCCCGGGAGATGCGCCAGGGCGATGCCATCACGCGTCGCATCGCAATCGATACCGAAATGCTCCAGGCGGCTCCGGACCTAAGGCGGTTCTTGGCACGAAAAGATATCAACGCCCTCTTCCACTACGTGGCGAGCTTTCGCATTACGCCGCTCCATTACGTTCAGACGATCGTTTCCAACCTAGTCGGCGGGGGCACCGATCCGCAGCAGGTCCTCCATGCCGACAGCTTTCACGCGTCCATGAAGGCATGGCTCTTCCTCAATCCGGTCGCGAAAGAAGACGGACCCTTCACCTACGTCCGTGGTTCGCACCGCTTTACGCCGAAACGCATGGAGTGGGAGCACGAAAGGAGCCTCGTTGATCCTCGGTCAATTGATCGCTTGTCTGCCCGCGGTTCGCCACGAGTCGATGCGTCAGGCCTGACGCAAATGGGATTGCCTCCGGCAGAGGCTCTGGCATTGCCGGAGAACACGCTCGTCGTAGCAGATACCGGCGGTTTCCACGCTCGCGGCGCAGCAGAAAAGGCAGGAGAGCGGGTCGAGATCTGGTCTTATGCGCGACGCAATCCGTTCTTGCCTTGGCTGGGCGGGGATCCCCTGAGCATTCCCGGAATCGCCGAGAAGCGCGTAGGTTGGCTCTGGTCCTTCCGCGACCGCTTCGAAAAGACCATCGGACAGCCGTGGCAGGACGTGGGCAGGCGTAGACCTATGGATGATAGTGCTACCGGCTGAATGAATTCGCACTATGTGCGCGGGCGTCTATCACGTCTCAGCATAACCCAGGTCAGTACCGACGTTGCAATGATCGGCCCTATAACATCGGCGAACTGGTCTGCTTTAGTCCAAACCTTGCGATCGAAAGCTGCCCACCAAGGGGCGTTGGCTCGAAGGCCATGCCCGAATTGCTCGATCCACCGATATTCTGCCTGCGCCAATTCCCGCCCAATGAAATAACCACACGCAAGCAACGCTCCCGCCCACCAGTTCCGGGTCAAGAGCCCGACGATGATTTGAATCGCGAGCGCCACCAATGCATGTTCGGCAAGTTCGATGCGCAACCCTCCCTGCGGTCCCGAATATCGCTTAATTATTCACGTTATTCGCGACCGCGGTCGCAGTGACAATCGGCGAGAACAGCTGACCGATCGTCTGGATAAGCTTGCGGGGTTGATTGCTTTCGGAATTACCGAAGTAAAGGACATCGTCATCACGCAACGCAAACCGTTGCGCTAGGAAGAAGGTCGGCGTCTGCATCAGATTGAAATGATAGACCGTCGGCTGGGTTTTATTGGGTCCGGTGTATCGAAAAAGGAAAATCGCCTTTGGATCTCCAGAGTTGCTGTTCGGCCCACCCGCAGCTGCGATCGCTTCGATGACATTCATACGCTCGCGCACAAAAGGAATTTGCTGAACCCTGCCTGTGGCACCGAGGACCGAGAAGATCATCGGTTCGGCAAGTATGGTTACACGATCACCGGGATAAGCGCGCACACGATCATACGTGCCGGCCAAAACATCGGATAAGCGCAGACGAACCAGATCGTCGCCTCGTTCGATGAGCAGGGTTAGGTTCTTCGCTTCTCCGCGATATCCGCCCGCCAACGCAATGACATCGGAAAGCGTTTCGCGATTGGTCTGCAATACGAGACGTCCCGGTTGTGCGACTTCACCACCAATGATGATAGAATTACCGATTACTTCCTGACGAGTGACGGAAACCTGAGGGTCCTGCGATAAAGTGCGGAGTCCTTCACGGATCTTTACCTGAACATCTGCCAGAGTATTACCAAGCACCTGGATCGTTCCGACATAGGGAATATCTATCATCCCATTATCGTCGACTCGCCGCAACGGGAGGGTTTGGGCTTTGACCGAAGGGTCAAAACCGCCCGCGGCGTCTGCTGAACTGCCGCCTCCAAACAAGGCGACGCCCGCCTCGAAAACCGTGACGGAGAGTACGTCACCGGGACCTATCATGTCGGATGGTGGGGGATCATAATCTGGCAACTGCCAGTCAATCGGTTCTGCGACCGGAGGGACATCGGCGATCGAATCTACAGGTACGATATCGATGGACGCGCCATCGACCTGTGCTTCTAATGCTGTATCGGTAATCTGGCCTCCCGTCGGTCCGCTCGAAGGCAAGGTAGAGCAGGCACAAAGCGAACCAAGCGCGATGGTCGAGAAAAGCAGTTTAAGTTTCATGGTGAATTCGTATGAGATTTGCGTATGAAGCGCCCCTCTAGCCAATAAGCAGCGTCAGGGATAGCCCGTTGCGAGTCAACTCATCTCGTCATTTGAAGTTAACGTAGTGAGCCCTAATTTTCTCAGAAATTTGCGAGACATGTTTCTTTTGCTCGTTTGCCGTCCCGATAGATTAGTGGTAATCGCTTGGTGGCAACTGACGGGAAAACGATTGCGGGCAAGTTATAAGCTTGAAAGCGCAATTGCAGCTTTGCCATTTGCGACAGAGCGCTGGATGATGGACGTAGGTAAGGACGATCTTGGGGTGGTCGCTCGCGCTCGTCGATCAAGGACCTTACCGACTTTTTGCGTGCATTTGCATGTAGACAGCGGTGCTGATTTGGCAAGCGTCCGACGCGCTATAGCTTCTGTCAAAAGGCAGAGCGAAAAGCCATGTCACTTCTTTATTACTTCTTCGGACGGTGATGCGCGCCACCCAGGCTTATCCGGCAATACGAGTGCCCTTAGTCAGCCCTGCCCCACCCCCATGTCGGGATTGCATGCCGCGCTTGCCGCAGCTCGCGACCAAAAAATCGACTATTTAGTACCTTTGCCTTTTAATGGTTGGCTTCCTCGGCATGCGATCGCTGGTTATTCGGCGTTCGTGTCTCAGGCGCACTCCCCTGACCTGCCTCTAATGTTTGGAGACCAACGAAATGGCACGCGCGCGATCCGTTCAAGTTCGTATTGGTTTAAGTCGGAATGGGACCCGCGGATGTTTCTTTCGCAAGATTATGTCAGCGATGCATGCGCGATACCAGTGGTTTCGGCACTGAATAGCTTAAGGTTTGAAGATCATGCGCCGGCCTTCACTGGTATATACGAACTGATACTGCATCTTTCTCGTTCTGTTTCCGCAGCCGTCCGAGTTCAACACTTGGATAGGGTTACGATGGTCACTGTGAGCGAGGCTTGGCGCAACGGAGTGGACCAACGGCTCTTGGCGGTGCAGCGTTATGTGAGCGCCGACACAAAGGTATTTGCTGGGCCATTTGGAACCGTGCAATTGCATTGGGCGATGCCGCAACCGCATCCAAAGGTTAGCGTGATTATACCAACACGGGACCAAAGCGAACTCTTGCGAACCTGCGTCGATGGCGTCTTATGGGGGACAGATTACTCCAATATCGAATTAATAATCGCAGACAACGATAGCTGCGATTTAGATGCCCTCGCGTACATAGAGCAAGTTGGGTGTGATCCAAGGGTGCGGGTGGTCCGATGGCCACATCCTTTTAATTACTCTGCAATCAACAATCACGCCGCACGTTTCGCTTCAGGTGAATACCTCTGTCTACTTAATAACGATATAGAGGTGATAGAGCCTAGATGGCTCACCGAACTGGTTCGTGAAGCTGTTCAGCCCAACGTGGGGGCGGTAGGTGCGCGCTTGTTATATTCTGATCGCTCACTTCAACATGCCGGTGTCGCGATCGGTATTGGTAATGCTGCTGGCCACGTGCATCGTGGCTTGCCTCTTGGGGACCCTGGCTACTTCGCTCATGCCTTAATTGCTCGCGGAACTAGTGCAGTAACGGGGGCCTGCCTTCTGGTGTCTAAGCGTCATTTCGACGCCGTTGGGGGGCTAGATGAAGCCGGACTGGCGGTGGCGTACAACGACGTTGATCTTTGCCTCAAGTTAGTTGGTCATGGTCTTTCCAACATATATACACCAGCGTCCACACTCATCCATCACGAGAGCAAATCTCGAGGGTTAGATTTCGCACCCGATCACCTTGAGCGATACATGAACGAGTTATCTATTCTTCAGGCTCGGTGGGGGACCGAAGTGGCTGTAGATCCGTGGCACCATCAGAAATTGGATCGTTCAAGCGAGGTGTATCACTGGTGATGGTGGCACTTAGCGCAGCTTGCCATTGTCAGGTCAGAAGGGATTTTTAGGTGGCGAATAGGTTTTTCAAGCAATTGTACTGACATCAAATGTTGGATGAAATTTCCGACCGCTCCAGTATTAATGGATCTCATCGGGGTTTCTATTCGCAGTTGTTGTGCTAACGCGCCCACGCCTGTGGCAAGGGCACGCAGTGTAGTGTGAGAAATTGAACCTCTGCCCTTTTTGGGCTGCCAAACTGAGTCGATATCAAAGGTGACAATTATGAATTTGGGATCGGATCAGGCACGGGATTTTAGCGTGCCAGGATTTGCAGGTATTAAGGACGTGAGGGTCGGGGTTATAGGTCTCGGATACGTTGGCTTGCCGCTTGCTGTCGCTTTTGGGAAAGTGTTTCCGACATTAGGTTTTGACACCAATGAGGGGCGAATTGCAGAGCTCAAGTCGGGGCGTGACTGTACCGACGAAGTTACCGCGGCCGACATCCGCGGTGCGACTAATCTGCGATTCGCGTCGGCTGAATCGGACCTCGCGAATTGCAATGTGCTGATTGTTGCGGTTCCTACCCCAATTACGCCATCGCGGACGCCCGATTTGAGACCTCTAATCTTGGCGTCAGAAATGGTTGGGCGTATTATTAGAAAAGGGGCGGTCGTCATCTATGAGTCAACAGTTTATCCTGGCGCAACTGAAGAAGACTGCATTCCTGTTGTGGAGCAAATTTCTGGGTTGAAGTATAATGCTGATTTTTATGCAGGATACAGTCCGGAGCGTATAAATCCTGGAGACAAAGAGCGTCCAATTAATCGGATCGTAAAGGTCACCTCTGGATCTACACCCGAAGTGGCTGATTTTGTAGACTCTCTCTATGGGGCGATCATTGAAGTTGGGACGTTCAAGGCAAACTCAATTCGTATCGCGGAAGCTTCGAAAATTGTCGAGAATACCCAGCGTGACGTTAATATTGCACTGATCAACGAGCTTTCGATAATCTTTGCTCAGCTGGGAATTGATACCAACGACGTCCTCGATGCTGCATCGACAAAATGGAATTTCATTCACATGCGGCCTGGTCTTGTGGGGGGGCATTGCATCGGGGTCGATCCTTATTATCTCGTTCACAAATCGATGACGGTCGGTTTTATCCCCGATATCATCCGCAGTGCTCGCGAAATCAATGACGGTATGGCGCGAAACGCGGTGGTCAGGTTGATTAAAAAAATGATCAGTAGGGATATCGCAGTTAAGGGTTCGAGAGTCTTAATGGTAGGGTTCTCTTTCAAAGAAAACTGCCCGGATACTCGCAATACCAAAGTAATCGATATGGTCGCTGACCTTAAGAGTTATGGAATGGATGTGGATATTGTCGATACCTGGGCGGAGCCTGAGCGGGTGCTTGAGGAATATGGGCTGCATATAGCGTCTTCTCTTCCGCAAACAGGAGGCTACGAGGCAGTCGTGGTTGCGGTTCCGCACACTGACATCGTAGGTGGCGGGGCCGAGGGATTGCGTGCGCTTATGAAGCGGGGTGGTGTTCTCTTCGATATGAAGGCGGTTTTTAAAGCTGAGGACAGTGATCTACGGCTATGATGATGTATGACGGCAATACCCTTAAGGTTTTAAAGCGATGAAATCGGACGATTTCGACCCTGAGTGGTACCGGTCACAATATCCGGACGTAGTGGCGCTTGGAATGGATCCTGAACAACACTTCAATCGCTATGGTCGGCGACTGGGACGCCAGGGTTCACGTAACGGTTCCAAGCTCACCGGTTCAGAACCTTTGGAGCAAAGCACCGCTGCGCCCACTCCTGTAGCTGCCTCGCCGATCATCGATATTCGTGACCACGTCGAGAAGGAGTGGGTTGGATACCGTGGCCGCGCCAAAGTAATGGCGATGCTTTCTCGGCAGGATCTGCCGCTTGTGTCAGTAGTGATGACGTCGCATAATGCGCAAGACACCGTTGAGGCGGCTGTTGAATCGATATTGATGCAAAGTTACCCAAACCTTGAAGTCATCATCTGCGATGATGCTAGCAGTGATCGTACGTGGGAAATACTGCAATCGATCCAGGTCCGCACTGGTGGTACGGTCAAAGCAATACGATTGGCTAGGAATAGCGGAACATATTTAGCAAAGAATGTTGCGATCGATGCAGCGCAGGGGGATTTTGTCCTATTTCAAGATTCGGACGATTACTCACACTGTCATCGTGTGGCCTGCCAAATCGAACCGCTTATCGATGATGTTACATTAATAGGTACGCGAACAAAATACGCTCGCTTCAATCCTGAAACGTTCAAGGCAATTCCTCGAGAAGGGGAGATTGCAAAGCTTGGCCTTATTACGGTGTGCGTCAGGAGGCGAGCCTTTTCCGAAATCGGCTACTTCGACGCGGTGCGCAAAGCGGGTGATGACGAGTGGTTTCGGCGCCTCCGCCATTTGTACGGCAGTCATAGCGTCCGGGATCTGCAGGTATCGCTCTACTGTGCAGAGCTTCGATCAAACTCGCTTATTGCAGATATGGTGCAGGTCCAATCTGATGGATCTATCAAGCAAAGTTCGAGTGCCAGTCGTCGGGCGTATGTGAAACTATTCAGCGAAAGGTTAAAGGACAAGGCGCATACCCAATCATGGTATAAAACTCATTTTCCAGTGTTTCCAAGCAGGGCGCAGCAAAATTACCCGCCTGAAATTGAAGCTATAGCCCATCAACGCGATCCTATAATCGGCGCAGTATGTTCCATTCCGAGCCGTGTAGATGCATTCCGTTGTGTAATAGCAAGGATATTACCTCAGGTGGACGAGTTACACGTCTACCTCGATAAATATTCTGTGATTCCAGATTTTCTAGACTCGAAAAAAATCACAATTTATCGCTCAGAAAATTTCGACGTGGATTTTCGAGATAACGCGAAATTCATTGCGTATAATGAGTGCAAGAACGCTTATCCAGATGGCTTTTACTACTTCACTTTCGACGACGATATTATTTACCCGCATGATTACGTGCGGCATTTGCTGGGCAGTGTCAATGAATATGACCGCTGCGCCGTCGTCGGCGTTCATGGCGTGATTTTGGTTGAGGCCCCGCAGAAATATTCTCGACAGCGAGTGGTCTTTCACTTTTCCGCTGATGACGTAAATAGCCCAGTTCTTGTTAACAATTTAGGTACCGGAACGGTTGCTTTCTGGTCTGCTGCGTTTGACAGCTTGGATCCTAATATGTGGGGCGATGGAGGAATGGTCGATATTGATTTTTCGATTGTCGCTCGCCGTTGCTCAGTGCCAATGGTCGCGGTTCAACGACATGCTGGTTGGCTAGAATTAAATGAGCTTCCCGAGGGGGATGTGCCCCTATTTCAGGAGAACAGTCGGAAAGAAAACATTATAAAATCAAAACTCGAAGCGGCCGGCCCATGGGGGTTCATTGCGATCAGATCTACGTTGGAGACGCAAAGCCCCAATGCATCTGAAAGGTTGGAAAAACTTTTGCCTCGTTTTGTGCATGAATTGTCGGTGAAGCAGTTTTTCGAGCGAATGCGGCGGAAAGGCTGAAGCTGGATGTTCCGGACTTCGAAGGCTAGCTTGCGTCGATGCCCCATTGCCACCAAGTTCCCGTTCACATTTAGGAGCCGCTGACATTAAGCAGATGACTGGTGACAATTGGCCAGAGCTGTCGTTCTCCCCTGATGAGGAGGCTGTCGTTCGCGCGTATTATTCCAAGGCAACTGTTATACTCGAATACGGGTCAGGAGGGTCAACAATCATGGGCGCCGAGCAGCCGGGGAAGCGCGTGTTCAGCGTCGAGTCCGATCGTAGCTGGGCATTGCGTCTACAACAGGAGATCGAGCGCAGAAGGCTGGCTTCGGCTGCTACCGTCTATCATGTTGATATTGGCCCGACAGGATCGTGGGGGCGACCTTTGGCGGCCACAAACTGGACGGATTTTTATCGATACCCGTTGGCAATTTGGGATGAAGTTTTTTTTCGCCAACCGGATGTAGTCTTAATCGACGGACGTTTCAGGCCAGCATGCATGATGTCCGTTGCTTTGCGGACTCAAAAGCCGGTGACAGTACTTTTCGATGACTATAAAACTCGGCCAGCATACCATTCCGTCGAGACTTTTGTGCAACCCAGTGAGGTGAAAGGCCGCATGGCAATTTTTGAAGTCAAACCTCATCGCCTAGCTCCATGCGAGGTGGGCGACTTCATGGGACAATTCTTTCGTGCGACATACGATGGGATGATCGATCAATCTTATGAATCTGAAAGACCAGCGAAATCCCGCCAAGACCCGACAGTATAATTGCGAGAGCCATGTCAATTTCCTCCCACAAACATGCTAATCTTACCAGCCTGAGTACCGAATTATTCGGACCTGCTGTTTTTGGCCCCCTTTTTCTGCGCCCTCGCCTAGTGGCGAATACTCCGGCCTTGGCCCACGTCCCTCTGCTTTTCTGGGTTTGCGCTGCCTTGCGGCCTCGCCATGCTGTCGTCATAGGGGTGGGGCAGGGCGTGCTCCATTTTGCAGTGTGTCAAGCCTTAGAGCGTATTGGTGGTGTCTCTTCTTGTAGAGGGGTCGGTTTCTGGGGCCTCACCGCCGACGATCATGGTTCGGCAAATATTCCCGAAGAACTCTTAGAGCATCAGAATATGCTCTATGAGGATATTTCGACGCTGGAGCAGGGCGATGATTTAGAATCTTTGGTCGATGGAATTAAAGATGCATCGGTCGATTTGATAGTTCTGGACCTAACCTCAGCGCCGGAAGGGTTGCTGCAAAGAGCACAGACCTTGCTAGATTGTCTCCATCAATCCGGCGTATTGCTAGTCTACGGCACAGATAGCATCAAGCCTCAAAGTGCTGACGCAGCTGCCATTGAGCGCCTTTTTAGTAAATTCAATTCGGCCAGTTTTCAGCACGATAAAGGGCTGACCTTGTTTAATTCCGATGGGGAGATCCCATCGCAACTAATACCACTAATGTCAGTGAGTGAAGCTGGCGCACTCGCACCCGAGGTAGGGCGGCTCTTTCGTAGGGTAGGGCAGGGTATCCTTGGCTCGGTTCAAGCGAATTATGAGAAATCTGCGAGAGTGCAGGCAGAGCGCCAAGCTTCAGAGAGCGAGTTAGCACGGGTCGCGGCGGAAGAGTTGAATGAGGCCCTCAACGCCGCAAACAACGCTCACGTTAGGAGCGTAGCAGAGATTCAGAGCGAATTGTTTGATGAGAGACTTCGTGTTGCGCAAATGGTATCGCAAGTCGCCGCGCTTGAATCTCGAACATTCGTGCTGCAATCAGAGCATGACAAGAAAATCTCGGACGAGATAAAGAAAACTGAGAATATTCGCATTGAGTCCGCTCTGTCCATCGAGCGCCTAAATGCCGAGATTGATAATCTTCGCGAAGAGTTGTCAGACGAATTAAAATTAAAAAGTGATCTACTAGCGGCAAGCGAAGATCGCCAAGCTCTCCGCGCCGCTCATGCTGACAATTTAAGAACAATTCAAGACGAACTGTCACGCACGCAGAAGGCCTTGAAGATTGAAAGAAATACTCGTTTTTCTGAGACGTTAGCCCTAACTCAAATGTTGGAAGCGCTCAACGCGGAAATGGGAACATTGAAGGAGGAGCACAGGGCATCTTTGATTTCTCAACGAGATAAACAAGCGAAGCATCAATACATTCAGTCAATGCTGAATGCATCCCGTGAGCGTTTGCAAATAGATCTGCTGCAACCCCATCGGTTAGTGGCAAACAGGCGGGCGAAGAAGCGCTTTGAAAAGAACATGGAGGCAGTTCGTGTGTCCGGTTTGTTCGACAATGAATGGTATCTAGCTACGTACTCAGACGTCGAAGAGAGTGGAGCAGATCCGCTACAGCACTTTCTTGCGCGTGGCTGCTACGAATTACGAAATCCGGGGCCAGACTTCGACTCGTTAAAATATCATATTTTCCACATGGATGTGACTGAGGCAGGCATCCCGGCCATTATTCATTTTGTGTGTGACGGCAAGCAGGAGGGAAGACAAATATTCGCGGTGGGTGATTAATAGTAATGGGTTAAGTGATATTTCTAGTCACTTGAGCGCAAGCTTCTGAATGGCGCGCGCTTGCCGTCGGGCCGCATCGCTCATCTTTGTGAGTTGCATGCGGGCTGCATCAAGCGTCAGCAAAGCATCAGCCACCCCTTCCACACAATCTGCTTGCACAACTAGCCCGGTCTTCCCATTGATGACCAAAGTCGCAGGCGCCCCGCGGTCATAGCAAACTATTGGCCGACCAGCAGCCATCGCTTCGACGACGGTGCGACCAAAGCTTTCTGCGAAGTGGGAAAGACTAAGTACGACATCCGCTTGGCTAATCGCGTCGACCGGGTTGGCTGCATAATCGCAGAATCGCACGTTTGGCGGGAAAGGCTTTAATTTTAATAGGCTTTCCGTCATTGGCCCGATCAATAGGAAGCGCATCGGATGTCCAGACTTTGCGATTATACGCGCAGCTTCGAGACAGTCGGCGATGCCCTTTTTTTCTACGTTGCTGCTGATGAGTGCTATTTTAAGGAATCGACCTGGTGTGAATGCTAAATCGAAAAGCGCCTCATCGACGGCGTTTGGGCGAACTGTGCTGCGTTCAGGGCAATTAAGCCAATTGGCAACAACTTGCGATGGCATGACAAACCAATCAACCTGCTCCAGCAGTTTGTTTCGTAATGCCTCCGCGTTCATTTTTAGCAACCGGCAAAGGTCCGGATCCTCTCCCGGCATCTCTCGGATATACATAACACTCTTTACACCCTCAGTCCTTGCCGCGATCGCGGGCGCCTCTTGCACGCAAGTGTTGATGTGCACTTCTTGAGGTTTGTACTTCCGAATGAGAGCGCGGATCTTCAAAATCGTTTGAATATTCGGCGAGTGTAGACCAGTCCTCCAAATCTGGGGCAGAACTTCTACTGCCACGGAGTTGTCGCGGAGTAATTCAAGATAATTTTTATTACGGAGTGTGGGGACTACGATGACTGGCCGTAGTCCGATTTTTGACAATCGCTTCACCACGTTAACCAGACTTCGCTCCGCCCCAAACAAAGTATCACCCGAAGTATGCGCGAAAACCAACACGCAGGGCGTTTCGGTCGCTATGCTTTTAAGTCGGCCGTCGAAAACGGGCAGGGGTTCCCTTCCACGTTGGCGAAGGAAATCTAATAGGGGGTTCTCATTTGATTGTAGCCCATACGTGAGTCGATAAGCGCTGGTACTAAATAGCGGGCCTGGATCTCGATCTTCTGATGCGCCGACTTCGAGGTAATGGCGAGCAGCATCGGATCCGCCCTGTAGTACATCCGGATTGGCTTGCAGATACCAACGTTCATCAAATAGTTCCGTCTCTTTGAGCAAGTCTAGGTCACTCTTGCATGCTTGGGGGTCGCCTAAAGATATTTGCTCAGGGACACGGAAGGGGCGCTTTTCAGGAACTCGGGGAAGATACAATCTGCTTGGTGCGGTAGCACCCCGATGCCAATGGTGAGCTGCCTCCATATACTCATGCCGAATTCCGCTATATTGAGTACGCATATGTGTTGCGGTGTTAGTGGTCAGCGAGGCGGCCGTCGTTCGACCAAAAGAAAGTGGCAATCCCGGATAGACCTCTAAGATCGATTCGACCCCGTAAAGACGAATGAGCCGATAGTAAAACTCAGTATCGGCATTTACTTTCACACGATCCCAATAGCCGATTTCGTCACGCAATTGGCGCGGAAACATAAGGGAAGAAACATTACGATGGATCCAACTCTCTTCGACACGCCAGCGGGTCATCTCCAAATTGTTTCCAGCACGGACCCAATGCGAAAGCGTGGCCTTGAGTGACGGATTCTCAATAAGCGGTCGAACCTGTACTTCAATTTTTTGAGGGTGGGACCAGTCGTCGGCGTCATGCACTGTTATAAATTCGCCTCTAGCGTGAGCGAGACCGAGGTTCCGAGCTGGGTAGGCTCCAACATTCTCGCCTAGAGCGAATACTTTGACGCGCGAATCCTGTTCCGAGGCATCTTGGGCAATCTTCAAACTACCATCTGTCGAGCCATCATCTATTAACAAAATTTCCAAATTGCGCCACGTTTGTGCCTGTAAGCCTCGCAATGCTGTCGTTAGAAAGGGACCCGAGTTGAAAACCGGGAGTATGACCGATACTAAGGGGCTGTCATGCTGGGCCTCTTTTATAGAGGCGTTATTAACCACCTTCAGTCTGTCGAAGAGATCGCCTGAGCCACTAGCGAATGTTATAGGACTTATATCGAATCCACTGTATAAACCACGCAGAGCAGTTGATAAGTCAGCTGCTTCGTGTTGATCTGCTTTTCTAAGAAGAAGGCGGGCGAGAACAAAGTCGGCTGTGTTTCCATACAAAGTGAACCCCTGATTAAAGATCGCTCCTGCACGCTGAATGTCCCCAAATTCTAAACACAGATGTACTCCCAACAGGAACGGTCCCGGATGCGGGACAGCTCGAATGCTCTCTGTATTCTGGTGGAAGGCTAGAATTTGCTCATACGCAGCTCTAAGATTTTGTAACGATGAATTCCAGCGCGCTAGGACCCAAGATGCTGCTGCTTTTTCAAGTGCCGGTCCATCCGCTAGCAATATTTGTAGTTGGGGAAGCGCTATACTTTGCAGGCCTCGCCAGAGCATGTGGTCTAATTCAAATGCATAAGCCGAAGATGGTCGAACGTTCGACGCTGTTGCATTGGTTAGCCATTCGAACGGCGGATGACTTTTAGTTTGATTGCAATGAGAGAGCACGCTCAATCCCGTTAAGTTTGGCTTTGCCGTAACGTTTCAATATAATGCACAAGGGCGGGCCAGCCCTCCTTTGCAGCATGAGGATTTGCGAAATAATAGCCCATCGTATCGAATTCTGGTCCTGGATTTCGGCCCTCGAATGAACCGGCTCGAACATAATGCTCGGCTGGGTCTATCCCGCCTTCCACTATGTCTGGGTACGCCTGACGATACCACGGTTCATCGAATAGGTCGCTTTCCTTCACCATTGCAATTTGAACATAGATATCTGGCGTTCCCTCTGGGGACCCACTTAACGCCATTTGATATGTTGCGTGAACAAGAGCGATTTCGACCAAGTGCCGGCTTTTCAAGTCTCTGATTTCTTCGCGTAAGATCTTATGATTATCAGTCATACTTATTTCAGTTCAATAAAGCGTTCAGAAAATGGTTTGGTTTTCCGCAAGAACTTATAATTAACCTTACTTCTTCCCTAAAATTTTTTGACCAATTCATCGCCATGCTACAACCTAAACAATCATTGTCATGGTGTCGGTTCATGGCAAATCGCTAGTCTTCCAATTTCGAGCAAGGATCGTGATTGAAATAGCGCCTCATTCCAAGCGTGTCCGAGGATTCGGGTGATGTGGGCCGTGTGCGAAACGATGCGATTGAAAGGTGCTATAGTCTTCCAAAGACGTATGCTACCTATGAGCCATCACTGTCCGGATCAAAGTGCTTCATAGATAGATATGGCCTCATTGACGTCTTCGTACATGGTTGCCGCCCCTTGATCTAAAACGATCGCGCGATTGCAATACTGCCTGACGGTCCCGAGTGCGTGTGAGGCTAGCAGCAAGGATCGATCTCGTCTTTTTTCGAAAAACTCTGCTTTGCACTTGTTCTGAAAGTTTCGATCTCCCACCATGATAACTTCATCGATCAGGTAGCAGTCAAATTCGATTGCTAACGATAATGCGAAAGCAAGCCGCGCACGCATGCCGGAAGAATACTGCTTTACTGGCATGCGGAGGTGAATGCCTAGCTCAGTAAAATCTTCGACAAAGTCGCGCATTTCAGAGTAAGGCTTGTCGTATATGCGTGCAATAAAGCGCGCATTATCATACCCAGTCAGACTGCCCTGAAACCCACCATTAAACCCAAGTGGCCAAGAGCAAGACATTTTCCTAATAATTTTGCCGGAACTGGGCATTTCGACCCCTCCGATCAAGCGAATTAGAGTGGATTTACCGGCGCCGTTACGGCCGAGCAGTCCGATCCGGTCTTGAGGGTTAATCTTAAAATCGACACCATTTAGCACCTGCTTCGTTGTGTGACCTATTCGATAGGCTTTGTGAACTTCGCAGCACTCGATCATGACAAAGCCAATGTGCGGCGCACACGACGTGAGAGCGTCAATCCGACAACTAAGCAAACCAACGTGATGCCCACTGCCCTTGAAGCATCATAGTAAGGCGTCACTAAATCTCCAAAAAGACCGTAGCGCATAAGCTCCATCCCGGAAACTAACGGCGACCACATTAGGGCATCTCGTACATTACTCGGCAGCCAAGCAGCCATGTTAAACACACCGGAAAAAGGAATTGAAATGTAGACGCTGATCGGAACGATTTTCTCAATGGCTTCCGACATCTCTGATAGAGGGGCCAAAATAGTACTTACAGCGAATACGAATGTTACATAGATTAACCAGCCACTCACGAGCGATGCCACGTCTGCTGGAAATGGAAAAACGTCAAAAAAGTATAGCAGGATGCCGGCAAATATATAGGCCATCATTGCGCCAATTGCCTCTATTGATACTCTAACTAAGATGAAATCTAATATCTTTACTTGCCTATGATATAATAGAGAGCCGTTAGTTTGGAATATTTTGACGGACCTGCCAAACGAGTGGCGTAGGAAAGTTAGCGGAATATACCCGCTTATAACGAACGCAATGACCCCGATCCCATGACTTTCCGGGCCCTTGAGAAACGTCCAAACAATGCCGACCAAACCCGCAAACAAGAGGGGTTCCGCCATGATCCAAAGAAATCCAATGTTCTCGCGTCCGAAGCGGGTTACTAATTCGCGAATCAATAGGGCCTGAATGACCTTCAGTTGAACTCGCAAACCTTTTGAAAAGTGGGTCACTATTTAGTTTTCCGGTGCATGCTCACGGATGCCTACGGCGAGCATCCAACCCACTAAGTATAGGCAAAGGGTGGCCAGCACGACGGCCAATATGCTTTTCAACCGCTTAGGAAGAATCGGAGCGTCGGGAAGGTTTGGTTCGACTACTCTTTCGAGATAATATTGTTGCTGCACCGCTTCGGCTCGCGCTTGTTCAAGAGATGCGTTCGCTGCTGTTAACATCTGCGTCGCAAATTCCTGTTCGACAACGAGGTTCTCGTACTCGGTGAGCTTGGAGGCCAAGCCGTCTGGGGTTCCAACGGCACGCCCGGTTTGTGAGGCAACTTGTTGCGACAAAGACGATATGCGTTGCTGAAGGGCTGGGATAGATGGGTGATTGGGAGCGGTTCGGCGCATCTCGCTCAATTGTGCGCGAAGCGCGGCTTCCCTCGAGATAAGTTCATTAGAGACTGCCAGCACTCCCATGCCCTGTTGTTCAGGGTCGAGGATCTGCGAACTATTGCGATAAGCGCCTAACTGCGTACGGGCATGGCGAACGCGATCTTGAGCGACTTCGACCCGATTTTCAGCCTCCGTGATCATTTGCGCATTGATCCGCTCATTGAGCCGATTGACCAACTCTTCACTCAGAGAAAGCAAGCCAATATTCAGCTCTTGCGCTTCCTTTGGGGTATAAGCACTAACTTCAAGTACGGTTAAGCCCGTGTTTGGATCGGGAGATATAGACACCATTGACTTGTAATATTCGAACAAGTCTTCGAAAGATTGCCCCTGAAACAAGTGCGGAAAACGACTTAAGAAATCAGCATGTTCGGATTGGAACACCGCCCGCACATTGCTCCGAACAGACAAATCGGCAAGCGCATCTCGTGATTGCAGGTAACCGACAATCTCGCTGGCTTGCTCCTCTCCACTGCCCAACCCAGTGCTTTGCAAAAGAGAACTTAAAGGCGACCCTCCTCCACCTTTGCGATCTGGAGCCTTAATAACGAAACGGGATTCTGAGACATAAATGTCGGCCGCAATGAACCCATAATATAGCGTTGCCAGCAACGAGGGAAGGAGAACTACAAGCGCAAACACTCGCCATCGTTTGATCAGTGCTGCGAACTTGCTCTCGGTCCCTGTCGCATCAACATGGCGCTGCAATTCTTTGTCGTGGTGCATAGTCAGTTTTTATTCATGGTAAGGAATAGGCCACATGGCTGCCGATAAGTGGCAGGGTGCTCACAAGAGCGAGGCCCTTAGCAGCAATCAGATCGCATGCCCAAGCAAATTTCACGCTTCATTATCGCCGCCCATCGAGATCGGAAACTTCTATCTGAAGTCCCGAGTTGAAAATGTGGGAGCTCGCCATTTCAGGCTTGCGCATATGAATTTGACTTCTACTTATTTTCCTTTGGAAAGAAGATCTGATTGCGGCGCAACGCATTGGATTATCCGCGCTTTAGCAAAACCTGCGCGCATTGGTCGCTTACCATCGTTAGTAAGCGGCGGATCCGACTGTGACCGACCAATAAAGAAAGAAGCAAAGTACGGAAGTCGCGTCTCAGGCTGGTGTACTCAGTAAGATTTGTATAAATCATCCAAAACCCATCCGCTCCCAGCACGCGCGGCATCAAAAATACGCCATGGTACCCGAACGTCTTTGACGGATCGCCTGCTCGCTCGGCTGAAAACTCGTCGGCAAGTTCAGCGGGCGCGAAGCTAAGTCCTTGGCACTCCAGCATGCAGCGGTTGGTCCGGCAAATGGCCACATCCTCAGGGTGATGCTGCTTGAACTCCGCGGTACGGCAAGCCGCCATCAATGCTCGGCTGCGAAGCGAGAACCCGCCATTTCCAACATCATGCCCGTCGTCAAATTGTGGCCAACTCCCACCAATGTAGTCGTAATCGAGAAATTCAGCCCGCCAGCGCGCCGGATCGATAACATGCCCATCCCATTGCACGATCAAGCAGTGGCTCGTCGCTATATAATCGACCAATTGGTTGAGGATGAAGTCGGAATACGCCTGGGATGATGTAAGCGGGTCAATACGGACTAGCCGGATGCGTTTGGAAAGGGTGACGTCTACTGCTGCAAGGTCTGCATCGGTAAACAGGATAGCCTCAGCTACGTCGATATAGAGAAGGCTCGTTTCAAGTGCCTGGACCGTTGCCGCAATATTGGACGAGCTAACTGCGCACATCGTCACGCTATCGAGATGCAGGCGCTGCATGGGTGGTACAGGCAAGAGTGGCTTGCTGGTCATGGCTTTAGACTTCGATAACGAACTGTTCGCTGAATGGGCTGAGCAGCGGATGGTGAAACGGATCTACTTTTTTGCGTTTTCTGGCTTCCAAAAGAAATGGTCCCCAGCGTTCATGCAGAGCTGCAATTTCCCCCGCTAGACGTGCCGCGCCCGTTGGGTCACGATCCAGCCCTCGGGAAATAGACTCGTGATGCACAAGTTTAGCCCTAGGCTCGTAAAGTGTGCGCCAGCCCATAGCGTCGAGCCGTAGACACAAATCGACATCGTTGAATGATACGGCGAATTTTTCCGCATCGAACCCGCCGATCGCCATGAACTTAAGTTTCTGGACCACGAGACAAGCTGCAGTAACCGCTGAAACGAACTGTGGCATCGAATGGCGATTAAAATATCCTGTTTCTGTCGGGACCAACAAGCGGTGCGCATGTGATGCCCCTCCACCTACGCCCAACACCACCCCGCCATGTTGGAGGCGACCGTCCGGGTAAAGCAGTTGTGCGCCGACGGCGCCGATCTCCGTTCTGCAAGCTTGCGCCGCCATTGTGAGCAGCCAGTCGGGATCGGTGATTTCGATGTCATTGTTAAGAAAGCAGAGAAGTTCGCCGCTCGCATGTTCAACTGCGCGATTGTTGATAGCAGCGAAGTTAAAAGGTCCGTCGTCACGCAACACCCTGACAGATTGCGGATTTAGAGCGTCTAGATACTCTAGCGTATCTGGATCATCGCTGCCGTTGTCGATAACGAGAATTTCGACTGGGCTGGGGTAGTTGGTATTAGCTAGTCCATAAAGACAGACCCTGAGAAGGTCATGTCGATTGCGGGTCGGGATGATTACGCTCATCGTTGGAATGTCACCGTTCGCTTCTAGTGATGACGATTTGGAGGGTGGAACATTTGGAGCAAAGCGAGACTTACGATGATGCAAAATCCTCGGCAGATGAATGGCCGGTGTCCCAACTGTTTTGCTCTGCCGCGTAGCCCGCATGGTGAGGTCCTGAGCCCAGTTGTGTGAGGTCAATTCGTCGAAAGATCCCTCCGGTATTCGCAGCAATGCGGCGCCAGTGACATAATCGAAATGTTTGAAAAGCTCACTGTTCCAGTTGGGCTTTAGATGAGGGTGACGGCGCCGCATTTTCGCATCGATCAAATCGTCGTCGGCGTAAATGACTTGTGTTTCGTCAGATGCACGAGCCGCAGCGTTGCGGTACAGATCGCCAGCCCCGATCGCCAATAAATCGCCGCTGAGCATGGGCAGGAGCCATGTGTCGCGATCGGCTTCGCGCAGCTCCTGCAGCACATTTTTCGGACTTCCGTCGATAATTATCGCGGTCAAATTCTCAGATGCCAAACTGGTTAGCGTACGCTCAACATCCTGTCCGGTTTGCACAAGTGCCACGATCTTGATGTCTTTGAAGGTACTCGTCACGCTCGCCGTAGGCAGATTGCCCTGTTGCATGATCCACAGTCGGTAGGCCCATCTCGACTGACCGAGAAGGGGAGCGAGCTTGAGCCGCGAACGGAGCCGTTTGCCTGCCATTCGCCACCAAATGGCGTGGAGATAGCGCCCAGGTGCCATGACGAAAGCATCTATATGCACCATCACTGTGAGCGCGAACTTGGGCCCCGCGCCGCGAGCACTGTGCGCTCTTTTGCTGGTTAGCGTCAGGAATTTGGGAGTGCTCAGCGGCATGGTTTCAGGCGTTAGTGTAATCCACTACCGAAGCAAATTGGAGAAAGCGTAAATTCACGAAGTAGTCTGGATATCGCGCCACCAAGCTTCGTTATCGATATACCATCGCAGCGTCGCCGCAAGGCCGCTGTCGAAATCGTGATGCGGCTTGTACCCAAGGTCAGCGCGCGCCTTGCTTTCGTCAATCGCATACCGGCGATCATGACCCACGCGATCCGGCACAAAAGTCTTTAGTTCGCTGGTCGGCCTTCCGCATGCAGCAGGCGCATCGGGGTAACGATCGGCCAGACCTTCGATGGCGCCGAATGCCTTGTCTACCTCTGAGCATATACGCTCAATTACCGTCAGGTTCGGCAATTCTTCGCCACCACCGATATTGTAAGTTTCTCCGGAGATGCCTCTTTCCAAGCAGGCTTCAATCCCACGGCAATGGTCTTCGACATGAAGCCAGTCGCGTACATTCATGCCGTCTCCATAAATCGGAAGGCTGCGGCCGTGCAGGGCATTGAGCAGGAACAGGGGGATCAGCTTTTCGGGATATTGGTATGCCCCATAGTTGTTGGAGCAGTTGGTCGTTGTCACTTGCAAGCCGAAAGTATGGTGATACGCTCGCACGAGGTGATCGGATGATGCCTTTGATGCCGAATAAGGAGAATTCGGCTGGTATGGATGTGTTTCGCTGAAGGCAGCATCATTTGGGCCAAGGGATCCATACACTTCGTCTGTCGAGATATGGTGAAAACGGTGTGGCCGACCGCTGCCTTCATCCAACCAAACCGCTTTTGCCGCTTTCAAGAGGCTGTTCGTGCCCAAGATATTGGTATCGATAAACGCGTCAGGCCCAGTGATCGATCGGTCCACATGGCTCTCCGCGGCAAAATGCACGACTGTGCCGATATTCCGATCACGCAGTAACTCTTCGACCAACTTTCCATTGCGAATGTCGCCAATGACGAGTTCCGCCTGCTCCACCCCAGCAATGGTCGATTTATTGCCTGCATAAGTCAGGCAATCGATAACGATCAGCTTATCATCGGGATGATGCTTCGCCCAGAAATGGAGGAAATTGCCACCAATGAAGCCGGCTCCCCCCGTCACGAGAATGTTAGCCAAGAGCCATTTCCTGTTTCAGCATGAGGCGCAGGTTCGTACGCCAATGAATGTAGTTATCCTTAAGCAACTCGCGCGTGTCACTGCTATCGAGAAGCGAAAAAGCTGGCCGTGAGGCGGGCGTCGGATAATCTGTACTGGGGATCGGAGCTATCTGAACAGGCTCTTTCAGTAGCCCGATCGCTAGAG
>JACLAD010006348.1_pt1 | contig 23859 bp, 15 predicted proteins | sample 8027901 | NCBI WGS metagenome assembly JACLAD01 (sample SAMN15725071, study PRJNA655200) | protist metagenome | isolation source: fluorescence activated cell sorting (FACS) single amplified genomes of... | place: Spain: Blaines Bay Microbial Observatory, Mediterranean Sea | collected 2016-07-05 | reverse complement strand
AAAGATATCGGATAAAAACTTTTTGTATATGATGGTCTGTTTCGGGGAAATATATGATAGATTTTCCTAGTTTGAGATTATTTTTCAATATACCTTACGTAGCACTGGAGGAAATTTTTTCACTTCATTACAAGGAAGCGAGAACATCGAACACCCCCGGTTCATGATGTTCATGGCTCATACAAAAAGCCATAATGAAGGGACAGGTCCATACCTTCTCTTTTTTTTCTGATATTGCGCAAGCGTATAGCGCGTACAATCTGGCGTTCCCCTTCCAGAAATGGGATCTTTTTCATTTCATTTGGTGTGAGTCTAGCTCTACTTTGTACTACAGAGATAGAAAAAACTGCAGGCTGCACATGCAGAATCAAACAACGCCACGCTAAGCAAATTTTCAACTAGACTCAGCATCCAGACTCAGCATCCACTATCCAATCATTGCCGCTGCGGCTCCAGGGCCTGAAGTTAGAGAACATCTTCCTGAAGAGTTAGTACGGGGAGCGACCTGGTTAGTAAATTATATTTGGTTGAAGCCTGCAGATGAATTGGATTCAGGCGCACGTGCACAATCGTGAACTCAAAGATTGGGTAAACTTGCGAATTTGCTCATGACCAGTGAACACCCACCCACCGGTCTATTGATCAACAGGTTAGCTCTAGAGCTGGAGGTCAGGTTTTTGACCAGTTGGGTGTGATTTGACTGTGAGAAAAAAAATGAAATTATATCCGTTGAAATGTTTTTTTTTCAAGTTCAAGTTCAAGGTCAATTTCCGACCGAGAAAAACCGAGAAAAAAGTTCAAGTTGGTTTGCAAATTGGTTTGGTGTCAAACTGGTTGCCGATGCACAAGTTGGTTGTAGAAATCTCTCTATTCAAGTCAAGATTGTGATGTAAGTAAGTTGATAGGGAGATAAGGAGCGAAACAGAAAGGTTGGAAAGGAAGGAAGGAAGGAAAGGACTGTGGTGTTGAATTTGTGATTTTGGTGTTAGGTAGATCATCATCCTGAAAGGATGCCCGTTATTGCTGCGTCTTCGGCTGCAGCCTCGCGAAATGCGAGGAAAAAAAGGAAAGATCAAGAAAGAGAGGCGGCGAGAAATGCAGAACGTATACTTAGAGAGAGGAAACAGTCAAAACGTCAGTTAAATATTGAAGGCCAAGAAGTGAAAATTCACCCCCAGGAGAAGTCACTACATAGACAAAACAGTGCCAATTCTGATGGAAGGGATTCGTCCGAGCGCTTCTATTCATTTCGTGATAAAGCGAGGTCTATTCCTTTCGCATATCAGATGACAGGTAACGTAGCAATTCAAGCAAAAGGAATTGTGCAAAGTCAAGGTTTCAACTTATTTATAATTGCGGTAATACTGGTGGCTTCAGTTTTAGTAGGTCTTCAAACATATCCTTCAATGGAAACAAACGTAACGGTGAATATGATTGATACAATTGTTCTAGGAATATTTTGTTTTGAAGTGATCATAAAGATGATCGCAGAGGGCTTGAAACCATGGAGGTATTTTACAAACCACGATTGGAAGTGGAACTGCTTTGATTTTTTCATAGTGTTTATGAGTCTACCAATATGGGATTGGGGTAGTTCAGTTGCAATTCTTCGATTGATGCGCCTGTTGCGCGTGGTGAAACTGATAAAAAAGGTCCCTCAGCTGTATATGATTGTTATGGGTCTTGTCGGAGGACTGAAGGCGATCGTTTACATCATGTTGCTTCTGATGATAATATTTTACCTATATGCAATCCTCGGAATTTTCGCTTTCGGTGAAAATGATCGGTTTCATTTTGGCGATTTATGGAGTGCGATGTTGACGCTTTGGCGCATCGCAACTTTTGAGGACTGGACAGATATATTTTATACCAATTTTTATGGGTGTGCAAGTGAGCTTTATGATAGTGGCTTCTACACTGTAATTGAAGAAGAAGCGAATGGAAAAGGTTTCTACTTTTGCGATATGGCAAAGGATTCTAGCGCGCAGGGCTGGTTGTCTGTGATTTACTTCATTTCGTTTGTGTTTATCTCTGCGTTGGTAATGCTCTCGCTGTTTGTTGGTGCCGTGACCATGAGTATGACTGAAAGTATGGAGGCATTGAAACAAGAGGAGGAGACAAAAGAGCGTGAGAAGATTATTTTACAAGCCCGAATGACTATGTCCGGTAGTGCATCTGGTGCAGCTGGTGTACAAACAGATAGTTCTACAGGCTCACGACCTCAAGGTATTCGGGAAAAAATTTCTGCAATTCTTGGTAAGATTCCTCTCCTTAAACGATGCGTGCCGTCGAGTTTGAATGGCGACCGAAGCAAAGCGGATGAAGAAGAAAATGACACGGAGTTGAACGCAAATGAGCTCCACCGGCTTAAGGGTTTGCTTGAGGAAATCATTCGAGGAGAAGACGGTGATGTCGACGATGACGATGACGAAGATGACTTTAAGGATTACCACCCGTTGAAAAGATGGTGGGCAATTATATCCACACGTGCAGATGAAATCGCAGAGAGCTCATGGTTTAGCAACTTCATAACGTTTGTGATAATCGTCGCTGCTGTGCTGGTAGGTTGGAGCACGTTTGACCTGAGCCAAGACGAAAAGGATTTGGCTGCGGTGCTGGACCTAGTGATCTTGATCATTTTCTGTTTGGAGGTGGTCATCAAAACCATCGGTGCTGGCTTCCAACCGTGGAATTATTTTTATCTGCGTAAAGTCCAGCGATGGAACACATTCGACTTTATAGTAGTAGCGGGAAGTCTTCTTCCGGGGAGTGGGTCATTGCTGACTATTTTACGTCTTCTTCGACTTTTACGCGTCTTGAAGCTGCTCAAGGCGCTGCCTGAGTTGCAAATGATCGTGTCTGCCTTGCTGGATGCATTTGGGTCAATCACCTATATATTCGTGATTCTTGTCCTGGCTTTTTACGTATTCGCAATTGTTGGAATGATTCTATTTCAAGAGAATGATCCGTGGCATTTTGAATCGCTGCATATTACCATGTACACCCTGTTCAGATGTGCAACCTTGGAGGATTGGACAGAAGTGATGTACATAAATATGTTTGGTTGTGATATGTTTGGCTATTCTGGGATGGAAGAGCTTTGCGTGAAACCTGTGGCATGGTACTCTTTAGCTTCGATTTATTTCACTCTATTCACCATGATTGGCGGACTGGTCTTGATGACGCTCTTTATCGGTGTTGTGACGACATCTATGGAACAAGCTTCACAGAACCAACGGGAGCAAAAGGAAATCGAAGAGAGGCTTATGATAGCGGCGGAGAGACACTCACTCTCGGCCAAAATGGTGGTGAAGTATCGCGATATATTTGCAAAGATTGATCTCGATGGTGGCGGCACGATTGATGAAGAGGAACTAGCGATAGGATTTATAGCTGCGGGCCAGCGCTTTACGAAGGATGAAATCAAAGATCTGGTAGCTCAGGTCGATGATGATAACAGTGGCGAACTCGACCTTGCTGAATTTGCAGACTTTATGCAAGTATATATCAACGAGTATAGAGCACGCCAAACCGAGGCTTTGAACAATGAAGTTCAAGTCCTTGAGGCGCTGGAGCGAGCAGCATCCCGTGAGGACCTAGATGAAGGAGCCACTGAGACGGATTCGGATTCTCGACGTAAAGGCTCATATATGCCGAGGGGGTCGATTGCGCCGTTTCTAAACAAGAAGAAGAACGTAGGAAAAGTCACCCCAGTCGAGCATGAGGCTTTTGAAGAAATTGCCAACAAACCCACTGACGTAGAACAAAACGAAGTGATAGAAAACGCTAAAACTGAAGCTCACATCGAAGAGTGTAAAGAAGAAGAACTAGACAACGTGAATGATCACACTAGGAGCATTAACGACGTGAAAGTCCCAGACAACACGAAGCAGTGTGTAGAAACTTCAAAAGCTCCGGGTGAAAAGCAAGGCTTAGTCTTCGATGAGGAGAATAGAAAAGTTGATGAAAAGCCAATACAACCATCTGGCATAAATCTCGCAGAGTTGGCAGAGAATAGACCTCTAGTCAAGCGTAGTAGTGTTGCCGAAATGAAGGGCAGACCAAAAGGGCCGCCACCATCCGCAGCCAAGAGACTTTCCCAAGGAAAGCCCAAGCCAAAAGTTGTCAAGAAACAGGGCGAAGTAGAGGAGGATGAGGACTCTGGTGAAGACCTTATTTAATTAAAACGTAAAGAAAAACTCTAGCTTTCATCTTGCGGCAAGGAAGAAAACTCCTCTTGGACAAGTGCTGGTCTATAGATGACGAAAGAAGAGTCCAGAGCAAAGGAGCCAATATTGGCAACTTTGCATCCCGCATGGGTATGGGAGTACTGGTTACACCCTTCGCCCAGAAAGACCACATTTGGCAGCGGATATAGACGGAGTGAGCTATCTAGTGTCCAATCAATTGGGCGAACCGACTGTGAAATTGGGCTCAAATGTGCCTGCTCAACAAGCGTTCGAGTCAAATGCTCCGATACTTTAGTCTTCTCATTGACCATAGTAACACAATGCCGGTGTAATTTGTTCGAAATGTCTTGTCGGAATAGAACTATTTCTTGTGTATAAAATTGGACTCGACAAGGGTTGGACCCGAAAGTAATTTTGGCCTCTGAGCTCACACCCAGAATTGGTTCGGTCAAATGCCGAGCAAATACCTTTGGTAATGGTGGCTGTGGTAACAACCCCGCTGATCCAGGGTCATTTGGTCCAGGGATAATTACGAGTTGCGAATTCTGTACAAGATTCTTGTGTCTCGCGAACATTTGACCCAATTCCCGCAAATACTCCTTGAACTGTGAACTGCTCACTTGGCCCTCAAGTTCCCCGAAAGGTTGCTCAGTAAGATTTCCCATAATAACGAATAGAGCGGGGACAGGGGAGATTAATGTTGCGCAGGTTTCAAGGACACGACCAAGATCTGATCGAACTTTGGCATTGTCCAAGTACACATCAGACAAGATTACAAAGGACGTATCCGTCGAGCCCTTTTCATGCATCACCAAATCATTTAACTCATTACCGGTCGGGCGGGTGCGCCCTCTTCGGAGGAAATCTACATGCGGGTGTGCAAACAATGATTTCTCGCGCTCTTCTGGAACAGGCCCTTGGACTGACTTTACGTGAAAAACGCCATCTCTCATTCTACCCTCAAATAACAAAACCGAACCAAACGTCGGCAAGCCGTCAGCAAAACGCGCATTACTCAAATCGACCCGTACTTTCCCATCTAAATCCTCGATGATGATCTCTCCATTTTCATTACGAGAAAGATAACCAAGTGTATACTTTTTACCCGCCTTCGCACTCAAAGAATCAATCTCAGTCAACTCGAAAAAGTTTGCTTGATTGTCATCTTCTGGTCGCATTGTGTCATCAATGTTACCCATAACTGCTTTTTTGTACGAGTGATTACGAAGTAGCCTTTGCTTTATAACAATCAGGCGTTCACGAACCGCAAAATATCGTGCTTCGCTGATGGACTTCGACTTTGTGTTTTCAAAAAACTGGTTCGAAGACTGATTGAATTTCAACCTCGGCATCACTTTTGCATTATAGACTGTGATACTTTCCAAAACAACATCACTATCATCTTTGGACAAATCTGCGACTACTTCTGCCACAAGCTCCCTGTCCACAGGGACTCCAACCTTGGCCTTTTTCTTGATACTTTCCAATAGCATCTTTAGTGAAGCCAAAGCGTCATCTTCATGATTCAATACGTTTTCGATTGCAAGTGCAGCATCAGGTCGTACAGTTAAACCACGTAATCGGAATGCTCTTTGAATACGAGATCGAAGAGACATCGTTTCAATTTACTTTTTTCGACCAAAATGTTTTTTTTTTTTGAATTTTTTTTTTTGAATTTTTTTTTTTTTTTTTTTAATTTTTTGGAAGGGTTGCGACGACATGTCAAAAGCGCTCCAGGAGGAGTCCAGTCCATCTCGAGCCCGGAGTCATTTGTTTGTAAACGAATTTGAGGTCCCGTGTCGAAACGATGTCTACAGGTCTACTTGATACTGGTACCAATGGTATTTACTTACTTTCCTAGGGATTCCAAAGAAGTAACAATGTTCACATATATGTATACATGTGTTTGTAAACAACGCATTCATTGCTTTGTTCCGTCCTTTTCGGTGTAAAGGAAAAAGAAAACCAAAAGAAGAATATGACGACTTTCAATCCTTCGGGTCGAGCTTGGTTTGTTGAGTTGGGATCAAAATATCCTGATGCTTTTGACAAGGGTGGTGAAGAAGATGTCACATATACGGTTGATCGTTCAAATGAAAAAGCTCCTGTTGGTATTATTCGGATGAACGATACGAAAATGAATGCGTTTTCGTTTTCCATGATTGCTCGGATGGGCGCTTGCTTGGATGAAGCAGAAAAGGATGATACAAAAGCCATTGTTATTGCTGGAAATGAAAAGGTCTTCTCAGCAGGATTTGATCTGAAGGTCATGCGTGGAGGTGATCCAAATCTTATGTGGTTGATGGTAAACTTGGGCGGGGAACTGTCGTATCGAATGTTTATGTTTCCAAAACCGGTGGTATTAGCTTGTACAGGCCATGCTCTGGCTCTCGGTGCAATCATGCTATTTGCAGGCGATGTCCGTGTCGGACCAATGCCTGAAGCAGGTAGAAAACCTGTAAAAGTCGGTATGAATGAAGTCGCCATTGGGATGACTTTGCCGGACTTTGCGTTTCGCTTAGCACGATCAAGGGTACCGATTCGCCATCAAACAACGTGTCTAACACTGGCCAAGGTTTGCACTCCTGAAGAAAGCATTGAATATGGTTATATTGATATTCTTGCAGATAAGCCAGGTTATGCTGGGACGTTGGAAAAAGCAGTCCAACAAGCACAGTACCTTGGGAGCTATCTAAAACAGCCAGCATTTCAGATGCAAAAGTCGTTGGAACGAGGTCCAGTGGCCACAGAAGGTCAAGCCATAGTTAGTAAGGGTATATCTTCTATGAAAGCAAAGCTCTAAATAAGAAAAAATAGTTTCGTATCCCCTCCTCCTTTCCTCCCTCGCGACCTTGGTCCTTCCCTCGTTTCCTGCTTCCCTGCTTCACTCCTTCCTCTCTTCCTTCCTTCCTTCAACCTACCCTCCTCCTCCTCTCTCGCCAACAAAGCCAAGTCATATGGCTGGTACCTCGGTCAGTTAGCGCATTGCAGGTGAACAAACACGAAACTGTTCAAGATGATGATGAATGCGAAATCATTATTACTGAAAGCATTAGCTCCTGATAAAAATGCACCATTTTCTAAAAAAGAAATGTTATTTATATTAAAGAAAGCCTTGGATTTATTTCAATCGGAACCGACTATCATTCACATGGATTACTTGCATGCGCGGTTTGAACAACTCGTAGTGTGTGGAGATACGCACGGACAACTGTATGATGTATTGCGTTTATTTGAACTTTATGGACAACCTTCAGATTCAAAACCTTTTATTTTTAATGGTGACTTTGTTGATCGAGGCATATTTGGAACAGAGTTATTAGCGTTACTTTTACTGTATAAAATCAATTTCCCCCAGTACGTGTTTTTGAATCGAGGAAATCACGAATCTAGAAGCATGACGGGTATTTATGGTTTTGAGGGAGAGTGTTTGTTCAAGTATGATCAAGATGTCTTGAACCTTGTGTATAGTGTGTTTGACGCATTGCCTCTTGGTGTTGTAGTAAACAAGCGCGTTTTGGTGATCCATGGAGGCCTATTTTCAGATGAAAGTGTTTCGATAGACACTTTGCGTGATATAGATCGATTTCACGAACCACCTAGTCATGGTGCTTTTCATGACATTTTATGGAGTGATCCAGACGAACAAAATGGGAGGCATTTGAATCGAGCAAGGGGTGGTGGATTGAAATTTGGGCCAGATGTCACGGAGAAGTTTCTGAACGACAATATGCTAGATATGATCATTCGATCTCATGAAGTGCGCCCAGCTGGGTATTCAATTGAGCATTCGGGTCGGCTTGTAACAGTTTTCTCTGCTCCGAATTATATGGATGCCGTCGGGAACAAGGCCGCTGTGGTATCCCTAAAGGCGACGACATCGGAAGGGCCGTTATCAACAGAATTTTTTCAGTGGGATGCGGTACCACACCCAACCATTGACGAGGTCCGAGCAAGGTATATGAACAATAAATCCAAGTTATAAAGTATTTATGTGCAACAAAGAGGCTCGTCCTCGCCGTGATGTTCAACCAGGTGATGCAAATGCTTTTGTAGCTGTTCCTCCATGGCTGCATTTAGTTCATGTATGGCACTGAATCTTGCTGCTATTTTGTCCACATTGTCGTTTTTGTAGACGTCTATACGCTCAACACCGTGTTTAAGCTGAACATCAACATACATCAGTAGCTCTGTGCTGCGTTCTTCTTCTTCGTATCCTTTGGACTTTGTGTCGGCATAACGCAACAACCAATCATCGATGCCAACACTCCGATCAGTGCTTTCTGAACATACGGATGAACCCTTTTCTTCCTCTTCTTCCTGTTGTTCTTCTTCACGTAGCTGCCGCTTCCCAAATTTCTTTTCAATGGGTGCTCTGAGATACGTTGGTGGGGGCGGCGGGGGTGGCATTGAAGACTCAATAGTATCAACTTGATCTCCTCCTGGCTTTCTTGTAGATAGCATAGCTTGCGGAGTCCCATTCGATGCTCTCCTTTTCGACTGCTCGGTTGGTTTCATAAAACTTTTAACACAACCGATTGGGATTTCAGCCGATTTGCTCGAGTTGATATGCGCTGATTTCGGAACTCTTGGACGGTCGTGATCATCCCAGAACACCCCTTGCTCTTTTGGAAGTCTAGGGGATGAACGCTGCAGTAGTGCTGAAAAACGACTGATTTCCTTTTGTGCATATTCAGATGCAACACCTGGTCCAACGTATTCCTTTGAAATTTTAGGGTGAAACGTGCACTCATCTAGCTCTGCTTCTTTGGCTTGAGCCAACTTCTCCTCTAATTTTTTATTACGCTGCTCCGCAGTCAGGTACAGTTCCACTTGCCGAGATGAATCTAGTGTGGACTTTCTTCTACGCTCCACATCGAGCTTTCTTGACCGGGGGCAAATGAAGGGCTTGAATGTATACTTTACGGATTCTGCTTTTGAGCGTTGTGATTCAGAGTACGACTTTTGCGCATTGTAAAGCTGTAGAAAATGGCGAATAGTATTCTGCTCATGCCTTGATAGACTCAAAAACGTTGCACCCTTGGGAGCTGCAGTGACAAGCTCTATGAAACGTCTTAGGGACGCCCTAGTTACAACGTTCTTTTCCCCTTGGTTGCACAGATAATTCACTAGAGTTTTTGAGAGAGCTCGAGCTTTGGCATTTGCTCGGCTTTTTTCGAGCGCACCTGTGAGTGAATTGAATGTTTCTAGCATAGTTTCAACACTAATATCACCTTCCGGTAGAGCATCAAAAACCGCACTCAAATCACGTCGAAGCTTGGTCACGAAATACTTTTCCGTCTGAGGAGCCAATTTTTTTGAGTTTGCAGCTTGAATAGCATTTCCATCTGCCTCCTTGACAATTCCAAGTTTGTTACTCTGTGTTTGCATAGCCTTTTCGTATAAAAGATGAAATCTGCTATTTGTGCGAATGTCTTCTACTTCTTCTGCCGATGCTGCTGCTGCTGCTGCTGCCCGATTTTCATTAACGTTTTGGCGTGGTTCAGGTACTGACATAGTCCGCGCTCTTTCTTCGGGACCATTTTTTATGTTAATAGTTGGAACACTTTTCGCGCGACTCCGTTTCGTCGACGACGCAACAAGCTGTGGCTGGAAGAATGGCTGCCCAGTAACTGGATCGCAGTATAATAGGTCTGAAAAACGTTCAACATTTTTTTCAAAGAAATCTTGTCGAGATGAATATAGGCGCTGTGAACTAGCTTTTTGGCGACTCGCATTGACTAAAAGCGTTTTTCGATTTGTTGCTTCATGCCCTTTGATTTTTTCCATTTCTCTATCCATCATTCGATTGAGCTTTTCTTGGCGATACTCCAGGTCAGCTTGCACACGCTCCAAAAACGGTAATGGTGACGATGACGCCACCGATAACAGCCGTCGAGAATATGAACCTCTACTATACTCGCTGCTGGATTTTTCTTCTTCTTCTTTTTCATCCTTTGAACATGTTTCGAATGTTCTTTCTCTTTTTTCTTCCGCTGATCTGTCATATAATGTGTCGTCTTTGCTTTCAATTGTATCGTACATTACTTGGTGAGGCCGTTGCTTGTGTGGAGCTTTTTGTTTGCTATTACCCTGCTCAGTATGACCCGGCTCATCAAATTTAGATTTTGGATGATCTCCTGATTTTTTTTTATTACCATTTACTTTTGGATCCTTTAGTCCTGCTCCATTTCTTTTGGATCTCAAAGACGAAAGAATCTGTCCTTTTTGAGATAGACACATCGTAGCCTGGTCTAATTGGAGCATAAAGAGCTCTGCTGTACGAGCGGTGTCAAGACCAGGGAAGCATACCAAACTGAGGCGACTTGCGCAATTCACAAAGTCTTCAAACAACAAACCAGAAGCATCATCACTCGTAATACTCATGTCAACAAACTGCAACACTGCTAGGCTATCTACTAAGTTAGGAGTAATATTAGCTGTAAAAGCCATGTTCAAAAACCCATTTGAGGACAACTTTTGAGTTCCATCAATGCCAACTACACAGAATTTATCAAACAGATTATGCATTCCATGCAGAAAACGAGGACTTCTCAATTCGTGTGCAACACCTGTAACCTCACATTCCATTTTCATTTCCTCTTCGTCCATCTTAATCAAGGATGCACACCTTCAAAAGTCAAAGAGAGAGACCTATATTTATATCCTGTGCGTGACTGAATTGACTTAATTTCAATACACACACCCACTTTAACACTTTCCAAACTTGCTCGACGATGATGATGAACCGTGCTGAGAGAAGTTCACGACTCCGTCCAACGGCTCAAAATGAGGTTAGGTTTAGGTTTGTTTTCTTTTCCGTTCCTTTTTTTTTTGTTTGGTTTGTTTTCGTTTTGCTTTAAAAGTTCTCAATGGTGCTTTCTCTAGAGCTCCCTTGTTTGTTTTGTACCTTTAATAAACGTGTTTTGTTGCACTATGAGCCTATTTCGTACTCATTCGAAGGGTTGGCATGCATTCTTTCCCCCCTATGTTATGTACATCCTATGAAGTGAGAATTCATTCAACCGAAGACAAGGTGTTGAAAAAAAAAAACCAACGTCCCAGGCTAGCAGTTGAATGAGAGAACCGGTCAGTCACGAGTTCACATTTCTCTAGTTAACCTTCCTTTCCATGGATACATGCATGCTACATGACATGTTAAAAACGAACGCCCTAATAGTAAAAATCTTATTTGAGCACATGCGTGAACGTGTGTAAGCTCCCCGTGTCTATGAACGTCCAAGCAGGGAGGAAAAACGTTGTTGCAAACCTCGAAGAGTATGATGGAGGAAGAGGAGAAGGAGAAGATGTTTGACTTAATGCGCCCATTAGAAGATAGTATTCAACTTTTAGATTTGTTATCTGCACAAAAAGATGCACGTCGTGGCGAAAGTGCACGACAATTGGATGAAATACAAGTACAAGCTGAACTTGATGCTGCTGTAAGGTGTCTAAGTCGATTTCAAATGCACCAAGATTTTTTCAATAAGAACGGGAAAGGAGGGTCGTATGATGTCAATATTGACTTTTCAGAACTTGCTTTATCCATTCGAAAAGACATGCAAGAAAAAATCAACGATACTGACCATCTTGACGTGTCACTCGATTTGAGCTTATCCCAGATTTGTGCGGAAAATGAAAGACTTTCGAAACTTTTATCTGAACCACAAACATGCATGTCCACTCTCAAACAGAAGCGATTTGAAAGAGAGAAAGCCTCACAAATGCGAGATTCTCTTTCCAATGCTGAAAAAATGATCAAAGGAAATCGATCGAGCACAGTTGACTTGAAAAGTGATGCTGATATCCCTAAATGGTTGCAGTCACGTCTTGAATAACCGAAAGCTTTTTATGTACATATTTTTATACTACCGAGTACAACCAATGAATTTATGCAACAAATCCTCCTGAAACAATAGTGGGTCGTCGTGTTCATTCATGGCTGGATAACTGTTACTGATTTTCACGCCTTTCAGCTTGTTTCTTTCCTTTTGTAGTCTTTCTTCCCTAAACTTGCGCAAACTGTTTCTTCTCGCCATCGTACGATTCGTTCTTGCCGCCTTTTCACGTTCAAACTCCTCTTGTGCCTTCTTCTCGTCGACTTGAATTTGAAGTAAGGCTTGACGCCGCCGGAGATGTTGCACTTTGATAAAGTTCCGCCCTCTTTCTGCAATGGCCTGTTTATATTCCAACTTGGCGGCAGCAGCCCTTTCCTTCTTTTTTTCCAACTCTTCTGCTTTTCTGGCTTCTTCGCGCCTCTGTGCACGCTCTTGAGCTTCCCTATTCGCTTTACACCGTGCTGCTTTTTGACGCTGAAGTTCCGCCCAAGGCGTTGATGGCCTTTTCGTTTGCACTGTAAAGCTGGAAACCTTTGCTTTACTTTTCGCAGATTCTGTGCTATTCGATTGCACTTCGTCAAAAGTTTGTTCGTTTGGTTCTCTATTAGTGGATGACAAAAGTCCAAACTCTCCTTCAAAAATAGATTGACCGCCAGCGAGCATTTCCGAACCAGTTTCAATGGCCTGCTCAACCAGATCAATATCTTTAAACTCTGGGGTAGAAAAGACACTTTCAAGAACAGTTGCTCCTGTGTCACTCATCTTCTTGCGATTTCTTCTCTTATTAGGCGAGGGAAACGAAATTCCTGCCACTTTGTTTTTTCGTAAGGTGTGTGACATGATAGGGCGAGTTGTGCTCACAGTCTTTTTCACCTGTGCTTGGTTTCCTTTTCCTTTCCCCTTCGCGACATTGCCCATGGCATTTTGAATAGACTTTGTCCCCGGTTTACCTAGTTCCTTTTTCCCTGCATTCCCCTTGCTTGAACCTATTCCCCGTTTCTTTTTCGTTGACAGATGCACATTCTCTTTCTTCGGCTTCATTTCATAAACCCCTCAATTTGTCGAACTCGTCGAGCATCAAACCCCTCCCTCAGCCCCTACCTCCTTACTTTTTACGTCTAGAGCTTTGTCTTTCACCACCCACCCTCACCAACATCCGGAACCTTGCTCAAAGATCCAAGATCACGACAAAAACCGACCACACGGTATCTTTGCCGCCTTGGAATGTAACGGATATAATATATCGGCTCTAAAATGCAAAATGTTGAAGTAGGGGATGGGACAACACGTGTCGGCAGAATGAAAAACATAAAACACGGCAAAAGCACGATGGTGTATATCACCCTCCAGTAGGGGTAGGGTGATAAGAGTGACCGGTTTGACCACCTCATGAGGTAGGGTTTTCTAAATGGACTCGAATCATCAAATTTGTCGCTTCGATCGCCTTGATCTCCTCCTCGGGCAGCGATTTGGCATGGCACGTTAGGAACTTTCTATTCCAGAAGAAATGAGATCGCAAGCTTTCAAAATAGGTTTGGCAATATATATCGTGGAGCGTCACAATCCTGCTGGTTGTGATAATTGAGAACGTCAACACGGATGCTCCAACCCAAAATAGAGTTTTGGCCCAAGCTTTCGAGGTGATCGTTACATTGATGTATGGAGAGAAGAATAAAACAAAGGGCGACATAATTGTAACAAACAATAGAGCTTACAAACTCGCGGCATGCATTTGAGAACGCTGAAAGAAAGTCCTTTCGAGGGCCTTGAAAGTAAAGTCGAAGCTTTCCGCTTCCAATGGTGCTTCAAATTTCACGAAAAGCTCCCTTTTGGGATCCATTGTGGCCTGTGCATGAATTGCATGAATTGAATGTCGTTGATTTTGCCTAGAACCCGAGGTTGAGTCTATGAAAATGAGACCATCGAAACATGCGATAGCCGCCGAAAACTTCGACCCAAAAAAGAAAAAAAGGAAATTTTTTTATTTTTTTGACCGTTTAAAAAAAAAAAAAAAAAAAAAAAAAAAAAAAAAACTCGAAAGAAAAGAAAAAAGGAAGAAACGAAAGGTCAAAGCGAACCAAAGAATCAAGGAAGGAAGGAAGGAAATATGGGTCCTCCTCAAGCAATTTCATGTGATATATGTAATCAAAAGTTTTTTAAACGGTCTTTACCAATTCACCGTAAGCAATGTCTGAAAAAGTATGAACAGAGTTTCACAGAATGCCCGAAATGTTTGAGAAAAGTGAGTAACGATGAGTTTGGGAAACATAAGGCGAATTGTAAAGTTGTACGTACTCAACGGGTTGCAAAGCCAAAGATTGTAAAAGAAAGACCAATCAAACCCAGAGATGAAAACTATGAATCAGGTTCTGAAACATCTTCAGATGAGGAAGATGATCCACGCGAAGAATGCGGTTTCTGTCACCGAAAGTTTAATCCAGACCGGATTGCAAAGCACGAGCAGATTTGCGCCACGAATGCAAGTCGAAAAAAGCGTAAACAATTCAAGAGTACTTCTGAAGCGCGTCTAGAAGGGACAGACTTTGAGGCATATAAAGACCCGAATAAACGGCGTCAAGTGGAAAAGTCTGTTTCTGGAAAGTGGCGACAAGATCACGAACGCTTAAAAAACATCGTGGAACAAGGGCGACTTGTGTCTGTATTCAAAGAAGCTGGTGTACCTTTGACAGAGATGCCCAGCTCTGGTGCAGATCTTCAAAAACTTGCTGAAGGCACAGATACGACAGCAGATATAAAACCAGAAGATCGGCCTGTACCAGAAGGAATGGTTCGTTGTCCTCATTGTACACGGACATTTAATGAGAATTCTGGTGCAAAACATATCCCTAAATGCAAGACTACAAAGAATAAACCAAAAACGCTCGTACGCAAATCGAAACCTGTTTTAGAGAAACCGAAAGTAGACCATTCTGGTGTTATCAAGAGCTTAATAAAAAAAGTACTTCTGATGCGTACAAAGAAGAACGAATACTTTGAAACCAAAGAAGCTTCCATGTTTCATGAAGGGGAGGCAATAGTAACATGGGATGGCCGTCCTGGCCATGTACGGTATGTTGGCCGCGTATCGGAGCTCTTTCCTGGATATTGGCTAGGTCTCGAGCTTGAGAAAGAAGAAGGCACAAACGATGGCTCTGCTCCAGGTGGTCCGTATTATTTTAAATGTACGCCTGGCCATGGTCTATTTGTGCGACCAAGTAAGGTGAAGAAGAAGATCGTCAAGGTGGAGGCACCACCAAAGGTGGCCGTAAACGGAGCGAAAAAGAAGGGCTCCGAGGATGAAAAGGAGCGATTCCCAGCGCCGATAGAAAAAAGCAGCAAAAAGAGCACGAAAGTTCAAAAGGGGGAGCAAGGCGCAAAAAGTAGTGAAGCAAAGGCAAAAGTAGGCATGGTTGAAAAATTAAGGAAGGAAGTTTCCCAGAATTCGCCTCGCTTGCAAAAAGTGACCAAATCGCCCAATCAAGAACCACAGCAGCAAGTTGCGAAAAAGAAGGAAAAGAAACCGGTGGCCAAAGCAAATGCTGCTAAAGCTGCTAAGCAAAAGCGTATCGAGAAAGACGCGAAATTTCTGGAAGCTCTTCATGGTAAAACGATGCCAAAGGGAGAAGCACCAGCGATGGGGTCTCGTGAGGAACTGGGCACGGGCCACACACTTGGTGGAGGTGGTCAAAAAGCAGGACCAGGACAGAAAACGGGGAAAAAAGGTGGCAAGCCCTCTGCTGCGTCTGATCGAGAAGCTCGAGCTGCATACTTTGAGCGAATGCTCGCGCAGAAACAATCTTAAATTTTTAATTAAAAGACAAAATAGGGCCAAATAGTTTCATCCCCATTTTGGAGCATGTTGCCCAATGACAAAATGTTTCCCTTGAAAGGCTTTGTGTCGGGGCTGGCAAAGAGTCCACAACAGATTGCAAGTATTCCTTGGACTCTTTTGCATCGCTTTGAGGGTATATGCGCTTGATTGCCTTGCAGCAACACCGAAGCATGGTACGGGCCACCTTATGCTCAAGCACGCCTTTTGAAGTACTGTCAAATAGACCAAAGCAAAAGGCAAACTTGTCGTCAATAGATCCAGAAGAACACAAAGTCGAAGCCACGAATACATCCCAAGCATTTGCAACAGGCTTCGAGCCCCTCATAGATTGAAAAACCTTATCAGCATGGCGAGCATTTTCACCGAATACCTTTTTGAACGTGGCCTCATCCATTTTATAGTCGCTTGTCAAGGACGAAAATTCGAGCAGCGAGTTACGAATTGTGCACAGCTCAAGGCGGCGACTACTAGTTGGGCCGCAACTACTTCTTGGTGAAATGTGTGCCTCTTCTCTTTGGTCTTCGTTGTATGTCTTCTCGAAGGACTTTGACCATTCACGAGCAGCCTGGACGTCTTTTTCCTTGCGTGGAACTAGTCGACCTGTATTGCTTTGAGGCGTTTCTTCGAGCTTTGATTCAAAATATGCCGCTCTTACAGCACGTAGATCCGTTGCCCCTGGTTTTGACTCTGCCTCACTTTTGGCTGCATCTTGTGTGGAACCGTGCTCGTCATCTTCATCAGTGGCGGGTTGCTGGTCTTGCTCTTCTTCTTGCTCAGCTTTATCCTCTTGAATTTCCACTTTTGATTCAAAGTCACTCTGATGAGTAGATTTTTCGCATGCCATTTCGACCTCTTCAGCGCATTTCTCTGTTGCATTGCCGCAATCCAAGTTGTTTTCTACTGAACCCAGTGTGCCGGCAGATGTTGCGCGCGTAGAGGCCGATGTACCTCGCCCCTCACGCTGCAACGTGCACTCTGCATCAACGGCAATTTCAAGTGCCAGGAGATTTTGCACCAGCTCGTTGACGACACGCTTTGAATTGGAGACGTCCCGTCCTTCCTTCAATCCATCAGTAGCAAAGCTTGTGTTGTTGTCGTCATTATCAACGTCGAAGGCACTAGGCTTGAAAGGCGCAGGAGAAGCTGCCCGTTTCCCGGCCTTTTCCTTCGAATACAAACGATTCATCGCATCGCTTTGCTTTCGCTTGCTTTTGCGCCTTTTCGCTTTTTCTGTGGTCATCTTGGCGGCACAAAACTCTGTCAGTAATGCCTTGATTGCCATGTGGCCGTTCCGCTGAGCCATAAAAGGCGCGGTGGTTCCGAAATTCGTCTGGTGCAGCACATCTTCTCGTGTGCACTGAGTCAGTAACATCTTGACCACTTCCTTATGGCCATTTTCAGTTGCAGCGTATAATGGTGTCTTTTGAAGAAAAGTTGGTTTGTTGGTGTTGGCATTCTGATCCATGAGTACTTGCAAAAGGTCACTGTTTCCGCGCTCTGCGGCCACAAACACGGGGGTCTTACCGGTGTTTGCCGCGTAATCTATCAAAACACCAGCCCCGTGTGCTGCAACATTTGGGATTTCACGCTCGGTTTCAGCACGCGTAATTGCCTGCTCCATACCATGATGCGGATTTTCTTCGTATAAAAGTTTTGCCATTTCAGATTCAGTAATAACAGGCCTTTTAGCAAGAAGCAGCTTTGTAGTTCGTATTGCCCCGCGTTCCACAGCACAATAGAGTGCAGTTCTTCCATCTTCAGTGGCACAATTTACGTCAACTTGAGCATCCAAAAGGCGATTAACGATTCCGGTTTGACCAGTCCGACACGCTGTGCACAATGGGCTGCCTCGTTCGAGTGTACCCAAGTTAACGTCAAGAACAGCTTCGGCATCCCCGCTCTCTTGTTGCTCCATTTCTGCCCAATCAACAAGCTTTATTACTACATCTAAATTGCCTCTATCACATGCCGCAAATAGTGCACTTCTCCCTGCTCCATCTTGCCAGTTCAAATTTAACGACCGCCCACAACGCTCGAGCAAATATTCAACAATTCCTGCATATCCGTAATCACTAGCCAAAATTAAAGGGGTTTGTTTACTTTTTGTCAAGCACGCTGGGTTTGCATCAAGCTCCAGTAACGACTTGACCAACTTCAAGTTACCTTGTCGACAAGCTACATGAAGCAATGTCGCACTGTCCCAATCCTCTTTACCGGAGGAATTCACAAACACTTCAGTATTGGGATCTTCAATAAGGCGCAACACGTATTCAGTATACCCATTGAACGCGGCCCATAGCGCAGTCTCAATAGCTGTTGCTTTTTCATGAGTATTTCGTAGCCTGTGGACAAGTTGTAGTTCTGCTCGACGGGTAAGACGGCTTCTACCACGCGCAACGCCGACCACCTGTGCAAAGATTGACGCCACTGCTCCTTGGTACAGATGTCCCCATGATCTAGCAACTGCACAGCACATGCCTATTTCTGCAGCAGGTAAATACTGCAAAATCATTTCCTTTATATCAAACGGAAGAGCGCTAAAATTAAACGCCGACATTGCTCGTTCCTGTTGCTTTTGTTGTTGTCGTTTACGTTTCTCCGCCAGTTTACGTCCTTCTGCAGCTTTGGAAAAAACCCTTTCTGCAAGAGCCAAGCTCGACACAGGTTTCCTACTCATCTTATCCCGTCCCTTTTCTCTTATTTTCTCGATCCTCCCCTTCTCTCTCCCCCCGCCCTCGGTCTGATTCTACACCAATGCCGTCGAGCTCACTTTCGTAAATCAACAATCTCTCACCAAATCACTCTCTCTCTCTGTTTCACTCCCCCAATCCCTCAATCCCTCACTCATTCATCTACCTGCTCACTTATTTACTCTTTACAACAGATAGTCCGACCAGACCAATCAGATCAGATCAGAGAGATAGATGTTCGGCGACTGTTCAAAAGTTGAACTTGTTTTTTCAACGGCCATTTGAAAAACCCAAACCTACCCCAAAACCAAACTACTAACCTAAACCTAACCCATCCAAAAAAAAAATCCTTGAAGAAAAAGGAACGTTTGTTGTGTATTTCTTTCTTTCCCTCTTTATAAACATTTAACGAAAAGGGAATTACGTTGTAGACAAGTTTTTTTGTTTTAGTTTGTTTTCTCAGTGCAGAAGAAAGGAAGTGACCCCCCCCCCAAAAAAAGGAAAAAAGAAATTTATTGTCGAAAATCTAACAATGCCGGTTGCTACGTTGGATTCTATCAAAAAAAAACAAGAAGAGGAACAGACGGATGGAGGAAATGAATACTATAGTGGAGGAGCAGGCGCTCAAGGAGGAAGTGGTCTGAATGTTGTTGCTCCTGGAGATCGTCGACCGGGGGGAGATCCTGTTGCGTCTATCTTTAACCGCGCTACGGAAGAATCACAGAGAGGACAAGGTGTTGACAGCGACTTGCCTATTGTTACCGTGACATTTTATTCAAATGGTTTCACCCTAGATGATGGACCATTAAGGGAAGCGGGGGTCCCTGAAAATGATACATTCCTCAAGGAAATCTCTCAAGGCTATTGCCCCCAAGAGTTAGTTGTTGACGGGAAGCCTTCTCAAGTCAAAATCAACGACAAGCGGGGTGAGCAGTACGTACCACCCGCTTATGTTGCGTTTTCTGGTGGTGGTCAATCTGCAGGGGCGAGCTCTTCTGCATCAAGTGATTCCGTGATCCAGCCTGGCTCAGGAGGGACTGAACTTGTCGTGGATGGAGCCCAGCCAACCATAAGGGTTCAGATTGTTTTCGCCTCCAATAGAAAACGCGAAGTCATCAAGTTTAACAAAACCCACACCGTACAGGACCTTATTGGCGTGATTAACGGGTTTCCTCACGTATCAGGCCAATATCAAATGTTGCTAGGCCAACCACCGAAACCTGTTCCAAATTCAGAGTTTGGGAAAACTCTCGTCGAAGCTGGGATTGCTGGTGCATCAGTTACGGTCAAACAGGTTTAGAATAATTTTATACAGTTAGTGTTTATTTCTACTTTTTATTTTCATTTTTCCCAAAAGAATCGAACCCCATAGCCTCCATGACTTGAGCGTCATGTTGAGCATCATCGTCTTCGCGTTGCCGTTTCCGTTTTTTTCTGTTCTCTTTGCGTTTCACTCCCTCTTGCTCCAATTTCTTCACCTTTTCTTTAAAAGCTTCGCTTGGTGGCAGTATTACCGAGTTGTCCGATGAAATACCCTGGTTTTCATTGATTCTTGCACGCAGTTTTGAAACAACTTGGATCAGTGAAGCCTTACCTACTTTCATATCAAGGCCTAATTGTTTTTGATGTTGTTTCGAGTTTACATGTGTCAAATATGACCCAGAGTCGGTAAAATTAAGATTACAATATTTACAAAACCAGCCCACTTTTTCATTCTCCGTATTAATCAGTTTCACACTCCCATGCTTGGCACCAAGATCAACGGCTTGATCTCGTGCTTTCAATCCTTGATTAGACTCTCCATCTTGAAATTCCCTTCGATTTCCAACACCCCGTTCACGATCTTGCCGTTCTAATTCAAGTTTCAAGTATTCTTTTTTATCCCATTGTCTCGTTGCCTCCACGTTCAACACACCTTTCATCCTCGTTCTGTTTTTTTTTTTGCTTGTTCTCTTTTTAAACTCCACTATAGTGGAGATCTCATTCCCTCCCTGGGGGCGACTGCGTCCAGGTCCTTTTTCTTTCACTGGGCGGGGCTGTCACAGACTCAAAGCTGCCGTTAGGCAAAGAGATCCCACGGCAGTGCATACGGCAGTGCCTACGGCAGTGGCCTGGCGGCAGCCTCTCCGGGAGGGATTCATACGTTTATGAATACGTGAAAGTGCTTCGCTAAAAAATACACTTCTTAAGCTCTTGTTCGGGACCGGTCATTCTTACAATGTGTAATACGAAAGGTCGTGACTCAGGTTTGGCATGGCATACAGGATCAACCCTCACGCTAGAGTATGAAGAGAAGGAAAGAAAGAAAGAATGAATGAACGAACGAACTTTTCTTTTCCTTTCTTCTTTTCTTCTCCTTCTTCTCTTTCTTTCGAAAAAAAAAAATAAAAAAAAAATTCACATCAAAACCGAAGTTTTTTTGAATTCTTCAATTTTGAAACGGAGGTTTTTGTTGAAAAAAAAAAGAAGAGAGAGAACAAACGCTTCAAGAGAAGGAAGAAAAGGAAGTAGGTAAGAAGGAGCGATAAGATTTTACTGAAGGAAACTTTTTTTTTGGTTGAAAGTGTGTCTGTTGTGAAAATGGCGCCGGGATTTGATGATTGGCTTCCCGTCATCACTTCGCCTCGTCCCACAAGTTCACCTTCGTTTTCAGGGAGCTCACCAGATGATCTAAGTATACAAGAGAAAGGTGCATTGATACCTGTGTTGGTTGGGTTTATTGGCATTGCTGGATTGTGCATTTCTGAAGTGGAAAAGAATCGAAGGTTATTAAATAGTGAGCCTGATCTTGCTAGCTCTAGCGCTGGGTGGGAAATGAGAAAATGGTTCCATGCTCTTCTTGGCGTCGCTAACATTCTACGCGCCATTTCAATCGTAGTCGAACTTGTTGTACCTAGTGATGGTGATTGTACTGAATTTACGTGTTTAATACTTGGTGTGAGCCAAAGTGTGCCTGATTTAGCATTCTTAACGACGTATTCGTTACTGATATTATTCTGGGCTCAGCTGTATTACGCAACCTGGGGTGTTTCATACGCGTCATTGAGACCTGGATTTTTGTTGGCAAATAATCTTGTCATTGTCGTATTTGTTATTATTGCCGTTGTCGGTGCTGTGAATAGAACATTTGATGTTGCTCGTACGGATGTATTTTACTTATTTGCAGTGACGTATGTTGCCTGTGCATTATTGATGCTTTTCTATGGCCTTAAAGTAATCTCACAACTGCGTCTCAAGACAACAGTATCCCAAGCTTTCCCTGCACGAGACATGATTATTCGGCGAGTGTCGATTCTTTGCGCCATGTGCTCCACAGTTTTGACTATCCGTGCAGCTTATTGTGTTTGCGCAGTGACTCTATTCAAAGACAACTTGGGTTATCCTGATTTGCCTAGTCGACATGCATTCGACGCAGCACTGTACACCACTTTAGATTTCTTGCCGAGTATAGTACTCCTTATTATGACTGTCAAGAAACAAGCCTCTCAAGAAGATGCTGATGGTACTCTAGGTGGCGATATGTCGTCTCAGGGTGCAGGTCATACGTTATTTTCGGATGGCAACTCAGAGCTATACGCCCCTCTTCAAATGACGCCTCCAACACTTGTTGACGAATCCCTCACTGCACGTTTATTCCGTTCAGATGCAGAACTCGAGCAGCAGTCTAGGCAAATTTAAGTTTAGCTTTCTTCAAATATTTTATCCAATTCGCTCGTCTGTTAACCACATCTTCTTTTCGCCATTTTCAAACTGGCCCTTTCGCCATCGCCCGTTTGGATAGCGCACAATACCTACACCGTGCTTTTTATTGTCTGCCCATTCACCATCATATTTGTATCCATCTTTTTCAACTTGTTGGCCTTCACCGTGTCTCGTACCGTACTTCCATTCGCCAATGTACATCGACTCGTCTGAGCCTCTTGTGTACGTCCCACTACCATGCATTCGGCCTTGTTTCCAATGCCCTTCATATATATCCCCGTGCTTCCACTCCATTCGCCCCTTTCCATCTTTTAAACCGTTTGTCCACATGCCTTCATATCGGCCTCGGCGAGAAGCGTATACGCCTTTTCCGTGGAATTTTCCGAGCCTATATTCGCCGATATATGTTTCCCCGTTTGCCCAACTTTCAACGCCTTTACCGTGTTTTTGACTTTGTTTCCAGCCTCCTTTGTATGTGTGCTTACCATGCTCGGTAATATAGGTGCCCTCACCTTCCCGCATCCCGTTTAAAAAGTCTCCAACATACGAGGAGCCATCTGACCATGTCAATTTGCCCGGTCCTGTACGGATGTTTTCTTCAAGCTTTCCTTCAAAATTACCAATCACTAGCGTTTCTTTTGGTCCCGATTTTTTTCCTTTCGTTTTCTTATTTCTTTTTTTCGAAGGTTTTTCACCTTTCGGTCTCGCGTTCTGGATAGGCTCTTGAGGGACTACCACTACAGAAGAGCTTGTAGTGGACGCTTGTTCTGATATTGCTTCTTTACTTTCGCTTTGAGCAGAGTCTTTCTTTTCATTCTCTTCGTGTCTTTCATCTTCACCTATGTCTCTATCAGTCTCAATTCTCCCGTCTTTTCCCTGCATCGAAACATCCATTTTGTCACTTGTTTCATTCTCCTCCTCCGTAGATTGTCCATCAACCATTTCAGGCATGTCCTTTTCCTCTTGTTCTTTGCTATTCTCCTTTTCTTCATGGACCATTCCAACTTGGCCATCCTCAGAACCACCATTTGCAACCGTAGTCTCGACCTTTGTCTCTGTAGATGGTTCCATCATCATCCTTCCTTTAATTTCCGTCTGTATGCAAGCCTTCTTTACACTTCCGTACCTTGGATAATAAAGTGCAGACAAAGCAAACCAAAATATTGCCACCCAAAAATTTGCCAAAAAGTTGTTGCAAATTTGTTCGTTGACCAACTTTCACCCGGTCCCGGTCCCGGACCCGGGCCTGGGCTGCTTGACACTTTAAACCAGCGACACATTCAACACGCAGGCCTGCATGACCAGCATTGCCAGACCTGTGCCATTACTTTCAAAAGAAACGAGAACTTGTAATCAATATTGACATCTCTTGACCCTTGTGATAGGAGCGCCAGCTGTCAAAGGGTAACGTGTACCCACGCCCGGGGGGGGCGGGCCCCGGCGGGGCCTTCCTTCTGGACAAGGGCCGAGTTATCGATGTATCTCTTTATCGAAAGTGTTTCCAAGGTACCATTAGTAGTTCGTATGAACAACTATAGAGTTAAGAGTGATCTTGGTTATCGATGTATCTCTTTGTCTAAAGTGTTCAAAGTTGAAATTGGTTGAAC
>JACLAD010003318.1_pt1 | contig 23883 bp, 26 predicted proteins | sample 8027901 | NCBI WGS metagenome assembly JACLAD01 (sample SAMN15725071, study PRJNA655200) | protist metagenome | isolation source: fluorescence activated cell sorting (FACS) single amplified genomes of... | place: Spain: Blaines Bay Microbial Observatory, Mediterranean Sea | collected 2016-07-05 | reverse complement strand
TTCAAAGCTGAGATAGGCGTTTCCGATCGCGCAACTATTGCTGATATCAGAGCTGATCACAGCATCTTTGGGCAGGGCGCTTTGGATCGCACGCCAGGCGATGCAGAGGCTCATCCTCTTCGTGATCTATGCTTGAAAGTTGTTGCGCCCAAGCAGATTTGATTTGGGCAATGGCGGTTTTGCGTTCGCTGCGCTCAGTATCGCCGATAATTCCAACGCTAACCTTTTTGGTCAATCCAACCCGGTCAGGATTGATATCGACTTGAATGATTTTTGCGTCTTTTGGCTAGTAATCGATGCCATATCCTGGAAGTGTGGAAAATGAGCTCAAGCGGGTGCCAAGGCATAAAATAACATCCGCCTTTGAAAGCAGCGCCATCCCGGCTTTTGATCCGTTATACCCCAGCGGGCCTGCGGAAAGAGGGTGCGAGCCGGAGAAGGCGTAATTGTGTTGATAGCCCACGCAAACGGGTGCATCAAGGCGCTCGGCAAGCTTTTTGCTTGCTTTCAATACCATCTGCCAAAATCATCCCTGCACCGTCTAAAATTACTGGAGACGCGGCTGAATTCAGAAGCGCAGCTGCCTGCGCGATGGCATCGCTACCGCCATTGGACTGATCAAAGCTTACGATTTTGGGCAGATCAATATCAATCACTTGCGTCCAGAAATCGCGCGGCATGTTAATTTGCGCCGGTGCAGAGGCGCGCTTGGCGTTCAATATTACGTGGTTTAGAACTTCTGCCACGCGGCTGGCATCGCGTACTTCTTCTTGATAGGCCACCATATCCTCAAACAGGGCCATCTGTTCCACTTCCTGAAATCCACCTTGCCCAATGGTTTTATTGGCGGCTTGCGGCGTTACCAAAAGCAAAGGCGTGTGGTTCCAATAGGCGGTTTTTACGGTGGTTACGAAATTTGTAATACCGGGGCCATTTTGCGCGATCATCATCGACATTTTGCCAGAGGCGCGGGTGTAGCCGTCTGCCATCATGCCGCCTGAACCCTCGTGAGCACGATCCCAGAAAGAGATGCTTGCTTGAGAGAAAAGATCCGAAATGGGCATGAAGGCCGAGCCGATAATACCAAATGCATGCTCTACGCCATGCATTTGTAGAGTTTTTACAAAGGCTTCTTCGGTTGTCATCTTCATCTTGCTGGGTCTCCTGAGGGAACGATTGAGAATCAGCATCATAGCCATGATTTACGTCGTCTGTTTACAAAGGCGTTGCCGCGACTGTTAGGGACAGTTTGATGCACGAAATAAGTCCAGATTAGCGCAGGATCGCTGCTATTCCTGCGATACCTGCGTTAATTTTATCCGCGGGAACTGAGGGAAATGCCAAACGATAATAGTTTTTGGGCGGCGTGCTGTCGTTAAAAAATGTTTGCCCTGGTTTTATCAACACGCGTTGCTTTCTAAGCTTGGTGGCCAATTCCGTGGTGTCGCATTCATTTGGCGCGCGCATCCAGAAAGAAAAGATGCTATGTATGTCTTTACTTGCAATTTCAAGGCCATGGTCTGCGATCGTTTGCTCCATCACTTTGCTGCGCTGTAAATATGTTTTTCCCATGCGTTTGTTCAGCGCATCATAATGACCAAGGCGCAGAAAATAAGCCGCGGTTCTTTGAATATGATCCGGGGGATGACGCAGAACGCTGGCATGCAACGCCCATGCTTCGGGGATAAACGCGGTAGATCCGACCAAATATCCAAGCCGTAGCCTAGAAAAGATAGATTTGGAAAAGGAGCCAACATAAATCACTCGGCTATCTTCATTCAACGATTTCAGCGTTGGAGATGGCGTTGTCAAAAACGACATTTCGAATTCGTAATCATCCTTGATGATTAAAGCATTCAAGGCTTGCGCTTTGGCCAATAGGGCTTTTCGGCGCCGCAAGGGCATGGTGGCCGTTGTCGGATATTGATGGCTTGGGGTTGTGAATATAACCGGGCTGTCATTTGGAATCCGATGCGAGGGCAGGCCATAATCATCTACATCTACCGCGGTAATATGGAAGTGCGACTGGTACAGAATATCGCGTAAGGCCGGATAGCACAAGGGTTTTCGATCACGGCTTTGTGGTGCTGGTTGAGCAACACCTGCGTTGACAGCTACAAAGCATTTTGCGCGCCCAAGGTAACCAAAATTTCGTCTGGACCTGCAATGATCCCACGTCGAGGCAAGGTTCGCTGAGCGATAAATTCAATAAGCTCGGGATCATCGCGATCAAAGATGGTAAGTCTTTCGTCCCAAGCGCTTCCATTTCGCAGGCGCGTCAGTTTGTATGATCAAAAAGCGAGGGATCGGTTTGGCCATAAATGAAGGGAAATTTATAGCTCGCCCAATCTTCGGGTTTTTCAAAAGTGGATGTTTCTGAATAGTGTTTGTCGATGGCGCGTGTCCAATCCACTTTTTCGTCCGATTTAGGCAATGGCTTAAACTGGGGCGGTTCGGGCGCCTCGGGAGACACATAATATCCGGAGGGCCCTTTCGAGGTCAGGTATTCATTGGCCAGCAATTCAGTGTAGGCCAATGTAACGGTAATGCGGCTTATGCTTAAAGGCGTCGCGTTGATGGCAATTTTTCATTTTTATGAAATCGCCCCGATAGAATGCCTTCCGCGATCATTTGTTGAATACGGCCTTGCAGCGCGCCCTCTGCGTCTGGATCTAAAAAAATGTTTCTATTGAGATGGAGATAAGTTCAGTTTAGCCGGTTTTTTGAAAAAAAGTAAACGCAGAATACTAAACCTTAATACTATGCATAGAATGCATGGGGCGGGCCTTTCGATTGGCCTAAATGCTGCTCAATGGCACGCGCCTCTTGCCCCTTATTAAGGGCAAGAGAATGGCTTTTGGGATCGGCTTAGTTTGCGAAAACGCGCCCCAGCGCTTGGTCAACTGCTTCCGTGATGTGGTTGATATCGTCTTTTGTGGCGATGAGCGCAGGGCTGAAACACAGCGAGTTGTTAAAGCCCGGCAAGGATCGGTTAGTGGCGCCGATGATCACGCCTTGTGCTATACAATCGGCCACAACAGCCTGTACTTTCTTCTCATCAGCGGGTTCTTTGCTGGCGCGGTCGGCCACCAGTTCGGCTCCGCAGAACAGTCCTTTCCCGCGTACATCCCCGATCACAGGATGTTTTTCGGCCAACGCATTCAGGTTTTCGATCATATGAGCACCCATCGCCAGCGTATTGTCGAGCAGCCCTTCATCTTCGATAATCCGCATATTTTCGATCGCCGCAGCTGGGCCGGCGGTACAGCCGCCAAAGGTTGAAATATCTCGAAAATAATTCATCTTGTCGCCGGCGTCATCTTTGAACATATCGAAAACGGCTTTGGTGGTGACCATGCAGGCAATCGCGGCATATCCTGAGGCCACGCCTTTTGCCATCGTGACCATATCGGGTTTAATGCCATAATTTTGATATCCAAACCATGTGCCGGTGCGCCCGATGCCGCAGACAACCTCATCAATATGCAGCAAAATGTCATATTTTGTGCATATTTCTTGCACGCGTTCCCAATAGCCTTCCGGGGGGGTGATAATACCGCCGCCAGCTGTCACGGGTTCAAGGCACAAGGCGCCAACAGTTTCAGGTCCTTCTGCCAAAATCACTTCTTCAATCGCGTCAGCAGCGCGTTTGCCATAGGCTTCGCCTGTTAGATCCCACTGGGCGCGGTATTCCAAGCAATGGGGAACCCGTACGAATCCAGGCGTAAAGGGTTCGTATTGGGCGTTACGCTCATCTTGGCCACCGGCGGACAGCGTTGCGATGGTGGTGCCGTGATAATCGCGGTCACGATACAAGATCTTATGTTTTTTGCCGCCATAGCGCTTATGTGCGATCTGGCGCACCATTTTAAAGGCTTTTTCATTCGCCTCAGATCCAGAGTTACAATAATAAACTCGGCTCATACCTGGCATTTTGCTAATCAGTTTTTCCGAGAACAGCGCCCCAGGGATCGACCCCGCAGAGCCAGCAAAATAGTTAAGCTTGATCAATTGGTTGTGCACTGCGTTGGCAATGCTTTCGCGCCCATAGCCAACATTAACTGTCCAGACGCCGCCAGAGACACCGTCAATATGTTCTTTTCCGTTTTGATCCCAAACCTTAATGCCCTTGCCCTCAACAATAATCCGTGGGTCATTGGTTTCAAAAGGCTTGTGCTGTATAAGGTGATGCCAGACATGGGCTCGGTCAGCTTCGACCACATGGGAAATATCGTTATCGTAAAGCGCTCCGTCCATTTGACGTCTCCTTGTTCTATCTGCGCCCAATCGCTGGGCGGATTATGTTTTCTCTTCGGTTTATTCAGCCTAATTCTTATGCTTTTGATAGGGCTAGTTGATAACTGGTTTTAAGTCCAAAATTGAAATTTTGAGAATTTAGATCTTGAGGTTGACTCCGAATTGAGTCAATAAAATTATAAAATGTAAATTTTTGATGCAAAAAAGTTTTCAACCACAACCCGTTTGATCGGTTTTTCATGACGAGGCCAAGGCGGATCGACGCCAGGCTATGCACTTGAAATCTATTTTGCCATTCTTTCCTTACCCTGTGCTCTGTTCGCGCTAGCAGATTAGCATGATGCAAAACCTAAGAACCCTGTTTGAGACGTTGTTTGCGGTGGGTGCAGGAAAAAGCGCCGCGCAATTGGCCGCTCCCTTTGAAGAACTTTATGAGGCTCCGGTCACCGGCGTTGTCGTGACGCGATATGGATACGCAACCCCCTGTCAGTTGATCACGGTTTTGGAGGCTGCACATTCTGTGCCGGATGCCGGATGCCGGATGCCGGATGCCGCGGGCTAGCGGGCTAGTGCCGCCCTAATCGATGCAGTTGCGGGTTTGACGCCGGATGATTTGGTGGTGGCTTTGACCTGCGGCGAAGGATCTTCATTGTTGCCTTGCCCGCCCGAGGGGTTCACACTTACCGATGAACAGAGTTTAAATGCTGCATTATTGGCCTCGGGGCGCCCATTTCAGTGATGAACGCGGTGCGAACAATTCAGCAAAATGAAGGGCGGGCGGCTTACGGCGGCGGCTTATCCAGCGCCCGTTCTATCTTTGGTGTTATCTAATATTCTTGGCGATGATCTGGCGCAAGTGGCTTTTGGGCCAATCCTTCCCGATGAACGCGAGGCGGCAGAGGCGTTGGCGGCAATTGATAATTATCGCCTTGATTTACCAAAGCGCGTGCGTGATGTGATTGCCACAGTGCAGGCCCCTTTGCCTGATGATCTTGTATTTACGGGGCATCGTGCGCTTTTGATTGGATTTGCTTGCTCATAGCTGGAAGCGGCAGCGTAGCGCGCGAGGGCGCTAGAAATACCTGCAATGATCCTGTTCAGATGCGATTGAGGGCGAAGCGGCTGATATCGCTCGCATGCACGCGGCTATGGCGCGTGAAATTACGTTGTGCGATCGGCGCGTTTCGCGAACCTGTGTTATTGTTGTCGGGTGGGGAAACCACGGTCACGTTGAAGGGCAATGGGCGCGGCGGGCGCAATACCGAGTTTTTTGCTTTGGCCATTGAGCTTGATGGGATGGCAGGTGTCTATGGCTTTGCCGCCGACACTGATGTTATTGATGGCTCTGAAAGCAATGCTGGGGCCTTTGTTGGTCCGGATATGCTGGAAAGGCTGCAGAAACTGGTCATTTAACCAAGAGTCTCGCTTGTCAATAACGCTGCATTCAGCGCTTTTGAAGCCGTGGTTCAACTATTTTCACCGAGGCTGACGAGCACCAATGTGAATTATTTTCGTCCGCTCTTAATCGTTTGACGGGGGCGGTTTTGTAAAGCGGTTGTCGCGCGGGAAACCGCGCGGTGCCATGCGGCCCACGCTGGCCCGTTTTGAGGTCCATTCCAATAGATTGGTTTCGGTGCGCGTGCGCCCTGCCGGATCTATCCAGCTGAGCCCCGTGGCGATATCAAAAGTGGTCACGTCTGATAGGCCGCCATCTTTATATTTTTGCAGTCGCACGCCTTTGCCGCGGTTCATTTCGGGAAGCTCTTCAATCGAAAATACTAAGACTTTTCGATTTTCACCCACAACCGCGACGTGATCCCCCACAATTGGCAGGCAGGTCTTTGCTTTGACATCGCCGCGTACGTTTAGCACTTGTTTGCCGCTGCGCCTGTGGGCGATGATTTCATCTTCTGGCACAATAAACCCATCCCCCGCAGAGGAGGCCACCAACAATCGGCGCCCTGGTTTATGAATTAAAATATCCAGTATTTCGCAGTCATTTGGCAAATCTACCATCAACCGCAGCGGCTCGCCCATACCTCGCCCTCCGGGCAGATTGGCGGCTGAAATTGTGTAAAAGCGGCCGTTGCTGGCAAAGACCAAAAGCCTATCGGTGGTTTCGGCGTGGAGTATAAAGGCGCTTCCATCGCCATCCTTAAATTTGAGCTCGCGGGTAAGGTCGATATGGCCGGTCATTGCGCGGACCCACCCCATTTTGCTGCAGACCACAGTGATTGGCTCCCGATCGATCATCGCCTCAATCGGCACATCCTCAACCTTTTGTGCTTGTGAGAAAACCGTACGCCGTGCGCCACCGGCATAGTCTTTGCCGAATTGTTTTTTTGTGGCCTTGATTTCTTCGGATACTTTCGCCCATTGAAGCGCTGTATCATCCAGCAGGACCTGCAAGCCCGCGCGCTCGAGGGTCAACGCCTCGCGCTCATTCACTAGTTGCACCTCTTCCAAGCGCCGTAACGAGCGAAGGCGCATGTTTAAGATAGCCTCTGCTTGAACATTGCTAAGGCTGCCAGTTTGTTCAAGATTTGGGCCGCGATAATCGGCCTCAGACGTGGCGCGGGGTTTTGAGAAGTCCCAGATTTCTGCCATCAGCGCGGCTTCTGGGTCCTCATCATAGCGGATAATATCGATCACCCGATCCAGATTCAAAAACGCAATGATCAAGCCGTTTAAAACTTCTAAACGGTGATCTATTTTATCAATTCGGTACTTGCTACGGCGCAAAAGCACCTCTTGGCGGTGATCCAAAAAGGCTCGCAACACTTCTTTAATACTACAAACTTTTGGGGCCAGCCCATCGATCAAGACATTCATGTTCATCGCAAAGCGAATTTCTAGATCCGAGTTGCGATACATCATACCCATCAACATATCCGGATCGACATTTTTCGATCGTGGCTCGATGATGAGGCGGATATCTTCTGCGCTCTCATCGCGTACATCGCCCAGGATCGGCAACTTTTTCAGCGGGATTAATTCAGCAATCTTTTCGATTAATTTGGATTTTTGAACTTGAAACGGAATTTCCGTTATCACGATTTGCCATTGCCCGCGTCCCAGATCTTCGACATGCCATTTGCACCGCAAACGAAACGAGCCGTGACCGCTGCGATAGGCTTGCGCCATCGCCTCAGGAGTTTCCACGATCACGCCACCAGTGGGAAAATCGGGACCTTTTACATAGGCCAAAAGCGTATCGTCTTGGGCGTCTGGTGTTTTGATCAAATGCAAGCAGGCATCGCAAAGTTCAGCAATATTGTGCGGCGGAATATTGGTTGCCATGCCAACCGCGATGCCGCTTGAGCCATTGGCCAGAAGGTTAGGAAAGCTGGCCGGCAGCACCACGGGCTCGCTCAAAGTGCCATCGTAATTTTCACGAAAATCAACCGCGTTTTCGTTTAAACCCTCCAAAAGCGCTTCGGCAACCGCGGTCATGCGCGCTTCTGTGTAGCGGCTCGCCGCAGGGTTATCGCCGTCAATATTACCAAAATTCCCTTGGCCATCGACAAGCGTATAACGTACATTGAAATCTTGTGCCAGGCGCGCCATCGCATCATAGATGGCAGCGTCGCCATGGGGGTGATAATTGCCCATCACATCGCCGCTAATTTTGGCAGATTTACGAAACCCGCCAGTTGCGCTGAGGCGTAATTCGCGCATCGCATAAAGGATGCGGCGATGCACAGGCTTCAAGCCATCGCGGGCATCGGGCAGGGCGCGATGCATGATCGTGGAGAGCGCGTAGGTTAAATACCGATCGCCAATCGCCTGCCGCAGCGGTTCAGAGGTGATGCAATCTATATTGGGGTCGTCGGTTGTTTTATCCATAGATGATGTGATAGCCGCTGCGTTGTGGCAGGTAAAGCGGCTGCGACATAATTTTTAACCGGGCTGCTTTAAAAATCTATTTCTGCTTGGTTGGCTGTCAAAACCGTAAAAACATTGCCTCATTCTAGAAATTATGCGCAAGGATGATTGCGTTAAAATCGGATAAAAAAATGCTGCAGCAAAAATCGATTCTCATCACCGGATGTTCTTCCGGGATTGGCTATGATGCGGCGCATCGGCTTCAGGCGGAAGGTTGGCGGGTTTTTGCCAGTTGTCGGAAAGCGGATGATGTGGCACGTCTGCGCGCCGAAGGTTTGGAAAGCATGCGGATAGATTACAGCCTGGAAGGCACCATCGCATCGGGGTTGCAAGAAGTGCTCGAAAAAACCGATGGGCGCCTTGATGCCTTGTTCAACAATGGCGCTTTTGTTTGCCCCGGTGCGGTTGAGGATTTGCCGCGCGCCGCTTTGGCCGCGTTGTTCGAAACCAATCTCTTTGGATATCACGATTTAACCCGCCAGGTCATTCCAATCATGCGCGCGCAGGGTTTTGGGCGCATTCTCAATTGTTCTTCAGTGTTGGGCTTCGTTGCCTTGCCATGGCGAGGAGCGTATGTGGCCAGCAAATTTGCGCTGGAAGGGCTGACGCATACTTTGAGGCTTGAAATGCGCGATAGCCCGATTGACGTGGTGCTTATTCAACCCGGGCCGATCACCAGTCATATTCGTCAAAACGCAATTCCACATTTTGAGAAATGGATTAATTGGCGCGGATCAGCCCGCGCGGCATTTTATGAGCGTCAATTGGTAAAACGTCTTTATGAGGATGCGGGGCCGGATAAATTTGAATTGCCGGCCAGTGCGGTTAGCGATATTTTGCTGCGCGCGCTCAACGTTAAGAAACCAAAAGCCAGTTATTATGTGACCACCACCACCTATATGGCCAGTTGGATGCGCCGTTTGCTGCCGCAGCGCGCTTTGGATTACCTGCTGATCCGCGGTTAAAGGGTCGGGCTGCATAATCATGGCGATTGGCCTTCGCTTTTTGGAAGAAGATGCTTACATAAAACGTGAGGCATAATGGAAACACAGAATATGGCGCAAGATCTCCTTTTTATTATTGTTATTTTGGCTATGGCAGCGGTGGCAATCATCTTGATGATCGGCATTGGCGGCTTTGGCAGGGGCGGTGAATTCAATCGCAAATACGCAAATAAATTGATGCGCTTGCGTATTTTTGCGCAATTCATAACGGTGCTGCTGATTTTGCTTTTCGTTTATTTTGTGCGTTAAGGAGACTGAGATGGTTGTTCTAAACAAAATTTATACCAAAACCGGAGATGATGGTGAAACCGCGCTGGGCAATGGCACGCGTGTGGCCAAACATTCTATGCGCGTGAACGCCTATGGCACGGTGGATGAGTTAAACGCTACGGTCGGCGTTGCTCGGTTGCATGCAGATGACAATATGGGCCAATGGCTGTCCTTGGTCCAGAACGATCTGTTTGATTTGGGCGCGGATCTGTGCCGTCCAGAGATGGAACGCGATTATGAAGCCGAATACGCGCCCTTGCGTATGGCTGAATCGCAAGTGACGCGTTTGGAAAATGAAATTGACGTTCTAAATGCCAAACTTGCGCCTTTACGTAGCTTTATTTTGCCCGGTGGCAGCGTGTTATCAGCGCATTTACACGTATGCCGCACCGTGGCGCGCCGTGCAGAGCGCCTTTGTGTTGAGCTTGCAACCATGGAAGCGATCAATCCGGATGCTGTGCGATATTTGAATCGGTTGAGTGATTTGTTCTTTGTAGCAGGCCGCGTCGCCAATAATGCCGGCACTGATGACGTGTTATGGGTTCCTGGTGCGAATAGATAAGTCAAATTACAATTTTTTGTATAAACGCGACGTCCTAGCCCCATACTGTGACTATTTTTCGCTGTCGTTTTGGGCGACATAGAATTATCGGAGATGAGATTTTGTCTGGGTGATACGCTGTAAAGCGTAAATTGCGAAGGAGATTTACACATGAAGGTATTGGTGCCTGTCAAACGCGTAATAGACTATAATGTGAAAGTGCGCGTGAAAGCGGACGGGTCTGGCGTCGATTTGGCCAATGTCAAAATGTCGATGAATCCGTTTGATGAAATCGCCGTTGAGGAAGCAATCCGTCTGAAAGAGGCCGGCAAGGCAGATGAGATTATCGCGGTTTCTGTTGGTGTTGAAAAAGCTCAAGAAACCTTGCGCACCGCCTTGGCGATGGGCGTGGATCGCGCAACCTTGGTGGTTGCCGCCGAAGACGTACATCAAGATATCGAGCCTTTGGCCGTGGCAAAAATACTCAAAGCGATTGTGGATGAAGAGCAGCCGGGTTTGGTGCTCTGCGGCAAACAAGCTATTGACAATGATATGAATGCAACGGGTCAAATGCTGGCCGCGCTGTTAGGGTGGTCACAGGCCACCTTTGCATCTGAATTGAGCGTTGAGGGCGATGCTGCGGTTGTCACTCGAGAGGTCGATGGCGGTTTGCAAACAATCAAAGTGACTATGCCAGCGATCGTTACCGTTGATTTACGGTTAAATGAGCCTCGCTATGCCTCTCTGCCCAATATAATGAAGGCTAAGAAAAAGTCTTTAGATCAAAAAACTGCGGCGGATTTGGGAGTGGATGTCGCGCCGCGCCTAAGCATTGTGAATACGGGTGAACCGCAAGCGCGTTCGGCCGGGGTTAAGGTGGGCTCGGTCGATGAGCTGGTTGAAAAACTTAAAGAAACAGGAGCAGTATAATGGCAGTTCTTCTTTTGGCAGAAGTAAATGGTAGTGAATTGGCCGTAGACGCTACTGCGAAAGCAGTGAGCGCGGCCACCGCTTTGGGTGATGTTACGGTTTTATGCGCATCAGCAGGCTGCAGCGCGGCTGCTTCCACTGCAGCGCAATTGGATGGGGTAGGCAAGGTGTTATGCGCGGATGATGCGGCGTATAGAAATGGCCTTGCAGAACCGATTGCAGATCTTATCGTTTCGTTGGCGGGTGGCTATTCTTATTTTGTTGCTCCGGCAACAAATTTCGCTAAAAATATTTTACCACGGGTTGCGGCCCTATTGGATGTGATGGTGATCACCGATATCACGGCTGTGGTCGATGCAGATACGTTTGAACGTCCGATTTATGCCGGCAATGCCATTCAACAGGTGAAAAGCGGCGATGCTAAAAAGGTGTTATCCGTGAGAACTGCAAATTTTGACGCAGTTAGTAGCACTGGTGTGGCATCGGTTGAAAATGTTTCAGCTGCGCCCAATCCTGGTTTGTCACAATGGATTGAAGATAAGGTTGCCAGAAGCGATCGCCCCGAACTGACTTCTGCGGGCGTGGTCGTGTCGGGTGGCCGCGGCGTTGGCAGTCAAGATGATTTTGCGATGATCGAAAACTTGGCCGATAAATTGAATGCGGCTGTTGGCGCCTCGCGTGCAGCGGTTGATTCCGGATATGCTCCGAATGATTGGCAAGTCGGTCAAACGGGTAAGGTGGTTGCACCCGATCTATATATGGCGGTTGGAATTTCCGGCGCTATCCAGCATTTGGCTGGAATGAAAGACAGCAAAATTATCGTGGCCATCAACAAAGATGAAGAAGCGCCTATTTTCCAAGTTGCTGATTTCGGGCTTGTTGCTGATTTGTTTGAAGCAGTGCCCGAGCTAACTGATAAGCTATTGTAAACCAATTTGGTAAATTTATAGAGCAAAAAGCCCGCATGTGCGTGCTTTTTTATCACGTGATGCGCCTCTAGCGGTTTCGCGCGGCTTCGAGTTGCACATAGATTGGTTTACGCGACTTGGCATGTCCAAGTCGACACACCAACTTGTTGGGTTTTTTACGCGCGGCGCAGCTAAAACTCTAAGTTGGTTTTAGTGTATTATTCGGCCTGATTTCAAATGCTGAGCGCGGCTGGGTATGCGCTTTAAAGATTGGCAAAGCATTTGGCCTTCTATTTTTGTAGTGTTTAGAAGAGGCTTCAGAAATTTAAGATAAATAAACCATCAGCCCTTGCACCTCTTTGCTCTGAATGCCTATGCTCTGCCAAGCATTAAGAGGAGCGCGCGGCGTGGATATTCAAAAAGTCGGAGTGATCGGGGCCGGGCAGATGGGCAATGGTATCGCACATGTTCTGGCGCTGGCTGGATATCAGGTGACGATAACGGATCTTAATCAGACCGCTTTGGACAATGCGCGCACTGTTATTAATCATAATTTGGCGCGTCAGGTGAAAGGTGAAAAAATAACCGCTGATCAGAAAGTTGACGCTATTGCGCGAATTTCTACCACATTGGCCCTGCCCGATTTGGGTGCTGCGGATTTGGTGATTGAAGCGGCAACCGAAAAAGAGGCGTTGAAACATAGCATCTTTGAAGCGCTTGTGCCGCATTTGCAGCCCCATACCATTCTGACATCAAACACCTCTTCGATTTCAATCACGCGCTTGGCCAGCCGTACGGATCGGCCTGAAAAGTTTATGGGGTTTCATTTCATGAACCCGGTGCCGGTGATGGACCTTGTTGAGCTTATTAGTGGAATTGCCACCGATAAGGCGACCTATGACAGCTGCCTCGCGGTGGTTAATATGCTTGGTAAAACAGCGGCCAGCGCTGAAGATTTTCCTGCTTTTATCGTGAATCGGATTTTAATGCCGATGATCAATGAAGCTGTTTACACGCTTTACGAAGGCGTAGGATCGGTTGAATCGATTGATCAATCGATGCGTCTGGGGGCCAATCATCCGATGGGCCCACTTGAACTAGCCGATTTTATCGGGTTGGATACGTGTCTGGCGATTATGAATGTGTTGTATGATGGGTTGGCCGATACCAAATACCGGCCCTGTCCGTTAATGACTAAATATGTAGAAGCCTGTTGGCTTGGGCGTAAAACGCAGCGCGGATTTTACGACTATCGAGGCCCAACCCCCGTACCAACGCGTTGAAGTTTGCAGTCTAAGAGCCCTGCTGGCTCAGCTTTTTTACGGGCTAGCTCAAGCGTCTCGGCGCGCAGCCAATTTATAAAGCCGCGCGGATTAGACGCCCAGTCTTTGATTGCATCGCGCTCAATCACATCCCCCACCACCGGCGCTTGTGGCTTGTTCATCGCATGGACCACTTCATGAAGCAGCAATCCTTGACGCAGCGTGGCAGAAATTTGATTGGCAATTTGATAAATGCGCGAGTTTGCGCCGGGAAAAAAAATCGGTAAAACGCGTGCGTTTGAGCGCTGGACCATTTTCGAGGTAAACGGGTTCCATTCCGCCTCTGTCGCAGGGCCAAACATCGTTTTAGAAGCCGCCACAACGCCGGAAGGGAATAGCACCACCACACCGCCATTTTTCAGATGCGCCATTGCGCTTTTCCGCATTTCAAGGTTTTTTTCTAGCGCCTGGGTGTCATGCACAAAAGGGACAGGAATCATGAAGTTTTCGATCTCGGCAATTCCAGTGAGCAAAGTGCGAGTTAGTATTTTATAATCTGTGCGTACACGCCCGATCAATTCTCCAAGAATCATACCATCGATCAGCCCATGCGGATGATTCGCGGTGATAACAAGCGGACCCTCTTTGGGGATTTTGTCGATTTGGCTTTGCGGGGTTTGCAGCTCTACATTCATAATGTCCAAAGCTTGTTTCCAAAAGGCTTGGCCAACCGGAACGCCTTGGGCTTCAAATTTGCGTATGACCCGCAGCAGGCGCAGCTTGCCAGTTAAAAATTCAATGGTTTGGATGGTTCTGCGCTGGGCCGGATTTTTAAAGGTTGTGGCATAAGATAATTTGCGCCTGTCATACGGAATATCCGGATCTACAGGTGTTGAGAGGTGTTGATCATCTCTTAAACCCGGGGTTTGTTGTATCTGCTCCACCACAGTATTTCCTTTTTTGTCTTCAGAAGTCTTCGCCGAATCTGGCGGCTATCAAGACGCCAATCGCTTCTGATAGGTCCTTGGCTTGGTTTCCTTTGGTGTGCACGTCAATAGAGGTTCCGCGGGAGGCTGCCAACATCAAAAGGCCCATAATGCTATTGCCGCAAGCCTGTAAACCATCTTTGAAGATCTCTGCTGTAGCGTCATATCTTTCAACGGTTTCAACTAGCTTGGCTGCCGCGCGGGCGTGTAAGCCCTTTTCATTGATAATTTCAAAGCGTTCAGAATATGTGTCTTGCATCAGGTTCCCGAGCCATCATGGCAATCAATATATCTTCGTCCAGCGTTCAAAGAGATATCCACCGCGTCTTGGACCGAGAGCTGCCGTGATTTTGTAAGCTTAATCAACATCGGTAGGTTTACACCGTAAATAATTTTGCGATCTTGCGGCCTGCAAGCTTGCAGTGACAGATTGCAGGGGCTTCCGCCGAACATATCGGTTACCACGACCACGCCATCACCGGTATCAACATGATCGGCGGCGTTGCAAATTTCGGCTTCCATGAAGGCTCTGTCATACTCGGCGCTGATACCAATGGTGGCTATACTTTTTTGTTTGCCCACCACATGCTCCACTGCGGCCAAATACTCTTTGGCAAGACCACCATGCGCGACAATTACAATCCCAATCACCTGACCGCCCTTACCTTCCACCGCCCATATTATTACTCAATATAGCTCTTACTCGTCCAATTCCATATGCTGCGTCAACACATTCCAGCCACAATCTTCCAAAGCCTGTGCCATTAACCCCACAAGCGTTACGGATCTATGTTGCCCCCAGTGCAGCCAAAAGCCAATGTGAATTGGGTTTTCCCTTCTCTCTTATAGGCAGGAATTAGGAATAGGATCAATGCATGGGTCTTTTGGAAAAAATCTGTAAAGGCTGGATCGTTGACCACATAGTTTTGTACATTCTGATTTCGCCCATCGCCTGCGCTCAAGGCTGGTTGCCAATGTGGGTTTTTTAAAACCGCACATCGAGCACCATATCAGCGCCGACAGGTAACCCTTTTTTGTAGGAAAATGATTTTAAGATCACAGCCAAATCGGTATTTTCCCGCCGTCAAAATGATGTTTGATTTGCGCGCGCAATTCATGTGGCGTCAAGTCAGATGTATCGATTAATAGATCTGCTTTGGCTTTGATGGGGCTTAAGAGCTCGATCTCATGCGCGATCCCTTCTTGGATGGTTTCTTGGGGTGCGAATGGGTGTTTGCGCCGGGTTTCAGAAAACCGCAGATTGAGCACCTTTGGATCACAATCAACAAACAGGACGGTTGCTTTGATTTTGGGCAGCGCCTTTAATTGGGCAATCGAGTTGATGATGGCTTGGATGGAAAAGTCACGGTTTCGAATATCCAGCCCAATAGCCAAAGGTTTGGATGTTTTTGAAGAAGTGGCCACCTTATCTATTAAGGAAATGGGCAAGTTATCGATGGTTTCAATCTAGCTCTTCCAAAGCGTTGATCGCAGAGGATCGTCCCGCGCCCTACGGACCGGTTACAAGAACCAAGGTAATTTGGTCAGCTGATGACATCGGACAGATTTTGATCCTGAGCTAAACCGCCCTGCGCTAGGACATAGACTGCCGAGGCAAATCCGTCCATCTGTGTTGGATAAATTAATGAAAGTTTGACCCCAAATAAATCATGGTATTTTTGTTCAGGAAGGCGAGAGGTTTCGCGTTGGTTCAGATCAATTACCAAATGAAGCCGCGTTTCTTGCACCAGCTTTGGTCTTAAAAAGCCAATCCCGCGCGCTTCGATCAGGCCTTTGATGGTGGCAGGGCACCGCGCGACCACGTGGTTTTCTACCTGTGTCACCAGTGTTTTGTCATCCGCAACCAAATAGGCGCCGAGCGCGATTAACTGAATGGCGAGGGATGATTTCCCACTTTCGGATGCTCCCAAAATTAGAATGCCGCGCCCATCGATATCGATGCAGCTTGCATGCAGTATCATGTCATCCCCATGTTATTCGTCGATCCACGACATATTCGCGGCAGGACAATTAAAAGCCTTGTCTCTAGAATATCACTATCTTCGCCTTTTGAATACTTGGATGTGATATTTTCTGCCCAGATCACACCGCCATGCGCCTCAACCATTTGTTTTGGAATGCTCAAACCTAATCCAAAATGCACATTAAAAGCGCTGTTAGGGCAATCAGAATAGAAGCGATCGAAAATCTTATCCAATGTGCCTGCCGGGAAACCGGGTCCGGTATTCTCGATAACCGCCAAACACGTATTGGTCTGTAATTTTATCCAGATACGAATATGACCGCCGGTGTCGCAAAAACTTATCGCATTGATGACCAAATTTTCAAACACCTGCGCAAGCCGCTTTTCTAAGCCATTTATGGTGATTGCTTCTTGAGGCAGATCCAATTCGATTGTGATATCTTTTTTCGCTGCAACCGGAGCATATCTTTGCGCTACGTTGCGCAGCAGCTGGCACATATCAAAATTGACATAGGTTTCTTGCAAGAGCTGGCCATCGAGCCTTCCGGCAGCTGCAATATCATTTAGCAAGCGTTCCATCCGCACCACATCTTCCCGGGTTATTCCAAGAAGCTGCCGGCGCTGAGCCTCTTCCTTTACGAATTCGAAAGCTTTTGCAGTTGCGCGCAACGGGGTGAGGGAGTTTTTGACCTTATGGATTACGTCACTGGTAAATCGGTTTTGCGTATCTATTTGTTGGAAATATTTGTAGCCCATATCATGTAAAACGGCGGTTAAATTCGCCACTTCGCTACCCTCCGGTGCTTTGGGCGCTTGCTCAAGTATAAACAGATGCGAAGGTAAGTTTGTTTGCGCATTCTTCTTCTGAAGTCGTTTTGTCAATACAGTGGTTGGGTGGCTGACTTGATAAAAAATTAATAGACTGATCAGGGCGCAGGTTAAAATACCCAAACCAGCTGCTGCAACGATTTGGACACGCAAATCCGGAAAAATCTTTTGCTGTGCAGAATCTTCAATAAAAATGGCTAAAGCGTCAAAGATTTTGCCATTACGTTCAATAATGCCGATTTCTAAAAAATAATAATTGCCGGTATTTGATCGAATGTTGGAATCTACGTGCCGATATACGTTCTGAAGTGTTTTGTGGATTGCTGCGGACAGCACTTGTTCCAACGATGCAAAATGCGAGGTCGCTTGTGTTTCAGGTTGAATTGCTGAAAAACTTTGCTGAGAGATGTAGTGGTTTTGCGGGTCATTGTGTGACTTAGGATCTGGATGAAGAGACGTTTGCGACAAGATTTCCCCCCGAATATCGAACAGTGTTATTTGCCTATTTACTTTTGCGTCAATCTGATTTGTATGAGCCTTTAACTGCGCAGTATGATCCCGCCACGTATCCATCTGCGACAGCTTTGGTATAAACATATGGAAAATCTAGTCAGCTGTGTGGTCAGGGTTGTTTTGAAATAGCGTTTCGATCAATGCTGGCTATCTATGCAGCGTTGAATAGCAGCAAAGCCATCACCAGAACCGCATTTATCGAGATGATTAAAGTTTTTGAGTTGTGCAAGCGCCGTAAAAGCGCGCCCGATGCCTTTGCGATGCAATTTTGCTTCAGGGGTTTTGGTGATTGGTGTGCTCGAAACCGTTTAATCCAGTGGTGCGCCCCAAAGCCTTCGAAATGATTGGAGTCTAACTTTTCTGCCGAAGTTTTTGAAGCAATTCTAGATCGTCCATCCTGGGTATTCTGATATCTAATACAGCAAGGTCTGGTTCGAGCCTTGGAAAGGCGTCGAGGGCTGAAGCACCATTGCAAAAGGCCTTTACCTCAAACCCTTCCGCTTGAAGAATGACGAAAAGGGAGGTTAATAACATGCTGGCCATCATCTACGGTTAATATCTTGGTCATAAAGGCATCCGTTGTGCGCCTTGGTTAAGACTCTCTAAAATTAAGTTATCAAGATGTGTCTTTGATACAGTATCAAAACTTAATCGAAGTTGACGTTTAAAGCTACAATTTCTTTGAAATGTGATAACTTATACCCTTTTGTGTATCTCATTGATATTCCTTTGGGTTTATTTTGGCGCCCATTAGGATGTTGATTTCAAGATGCTCACGCTGTTACGATGTGCATTTTCAGGCTACCGCCTGATGGTCTTTATTTTGACTGGTGGTTGAATATACAGAAATGATTGATCTTTTGCTTGGTTCTGGGCTCAGCGGAAATGATTGGATTAAGGCGAAAAGTCGCTAATTATTCAAATTAAAAATTGCAGATGTGGGCTGTGCGAGGCGACTTATTTATAATGGTTTGGTTGCGTGGCGGAGGTGGTATGCGGCGCAATATTCGCAAATGAGATTGAGGTGGTTCTCGAACATATAAGTTAGTGCATGCAAGATGCTCGCGAAGCGCTGCTGTGCCATATTTCATCGCGCCAATACCGTTTCAAAAACTTTTTAAGGCTAGATGAACGCTATTATTTGTTAGAAACCAGGTCGGAGATTGCGCCCTGGAAAGGGATTGAAACGGAATGATTTGAGTAGGCTTGTCAAAACGATGATCGCTTCATTCATCACAAAATTTGACCCGATACAAATACGCGGTCCGTCCCCAAAGGATAGATACGCGTAGCGTTAAGTTTTTTGGGATCAGCAAACCGCTCTGGGGTAAACGCGTCCGGATCCTGCCAAAGCAGGTGATGTCTGTGCAGCGCATAGATTGGAATTATCACAGTATCGCCTTTTTGCATATGCCGGCCGCATAACATATCCGCCGGGGCCATGGCGGTGCGCGAAACCAAGGCAGCAGGCGGATAAGGGCGCAGTGTTTACTCAATGATTTGGCGCAGGAACGGCAGTTTTTTCACGTCATCGTCTGTGGCCACTTTGCCGCTTACATTATTATGAGTCTCGGTTCTGGCTTGATCTTGCCATTGGCGATCAAATATGAAGCTCAGGCCAGAGTTAACGCGGTGATTTCATGACTTGCCACGATAAAGGTTAATAAATTATCGCGCAATCCTGCAGTGTTCATTTTTCGCTGGGTTTTAGGATCTTGCCCCAACAGCAGCAGATCTAATAAATCGAGGGGTGATTTTTCGCCTGTTGGCAGTGTTCATTGATCACATTATCCGCAAGGGATTTCATTGCTTTGAGCGCTGGGCCTGAACGCAATCGATTCGGTCTGGGCACCCAATCTGGAAGGCCCAAGATATCAAAAAGGGAGACGCGGCCGGCTTCGGCGATATAGCTGTCGATAGCGTGATGTACGGCCGCCCGGTCGAAACCGCGATCTCCCGAAAATGTGACACCTGAAATAACATCAAACGTGGTTTTGACCATTTCATTTAAGAAATCAATCGCTTGGTTGGAGCTTCCGGAAAAGCGTTGGCAACAGCGTTCCATCGCAGATGAGATTATTGGGCTTAAGTTCATCACGTTGCGCTGCGAGAACACCGGCGTTGCGGCGCGCCGTTGCCAGCGCCAATGCGCGCCTTCAGCGATAAATAATGACTCTATGATTGCCGGCTTTAGCAAATTTTTGGTCACCTGCGATTTCGGATAATTCGCCACGTTCTCAAGTAAAATGCGGCGCAGCGCGGTGGGATCCATCACCATATGCTAGCGCTTTCCGGTTTTCCCGGAAACCATTGGTTGCCGCGTTGCAATATCGGGAATGATCGACAAAGCGTTTTGCCGTACATCCAGCATTTTTTTAAGCCGACGGATCGGTCTTTTGGAAGCATGAAAACCAAAGCACATAACAAAAACTCAGACTTGATTTTTTTTCAGGAAAGTCCTAAAGGCTCGCCTTAGAAAGAAACAGGGTTGTTGACCCAAAATACGAGGTGCTGGAGAACCATGGCAAAGGAAAAGTTTGAGCGTAGTAAGCCGCATTGCAACATCGGCACGATTGGTCACGTTGACCATGGTAAGACAACGTTGACGGCTGCGATTACGAAGCAATTTGGCGAATTTCAGGATTATGATCAGATTGACGCTGCGCCGGAAGAAAAGGCTCGTGGGATCACGATTTCGACGGCGCATGTTGAATATGAAACCGACAACCGGCATTACGCGCATGTGGATTGCCCTGGCCATGCCGATTATGTGAAAAACATGATCACGGGTGCGGCGCAGATGGATGGCGCGATTTTGGTTGTGAACGCGGCCGATGGCCCAATGCCGCAAACCCGCGAGCATATTTTGCTTGGCCGTCAGGTTGGTATCCCTTCGATGGTTGTTTTTCTGAATAAAGTTGATCAGGTGGATGACGAAGAGCTGCTTGAGCTGGTGGAAATGGAAGTGCGCGAGCTTCTCAGCACCTATGATTACCCAGGTGATGATATTCCGATCGTTGCAGGCTCTGCTTTGGCGGCGCTTGAGGGCCGTGATGCGAATATTGGTGAAGAGAAGATTTCTGAGCTGATGTCTGCTGTTGACAGCTATATTCCGCAGCCGGATCGTGCGGTTGACCAGCCATTCTTGATGCCGATCGAAGATGTGTTCTCGATTTCAGGTCGCGGTACAGTTGTGACCGGGCGCGTTGAGCGTGGTGTGATCAATGTGGGCGATGAGATTGAGATTGTTGGTATTCGTGACACGGACAAAACGACCTGTACGGGCGTTGAAATGTTCCGCAAGCTATTGGATCGCGGTGAGGCGGGTGACAATATCGGCGCCTTGTTGCGCGGTGTTGACCGTGATGGTGTTGAGCGGGGTCAGGTTCTGTGTAAGCCAAGTTCAGTGAAGCCGCATACAAAGTTTGAGGCTGAAGCCTATATTCTAACCAAGGAAGAGGGTGGCCGTCATACGCCGTTTTTTGCCAATTACCGCCCACAGTTCTATTTCCGCACGACAGATGTGACTGGAACGGTGAACCTGCCCGAGGGAACAGAGATGGTGATGCCGGGCGATAACTTGAAGTTCGAAGTAGAACTGATTGCACCAATTGCGATGGAAGATAAGCTGCGCTTTGCGATCCGCGAAGGTGGCCGCACCGTCGGCTCAGGCGTCGTGTCAAAAATTATCGAGTAACATTTACGTTTATATCGCGGATCCGCGATGTGATAAGAAAAAGCGTCGTCCCGATGGGGTGGCGCTTTTTTGCTGCGCGCTTTGACCTGGGTCTGATGTAACTTGGTGCGCAGTCCTGGCTGTTTCACTTTCGGCACCATCGCAGATCGTTGCTGAGATTGCAGCCATGTTTGAAATTTACCGCCGCCAATGGATTCTGCGCTTGATCTTTTCCAGAGCATCCTGTATCAATTTCACCCTGTTAGGGGTATAGCTCAGTTGGTAGAGCGACGGTCTCCAAAACCGTAGGTCCCGGGTTCGAATCCTGGTGCCCCTGCCAATAAAAGGAAAGACTTAGCTGGTTTTTCTATGTAGCGTAAAAAAAGTTTTCCACAAAGTCTCCAACGTTCACGTTCTGTCCTGGCTATAGTCATTACTTTCCCTCTCTTTTAGAGATGGCTCATTGCTAATCATGAAACCAGGTGATGATCATCAGAGATCTCTTTTTTTGGCTCTCATCAAACATTTCTCCATTGATTGCTTGGTAAAATTCAGATTTAGGACCATAAACACAAGACCACTTGCATCCCAATATTTCTGTGTTTCACGGCACCAATAAGGCTGAGATGAGGACCAAGTTATTCCGTTATGAAACTCAACATCGTTCCACCCGGAGCCATGCTCTACAAATCCATTCTTGCTTCTTTTGCAAGCAAGATTCTGCCATCTGTGAGGAAACATTTGCTCTCGAATAAGTAAATAATAACAATACGTTCCTGTATAAAGGTTAATATGATCGGCATCCAAATGCTTGGGATCAATATATCCGTGATGATATAAAATCATCTCGATGCCCTTGTGTCTCTTTTTCCAAATAGTTGAGTCTTCAAGGAGCTGTTCATAAGTAGGTGTTGTCATTACTTTCTCTCTCTTAGAGATTGCAGAGAGAGCTAATCTTTTTTGATTGGTCTCCTTGGAATATCCTTGCACCTATGGACAGGCTTTTGTGTCCTGTATTGGTGACAATTTCTTGGTCAGAACAGCCAGCTTCAGTAAGCTCACTTGCTGCATTGTAGCGAAGGCCATGGGTCGTGTAATCTTCAAGCTCAAGCTGCTTTTCAATTTCAAGCTGGCGTTCTATGGCCATTTACATTCTATCGGTCGCCCATGTTTGTCAATAATAATGTAAGTAATACTTTTGCGGGACGCATGCGCCATTATCTCGCCTAAGTGTTCTGTAAATGGTATCCAAAGCTCTGCGCTTGTTTTGCTTGACGTTTATGCCGTTGTTTTCAATATCAGACCATTTCATTTTTAGTACGTCAGAAATTCGCTGGCCGGTTCCAAGCGCCAATTCAAACGCTAAGAGAACATTGCCAGTTGCGTTTTTTCTATACGCTTCAATAGCCCATACCGGCCATGGCTTATAATCATCTCCCGTCTTGATTTTAGATATGCCCCGCGCTGGATTATCTCTTTGCCAATTTAAATCTATGGCATGTGCAAAAAGAATAGACAGTATATCAGTAATATAATTTGCAAACCGCTTCCTGTGCCTGTTTGCCATCTGCGCGGCAATGATTGTTGACCGCCGCATTTTAGTAGGATTTTTTGCCCCAACAGTATCAGAAATATATTCAAGAACCTTTGAATAATCTTTTTTGGTTCTTGGTGCTAGTCTTCCCCACTTTGGGCTAAGCTTGTGGCTTAGGATAAGCTTTTCAAATGTATGTTTCTGCGCAATAGCTCCACTTCCGCGCATTAAGGCCCAATATGCTTTGTCATATTCTTCACTATTCGGGTCATCAGGAAGCCGAGTATATTTACCGTCCTTGCGGAAATACTGATACGTTTTCCCTTTAATTTCTTTCTGAACTGTAAAAATCTTTTTTTCATTACCATTTTATGTCCTCAAACCCGTCGGTGCCCTCACCGCGAGCAATAGATTTTAATTCTCCCGTATCCCAGCGCTCATGGCCCCGATTTTTCTGGCTTTTGAGAGCACACCCTGATTGATTAATCCCAGAAACGTCTCTTTCTTCATTTCAAAAAGCGCTGCGGCGGTTTTTAAAGTGGCATAAAGAGGGAATGTAATTTTTGCCATGCTTACGCTCCTTTCTGTGGTTGGGGTATGCAGGCGATGCCCCAAGTCACCGTTTTGTGTAAGTAGGGAAACCCCAATCACAATGCTGCACTCATCCAAAAAACTTAATCAGCAATGCGGCTAGCTTGTTCTTGGGAAAACGGGTTTTCCTTCGCAGTAGTGATTAAATATATACCTGTCCCAATAACTTGAGCTTCATGGGGTCGGCTTGCGTCTTGTTTTAAAGCGGTTGGTTTGGTCACAATCGCTTGCAATATTCGAAAACCTGCTTCGGTTCGCTCACTAACCTCCACACCATCGGCTTCTAACAAATGATGGTGGCTGGCTTCAGAATGTCCAATAATAAACTCTCCGTTGTCATTAAATTCTTTAAAGTGAGTCCAACCGTCCGAAGGTAAGCTGCCCTGATCTATTCGGAAAAACGTCATTTCACCGTGTGCATTAGTGACTGCACCTTTCGAAATATTATCAAGAATATCCATTTTAGCTCCTTTGCTCAGGGAAGTTGTAAATTGAAAGAGGGAGGCTGGCCTTCCATGCTTGAGCGCCCTTCACTGTAAGCGCCTCAAGTCCGCCTGGAGTAACAGCTTCAAGCATTACTCCATTGCGGGGGCACTCAAGTTTAAGCGCCACTTCTGGATCGGGTAGATCCGGAAATTTAATTTTAATTAGCTCGCTGTGTCCTGGATTTTCTTCTTTATCGATAACTTCATAATCAAGCAAAGAAAGAGCGCG
>JACLAD010014513.1_pt1 | contig 23950 bp, 25 predicted proteins | sample 8027901 | NCBI WGS metagenome assembly JACLAD01 (sample SAMN15725071, study PRJNA655200) | protist metagenome | isolation source: fluorescence activated cell sorting (FACS) single amplified genomes of... | place: Spain: Blaines Bay Microbial Observatory, Mediterranean Sea | collected 2016-07-05 | reverse complement strand
CGCCCGACCGACGCCCGGATCAAAGAACTGGCTGAGAAGAAAGCTCAGCTCGACGCTCAAATCGCAGCGCTCGATGCCCGGCGGCGTCTGTCTGAGAAGAAAGACGAAGACCGCCTCAAATGGCTCCTGGGCACTTTGGTCTTCGACCGTTTGAGCGCCGAACCTGCTCTTCAGAGCATCGTGCGGCGCGACCTGCCAGACCGCCTCACCCAGCGGGATCGCGACCGTGGACTCTTGCAGGTTCTGTTTCCCGATAGCGACGAGGACCGGTCATGAGTTTTGTTTTGGAAGCCCGCCACTGGGTGATCATGATCAGCGCTGTAATCCTGGCCGCTGCCGCCCTGATCCTCGCCCCGCAAGCGGTCGCGATCTACCCGGTGACCACCTATGCCTTCCCGATCATCGCCGTGGCCACCATCCTCGACACCCTCGGGACCACCGCAGAGCGTCACAGGACGCCCTTGAAGATCCTCGCATGGGTCTGCCTGTGTGTTGCCACCCTCACAGCCCTGACGCCCCTTAGAGGGCCGCTCAGCGACATACTGGCGACTGTCCAGGCATGGACGGGCGCTGGCTGGCCCCTCCCCCGTGCCATTTGGGAAGGACTCAAGGGGCTGGCGCGGTATTCTGATCCTCAGAAACAGGCCATGGCGATCTCCTTTGCGCTCGGGGCCTGTGGCGTGGCTGTCGCCGTCAGCACCCCGCTGGTGGCGATCTTCAATCCACGCATTGGCCGCAACCGCAAATCGCGCACTGGCCCGTGGCAAGCGGGATGGATGGACCCGCGCGACATTGCCCAGCTTGTGCGCAACAAAACCGGGCTTCCCCTCGCCCTGCACAAGGGCAAGCTCCTGCGCTACGTCAAGAACGATGCGAAGGGCTGGCGCGGCGGGCATCACCTTGTCGTCTCCGGCACACGCGGCGGCAAGGGCGTCAGCGCCGTGATCCCGGCGATCCTCGATCACCAGGGGCCGGTCGTCGTCCTAGACATCAAGGGCGAGAATTTCGCCGTTACGCGCCGCCACCGCGAAGAGCTCGGACGCAAGGTGGCAGTCCTCAACCCCTTCGGCCTCGTCGAGGATGGACAGGATCAATTCAACCCGCTCGACTACATCCGGCCCCACGAGCTGGCGCGAGACGTGGCCCTGGTTGCGGACGGCCTGGTCAAACCCGAACAGGGAGACGGCGCGCATTTTTCGGAAATGGCCCGCCAGCTGGTCGCGGCGGCGATAGAAGTGATCGTGACCCAGGAGGAACCCAACCGGCGCAATCTGATCGCCGTCGCCGATCTGCTTCTGTCTGCAAACCTCGACGGCACGCTTGAGGCCTGGGCTGAAAATGGCGACCTTGTCGGCCACCGCCCGGCCCAGACCGCCGCCACCATTCTGCGCGCGGGAGACAGAGAACGCGGGTCGATTCAGACAGCGGTCTCGAAAGCTTTTGAGTGGATGCAGTCCGACAACATGCGCCACTTCCTGGCCGGGTCCAGCTTCCGCATGGATGATCTTCTCGATGATCGGGTCGATCTCTTCATCGCGGTGCCTCTCGACCAGGTGGACAAGCAAGCGATCTTCATGCGCCTGTTTATCAACCTGGTCCTGGGCACCGTCGTGCGTCAGGACGGGCGGCGCAAGGTCAAGGCCCCGATCCTCCTCGTTCTCGACGAATTCGTGCGGATGGGCCGCATGGAGCAGATTATGAACATCGCCAACGTCGCTGCAGGGGCCGGTGTCGAAGCGATGTTCGTCACACAAGACACGGGTCAGGTTGAAAAGGCCTATGGGCCAAACGATGCCCGCTCGATCTTCGGCTCCTGTATCACCAAGCGCGTCTTCAACCTCAACGACATCGAAACTGCCGAATGGGCTGCCCGCCACCTCGGGGAAAGCACTGTCTATTCTCAGCAAATTCGAGAGGGCAAGGCCCCGAACGAGGGCCGGGACTTTTCCTACTCGGAGCAGCGACAGAAGCTCATGACGGCTGAGCAGATCACGGGCATGAAGGCGGATGATCTGCTGCTGTTGGTGGGCAACCGCAGCCCGCTCAAGGCAAAGCAGAATCTGTATTTCAAGAGTAAGACTTACCGTGGACGGTTTGATCAGAATCCGCTGAATTGAGAGTTATATAGAGTTAATATAGAGTTACAGGATTTCGCACGGTCGATAACCGTTTGAAAAACCACGTTTAATCTGACTGATTTTCCGAAATCGGTGTGTGAAATGACGAAAGGTGGTGTGTGAAATGACGAATCTAGGTGTGTGAAGTGACGAAGAGCTTGCAAAGTTATCCACAGGCTGAGACGGTGTGTGAAATGACGAATGAAAGCGCTGCGCTTCCTGCCCGCTCGCCGCTCCTGCCGGACCGGCATCCGCAGCGCGATCTGTTCGTCTGTGACATCGTGGACGCGGTGCCAAAGGCTGACATGGCTTCGATGGAACATCCTGTATTCTCCCTTTCGACCAAGCCAGACATGCGCACCCGTCGCTATGAGCGTGGTGAAAATTGGATTCAGATCGCCCCGTCCCGCCAGGGGCTCGCAACCGTGCACGATCGGGACATTCTGATCTACTGCATCAGCCAATGCATTGGCGCGCTCAATGAAGGCCGAAAGGTCAGCCGCCATGTGCGCTTCAAAGCGCATGACTTGCTGGTTGCGACCAACCGTCAAACCTCGGGGCGCGGCTATGAGCTCCTACGCGATGCTCTGCGCCGCCTGAAAGGCACCGAGATCGAGACGAGCATCCGCCAAGGGGGTAAGGAGCACTTGAGCGCCTTCGGGCTCATCAGCGCCTTTGAAATCGTCCGTGAGACACGCGACGGGCGCATGCTCGATGTCGAGATCACGCTTGCCGATTGGGTGTTCGATGCGATCGAGAACAACAATGTTCTGACCCTGAACAGGCAGTATTTTTTCCTTCGAAAGCCCCTTGAGCGCCGCCTCTATGAGATCGCGCGCAAACACTGTGGGGCGCAACCCGTGTGGAAGATCGGCCTTGAGCTCCTGCGCGACAAATGCGGTTCCAGCTCGACAGTGAAGGAATTTCGCCGCTTGCTCGGAAAGATCATCGACGATGATGGTCAGCACGATCACATGCCCGACTATACTTTCTTGATCGAGGAAGACGTTGTGATCGTCCGGCCGAAGAAGGAAACGTACCAGAGCGCCCTGCCCTTGCCGCTCTCGTCCTTGCGCCTTGCGCCCGGCACGCATGAAGATGCCCGCCGCCTCGCCCCTGGGTGGGACATGCACCACCTCGAAGACGAATGGCGCGCGTGGGTGCTGGAAAAGGCGATCTCCGTCAAAGACCCCGACAAGCACTTCCTCGCCTTTTGCAAGAAGCGCGGCGCGTACAAGCGCTAAGCATGTTTGCATGCAATGCGCCTTTGTGGAAAAGCCCCAAACATGCTTGGCGCGATGCGGGCAAGCGTGCTAGCATGATAAAAAATAACGATTTGGCAGATCGGAGCAGCAGATATGACCTACATTATCGGGATGGTGTCCCAAAAGGGCGGCGTGGGAAAATCCACCCTCGCCCGCATGATGGCGCGAGAATTCGTGGCCGGTGGACTCACCACCAAGATCGCAGACCTCGACACACAACAGCAAACTTGCACCCATTGGGCAGGACGGCGCGCCGAAGGCGGCGTCACGCCTGAACTTCAGGTGCAGAGCTTCGCCACGGTTAAGACCGCGCTTGCCGAAGCCCCGCGCTTCGATGCGTTGATCCTCGATGGCAAGCCGAACGCCTCGGATCAAACCGCTGAGATAGCAGCAGCGGCCGATCTTGTCGTGATCCCAACAGGGCAAACCGTTGACGATCTGCATCCTGGCGTCGTCCTGGCGCATGCATTGCGCAAGAAGGGGGTTTCGCCTGAGAAGATCGCCTTTGCCATGTTCAAGACTACGGGTAGCGAGCGCGAGAATGCCGCCGCAAGGCAGTATCTCACCGAAGCGGGCTATCTAGTGCTTGACGGCGAAGTAGGGGTCTCTACGGCCTACGGGTCGGCCTCTGACGCAGGCAAGGCCATTACCGAAACCTCGTTCCGCACCTTGAACGAACGCGCGTCCAAGCTGGCGCAAAGCGTGATCGACAAGATGGCAGAACTTCAAGAAAGGCAGGTCGCGTAATGGCCACGAATATTGCAAAGCTCAAAAGCACCAAGGGCGCGCCGCCTGCGGCCGATACCGCGCCCGATGTAATCACCGAAGACACACGCGGCGAGAAGGAGCCTCTGAAGCCGATTCAAGTACGCGTGCCTGTCACCGTGTTCGAAGAATTCAGCGAACAAGCGGGCAGGGAGTATGGCTTCAGCCATGGTGCAAAGAAGAAACTCTTCCTGAAAATGTGGGAAGCCTACAAAGCGCAAAACATGCAATCATGATTGCATGCAACTAGGTTTTTCCCATGTCAGAAGCAAATTTTAGCCTCATATTTCGGGGCAATGCGGTCGAAAACGGCCAAATAGATGTTCAGGATTTTGCGCCTGCGTTGTTGGCGGTCGGTGAGCTCCTGCAATCTGCGAATGAAGTCGTCAACGGCGACAAAGCCAAGGTGGCCGTAAAAGTCCGGGCAACGGCTGTCGCCTGTTTTGAGGTCGATCTCACGCTCTGGCAAGAGATCATCGAATCCATATTCACCTACGCACAAGCCCACAAAGACGAAATCGCGGCTGCAAATGGGCTTGCCGATCTCGTCTTCAAGATCGGCGGTGCGGCCGTTGGCGGTGTTACTGTTGCTGGTGGTGGTCTGCTTGCTTTGCTCAAATGGATGAAGGGACGCAAGCCCGATCGGATTGAAGAAAAAGGTGGAGATGTCATTGTTCACATCGGTGACACGTATTTCATCACCAATCCACAAACGATAAAACTCGCAGAGAGTGCCAATGTGCGGAGTCATGCGCGAAAGATGGTCGCGAGCCTTGAAAAAGAGGGAATCGAGAGCATCTCGGCACGCCAACCAGGGGGCGAAGAGCTTGTCTTAGAAAAGAGCGATATTCCATCTTTCGATGTGCCAGAGAATGAAGAAGAAGAGATCGAAGATGAAACCCGGAAAATGACTCTTCAGATCATCTCTCTGAGCTTCAAAGAAGACAACAAGTGGCGCCTCACAGATGGAGCCGAGCCCTTCACAGCAGATATCGAAGATGTCGATTTCCTTAATAAGATCGCCAACGATGAAATCTCGTTTGGGAAGAATGACTATTTGATCTGTGAAGTGCGAGAACGGCAATCAATGACGTCGAAGGGGCTCAAGAAAGAGCGAACCGTCATGAAAGTGATCGAGCACAAGCCCGCAGCAAGGCAACTTCGCCTCATGTAAACATGAAAGCATGCAAGGCGCTTTTGCGACTTACTTGTTCCAGCTGGAATGTCAGCTTTTAAATTGATGCAAGCTTTATGATAAAAGCTTGCATAGCCATGACAGCAGACTTTCATGGACAACGCAGCGAAATCCCGTTTTGAGCCCAAACTTACCAATGCTGCAAAATGTATGAATAACCTGTTTCGAAGTCTCCAACGGAGTTGCATTCCGACAAGCGAGTTTTTCTTTCCCCGCGGTAAACCAACCATACGTTGATGCCTGCGGCCAAGGATTTTGCCTTGGCCGCAGGTCATTGGCACTTGAGATCAGTCGCGCCCGGCAGCCATTATTGCGTCCGCTAACGCGGCGGGATTGGTGAAGCATAGTTCGTGGCTGCCCGAAATCTGAACCAGCCGAAACAATCCTAGCTTTTCGGACAAGCGAGGATGCCAGCCGAGGCTCTGCGGCAGGGCCGTATCTTCGGTACAATTGATGTAGGACTTTCCAATCTGCGTTTCGGCAGGGTTTGCAGACAGCTTGATCGGGTCTGTGAACGTCGCATAGGGGTGGGCATTGAGCTTATCGAAAGTCGACTGTGCAAGCTCCGCAGACCCATCGTTGATGAAAGCCTCGCGCCAGATCGGGAATGGCAGCATTACACTGTTGTCGGGGCTTTCCGCACTGACCGCGTCGAAAAGCCCGACGTGGTGGGGTGGCACCATGTCATTCAGACATTCGCCGTCATTGGGGACGAAAGCATTCCAATAGACCAGGCGTCGTATCTTGCCCGGAATGCGGTCTGCTACACCAGTAATAACCATGCCGCCATAGCTGTGGCCCAGCAGGATGATGTCGTTCAGATTTTTGGCCTCGATATAATCGACGATGGATGAAATCGCGGCGTCCAGTCCCGTTGTGCGCGCGTCATCGGGGTTGTTCCCGGCGATGGTCGGGCAGTGAACGACGTGTCCGGCATCGCGGATGGGCTGCGCCACGGGTTCAAACAGTTCGCCCGTATGCCAAGCCCCGTGTACAAGTACGAAAGTAGACATGATTGAGTTCTCCTCTTATCCTTTGAGCAATGGATGCTACTCAAATGGTTCTGAATTCCTATGGCTGAAACTCATGATACCTGTGCTGAAACTCAGGTTTCACCTTCACTTTCGCCCAAGGTCTGGGACACCGGAATGGTCGGCCAATCGGAAGCATTTGACTATTACCGGGAAAGCATCTGCGCGGCCTTCATGCCGCTGCGGCCCGAAATGGGCGCGCGCGGACGCAAGAGATTTCAGGCAAGGGTCTGCTCTCAGCACATAGGCGATAGTGTCTTGAACGTCGTGTCGGCGCAATCGCATCGGGTGCAACGCGACAGACGCGAAATCGCTGGCTCAGTGGGTGAGTATTATTATCTGAACACCCAGTTTGAGGGCGACTGTCACATTACACAGCGCGGAGCGTCTATCACGTTGCACGCAGGCGATGTTGGGATATTTGATGGGGCGGAGCCTTTCGATTTACGCCACGACACCTGTCAATCGCTGAAGGTTGCTTCGCTCATGGTGCCAAAACACGTCATACATGATGCATTGGGTGCGCCTCGTGAGACAGGCCCCGAGGTGTTGACACTGCATCCAGTCCTTGGCCCGCTGCTGTCGGAGGCAGGCCGCTCTCTTGCAGCGGCTTCCAGCCATATGCGCGGTGATGGCCTGTCCGGGTTGTACCGGGTTTTTCTGTCCGTTGCCGCCATGACTGCGCAGCCCCGGACGGCGAGCGATCATCCTGCCACGCGGAATCTGGTGCAGGTTCAACGCATAAGACAGATCATTCGCCGGAATTTCGCAGACCTGGAATTCGGCGTTTCCGATTGCGCGGCGCTAATGGGGCTGTCGGTCGGACATGTCCAGCATCTGTTAGCGCAGAACCACACGCGCTTTGGTCGGTTGTTGTTACAGGAACGACTGGCATATGCTGCACAATGGCTATCGGACCCCATGCGCAGTCACCAGTCGGTTGCAACGATTGCATTCTCATGCGGCTTCAAGGATACGTCGCATTTCGGACGGGCTTTTCGTGAAAGATACGACCTGTCGCCGGGTGAATGGCGGCGGCAAAATCACTGGTGATCATTCAGAACATCGCAAACCATTCCAATGTAATGCGTCTTATTTAGTGTTCTCGGCTCTTTGAAACAGACTGACTGCCTGTGAAAGCTGTCATTCGTGCAGGCGCAGCGAAAGCTAACTTCGTCCCGCGATGCAGTCATTGGTACATCATGCAGCGAAGGTCGGCATCGACACCTTCATGCGAGCTTTTTTATAAAAGCTCGCATGATACGCAAGATGGAAAACCCAATAAAACATGGGGAAAGTGCAGCATCTCGCAACACGCCACTTCCGCATGCAAGGTTTATGGGTAATATATCCATATAACCTTGCAAGGATTTACCCATGTCGGCCACCTCCGAGCCCGTCTGGAACAAGGGCCGTGTTGTGGGCAAGAAGCCACCCCTCACGCCTGACCAAGTGGCACTAATCCGGCTGATCCTGCGCCAAGAGCGCGCCTTGCGCGATCTGGCGCTGTTCAACGTGGCCCTCGACACCAGCTTCCGGGGTTCTGACCTGGTGCGCCTGCGGGTCTCAGACGTAGCCACCCCGGCAGGGGTGCGCGAGATTGTCGAAATCCGGCAGAAGAAAACCGAAGGCCGCAATGCGCGCCCGGTCCAGGCGCTGCTGTCCTCGGGCACGCGCGACAGCCTGCGGGCCTATCTCTCTGTCTCTGAAAAGCCGCTGCACGGCTGGCTGTTCACGGGGCAGGGGGAAAGGTGGTCCCATACCCACCTAAGCGAAAGCCAACTTTGGCGGCTGTTCAAGTCCTGGCTGGAAAAAGCGCGCCTCGATCCCAGCGTCTATGGCCTGCATTCGCTGCGCCGGACCTTCCCGACGCATATATATCAGCAAACCGGCAACCTACGCGCGGCCCAACTGCTGCTCGGCCATGCCAGTATTGAGAGCACCAAGGACTACATCGGCACCGAACAGGCCGAAGCCTTGGAAATCGCGCGCAAGTATCATCTCTGAGCCATGCAGACCTATCTCGAAAAGCGCCAGCCTGCCAAAAACGTTGCCCGGTTCTACCGGATGTCCGTCATGCCGAACTTGTTTGGCGAATGGACGCTCTACCGCGAATGGGGCCGCATAGGGCAGGGCGGTCAGGTTCGGATGGATTGGTTCGCGGATGAAAATCAGGCCGTCGCGGCGCTGATCACACTGGAAGCCTCCAAGCGTCAGCGCGGCTACTGGGTGGAGCCTCAGCAGCTCGCGATGTTTGGATAACTTTATTGGCCCAGTTTACATCTGAGCGGGGTGTCTATATGTCCTTAGGACATATAGACACCCCGCTCGAACCTAATCATGCTTTTGTTTGTTTTGAGAACATCTCTTGACATAACGCCATCCTTACCCCTATGTCCTTAGGACATAGGGGTAAGGATGGCAGATGAATTTTACTGAGGGTGTAGAAAAGGCTATAAATGACAAGGACTTGCCAGTCATAACCTTCTACGAATTCTTCGTTCTGGGCTACCATCTGTTTCACAAAAAAGCGCTGAACGGCGAGCCGTTGAAGCGCCTCCCGCACGCCTGGGATCAGACACGCGCCAAAAATGCGCTACGACGCCTTGAGGCACGGAAGGCGCTTGTCATGGACTCCGACTTTCGCTCAGGCGTATGGCGTGTGACGCAATCAACGAGAGCTGGATCGGCGGAAGAGGTCGCCTGCATCGCTGATCCTTTCGCCTACGTCTCGCATCTATCTGCCATGCAGCGCTATGGGCTTACTGATCGCAGCCCGCAGGCGCTACACTTGACAACCCCTAAAAGACCCCTGTGGAATGCGCTCCGGGATGAACGTCGTCGTGAAGACCTGCCCGATCTGGACCAAATTGAAGCGCCCGTTCTGAATAGGCCTGGCTTCAAGGATACGATCCGTCGCCGCCCGATCGTGGTGCATGTATCAAGCCACCCATGGACACCGGCCCCCGTGAGTGGTGAGGAAACGCGGATCACTTCAATTGGCCAAACCTTTGCTGACATGCTTGCTGAACCACAGCTTTGTGGGGGCATGCGCCATGTTCTCGATGTCTGGGAAAATGAGGCGGATCAGTGGGTGCCCGAGATTATTGCCGCGATTGATCTCCTCGACAGCAAGATCGCAAAAGTCCGCGCGGGCTATATTCTGTCTGAAGTCATGGACATAGATGATCCGGCGCTGCACAACTGGGAGCAGTTTGCTCAACGGGGCGGATCGCGCAAACTCGACCCTGACGCCGAGTACGCCCCTGAATTCTCAGAACGCTGGATGATTTCAATAAATGTCTGACACCGACCCCCACGCGCAAGATAGCAAATTCGACATCGTCGATGTCGATGTTCGTACATGGGTCGAAACCGCGCGCGCCAACCCAACGCTCTATCGAGATCGCCAGGTTACAGAGATTGTCTTGGGGGCAATTGGTTTGGCCCCTTCATTATCGAAAACACTCGTTTTGAAAGGCGGGGCGGTCATGGCCCTGGCGTTCAAAAGCAATCGGGTCACCGGGGATGTTGATTTCACCTCGATGGCAGAACCCGCCGACCTGACGGAAAAGATCATTACCGAACTGAATGAGATTTTGCCTCGCACCGCGATCAAGCTCGGCTACCCCGATCTCATCTGCCGGGTGCAATCGGTGAAGAAGATGCCGCGCGCAGAGAATTTCGAGGATTATGAATTCCCCGCGCTTCGGGTCCGCATTGGCTCCGCCAAGCGTGGCACAGGTGAAGAAACCCGGCTGGCGGACGGCAAGGCAAGCCGGGTTCTTGATGTCGAGATCAGCTTCCGTGATCAGGTCTATGCTTTCCAGGAGCTGAACCTGCACGGGGCCGGTGTGGCGGTGCGCGCGTTCACCATTCATGAGCTTGTCGCCGAAAAATTCCGGGCTCTGCTTCAACAAACCATACGCAAGCGCAACCGGCGACAAGATGTCTACGACATTGCATTTTTGATTGGCGAGCATGATTTCAGCGGTGCTGACAAAACAGCCATCTTGACCACATTGATCGAGAAATGCCGCAGCCGTGGGATCGAGGCCAAGCCAGATTCCATGGATGACCCGGAAATCAAGCAACGCGCCCAGGCCGATTGGGAAACGCTCGCCCTCGAAATTGGTGACCTTCCGCCCTTTGAAGAGCGCTTTGCTCTCATGCGCGATCTCTATGTTTCGCTGCCATGGGGCAGTATCAAGAAAGCCCTTTAATTCATGAATTTGTTCAACCGTAAGACCCTGAAGCGCCACATCAAAGCCGATCCGATCCCGTCCGACCATTTGGCTGCGCTGGAAGCCTGGGTGGAGCTGATCAGCTCGGGGCGGATTGAACGCCTGAAGGAAACCGCCCTGCATGGGCAGTTCGCTTCCAAGATCGTTGAAGGTGTTCTCGGCTACCACGGCCCGGCTGGCGGAGCAGATTACAACGTCTCAACCGAACAAAATATTCTGCGCGGCAGCGTCGATCTGGCGCTTGGCCGCTTTGGCGGCAAGACGCCTGACATCGTGGCACCATTCGAGCTGAAGGGCGCGGATACCCGCGACCTCGATGCAATCATGCCGGGCCGAAACAAAAGCCCCGTTCAACAGGCGTGGGAATACGCCATGAACGCGCGCGGCGTGAAATGGGTGCTGGTCTCGAACATGATCGAGCTGCGCTTCTACGGCTTCGGGGAAGGCACCTCGGCCTATGAGGAATTCCGCCTCGACCAGCTGACAGACCCGGAAGAATACGCGCGCTTCATGCTGCTCCTGTCAGCGGAAAACCTGCTGTCTGGTCGCACGGCTGATTTGCTGAAAGAAAGCCGCCGCGAAGACAAGGACATCACCGACAGCCTGTATCAGGACTACAAGGACCTGCGCCTCAAGCTGCTGAGCGCCGTCCAGAAGGCCGATGCCGCGATCGCGCCCCTCGATGCGATTGCCCTCGCGCAGAAGATCCTCGATCGGGTGTTGTTCATTGCCTTTGCTGAAGACACCGGCCTGCTACCAGACAACACACTGGAAAACGCCTTCGTCGCGCGCGACCCTTACAACCCTCGCCCCGTCTGGGACAATTTCAAGGGTCTGTTCCGCGCCATCGACGAGGGTAACAACGAGCTGAAAATCCCGCGCTACAACGGGGGTCTGTTCCGCGAAGATGCGGTGATCAACGGGCTGACCATACCCGATGACATCTGCGAGGGGTTCAAGACTCTGGGCGGGTATGACTTCGCCTCCGAAGTCTCCGTCACGGTCCTCGGCCATATCTTCGAACAGTCCATCGCGGACGTGGAACGCCTGCAAGCGATCGCGCGCGGTGAAGAGGAAGAGCCTGAGAAAACCACTGGCACAAGCGGGCGGCGCAAGCGTGACGGGGTGGTCTATACCCCTGATTACATCGCGCGCTTCATCGTCGCCGAAACCCTGGGCACGCACCTGCGGGAAATCTTCGACGACACCTTGCGCGCTCACGCCAAGAAGGGCGCGGATGTCACCGACTACGAAAATATCCCCTGGCGGAAAAAGTCGGCCGAGCTGGACGCCTGGCAAGCCTATCGCGATCGCCTGAAATCCTTGCGCATTGTTGATCCCGCCTGTGGCTCCGGTGTGTTCCTGATCATGGCCTTCGACTTCATGAAGGCCGAACTGACCCGCGTGAACGACAAGATCAAAGACCTGCTGCCCAAGGCCGAACATTTTGGCGATCTTCTCGACTATATCCCGGACAGCGAAATTCTGACCGACAACCTCTTCGGCGTGGACGTGAACGAGGAAAGCATCGAGATCACCAAGCTGTCGCTCTGGATCAAGACTGCCCGGCGCGGCAAGGTTCTGGACAGCCTGTCGGGCAGCATCCGTGTCGGTGACAGCCTGATCGAGGACAGCAACTTCGCCTATCTCGATCACGCGTTCACCTGGGAAACGGCCTTCCCCGGCGTCTTTGCCGAAGGCGGCTTTGACGTGGTCCTGGGCAACCCGCCCTATGTGCGGATGGAATTCCTGAAGCTCCTGAAACCCTATCTGGAAAAGCGCTATGAGGTCGTTTCCGACCGGGCCGATCTCTACTGCTATTTCTACGAACGCGGCCTGCGCTTGCTGAAACCGGGCGGGCGCTTGGGCTACATTTCCTCGAACACCTTCTTCAAGACCGGATCGGGCAAGCCCCTGCGCGAATACCTTCTGAAAGAGGCGACCATCGAAAGCGTAGTCGATTTTGGCGACCTGCAAGTCTTCGAAGGTGTGACCACCTATCCGGCCATCCTGACCATGAAACGCGGGATCGCGCCCAAGGGGCACGATCTGCGATTCTGGAAAGTAGATGCCCTGCCAAACAATAACTTCCTCGCCACTTGGGAAGCTGCCGCCGGCCCGTATCCGCAAACTGCTCTGGGGGCCGGATCATGGGAGCTAGAAAACCCCGCCCTGCGCGCTCTACGGGACAAGATCAAGAAGGGCAGGAAGACCCTAAAGGAAGTCTATGGATCACCGCTCTACGGCATCAAGACCGGCCTGAACGCGGCCTTTGTGATCGACAACGCGACCAAGGAGCGTATCTGCGCACAGGACCCAAAGTCTGCCGATCTGCTGAAACCCTTCCTCGAAGGCAAGGACCTGAAACGCTGGCGGGCAGAACCGCGCGGCCTATGGCTGATCTACATACCCAAGAACCGGATCGAAATTGATGACTATCCTGCCATCCGAGACTGGCTACTGCCATTTAAAGAACGCTTGGAAAATCGAGCGGCCAAACAAGAGTGGTTTGAGCTTCAACAGCCACAAGAGGCATACGTGCCTGGTTTCGAGAAGACTAAAATCACGTATAGGGACATCGCCGCAGAGAACCCTTTTCACCTCGATGAATCCGGTAGTTACCTTGAAACAACTGCGTTTGCTTTGCCCTCTGATGACTATGCTATTGCGGGGCTTCTGAACTCAACGACCATGTGGTTCGTGTTTCGCTCGTTAACTCCGCTTGCCAGCGGTGGATACTTCAGGATGAAAGCCCAATATGTTGGGCAGTTGCCTATTCCCGAAATGCCTGAAAGCAGCCGCCAAGCGTTAGCATCGCAAGCCGTCATGGCTCAGAAATCCGCTCAGGAACGTTTAAAGCTGCAAGTGGCTCTCACACGTCGCATTCCCGATCTCTGCCCACCTGAACGCGATCCCAAATTGACCAACAAGCTCAAGGAATGGTGGACTCTGCCCGACTTCGCCGCCTTCCGCGCCGAAGTGAAGAAGGTGTTCAAGGCCGACATTCCACTGACCGATCGCTCCGACTGGGAAGATTGGATCAACCGCGACCGCGCTGAAATCGCCCGCCTGACCGCCGAAATCGCCCAGGCCGAAGCCCAGATCGACAGCATCGTCTATGACCTGTTCGACCTGACCGAAGACGAAATCGCGCTACTGGAAAGCGTAGGTTAGCCATGTGTTTGCAAACCAATATTTCTTAAGGAAGACACACCTTTGGACACATCGAACATTCCTCCCTCAATCCGCCGCCAGTGGGCGCAGCCTGATATACCGATAATCGTTCGCTCGGGCCTGAAAGGCGACAAGCTGACGGCCCGTCTGCCGTATCGCGCTGACAATCGCCAGTGGCTCACGGGCTTGGCCACGGGCAACCGCAGGCCAACAATCCGTTTTGCACATATGGAAAAATCCTGGAAACTCCCCCTGAGCTGGCTCAACCGCTTCGTAGATGGTACGTTGGATCGCTATGGTCGGGTCTATGTCGTTCAGCCATTTCGAGAAATGGAGAAGTGCGCACCGGCCTGTCGCAACGCAGTTGGGCATGACTGTCAGTGTTCGTGCATGGGCGCAAATCACGGGGCAGGTGACGGCAACGGCTGGTTTGATGTGTCAGACACGTTCTCGTTTCGATGGGGACCGCAAGAAGCCGCGATCCGCCTTATGACACGCCGCACCTGATCCGCATCAATCCTCGAAGAACCTTCCGTCGATAGCTTTGGAAAAGCGCAGGAACGCGGTCACGCTGTCAAACACGAAACGAGCTTCTTCCATCTGCACCAAGTCGGGATTGTCGTGCGCGAACGACTGGTCGTTGCGGACAGGATTCATAGCTTCAAACACACTGATCGAGCTTTTCACAATACGTTCTGAAATCGGATTCAGGTTCTGCTGCTCGCGCAGAATCTTTACGTATTTGGCTACCCGCGCGTGAAGCGCATCGTCCTTGCCGCACTCTCCGCCACCATGTTTGCGGACAAGAGACGCAAAACGCTTCATGCAATATGTGTGAAGGCGGTCCAGAGCGGCCTGTGGCTTGTTCGCGTCCAAATCGCGGCGTATTGAAGCGACAAGCTCTTCCAGCGTTTCATTCGGCTCGAACGTCTCGATTGCAGATGTGTCAATGGCGTCCGCACGCCCCTCGATCCGGGCAATGATGGAAAAATAGGACTCCTTCAGCTTTTCTTCGTTCGGCACAGATGGCGCAAACTCTATTGCCTCCCGATATTCCCACATTTCGCGCAATATCTTCGCCACAAGCGCCGGTTGGGCACGTTCAATAAACGAACGCAGTCTCTTTGCCTTTGACGTTCCACGACCGTTAAAGAGCCGCGACTGGTCTTCCGGGTCAATAGCAATCGTTTCATAAAAGAAGTCATTGAAGGTGCGGTCGCTGAAATCAAGAACATATCCCGAATCCATTCCAAGCGCCTGCTCCAGTGCCTCGCGTTCGTGGCGAGGAATCAGCTTCTCATATGTTTTGCTGCCTATCATGCCGTGCAAATACTGCACCAAACGACAACAATCGAGACTGTCTTCCGTTATCCACCAGATTCCGTGCTTAGAAGCTGCCTGCGTCGTCCGGGCGACAGACCTCTGTCGGTATGGCAACTGAGATATCCAGATGCGTCGCCTCCGGGCATTCATGCCCGTCCGCGCGAAGCGCCGGACCTGTCGGCGGGTAGCCTTCAGGTTGCCCGCCGACAGGTCACCCTAAAACCGCCTACACCCACGATCACCCACACAACACAAAAAGGCCCCCACCTGCTGACGGGGGCCTCGATCCTCTCGGCGGTGCGGGCAGTTACTCGGCGGCCATCTGGTCGGCCCGCGCGGTGCGGTCCATGATGTAGTCCACGGCTTTCTGCGCCTCGGACGCGGCCCGGAAAATCGCGCGGCTGTCTTCTTTCATCGCCTCAAGCCACCCTTCAACATAGGCGGCGCTCTGGTCGAACTCAGGTTCCACCCCGATCTGTGCGCAGAGCATGCAGTTGCCAATCTCCGCGACCAGCTCCTCGAAGGCGTAGGCCTTGCGATCATTGAACCGACCCAAACGGTCCAGCCGCTTTGTCGCCCCTGTCCAGTGGGCCTTATGCCGATGTCGGCATAAGGCGCATAATGCCGATGTTCGGATTATGCCGCGCCGATCCTCACACCCTTAAGTGCTGCGAGAAGACCGGCGCGGTGTGTCGGCATAATTCAGAGCGCTTCGAGGAATGCCAGCAGCTCGTCACCCGGTCGATATCGTCCACCCGTGCCGTCAATCGGCTTCGTCAGCGCCATTGCCCTTTCCTTCAGTTCGATATCGGCATGGATGTAGACCTGTGTCGTCTCGACCGATTCATGGCCCAGCCAGAGCGCAATGATTGTTCGGTCCACGCCGCTCTGCAGGAGCTGCATCGCGGCGGTGTGGCGCAGAACATGGGGTGTGACGCGCTTCAATCTGAACGTCGAGCTGTTCGAGGCGGCGGTGGCCGAGTGCTTTCGAACGATCCGTTCAACCGCGTCTCGGCTCAAGGGCGCGCCTCGGATCGTTGCAAACAAAGGGTCGTTGGGTTCGGCGTCAATCTGGGCAAGCCAGGCTTTCACAGCATCCCGACTATCTGCCCGAAGTGGCGTCGCGCGTTCCTTGCGGCCTTTGCCCATGCATCTCAGGTGCGGCCCCGTGCCGAGTTCAACATCCCTGACGCGCAGGCCGATCAGCTCCGATACACGCAGGCCGGTTTGGATCATTGTGAGGAGCAGGACCCGATCTCGCCGCCCAAACCAGGTCGATTGGTCGGGCGCCTTCAGCAGGGCCTCCATTTCGTCACGGGTCAGGAAGTCCACGACACGTTTTTCGTGCCGCTTGGAGGGCATCGCCAGCACCTTCTGGCAATGATGCAGCAACTGGGGTTCACAGCCCGCGACATATTTGAAGAACGAGCGAATGGCCGCGAGGCGCGTGTTTCGGCTTCGCGCGCTGTTGCCGCGTTTCTCCTCGCAGAAGGTCAAGAACTGCCCGATGATGTCGGCGTCAATATGAGCCACATGTAGCTCAGTCGGCGGCAGCCTGGTTTGCGCCTCGGCGTATCTCAGCAAGAGCCGGAAGGTGTCGCGATAGCTGGCAATCGTGTTTGGGCTGGCCTGCATCTGGGTTAACAGCCGCTCGGTGAAGAACCGCTGCACATAGACGGGCAAGGGATAGGTCGCGATCATGATGCGCCCTCCAGAACCTGCTGTTCAGCCCGCGCGGCAGCGAGTTGCATCAATTCTGGCACGGCCTCGATGTACCAGAATGTGTGCTTTGGCTCAGAATGGCCGAGATAGGTGCTGAGCTTGTACATCTCGGCTTCGATGTCCCGGCCATCGCGGAACCAGTCCAGGATGGTGTGGACGGCAAAACTGTGCCGCAAATCATGGATGCGCGGTCCATGGCCGTGGCGGTTGAAGGCTTGCGGTGACCGAAGGCCGATATTTCTGCCGACCTGCGCGAAGTTGTAGCGTGCCCCGCAATCTCCCGCCGGTTCGCCATCCTCTTTGATGAAGAACCGGGATGATTGACGCGGGACCAGCCGGTCCCGCAACCCGGCATAGTGGGCAAGCCGCTCAACGGTGCCGCCGTTGATGGGAAGCTGCCGGTCCTTGCCATTTTTGGTGTTTCTGAGCGTGAGCAAGCCGCGTTTCAGATCGACGTCCTGCCGATCCAGAGACAAAGCTTCGCTCACGCGCATGCCTGTCACCGCGATCAGACCGAACAGGGTCTGCCACAATGCGGCTCGGAGGCCGTAGGGTGACGGCAGCCGACCTGCCTCCGCAACAATGTCTGCAATCTGCCTGGGCGTGTAAATGTACGGCACCCGTCTTCGGTAGCGACCTGTGACAAGCTGACTGGACGGGGTTTCGGTCCGATCATCGTGTTCCGCGAGCCAGTAGGCGAACCTGCGGACCATTCCAAGGCGGCAAGACCATGTGTTGTTGTCCGCGCTGCCGTAGTTCGCTTTCCAATCAAGGAACAAGGGCGTCGAGATCCGATCGAATCCGTTTTCATCGCCATAAGTCGTGAACTTGCGCAGGACACGTTCGTCGAAAGAAAGATCAAAGCCCATCGAGCGCCGCAGGGCCAGGTATTCGTCAAGTCGTTGAGATAGCGTCTTCATTGCACGTCTCCCGAAGTCGGCCAGGGGCGCGAGATCAAGCGCAGGGCATCCACATCGTATTGCGCATAGATGGTCGTGGTCATCGCGGATCGGTGACGCAGCACATCCCCGATCTCGGCTAGTGAAGCGCCCTTTCGCAGCATATCGGTGGCCAGGCTGTGTCGCAGAATGTGCGTGCCGATATACGCTTGCGGCGGGCTGATGCCGGTCGCATCGTAGGCATCCCGCAATATCCAGCGCAGGATTTGGGCGTCCTTGAACCTCTTGAACGGCGGTTTCACCGAGACGAACAGCGCGCGTTCCGGCCCCCGGCGCTCATTCTTGATGTAATCGACAATCGCCTCGCCAACCTCCGCCGGCAGTGGCATCCGATCCTGCAACTGCCTTTTGCCGCGGATCAGGATTTCGCCGGCGCGCCAATCGATGTCGTCCAGCTCTATTGCCGTAACTTCCGGCGCACGAAGACCGAGCCGGGCGATCATCAACAACATTGCATAGTTGCGCCGACCCGTTTTCTCGTGATCGCGAACCACCTCGATGAGACGATTGACCTCTTCGGGCTCAAGATATCTCGGAATGCCGGTCGGCTTTGGCTGCCGCGCCTTTGGTACGGCGTTGCTCAGGTTGCGCTCGGTTTTGCCGCTCCAGAACAGGAACTGGAACAGATTGCGAAGATGCGACGGGCCGGTCTTGTCACGCGGCGCGTTTTGCTCCTTTCGCAACCAAAGTATGAACCCCGTGATGTCGTCGGGCTTGATGGTGTTGAGGTCGCCCAGACCGGCACCGAACTTGGCAGTCAGGAAGCGGTCATAAAACCGCAAGCAGTGGTAGATGGTGTCCTCGGATAGGCCACGCTGGACGCGGAGGTAGGTTTCGTATTCCCGTTTCAGGACAGCCCTTGGTGACATATCGAGGGGCGGCACAGAACGCTGCGGTGCGCCCGCGTTCTCAATCAAGTAGTCCCAGAACCGATTGATGCGGTATCGACAATGTTTTTTGTCTTTCGCAGAAGCGGTGTCGATAACCGGCACCACCAGTCGGTCCATACAATCTTTGGTCAAGTCAGCGGGCCCGAGGTCCGCCTTCAACATCGCGGCCCAGAGCACCTCGGCTGTGGCCTTGTAGCTGGCAACGGAACGGAGACTGTATCCTTCCTCTTCGATCCGACGTCCGAAGCGTTCCGCATGGTTGTCGGCATATTGCGGCGTTCGGATTGTCTGATCAGGTTTTTCGTCGTTTTTCATAAGCATTTCCTTCACTGGTTGAAGGTTGCGCTTATGGCAGAGGGCGGATGCGATTGGCGCTGTCGAAACGTGCACATGGCGGTTTTCCAAACCGACCTCTCTCTGGCTGAAAGACGGACGATCTCTGCCGCCGTCTTATGCAGCCTGAAAACGCGAGGAACCCAACGAAAAAAGCAATCGCCAGCAGAAACGCGGCATAATCCAAACATCGGCATTATGGGTCAACTCATGCGCCAAGGTGCCGTAATATCCTGCGGCCTTGTGAAACGTGCCAATCGGCGGCATGTGAATCCGGTCTGTCTTGATGTTGTAATAGGCGCGCGGCTCCTCGGTGCTGTCGATCTGCGCACCGGTTGCAGCAAAGAATGCCTCCAGCTCGGGATCGGCCTCGGTGCCCAAATCACGGGGCGGATCGGGCAGGATGTAGAATTCAGCGGGCAAGCCGTCGATCTGGTCAGCATTGAATACGCGGTAGGCCTTGGCATAGGGAATTTGGCGTTCCTCGCCGTTCTCGTCCTCGCGCTCGACGGTGCCGTATTTCACAACGGTCGCGGATTTCTCGCCCTTGCGGACATGGCCCCCAAGCTGCTTGGCCTGATTGAACGTCATCCAGCGGGCTGAGCTGTAGTCCTTGGCCATCGCGGTTGCCCAAAGCATCAGGATGTTGATTCCCCGATAGGCTTCACCGTTGAACCGTTCCGGCAAGCTGACCGATGCCCCGCCGCCGGTCCACGGCTTGCGCCAGGGCGGTGTTCCGGCCTCGATCTGCGCGATGATCTGATTGGTGACATGGGTGTAAACGTCAAACTTCTCTGCGGTCATTTGTGACCCTCCTTGAGTGACGCGGTCCGGGTCTCTTCCCCTTTCCGCCAATGGGCGGGCCTTCCTGTTCTGATCTTTGGAATGCCCATGCATTCCGAAGGGCAGAGCAGGTAAGGGCAAAGCCCGTCCTGCGGCCTGGCGGGGCCGTGACAACCGGGTGGAGGGCGTGAATTTGGGAGGGAACCGCGTGCCTGCGCGTGGGAGGAACCGGAATTCTCGACCGGAACCGACGCCCTCGGGCGGCGCTTGCCGGTTTTCTCGAACCTGCCGGGATGGCAGGCGGATCAACAGGATTTGGAAGCTGCCAGGGTTGGGGTGAGCAGGCGTCAGCCTGTCGATTCCCTGCCCTGACTATCGCTCAAAGCGAGACCGGCGCACGCCGGGATCACATATTTTCTATGGCTGATTTATCAGTGGTATTCGTCAATTTATCCAACAAATTCAATGCAGGTGTACTGATATCCCCGCCCGGAATAATCAAAATATTGGCTCTCCTTCGCGCTTCGAAACTCATTCCAAGCCAAGCCGGAATCCTGCGACAATGCGCAGGTTTCACCATTGAGGTGGGCTGTAAGAGCATGGGACGCCTTGGGTAGTTCATCTCCAAAGCAAAACGCTGTCATATACGGAGCTGATTTACTTTTGCTGCCCCAGACGACCATTCCATCGCGCGACACGACAAATGCAACCGGCTTGCTGGACAGCCCAACAAATCGCAAAGCGCTCGCCTGGAGTGAGCACTCGAAACGGTTTCCTATCTCGCACAGGGAATCTGTATTCCAGCCAATCCCGCTAAACTCATCTCTGAGAAGGTTGGCAGGCATAAGTAGCCACGACGCAAACACGTTGGCCTCGGTTTCTATCTTATCCCTGAAATCGTTCAGGGTATCATCGCTGTCTTCGAAACGATCCCGCAAACCCCGATGGCACATGAAGTGTCCCAGCTCATGGGCATATGTGAACCGTTGACGCCGCTTGTTCTCGATTTCCGAGTTCAGCAAAATCGTCCACTTGTCGGTGTTCTTTGTTTTAACAAGACACCCTTCGAAGGAATCGTAGCTGCCTATCTTGGTTTTCAGTTCGCCGCCAAAATCGCTGTTTTGAAGTGCGCCATCAATGAGCTTTGAAATATCCAGTGGGTAAGTGTTCGGGCCGTGGTCCTGCCAGAGCCTTGTAAGGCGGTTGGCCTCCTTCATCGGAGGGCGGCTAATCGTCGTCGTCAAAACCTGAAACTATCCTCTCAATCGTGCGCTTGTCATTCTCAGACAGCTTATGGAATTTTCTGAAAAAGGCATCCTCGATTTGTCGGTCAGAAGGCTCGTCTTGCGTATCATCCAAGAAGAACTCTGGCGACGCCCCAAAATGATTTGCGATTTTTAGCAACAACTCAGCGGACGGCTTGGCATTCTTCTTGTTTTCGAGTTGCCAGACATATGCCTTTGAAGACCCAAGGACCGTCGCCAGCTCCTCCTGCGTCATGTTCTTGGATGTTCGGATTTTTCTGAGCTTTTCGCCAAATTTTTCTGACATGCAAGATTCTCTCTGTTCGCGGGTTGACAGAAGTATAGCGATCACTATATCTGATCTCAAGTGTAGTACTAGCTATACTTATGTAAACCAAAATGGAGAACGAAAAGATGGCTGACAGAAAAGTTACCGCGTCGGGAAAAGACAAGGACGGCGACATCACCAAGCTTTGCAAATCGGGCGAGGCATGGTCCCCACGGCTGAAGGCTGACGCGATCCGCGATATCGAAAACGGCACGCATACCTACTACGTCCAGCAGGCTGGCACGTCCCGTGTCGACATCACCGTGGTGAACGGAACGACCGGCAAATACCTCCGCTCGACCGCCGATAAGTCGTCGAGCAACAACTTGGACAATCTCCCTGATTGCTAAGGCTATGACCCTACAACATCAGGGCTCGCAGATAGCATCTACCTCTGCGGGTCCGTTTCAACCTGGCATCCTAGAATGTCATAAAAAGAAGGATTTATCCCATGCCACAGGATCATCAGATCACCTGTATTATTCCAGACGGTGCGGACTCTGACCGGCGTATTGACAGCATCGGCGGAGCCACTGGTTCCAAGAGTGGTGGTCCTTGGTGCATTAAGCTCGATGTTGCCATCAAAGGTATCGAAGACGGCACTTGGCGCTTCTGGACCAGCGTCAATGGCAACTCGGTCTGGGTCATCATCGCTACGCGGAATGGAAAGAAATACCTGAAAACAGAGGCCGATGGAGCCGAACCGAATAACCTCCTGAGTCTGCCGCGCTGCAAATAGGCCTTGGGGTGCGCAACACCCAAGTGCCTGGCCTATCTCAACCCTAACCGGCTCAGGACACCACGTCTGCTTTCTTGACCAACCAACAGCCGTTTCTCGAATTCGACATTCGACGGCAGGCTTACCAGGGTCAGACGCCACAACGTCTTGTCGTGCGGCCAGCTCGGCGGTCGCCATTCCTGACGTTCCACTCCGACGATCTCCATGCAGTCTGGAAAGTGCAGCCACGGAACCTGCTCGCCACTGGGAGAGTTGCCCACCTGCTCCAGTGAGGCATCGAGGAACGTGAACCCATCTGCCTCCGTCCCGTCCAAAAAGAGGAACCGTGCTGTTTCGTCCTCGCCCGGGCAAAGTCCGCTCACGGCAACCCAGTCACCGCAGGTCGGGGCCTTCGCGGCGTCGAGAACAACGCGCCATTTCTTCATCTTGGCCACCTCTCTGCTAATGTCTTTCACCGTTCTCTATCTCTGTCGCGATCGCGGCCCTTCCCGGGATCGGACGCAGTATCACGCCCCCGCCCGAGAATGTCATCCCGCCGCCCTTGGTCACGGCCCTCGCCGTCGCGGGCGGCAATGTCCCGTTCTACCGCCGCTGCATCCCGCTCCTGTCCGATATCGCGCACACGCCCAAGGATGGCGTCCCGACGCTCCCGGTCTGGATCGTCGGGCGCAACCCTCTCCCGCCCGACATCCGGCGCTTGCACCTCGGGTCGATCAACATCGCGCCCCAACACCGCCGCCCGGCGCGCATCAATATCGCCCCGCTCAGCACCTGCCTGTGGCCTCTCGACCTCGCCCATAACCCTCTCCTTGATCCGTGACATCGCCGCTTCAGCGCGGCCCCAAAGCTGATCCAGCCGCTCGCGCGCGGTGGCAATGAAGGCGCGCCCCCGCTCCATCAGCTCAAGCCGCAATTCCAACTGCCGCCAGCCCAGCTCCTGGCGCTGTGCATTGCGCGCCTGCGCCGCGCGGAAAGCCTCGCCGCGCTCCGTGACGATCCCGCGCTTTTCCTGAGCATTGGCCGATGGCCCGATTTTCGGCTCGGGCTCGCGACTGAGCTCGACCACCTTTTTCTCGTGCTCAAGCGCGAGCTCTTCCTGCCCGCCCCCGCGCGCCCGCTCGACCTGTTGCTCGGCTTCGGCGCGCTGAACATCGAGGGACCGGTGGTCGATCCGCTCCGACCGCCCTGCCCGCTCAAGGGCCGTGTTCGCGTCCCGCGCCCAGGCTTCGCGCCAGCCCATCAGCAGGTCCGGCGCATTCCAGCTGCGATCCTTCTTCCCGAACCCCTCGCCGGTCAGCTCGCGCATGGTCAGCATGACATGTGCATGGGGCTGACCGTGGCCATCACGGGCCTTGCCCTCGTGAACGGCCACGTCCGCGATCATGCCGCGATCGACAAATTCTCGCTGCACGAATCCGCGCAACAGCTCCAACCTCTCGCCCCGATCAAGCTCACGCGGCAGCGCCACTTCGATCTCGCGAGCAAGTTGGGCATCGCGCCGCTTCTCGACGGCTTCGACCGCGTTCCAGAGCTGGTCGCGATCGCGCATCCAGTCGGGCGCATTTTCGGGGGCCATGATCTCGGAATGCACAACTCCGCCCTTGCGGCTGTAGTCATGCTCCAACCCCTGCCGGTCATCCCGCAGCCGCCCAGCCGTCCGGTAGGCGGCGGCTGCGACCGATGACCGGCCCCCTGCCCGGCTGATCACTTTCGCACTGAGATGATAGATCGCCACGGATCGAGCGCCTCTCTTTAAAACAGGGTCCAGCGCCTGGTTGCGCTGGTCGGGAGCGCGAGGGTGAAACCCTCGTTCAGGCGGCATCGCCGCCTTGGGGGGA
>JACLAD010016503.1_pt1 | contig 23989 bp, 23 predicted proteins | sample 8027901 | NCBI WGS metagenome assembly JACLAD01 (sample SAMN15725071, study PRJNA655200) | protist metagenome | isolation source: fluorescence activated cell sorting (FACS) single amplified genomes of... | place: Spain: Blaines Bay Microbial Observatory, Mediterranean Sea | collected 2016-07-05 | reverse complement strand
TTCCAGACTCTCTTCTGCGTCATCATGAAGGTATTCGCCATGTTCTGGTATCGTAGAAACGGGCTTACCCATTGCGCTTGAAATCAACTGGCTCAGACGGATTCGTCGATCTGCCCGAAAGGCCTCGTAGTCATCAGTGCGCAAGAATTCAGGATTCAAGGCGTGACTGGACAGCACCTCGTCCATTTCAGCATCGGAGAGTCCCACTTGCTTTTCTGATTGCACTCTTTGCAGATAGACCGAAGGAGCATCACCTCCAATTTTACGATTGGCTTTGTAGGACAGTGGAGTTTTGTTCAGAATCGAATCATAGGACTCGCGCTTGATGCCCTGCTTGATGCACCAATCGCGAGGGAATATGTGATGAATATCCAAGGCCACCTCATCCAAATCCAACTCCTGAATGCCGGCCTTCCAGAGCCAATCTTGAGCACCCTCGCGCAGAACCAAGACGTTGAGGCCCTTGTAGGCCGCACTCAACCTTGAACGCAGGGTGTCGAAGCGGTCTGGTTGGAAATTGGCGTCATAGACACTGCGTGGGAGAGCCACATCATCCTCGAACCATTGCAGCAATTGTTCGTAGTCGTTGGCAATGCGTGTTTCAACAGCGCCACCGTACAGTTCCCCCAAAACTCCACACCAAAACCAGCGGGCCAGCTTGTTGTGAATTTGAGGCTCCAACCAACGGTCCCCAAGGTACGTCAGGGTTGCGGCCAAGGGCACAATTTGGGTGCTGTAGGGCAAGTCTCTGGGGTGATGGAAAGATTCCTTGCGTAGAAACCGTCCCACCTGCCTGAAGCCTTTTTCGAGCTTGTCTGCCCATTCCTGCCATGCCTCCAGTGGTAGCTCCAACACGTCAGCCCTCTTGGCGCTGACAGGGCGAATGCTCTTGCCTGTTTTTCCAGCAGCAATGTCAGCTTGTTTGCGTTCCCACGTGTGCGCCAGTGTGATGGCTTGCAGAAATTCTGTGGCTTCTACTTCTCGCAACAAAGGGTCCTTGGCAATGCGTTTTTGCCGAGAATCGACCTTGCGAAGTTCTGAGCCGAACCAATCGTCTCTGAGGTTGTATCCGTCAGCGGCATAACTGGCAGTGATCAGTTCAAAGACCGAAAGTTGAACACCGCCGGTATTGACCTTTTCAAAGACCAGACAGACGGCTTCCTTGGTTGTCTCTTTTTGCAGTTGAATGACAGGAAGCTGGTATTCACGGAATGGCTTGAGGACCTTGTTTCGAAACTTCATGTACATCGGAAGTTTCTCAGGATCCATACTCGTTAATTTTTCTTCCCAGTCATCTGAGTCCATCACCTGATCACAGGGGAAGTACAGTTGTTCACACTCCAATTCCTGTGTCGACAAATCCAATTCTATGTCACGCCCAAAGTTGGTTCTTATTTGCCGATTTTCATCGACGGAGACCACGACATTCTCTAGATCATCGCCAGCTTCCATGGCTGCTTTGATATCAAAATAGTAGTGGCGCTTGATCTTCTTTCCTTTGGGCGTGCTGGTATTTACTGGTTCCTTGAGAATTAAGGCTTGGGTGAGGGTAGTCAGACGTTGTTGGCCATCAAGAATGAGTCGCTCCGGCTTTACGTTTTTGGCCTCAGTTTTCTCCAAACCTTCAACGGGTCGGGTTTGGAATTTCACTTCTCCACCCGTTTCGAGCAGCATGATTGCTCCAACTGGAAAAGAACGGGCGATACTCACCAACAGGTCCTGAATTCGATCATCGTCCCAGACCCAACCGCGTTGGAAATCTGGAAGCTGAATCTTTCCTGAACGGATGTCTCGGAGGAGGTCCTGAAGAGATGATTTGGTGCTGTCAAAAGTACTCATGAAAGCTCCAATTCTTCAGTTGACTGGATTGGGTTTGACCAGCCGAGTACGGCCTGTCAACAACTCCTGCATCATGCCCTGCTTGAGTTGGCGTGTTTTGGCCAAGCGTTGTTCCAAGGTTTGGATTTCGCTGTCCATGTCGGTGAGGATGGTGGCGATGGCGGTTTGTTCACTTTTTTCAGTTGGTAGATAAATTTGGCAACCAGAAATATCATTGTTTAAAATGTGAGTTTGAGTAACACCATCATCTAAATTTAAAAAATATTTATGTCTATTCAATATGTAAAAAACTAATTTTGCATGAATACTTGTTGGGCGGAAAATACAAATTCGCTGGTTAACTGCATACATATTTTCTTCTAGCACATAAAAACATTTTGCTAATGCTTTTCCAGTGGGTAAATCACTTAAAACCATCAATACGTCATAAGGTTTTGCCTGACACAAATTCTTTGTACAGAATTTCTGAACAGACCCTTCAGTAGATATGAATTTTGAATTAACAACTGTGTGTTCTCCAGCTTCAGAGACATAGGGTTCATGGGCTTTACCATGTAAAAGAGATACTTTATCGAGAAGATTGATTACCTCCCAATCCTCTGGAATCTCACCCAACTCACTGGCCTTGGTCCCTTTCTTTGTTCCATCTGCCCGATAAGCAAACTGGGGCAGGCGTGTGCGTCCGGTCAGCAACTGCTGCATTGTTGCCGCCTTGATGTCCCGCTTCTTGGCAATTAGTTTTTCCAATTCCTGAATCAGGGTGTCGACGTCGGAGAGGGCATTGGCGATGGCGGTTTGTTCAATTAAAGATGGAATAATGATTTTAAATTTTCGTTGGGCAAGGATTGGAACTTGGTTTCTAGTAGATTGCGACATTACAGCCGAATATTGCTGATAAAAGAATTTAGATTCAAAATACTTAGCAAGAAATTTATTTAAAATTTTACTTGGATTGCAACGGTAATAGGTTGCAGTTGTACTAAGAATTAAAAATTCATAATTGGTTTCTAACAAGGCAACTGGCCCTACAGTCGCGTTGTGCGCAAACAATACATCCCCATTTTTGGCTATGCCTTTTTTAAATTTCTTTGCCCTTTTTTCTGGCAGATATTTACAAGACTTATAGTTAACAACACCCATACTAAAATCATTTGCTCCAATGTAAGGTATGCCAAATTGACTAAACTCATGACTTTTCGGATAAAGTTCACCATGATTACCATCCATCTGATCAAGAATATATTTTCCCTCCAATGCGTCTCGAATGCTGATCACTTCCCAGTCCTCTGGAATCACTCCAACTTCTGTTTGCTTGTACCCTGCCGGAATCGACTGTGCCGTCACATCTTGATGTTGAGTATTCATAATACTCCCCCCAGCCCCATCGCCTTGAGGTGTTCTGCCACCCGACCACTCAGTTCATCGACCGACTGGCGAATCTCTGGGAGTGGCTCTGCATATCTTTCATCGAGTTCCTTCACCCGATTGGCTAGTTGTTGGGTCACCCGTTCAATTTCAGCCTGAATGTTGGCTTGTAGCGTTGCTTTCCATTTGTCTTCCACCAGCAGTGTTTTGACGTCACACTCAGTGAGCGATGGGTACTTTTTAAAAACAGCCTGATCCAAGGCATCCTGCGCTTCCTTGAGGGCTTTCTTGGCATCAGACTCTGCTTCAAAGAGTTTTTTTGCTTGGCGTAAGGCTGACATTTCCTCTAAATCAGTGGCTGCTTTCAAACGACCGGTAACCGTCGCCTTGGTCACTTGGTCCTTGTCATTGAGAGCATCATTCAACAACCCGTCTTCTCCACTGTTTTCTTCCAGATAACTTTCAAGTTCCTGTGTAGCCGCATCAAGTTGGCTCTGCTGGTCATCCACCTTGGTTTGTTTATCGGCAAAGTAACGGCTGACCAACAATGCTGGTGGAATCAACTCCGCCTTGTACTTGTTCTTGTTGATGACCAAATCCGGTTCTTCTTTGAGCTTTTCTCCCTTGGCCACTTTCAGGGACCGTAATTGATTGCCTTCCCCCCAGCCCACCTGAGCTAACACAAACACGTCGTCGAGCATCACCTCCGCCCAGTAGTCCATCAGAATTTGGTAAATGTCGTATTTGCTCAACAGCGGAGCTTCAGCGTAGTTCGCCAGCAAATCTTCACTGATTCGCTGAATGATGGCCTTCGGGGAATCTCCAATTTGCACAGCGTCAAGCGATGCTCTATCAAACCATGACGTAAAGGGTTCAAGACTCGACTTCGCAAAGGCTTGAAACTCTGAATGGTTGAGGATTGTGGACTTGATCTGATTGGAAGCCACCAGACTTTTGCTGTAACCATTTCTGGCTGCACCAAACAACTCTGCGCGTAAGTTTGGAAACACCTCCCAGAAGCGCTCTAGAGCATCAATGTCACGATTGGGAATACCACCCTGCAAATGACCACTGAGGTCATGCAGGTCCTCAGGATCACTGGAGTCAATGTAGCGGGGGATGTTGAGGTTGTATTCGTTGCCGGCAATTTCAGCCGTTGGAACCATACGACTGTATCGGGGAAGTTCGAGTTGCTTGGTGAAGACATCGACAATTTTGTGGATGTCTTGGCTGCGTAAGCGATTCTTGTTGCCATCCTTGATGAAGCCCTTGCTGGCGTCGACCATGAAGATCCCTTTGCGGGTTGCAGCCCCTGCTTTGTCCAGCACAATCACACAGGCGGGAATGCCGGTTCCATAGAAAAGGTTTGCTGGCAATCCGATGATTGCCTTGAAGTAGCCCTGTTTGATCAATTCTTCTCGAATCCTTGCTTCTGCATTGCCACGGAACAAAACCCCATGGGGCAGAATCACTGACCCTCTACCAGTACTTTTGAGGCTTTTGATGATGTGCAGAAGGAAGGTGTAGTCTCCGTTTTTCTCTGGGGGAATTCCCCATTCAAAACGATCAAACTCGTCTTCGCTCGGGTTGATGCCGCTGGTCCAGCTCTTATTTGAAAACGGAGGATTGGCCACAGCAAAATCAAAGGTTTTGAGCTTTCCGTCTCCATCACGCCAATGGGGATCAGAGATGGTGTTGCCCTTCCAGATTGCGGCAGTCGCATTGTCATGGAGAATCATGTTCATACGAGCTAAGGCGCTGGTGGCAAAGTCCATTTCCTGACCATAGATTGTCAGACCTCGAGGAGCCTCGTCACTGGCTTTTAACAGCAAAGAGCCAGACCACAGGTTGGGTCATAAACCGTGGCGTCTTGGGGTGTTTGCTCATTGATTCCAATGACCTTCGACAGAATTCTGGAGACCTCCGCAGGAGTGTAGAATTGACCCTTGGATTTGCCTGATTCTGTGGCGAAGTGGCGCATCAGGTACTCGTAGGCATCGCCTAGCAAATCATCTCCATCTGCACGATTCGAGGACAGGTCCAGTCCTTCGAAAATTCCAATCAACTTTGAGAGACGGTCGACCATTTCCTTGCCGGTACCCAGACGGTCTTCGTCATTGAAGTCAGCCACATCAATCACACCCTTGAGGTCATTCTCCTCGGCCAAGGCGCTGATGATCTTATTGAGCTTGTCACCAATCTCCTTGTCGCCCTTGAGGGCTACCATGTCGTCAAAACTGGCCCCTTCTGGGACAATAATCATTCCGTAGGGGTCTCCCTTGTACTTGTCTGAAACATACTTCATGAACAGCATGGTCAGCACAAAATCCTTGTACTGGCTGGCGTCCATGCTCCCACGAAGTTCGTCACAACTGGACCAGAGCGAGGAATAGAGTTCAGTTTTTTTGATTGCCACAGGACCTTATGAGGTTGGGTTCTTAAAAATGTTTATTGGTTTTCTCTCGTATCTGTTTAAGGAACTTTAACTAACTTTTGGGTCGGACCTTTGACCCTCGTTCTGTTCGGCCCCTTTGTGGATGGCGTACCTTCCAACGCCTTCGTAATTCGGGTAAAATTCCGTCTTCCTCCGTCTCCATATCTTGAGGTGCCGGAAGCCCTACTGTCTGTCTCTTAGACTGAACTTGTTCCAGCAGTTTCTCCCATTCTTCGGGATTCTCGTCTAACGACCGACTCAGTGCCTGAGTCCTGTCTACTTGGGCCTGTATCTCCTCGGGTGTCATTTCTGGAAACTCTGGTCCAGAGTAATTGCCCTTTATCATAATCCTCTGTGACTTGCGAAGTGCACCCAAGTAAAGTGAGCGGTAGGCTCAACTTTATTAGTAAGTAATGATTAAACAACAAACACATTATCGGCTGACTTACCACGGATAGGGGATCAAGTAGATCTCATTCAAATACTTCTCTGCTTCATCAAAAGTTAAAAAAACACCAACCACATTCTCATCGTAGTACATACCCCCACCGCTGGTGTGGATCACCACCCAATGTGGGACTTCAGCATCATCAAACAACTCCAGCAGCTTGAAACCTTCAGATGGCCCATTGCTTTGGATGTTGCTTTCAACATACGTAGTTCGATAATAGACGTCCTCTTCCTCTGTCAGTGGACTTCCCTGTTGGATCTCTTCCAGACGCTTCTCTTCCAACACCGATTCAATTAAAAAAATCCAATCTACATTGAAATCAGGAATCAGTGATCTGGAAAAGCAGACGTGGACTTCTGCGTTAACTGATGCTTCGCCGATTTGATGGTGGATTTCGTCAGGAATTTCCAGCAAGGTTTAGTAATTTGGGATTGTGAGTAATTGCATTTCCGCAAACCTCTCGCACAGGTCAGGGTGAAGATTCCAGTTTTTTGATGCTTGTCTCAGATTGAGAATGATTTTTATCGATGGTTTCAGATCAACCATTCTCCTGCTGGCTAGATGGACGAACAGTATCGTGTATTCCTATTCTGGGAAAATAAGCCCCCCAGCCCTCTCGAGAGTCCCGAATACTCAGATCACATAGTTGACAGGCCAGATCATACAAATGCTGATGGGCATACAGGCCCTCGTACATCCAATCTGGAATCGCCTTGTCGCCATCAATGCCATAAATCCGACCTGCCAATTGCCCTGTAATGGCTCCTGAGGTGTCAGCATCATGGCCACGATTAACCGCTGTCACCACAGCTTCCTCGAAGGAATCTGTATTCTGCACACACCACCACGCACATTGATAAGATTCTTTGACGTAGCCTCCAGACATTACATTTTGGCGAGGCGTATTCTTTGGCAGTCGCAGGTGGTCATACTCCGGAAGTGGTTTGCCATGCCACAACTCTTTGGCAAAGGCTTCTGAATACATCAGCACTTCTGGGTTGTTGTGTGTCAGCTTGGTTTGCCCAAGGGCAAGCTCAACCGCTTCCTCAACCCGATACGCTGAAATAACCGCAGGTGCCATTCGCATCAAGGCTCCATTGCCAGAAGCCCACTTGCCTGTCGTTCCACATTCTTCAGGGTCCACACCCTCTTCAAATCGCTCTATAGCCTTTTGGCAGGTCATGCCGATATCAAAGCATGTGTCTGTTGAAGAATAGGCACCATTGCGGAACCAGTCACGCCAGCAGGCCAGCATGTTTTTGGGATCCAGTTTTCCACGTTGCATCAAGAGCGAGTCGGCCATCGCCAAGGCCATGCTGGTGTCATCGGTCCAACAACCAGCAGGCAGATTGTGCGGCCCACCGGCCTGATAGTCTCGCAGGTAGTTTTCCGGTTCCCGTGCCTCCTCAAACTCGAGGTAGGCTCCCAGCGCATCACCAACCGCTAAGCCCAATAACATTCCAGCCCCTTGGCCATAGTGGGGGCCTCCATCATTTTCAAATATTCCCAACGATCCTCCTTGCTTGTTCTTTGAGTTTTGTTGTCGATTGGCCAGCCCTGTTCAAAGGAGTATCCGGTAGCTGGGTCGACCTTCACTATAGTTTTAGCAAGCAAGACTATTCAGGGGGAGGGCGATGGGGGGATCAATTTTGGGAAGAGCAGCGTTAACTTCGAGTGTAGGTAGGACCTGAAAACTTATTTCAAAGAATTCTGGAGTGGCTTGTGGGGGCTTACGATGCGAAACTTGAGCTATTGAAACCGTGGTTTAGTTCCTGCAGAAGGTGTCCAATACCAGTTGCATTTCTTGGAAAGCAAGGCCTACCGTCTTTGCTAGCATATTCATTTCTGACCGTATTTTCCCATCCAACTAATAAATTGAAAATAATTTCAATAGAATTAATATTGCCCAGTTGTTTCAGCTTAGCTTGTCAAAACTTGCCTCAACTATTTTCAACAGCATTGAAATTGGAGATGACATGACACCCAAAGAAGTTGTCCAAAAAGGATATGAAAGTTTTGCTGCTGGAGACATGGGTACTATCAAATCTTTGATGCATGAAGAAGCAGTCGTCAAAGTGAATGGTATGCATAAATTTTCTGGGACTTATCATGGACCAGACAATTTCATTGGTAACTTCTTGGCCCACATTCCCAGCCATTTTGAAAATTTTAAAGTAGAACCAAAATTGATGATCGCCGAAGGTGATTATGTTTTTGTATTAGCCCAAGGAACTGCGGAAGGCATGGATGCTGATTTTGGGCACCTTTACAAAATTCAAAATGAGAAAATCACTGAGTTTCATATACTTGATGATTCCCAAAAATTAGCCTCCATCATGAAGGCCATGTAACTTCTTCACGTTGAACCGCAGTTCCAGATTCAAGTGGAACTGCAACTCTATTCCACAAATGACTGCGGCTTCCTGAAACACCTCCCAAAGTTATTCCGACCAACCTTTCGACTTCATTTGTAACCATACCCAGTCATTGAGCTGAATAACGACTCAAGGTCATCGTCTGGGTCAATCCACCATTGTCCAAGCGGGGATTGCATTTTGACTACTTTATGATAGAAGATTTGCCAAATTGTTTAACACTACAAACTGTTGAAGTTTTTTTCAATGGCAATGGGGTGGCTTATCTCTGAATCTTGAAGGAGGACTAGATGGCAAACGCATTAGATGGGACATCAACCGTTTGCATTGTTTGGAAGGTGCCAACGCAAGAAGGTGTACAAGCACTGAGAGACTTTTTTGAATTTCATTACACATACATGAAAGAAAAAAGTTATCAACAAGGCCCCCTAGAACTAATTCAATATACAATTTCAGAAAGCCCTGAATATGAGCTTTCTGGTGAATGGCATGAAGGTAAATTCCCTCCAACCACAGGCAGAACTATTTTCACTCTTTTTGAAATTTACAGGACTCCTGACGGCCTTCATCATCACATGATCGATAGTAAGGATTTCGCTGCTGAACTCTATGAAATAGCAACAACATACGGTATCGAATTTCACTTGATGAACCAAATGAAAGTTATTCAGAGTCTTTGGGATTAAATGCAATCAATTTTGGTGCAGGAATTTGTTCATGAAATCCTTATCTGCACCATCTTATTGGTTATTTTTAAGAAAGTCCCTTGTCTAAGTCGAGCTTTCCGACTCCTCTCCCAATGACCAACCATTCGGCTTCATTTCTGAACGTATCCAGTCATTGAGCTGAATAACAACTCAAGGTCAACATCTGGGTCAATTCGTATTTGGTCTAAATTCTTGACAATCTCTATCTATGAATTGATAAGTTGATTTGCCAAGAGCGACCTCTGGCAAAAAAGAGTTTTTCATACGTCAATTGTATTCTTTGCATAAGGAGTCCCTATGGCAATTCTGGTTTGGATTACTCTCACAGCGAAAGATGGCAACTGTCATCAAGTTCTTGAATTACTTGATAGTCCCGAAGGCAACGATTTCACAGCATCTCAGCAAGGTTGTGAACGATTGGAGAGGTCTGTAGACCATGACAATCCCAATCAGATACTTCTGACTGAGCTTTGGAGTTCAAAGGAAGACTGGGATGCCTATTTTGAAATGCAACAAGAGGTGAGGGACAACAATGGTTTCAACAGGCAACTTTCGGAATTGATAGAGGAAAACGGGATTGAAATTAAATTTTCTGAAGTCAATAAATCCAAAAGCAGCAATGTACCGGAGCATGTGCAACGCATCCTAGACAACGATAAAGACTATAAGCACTTCCTAGTTGTGCATGCTTACGTCTCTGACGAAGCCAGAAAAGAAATGCTTACCCCTCCAGAAAAGCGTGACCCTCCACAATCAAGACGAACAGAACGTGAGTGGGCTCAAGAAAATGCACAGCGTAAAAACGCAACAGTTATTCAACACTGGGTTACGAATGAGGATTTTCTTTATTGTCACTGGCTCGCTAGGAGTGAACAGGATGTATACAGAACACTTGAAGAAATGGGTATGGAAGGAAGACTCATAAATTCAATGGCTCACGAAGCACATTGGTACGAAACTGCGTTCCGCAATTCGGATAAAATTACGCCAAATCTTCCTGAAAATGGATACAGCTGGTAAAGACTAATCCACCGCAAATAATCAGCGTAGTTCCAAAGAGTATTTTGGTAACCTTAGGAAATTAGAGGTAGTTAAAATGGGAGAAAAACATTTCTTTGCAGTACACACTTTTATTTCTGATGAAGCACGCAGAAAAGTTCTGACACCACCTGAAAAAAGGACACCACCGCAGAAAAGAAAAACTGAAAAAGAATGGGTAGACGACCTACATGGTAAGTACGCGAAATGTATGCAGACATGGATTGGAAATGAAGAGTTTTTCTATTGTCATTGGATTGCAGCAAGTGAACAAGATGTGTACAGACAACTTGATGAATTTGGGCTTGGAGACCAGCTTTTAAATACAATGGTCCATGAAGTACATGAATTTTTGTCTGCCTACAGAAATTCAGATGAAACTTTGAGAACATACCCAGAAGACGGAATGTACTGGTAGAAGGCAAGCTAGTCGCACAATTTCCAACTCTAAGTGAAAACTGATGCGCTAGATGAGGCATGCAGAAAAACACCTCACCCATGCAGGTGACAGAAGAACCGCCCAACCTAAAAAATCCGAATCAGCATGGGTGCAAGCAGGGGAATATTAATCCATTGGTCTGCGCCCTACGCTTTTATGCTCCTGCAAAAATCTTCAGGGGGTTTAACAACTGTTATTGTCTGAGGTGTCGTCTGAATGCTGTTTTTTTCAAGAATTCGAAATGAACGGAGATGGAGTTGCTTCAGGAGTTAGATGCTTCGCGGGCAATCAGGACTGCTGGTCAATCAGTCGTGGAGTGTCTCTGCTAGTGGAGACAGTGTGGGGATGGAGATCAAGTCTGGTCGGAATCTTCAGCTGGATGATCTGACGAATTTGGGCCTTTGATCTTCAGGCCGCCTTCTCTAGCGGCTGCAATGAAGTCGATACTGTAGTCACTCACCTCTTTCGCTTTATTGGCTAAGCCAAACAGATCCATCCGCTGGCGGTTGTTCTCGAGCAAAATGCCTGATAACACTTTCATCGTTGCGAGCTCCATTTGCAGGTTTTGGAGATCAGCACATCCAGAACGGACTCTCTCAGCCGTTTCAATGCTCCAGTTGCGGATATATTGGAGATCATCCAGCACTTGTTCCCGTTGGACCTCTCGCTCATCAGCAATCACTTGTGAGACCGACTGCTTTGCGGCTTTAGTGACCACTTCCTCAAGATGCTGACCAACACTGGGATTCCCCGTGAGAATCGTGGTCAGTTCCTTGGATTGGCTGGCCTGCCCAGACTGACCGTTTTGGGAATTATTCTCCTTCAGAATCTGAGCAACTCTAGTCTTTGATATGTTCAGCACCATGGCGATTTTACGCTGGCTGAGACCTTGATTGTGAAGTTCAAGAGTTGCCGCGCGGTTGCTAGCTGCATTTAGTTTGCGTTGCATGCTTACCTAAACTCGGATTGGCTGTCTCACTGGCAAAAGATAGTGCATAATAATGCAGTAGTTCTGAAAGTCTCCGGCGATGTTGTAGATGGAAGAAACGCTTAGCATACTCTTCCGCGTTACTTCGGTTTCCAACAAAATGGATTGGGACCCAGAATTTTTGTTGCCATGAGACGAATGTCGCTGCTGCTGAATTCTTATTCATTTTACTGCGGTAGTCGCCATTGACTAATTCCTGATAAGTTCCCTCCACCAATACCACTGCAGCTTCAAAAGCCTGCATCCGTTCCAACTCACGCTCAAAGCGTTCACGGCTCTGCGTCATGCAGGAAACCAGTTCATCGACAGAGTTCTTTCTTTCCAGCACAAAACGCCCACAGGCGCTGCTGTAATCACCTGTTTGCAGGGTGGCTGTTTGCACTTGCATTGGGCTGAGATCCCAAGGTTGCTGCTCACGTGGATCGACGAGAACGCTTACCGCTTCGAGAGGTAGATTTTGGATCTGCGTTTTGGTTGGGGGCCAAGGTGACTTTTTCATGAATACTCTAGTTTAATACCTTTATTTTTGAAATCGGCCTTAAATTCATTTCTTTGGAGAATTATTTCATCTTTGATTTTCTGGAATCTGCGCGAGAGATTCATTTGAATCGACACCAATTGGGCTTTATCTTCAGGGTTTAAAGGCTGACCGCTACTCAAGAATGAAGCTAACTTCTCATCAAGCTTGAACAGATCACTCAAATCTTCATTCATCCAACTTAGTTGATTTGGGGCAACTCTGAAATTGAACTCAATGGTTTCCTCAGTTGTATCGTGAACGGTGTTAGGCCTGCGACGAGTATTAGGCTCATTCAAAACTTGAATAGGCCAAGCGCCCTGAAAATAACCTTCAGGCCGGACGATGTAGGGCCAGTTTGCACAACTGGGGAGATCTTTATCCTGACCCCGTTTTTTACCTGTACGAACTCGAAATAGGCCAAGAATTTGTCCCACACGGTTGCACTCGTCACGGAACCGAGGACCATGACCATGGAAGGAGTTCTCAGGCTCCTTAAGAACTTCAACACAGAACATACGTAACATCTGTTGGACAAGGATGTCGTACATCAGTAGTTGTCGGCCAAAGGCATGCTCTTCAAGGCCACTTACTTTGGGGTGTTCACCAGTTAAAATAGTGGGTCGTAGATTGATCTTAGATTGAATCCCTGATTGACTTTGGGGCAAAAATTCGCCCCATGCTTTTGCGCTGCTAGGTGGAGTCAATTCAATGATTGGGGTGGGCAGTGCCGCGTCGGGAAAAAACTCTAACTTACACTTTTCGTAATGCGCATAGAGCTTTCGTTGGAATTCTTTGGGACTTTGTCGGCTGAATTCTGCGTAGGTTTCGTTGAGTATTGTTGAAGATGGGTGTTTAGACATATCACTCTCCGTGAGAAAGATTGGGGTTTACTCTCTTAATGAGTGATTGAGGAAACTCATGTCCCCATTGGAACGTACAGCTTTATCCGATTTACTAATTTAGATTAGAAGAGTTTCCTCTAACATCATGTGACAGGGTCAACCGAAAGATATTCAAACGGAATGGCTCGTTTCGGCTTGCTGGCAAGACCATGCAGGACATCATTTGTGTCTCTGGCTCTTCCTGCCACCATTTCTCAAACTGGATCTCAATACGTCTGCAAAGTTGATCAGCATCGTAGCCCTCAGGCACTTGGAGGCTTGCCGGCGTTCGGCTTTGCCAGAGTTGCTCAACCTTTTGCTGTAATATTTTAATCTCAGTTTGGCCTTTGGAATTGTGAGGATTTTCAACTGTCGCAAATGTCTCTGAAGTGTCGCAACGCGAATACCCCGCAACCCCGCATGAATGCTGAAGTGTCGCAACCGTCGCAACTGTCACCGCACTGGAAGTACCTGTCTCAGAATCATTTTCTTTTCTAATCTTATTATATGATTTAATATATATATTATCATTTAAAGATGAGGATTTCTCCATCTGAGAAAGATGTTCTTGGTTGGTATTGCTGTTATGCTCCCTATCTACTGTGACACTTGCGACACTTGCGACATCGCTTGCAAACCCTGAATATTGCTGGGCCAGAGGATCAATGGTTCTGTCGCAGGGCGTTTCGACACTTGCGACATTACAATCCGACAGGTTGTTCCGCAGAGATTTCTGACTTTTTAAATAATCACGCAAAGCCATTCAAACCTTGAGGAGTTTCGGGTTCACTTCAATGCGAAGTTTCTTGCCGTCCTTGACGAACCGGCAGCGGGACCGTTCATGCAGGTCCGTGAGGGCATGATTCAGTTCGTTTTTATCCCGTACGGGACCAGACCGCTGCACCTCCCTTCGTAACTGGTGGGAGACGTTCTGGTTGCGACATTTTGAAAGAAGCCATTTGTCGATTTTTTGGGCGTCCGAAATTTCTTTTGAAGTCTCAAGTTCCCTGAAGAATCGTTGGGCTTCATACAAATGCCAGAGGGCAATGCTTTTTGCAGAATCAAGGGTTTCCTCAGAAATTTTTGAACTCTCCCCTCCCTCAAAAACATGAAAGCTTGCAGCAATTCTTGCGGCATTATCAGCAGTCTTTGAGGCAATATCTCGAACATCATCCATGGATTTTCCAATTTGGAGTTCTTGCTCCACATCATCATGGAATCTAATCCAAAGTTCTTGTGCTTCTGGACTGAACTCAAGCATCTGTGGTTCTAACCGGCACTTGTGATTGATTGGCAGTTTCTCCGCTAAAATACGCATCAGGCGATTCCTGAACGCTTTGAAGTTGGGATTCTCTTCTGGTGGTGGTTTAAAACGACGGGAACCAATGCTACTGTTGGGGTAACTAATCAGGAACCTCGCCAGTAAGCCTGAACCCCTTAAGAGCCCCTTGGATTGTAAGTGAACTCTTCTCAAGGTTTCCCCCTGAATCATCAGGCCAAGACTCAATCGTACCCCCTGAACAATGATTTCATCTGCATGTTTACGAGTTACCCGAATGGGTGAGCCATCCCAAAGCTGATTGATGTCACTGACAAACTTCATTGAATTTTCTTTCATGGAATAGCCACCAAGAACTCCACCTGCTTCGTCACTCGTCAAAGTTCCAACAGGGTAATTGCTTAAACCCTTGAGCAATGCTTCTGCTGTTGTGTCTTGATAAGTCAGGCATGGAATTGTGGGTGGCTTAGGTTCTTCGGATTTCAATTCATGTAAATCCTCTTCCACTTCTCGGGTGGGCTTATTATTTTGCTGGCAGTTTTTCAGCTGGTTCATCAATGCCGTTTTCTTTGATTCCCATATTTCTTTAATGACTTCATATTCATTAGTTTTGGGTTCTAGTTTTTCTCTCTCTGCATTCTCATAATCCCACAGCAATTTATTGAATTTATTCGAACTGGTTTTCCGCTCGCCACTTTCCGCAATAGAAAGAAAAAATAAACTCGTGGGGCCTTCCAATCCGTCTGCTCTTCGAACATCGTACTGCCCCTGTACGGCGGTGCTAATAGTGTTGAGTGCTGAAGCGGCAACCAACGGAATTGGAGACTGGACAAATTCAGCAACCTCCTTCACTGCACCTCGAATAGTTGCTGGTAATTCTTCAATGGGGTAGTCGTTAAATTCCTGTTCGTGAAACAGTTCCTCAGGTTCTTCCCATGGGGTACCAGATTTTGTGATAGGTAACTCATTTCGCCATGTTGCACCACAAACAACCTCAGCAGGCGACTTCATTTCAATGGCTTGTTTGATCACCAGACCATCATCTGTAATTTCAGGAACCTCGACCAAGTCTTTCATCCATTTCTGGAGTTCCCCCGCTTGCAAGGCATCATTGGCATCTGTCTTCGGCTCTTTTGGCATCAATGCAGTGCATTGATAGTCCTGACTAATTAGTTCTGACCGTAGCTTTGCAGCTTCGGTCTGCCCGTTTTGATTAGGATTCTCATTGACATCGTGATCGCTGATGATGCGAACTTCTGCTTTTGCTGGCAGGAATGCAGGAACATGCTTAAGATTCGATTTGCCGTTAGACAGAAGGAAGGTATCAGTCTGCCTATCTCGAAGGCTAAGCGCGTTTTCTAAACCTTCGCATACAAGGAAGGTGGATTGTAGGTCTTTTTGTGAGTCGATGGCCTTAGGTGGAACTACTGAAATTAAGCCATCCTTGCCAAGCATTTTCTTGCTTGTCTTCTTGCCTGATTCATCAATGAAAATACGATTAATCTTCCCCACCCTCTTGGTGTCACTACTGCCAATAATCGGATAGATCACGCATTTGTTAAGCGCATCCCAACGCAACCAGCCTTTAGCCACCAAGTCTTCATAGTTTTCCAGTGGAATTTTGCGAACATCCGACAGATAGAGCGTAATAAAAGCTCTTGCCGTTTCAGACGCGATTTCAGCTTTCTCCCAGATTTGTTGAGCCATATTTGAGTTGTCGGAATGGCTGGAGTCAACAGCACTGTTTGACTGCTGGTTCAGTGTAGGCATCCCAGAACGCCGACACGCCTCGTCCAAAAGGCCACGCTTTTTGACCAAATCGAAAAGACTTCCCTGTTGTCCACTCAGGTTGTATTGGCTTTGTTCGCCTTTTTCTGCGTGTAGAAACCAACCTTTGGAACTCAAGCTGAAGCCAGAGTTCTTGAATTCATGATCAGGAGGCCGCCAGTCGTCTTCTCCTTTTTTTTGGAAGCTTGAGAAATCATCATGCTCCAAAAGCACCTCCAGAAGTTTTATGTTTGGTATTTTTCTGCTGGGTTGCTTGCGCATTAAACCTCAAGAGATAATGTGGTTTGCATCATGACTTTGAGAGAGAACAAATTTCTGCAGCTTCAGATGTTTGATAATGGTTAAGTTTTGTGAAGCTTCATAAGTTTACCTCACACCTTTCCGCAGTCTTGTTTTGTAGGGCTTGCGTAACCCTTCATTGCGCCTCTGAACCTCTTCTTCTACTTGCTCACGAAGCAGATAAATGCGGTGACCTACTCGGTACTGATCAAAGGGCCTCTGCTTGCTCAGCATATTCCTAAATGTTCCGACAGAAACTCCAATAAGCTCGGCAGCTTCAGGAATTGTCATGAAACTTTTGACTGAAAGATCATTCATAATAATTATTTTAAAATTATAATTAAATAATATTGACAGGCATCTTTTTTCATAATTTAATATCAATCGTAAAATATACGATACCCAAACTAATTATTCACGTCAAATAGAATCTCGTTTACATGAAACTCAAAGATGCGGGAACAGCGGGTGACCGCTTATTAGCTGTTGTGGAATACAGAAAGTTGGGATCCAAGTCAGCTCTGGCTGAAGTACTTGGGGTGACTTCTGGAGCGATTTACACTGCTCTCAGGAGAGGAAAGATCACCAAGCAAATGGCTCTTTCCGTTCAAGGAGCCTTGGGAATATCAGCAGAATGGCTTTTAAATGGAGATGAGCCAATGGAGGCTCAAGTGGACCTGTCTCTAGATTTCAAAATGAAATTAGAGATGCTTTCACGGATTAAAGGTCTCAATCGTCAGATACCTGAGACGCTTACCTCAATCTGGTTTTCGCGAGCATTAACTAATCAAGAACATGCTTTTCATGCTCTAGCGTGGAAAGTCCTTGGCAGTGATGTGTTTCATAAGCAAATGGGTAATTGGGCATTTTCAATTCAGTTGAAAGATTCCGGGCGTTTTAGCGATTACAGTCAGAAATTTTCAAACTACGAAAGTAATTATGAAGAAGTGTCACGAGTTTTATGGAATGTCGCCGAATCGCGAGCTGATCCCGTGCCTTGGAATCAAGATTTGTTTGATGATGATTTGAATTCTGCACTTCAAACAAGAGTTTTTGCTGATCTCAAAGATCAAAAATATTTGGATCAATGGACTAAAGAAACTGAGCATTTGAGTGATGAAAAGCGTACCGCTCTTTTGGCAGCCTATGGATACGCCTGCAACCTCAGGTCGGAGGCTGAAAATGAATTTTTACCATCTGAATTTGGTAGAGATTACGCGGAGGGGATGCTTTTCAATGAGGACCCTTATGCTATCGATTTTGCTGGTAATTTGACTAAAGAATCTATTGATGAACTCTGGTATGGAAATATTAGTCCTGCTGAACTTTATCGGCAAATAAGAAAGGTTGGATAATGCGGATTTTGATTGAATGTCCCAACTGTAAATCACGTCAGAAACCCACCGCAATCACATGCAAGGGTAAATACCGCTATGGCGCATCCAAGGGTGAAAACTGCAATTACAAACTAAAGAAAATTAGGCTGCCGATCTATTGGATTGATTACGATGTTCCTGCTGCCTTGGAGGGCTCAGGAAGACCACCCCAGAAGGATGGTGTTGGACGACCAGCAAAAAGGCATAGAAGGCGAGAAAGAATTGGGGCAAGTCGAGAAGCGGCGGAACACCGTTTACGTGAAATAGCCAGCACCATCAGTGAACAAAGAGTTTTGAAACGGGATCGTAATGCACAGGTTCATGTTCACATTGTTCTTCAATGGTATCTGCAACAGGGGGAAGTTCAGAATATGAAAAGTTATGGGCGATACAAAGATGATCATCGGAACCTTGTGAGGCTGTTGCCCAATCTTTTGCTCCGTGAACTGCGTCTCCATCATCTAAACGAATATCGTGACAGTCGATTATATGAACCCTCTAAAAGTGGTAGGAGCGAAAGGACAGCACCAGCAACGGTTGCACACGAATTAAGTTATTTCCGCAGTGTGTTGAATTATGCGCTGCGACATGAATTTATTTCTGAGATGCCAGTGCAAGCTTGGCCAAAAATCAAAGTAGATAATAAGCGAGATCGTATTTTGACAGCTTCAGAGTGGGCGAAACTCGAAAGGAATCTTCCAAAACACATCAAAGAAATGACTCAAATTGCTTATTACACGGGCATGCGTCAAGGAGAGATTTTGCAGATTGAATGGTCCCAAGTTGATTTTGAAAAGGGCTTTATCCGACTGCGTGCTGACCAAACGAAATCAAAGACTGCTCGTGCAGTCTTCTTGTGTGCGGAAGCAATAGAAGTTCTCAAAAGAATTCCCAAGGACTTACGTTGTAAGCAGCGAGTATTCGTTTCTACAGTGGGTAGACCCTACACCCGTTTTACGGGTTCATTGCAGCGTGATTGGAAAAAAGGCTTGGTAGAATCGGGTATTGAAGATTTTGCCTTTCACGACCTCCGGCATTGTTATGTCAGCCGGATGCGGCTAGCTGGCATACCTGATTTTTTGATTCAACGACAGGTTGGCCACAAAGATGGCAAAATGACGGAGCGCTACACAACAATAGACGAATCAGATCTAATTCAACTGGGCAGGGTAGGATAATTTGCGCGTGTCCGTACGCGTGTCCGTAAAGATGTGATATCCAATGATTTGGAATGAAATGGAATGATATGACTGAGTCTGATTAAGGCCAGTAACAGTGCGGAATTGTGAGAAGAAATGATAGTGAATGATACTATGAAAAGACGGTTGGTGCTGAAGGGGGGACTCGAACCCCCACGAGCAAAGCTCACTGCCCCCTCAAGACAGCGTGTCTACCAGTTCCACCACCTCAGCAAAAAAGAAAGTAAATTCAGTAGCTTTATCTGTAGTCACTACATTCTTTAGAAAAATCTCCTAATTCAAAAATTCAGCAGAAATTACTTAGTTTGTTATACCGTTTGTTATACCAAATTGAGCCCTCTGCTGCCTTTTGATATTAGAGGTGACTATGTCTAGAAAGTTTGAAAAGACCCGCTTCCCAGGAGTTTATTTTAAAAATAATAGCAAGGGCGATATCACTTACTATGCCTTCTACCGCGAAGGTGAAAAGCAATTTTGTCGCAGGATTGGTAAGAAGTCAGAGGGCTGGACTCTTGCCAAAGTCAAAGACTTCAGAATCGATTTAATGGCTGATGCTAGAAAAGCTGTTTCCCCTCCAGACCTGATAATCCCAACCCCAAAAATCATCCAGAAAGCAGTTCCCATTGGTGAGTTAGTGGATCTCTACTTTAAACGCAAAATTGTAGAGAGGGGCGAGCCACCTAAAACTGAAACAGAATCTAGGCAGAGATTTCAGAAGCACTTTTCCAATCACTGGTCAAAAACGCCCTCTGAAATTGCGGAGTTGGATCTCTTGCGCATCCGACATGCGATTTTGAAGTCAGGTGGAAAAATGGCCACAGTCTCTTGGCTCTTGGGCTTTTATCGAACGCTTATCAGATTTGCTGTTCAAGCAAAGCTCTCACCTGCCTTGGAATATCAGATACCTGTTCCCAAAGCCTCAGAACTTAAGAATCGCGTGACAGAGCGCTTAACAAAGGAGGAATTGAAAAGATTTCTGGAAGTTCTTGATCAACAGCCACCTCAGCTGAGAAACCTCTATTTGTTTAGCCTACACACGGGTGTTCGTAGGGGAGAGATATTTAAACTTTGTTGGCAAGACATCGACTTTGAACATCGAGTAGTTTTACTCAAGGATGCTAAATCAGGAAGGGATGAAAGAATTCCACTGAGTAAAAGTGCAGCTGAAATCTTAATGAATCAGTATTCACTGAAAGACCAGCGATCTGATGAGGCAAGGGAGAGAGATCTTGTTTTCTTCACAAAGACAGGAAAACCATGGAATAAATCTAGGTCTGTGATCTGGCGGTTGCATAGAGAGATTCGAACTAAGGCAAACTTGCCATAGGGATTTCGAATGCTTCATGGATTACGACATCATTTTTTGACAATGCACGCTGTGGCCGGAACCCCTGCACCGATCCTAATGAAATTAGCCACTCACAAAGACTTGGCCACAACTCAGCGCTACATTGATATAGCGGATGCTGATTTGCTGGCAGCTGCTGATAAAACAGAAAGTCTGATTGAACAGCAACTCAGTATTGTACCCCCTAATAGCTAAAAGGATTCTCTACTTAGGGCATTCTTGCAAACCACTGGTGCTGTTCAATCTGCTTCAACCAACTAGCTGCAGAATCACCGAAGATATGTTTGGATGGCACCAGCTGATCACGTTGATTGATGAAGCCAAGACGAATATTAAATTTTTGTTTGTCTGCATCAGCTGCGTAAAGACTTGTCCCACAGACTCCACAGAAGCCCTGCACACGTTTCCTTCCGCTTTCTGCAACCTTAGTATATTCGGTGACGTCCCCCTCGATAGTAATTTTCTCAGCTTCAGATCTAATTCCTGTTCTACAGGGTCCACCGCCTAAAATTTGACAATCGGTACAATGGCAGACCATTGCAGTAGAGGGATCTACTTCAGCAGTCAGGGTGATTTTGCCACAATGGCAGCTTCCATCTATTTTCATCGGATGCTCCTAAAATAGATTGCTCAATTAGAGATTGGTATAGTGGCCCAGTACATAATACAGCTTTCTCTCCCCCATTCCTCCTCCCCAAATTGTTGAGACTCATCTACCATCTACCAATATATCTAATAACTCAATCAGGAGGCATTCATGTCAAGAATAATTGATGTAGCAGAAAAGCAAAATAAGGATTCAATCAGTAAACCACGTAATGGGTTGGGTACATTTGTCTATCCAGATGGGCGAATTTATGTTGGAGAATTCAAAGAAGGAAGTTTCCATGGACGAGGCATCTATTCCTGGCCAGATGGACGTGTCTACGTTGGAGAATTCAAAAACGGCAAAAGGAATGGTGAGGGAACCCTTACTCGGCCGGAGGGGAAGGTTCAAAAAGGATATTGGGAGAACAGCAAATTGGTAGCTTAAAAGAATCAGGGCCTCCCCCATTATTCAACGAGGCCATGTCGTGTAGGTTAACTCTGCTTCAGATGAATAGCCATGGAGTTTATAACTCTTTAGGAGAGACCCTGTTTTTCCAAGTGCGACTACAGGATCGCTATCAATCACATACAACCTTCTTGCAGGAACTTGAGATAATTTTTTTTGGTACCAAGGCGAATGCCTGAGAGCAATTGGGGAAGCTGCGCATAGAAATTAGTTACGAGGCTATTCACTAAAAAAATCTTCACCCTTCATATATACGTAGTCATCGTGAATGCCATCAATCTTCCAGTATTGCCTTAAAACGGCACCACCGTCTCGCTCACTCCAGTATCTCTCGTACCTGTAAGTTTGACCACCTATTAGAGTTGTACTGTTATCTCGGTTTGCTGGTCCATGTAATCCAGACCAATCTTCTATGATAGTAGTGCCATCAATGATAGTTCTCGAGCTATCATCATCCTGATTACGGAAATGTACAGAATACTCGGCGCCTGCAGTACCTGGCATAATGAAATTCCCAGTTAGCTTTATAGCAATATAGTCGTTTTTTCCGGTATCAAGAGAATTCAAAATGATATTGTTGTTACCCCAATTATAGTTAATATTCCCAGTTATTTTGCCAGAGGTCAGTATTTCAGAGGGTGACGTCGTACACGGCCAGGGATCACTACAAGACCATGTCTGATAGCTGATACCATGCGATAACGTAATGTTGTCTAAGGTAGGACCAAAGATATTCCCAGCCTCATCTTTGAACCAAACTCTTATTTGACGATTACCGGTGCCGGTCAGTGTGAAGTTGTCCATATTATTTACTGGATAAGCTTGCCATCCAGCAGCAGTAGCAGAAGGTTTGTTGGCTGAAATATTGTCGGTGGCAAAGTAGTGACTGGTCCCGGTGACGTTGCTGAAATTCAGTGTGACCGTGGAGGAGGTGGTGTTGTCAGCTCCATTGTTGATCAGCATCGAATTCGCTGTTGGGGAGACATTGTCAAAGGTGATGTTATCCGTCAGGTAGCCAGAAATGTTTTGTGCTGCATCTTTATACCAGATGAAAATCTGCTTCTCCCCTTGACCTGAACTGAGTTGAAAAGTTCCTGAGGTGGCATAAGCCTGCCATCTGGAGTTGTTATCCAGTGGGTTTGTACTATTTTCAGACAAGTACATGCTGATAGGGGCGACATCATCCGTGGCATTGTCAGTGAAGCTAACATGAGCTGAATTGGTGAAGTTATCGTTACCTGCGGTACCAAGCAAAGAGAAGCTTAGTGGTTGCGGTGGGGTTGTGTCGAGGCGAGTAAAGTTATCAGAGAACGGTTGGGAAACATTGCCTGCCTGGTCTTTAAAGCGTACTTGGATCTGCCGTTCTCCATAATTTGAGCTTCTGAGATTGAAATTTGTGTTGAAGCTGACGTTATCGGATGGAATCAAGCTATCTGAGCGCCATGGAGCCTCATCAAAACTCCCATTGTCCGTGATCTGGTAGGCGACAATCGGAGAGATGTCAAGAGAAGTCAGGGTCAGAGTTAGGTTATCTGAGGAGGTATTGTCACTGCCGTTGTTGACTTTGACACTGCCGGTCATCGGTGGAATGAAGTCAAAAACATTTGTGAGGGCTTTGATTTCTGCGGAGCTTAAGGATCGATTATAGATGTAAATATCATCGAGAATTCCTGTGAAGTTGTTTTTATTTGTAGTACTTCTTTTGCCAATGTAGAGATTACTATTATTGTGAATTTCAGGTTTTAATTTATGAAGAGTAGTATCTTCTAATTTGCCATCGATGTAGAGTTTTATTTTGTTTTCATCACTCACGAAAATTACTGAATGGTAAGCGCTATCATCTACAAGACTTACTGATTTTACTTTTGGAAATCCAATATTCTTGGCATATTTCATTCCTTTAACATAACCATTGATGCATCTAATAGAATAAGGATAATTATTAGTACCAATGTTGTCCCATTTACTGATTAAATCGACTCCTAGATTCGCACTAGATACACAACCAGCTGTTTCAATCCAAAAGTGAACAGTGAAATTCTGATTTGGCCAAAAATCCAAAGAGTCGTTGTCTGGGATTCTTATGTAAGAATTTCCGTCAAAGTAATAAGCAGAATTTAAGTGATTAAAGCGATTCGCGCTAAATTGGACATTGCCTACACTAGAGCCATGTAAGGCATTCCCTGAATAATCGAGGGTGTCGTTATCAAATGGATAGTAGGCTACAAGCCCATTGTTTAGGTTTAGTGTTTGGTTATCAGTTCTGAACTCAAAGAGCTGCGAAGGATAGAGCTTTAGGCTGTCCTGTGGATGGATAAAGCCCTTGAGCTTAAGCTGGTAGTTTGTCTCTTTTTCTAGTGGTCCTGTAGACCAGAAGACCAAACTGTCATTGTCCAGGTTCCACTGCCCATTGACGGTCAGATTGTCACTAGCCCGTTGCAGCTGAAGACTACTCATTGGATAGCTGCTGGGTAGGCTGTGTGGGTATTTTAGCTTGAGGCCCGCATAGGCATTGACCGTTGGGTTTGTCTGATTATCAACCCTGACCTGCCCGTCATAGAGCCATGCCCGATTAACGCTTCTAGGTGTGAGATTATCAATGTTTCCTGCCTGGTCCCTCAGCCAGAGA
>JACLAD010003240.1_pt1 | contig 24040 bp, 19 predicted proteins | sample 8027901 | NCBI WGS metagenome assembly JACLAD01 (sample SAMN15725071, study PRJNA655200) | protist metagenome | isolation source: fluorescence activated cell sorting (FACS) single amplified genomes of... | place: Spain: Blaines Bay Microbial Observatory, Mediterranean Sea | collected 2016-07-05 | reverse complement strand
ATTCGAGCAGACGGTATGGGAGTCAAAAACAATATGATACTACAGGATTATAGAAATCTTGTCAATGTACCAGGTGAATATCGTCTAGAAGATTGTATTTTGTCGTCTTCCAGTATATTTCAAGGTCTACTGGACCCTGTGGTATTACACATAAAATCTGGTTATCGTATCAAAACGATTCAAGGTGTAAGACATTTGGACCAATGGAGAATGAAGTACCCGGAACATGAGCAACATTTTCAAATGGGGTCCAGGGAATAAGTGAGGAGCTCCCTGGGCCCATATGTCCATATATTTATAATGGTGAAGTTATACGTGATGATGAACCAATGAAAGTTTTGATGCAATCTTATCAAGGAACCAAATACGAATGGTTATTTTTAGGAAAGTTTTCAGACAGAGTTCACACATTTGACCCAAATATTGGACCGAAAAAACATTTTTGGCCTACCTCGCCCATTCATACCGAATCGGAAACGGCTAAAAAAATATTAAATACATTGATAAACATTGTATCGTCCGTTATTGAAATATCGAAAGATACAAATAAAAATCAATCATTAATGAGATACTTTGATGCACATGTGCCACTCATGTGTGCATTCGAAGATGAAATGGCAGTTAATGGCATTTTAACAGATAAAAAAGCCATAGAACTAGCTGAAGCATATGAACCACAACCACACACCTCTATGCACGAAGGTCAATTACCAGACGTCATATCAGAGCTTATGAAATGTACGTATTGGAACGAAACAAAAACCAAAATGCAACCTGTAGTTCATTTACTATGCAAAGCTTTACCACAAAGATGCCAAATAAGAAACCTTTCAGATATCATACGAAATTATTGCAGACAAGACGACAAAGTCTACGATTTCATGTCGAAAACAGTTTTATGTTCATTATTGGGTGCATATTCACATTCGAATAAGATATTGTCATGGAAAGCAAGAATTGCTATATTGCGTCGTTTTGTATATTCGCCTCCCAATCGTACACAAATGCAAGAATGGCTGTTCTCTGGATATCAACATTTCTTATTTTATGTTATCAAAGAATTTTTAACATACAGTATACGATTAATACCGTCATTGATAGCCGAAATAAAAGACACATACAAATGGGATATATTTGAATCATGTGTTCGAAACGCAATGGATTCTATGCGAACGACGTTAGAACAAAATATATTGGTGAACAATTCTTCTACCATTAAAAACTGGCTGATACACGCCGAACCCATGTTGATGAACATAAATAAACAGCAATTGGGAAATTTATTCCGGCCACAACGAATGACCTTTACACAGGTGATATTGAATATGTGCGAACGATTGGACGAGACGAATAACCAAGCAAAAGCATATATATGTTTTCCAAAAGAATACAGGACGTTAATGCGAGATATGGCAAAGCGAATAAAAAGACGGTCAGATGTACCAATTGAATGGCTTAAATACTTTGGTGTTAAAAAAGATGTCATTGATACATTGAATAATATTCAAAAACATTATCATCAAAATGCATTTAGAACAGACGTGAAAAAACTATTAAATGATGTATCCAGGTATGAATTTGAAGCTATTCGTGAACTGTTTAAAATGTTCTGGCAAGTACATCATAAAGTAAGAGTATTTCCATTGCCCAAACATTATTATGTTTCACAAATACGGGCCTTAAGACGTAGGTATGAGATACCAGACGGTGTTCCTTTGAATGACAACGTCGGTACAGTGTATGCATGTCTAGCATGTCACACATTTAAAGCTTTCATTGTAAAACCAACTGACAAAGTTTCAAATTTGTTTGCAAATGGACATCATAAGGTCATCATTGACGATGAAACACTCAAATGTTATTGTGGAAGAAGAAGTGACCAGAACGATTCGAAAAAGAGGCCTAGAGTTGCTATACAGGAATTTATTGGAAAAACTAGTATAGACGAAGAAGAAAACAACAAAAGGGCAAGGAAAAAAGCATGGAAAATGGCAAGGAAGAAATATATGAACGACGAATGTGCTCAAACAGAATGCTTGAAATTCAATATGACAGGTACGTTGTTTCAATTTTATGGTGTATTGTATATGTTTTGTCCATTATGTGCATCCCCAACGATATTTGACCCAACTCAACATGGTAAACATGGATTACATTGTGGTCAATGTATGAAAGATGGTCAATTCTATACACGAGTGTCTTGTGTTATATGTAGTACATTACGAGGGGCATCAAAGTGGGATACAGTACAATATATTGACGATGCTACCAACGAACAAAAATCAGGTGTTATATGTCAAACTTGTGATAGACCATGGATTCATTCTGAGGGTTCACCATATCAATTATCGGTTTTAAAGACACGGTGTAAAAGAGTATAAGTGTGCATATAAAATATTCATATACAATGGCTTCTGTAAAGGCAAAAGTGTTTGAAGAAGAAGAAGTAATAAAAATGAACAATGTTGAAAAAAATAATTTTAACAGTAAAACTTTTATATATGTATCTATGGCTATAACTATATTAATGTTTCTTAGAAAGTTAATCGTAAAGTTCTGCCGTCGGCCCTCCCATTCGTACGAGGCAAAGTACGAATAACAGATTCCACATTCCAGCCATTTTGTAATAACAATTCACGATTATAAAATCCAGAATCTAACCATTGATTCATGGAAGGGTTAAAATAAGTTTTAATATCTTCTATAGACATGTCAAATGCTTTAAACGTTTTTACATTTGCACCCATTGCTGCAAATTTATCCCAGGTAAACCCTAAATCATTCAATTGATGTGGGGTGTATTTTAAATCTGCTAATTCATGTAAAGTCATATTTATTTTTAATAAATCTTCAGCCGATATATCTAATGTATGCTTTAATTGAGACCATGTAAAATCATTTAAATGTTCAGCCTTCAATCCTAAAACTACCATATCTTTCCAAGTAAAACCAAATTGTAACAAATGTGCAATACTGACGTTACGTCGCATGTTTTGCCAAGATATCTTTTCTTGAATACAATCCGACGGTGTATATCCCATCTTTTTCAATTCAGATAATTTATAACCAGCGTTTAAATAGTCTTTGAATGACGTTGGTGTGCTTCTAAACGGTGTCAACATTGATAAAAGATTATATAAAAATCCTTGTGGTGGTTTTGGTGTCATTTGATGTCTTCTTACACGGGCTTCTATGGAAGATAACATAGCTATTGTTCTATCGTCGCCTAAATCTGGTTTTAACTTGATATTTTGTGTTTCAGTACAAAGAGGACATTTCGTATTATAGTTAGTAGCTCTAGATATTACACATGACAAATGAAATTTATGACCACAATCGAAAACGGCGATATTTTTTACACCTTTTACTTTTTCATGACATACAATACATGCGTCATTTGTTGTAGACATAATATATAAAGTTATCAATAAAAATAGTTATATTTATAGTTTCTGATTTTAGACTCTACTTATTTTTTACCTTTCTTTTTTTTCACACCCACTGCCGCACTTATTGATGGTGTAGAAGTTGAAGATGCCCCATGTAAATGTGGGACCTGCCTTGAAGCAACTGTAGCATCCAAAACTGCATCGATGTTTGAAACAGTGTTATTATCTGACCAAGACAAAGGATGGTCACCCAATACACTACCAGCGCCAGCTACAGCCAAAGCTTTCTCCATACCGTCAGCTAAATTTGCCAATACTGCGACTGCCGTACCAGCTTTCACTGCTGCCATCAACTGTTTAGAAATTCCAGAAAGTTTATCGGTTTTATTACCTGCTGCTGCCACCTCAGCTTTTAATGCGGCTGTTACACCCTTGATAACTACAGCCTCTTCATCTGGATTCGCATCGTTATATCCACTTGCTCGAAGTCTATCCAATGCAGCCTCAACTTTGGCTGCATTTATACCTGCCAATGGGCCAACAGCTTTAGATTTTTCTAAAGCATATTTCACGCGCAACGATTCTTCTTCTTCTCTTATTTTATCTACGACGTCATCTAAATCCGATTTGCCCGAAGCTTTCATATACTCTTCTAATAAACTGTCGTCTCCTGTCTGTTCTAAACTGTCTACAATATCGCCCAAACCAGCTTGTACTTTGTCTTTCATAGCATCTGGGAATAATTTAGATAATCCAACCAATGAAGGGCCACTAGATGAGGACTTCAATGTCGGTTGAACAGATGCAGATGTATAATTCATTCGGTGTAAAATAACATCTACGGTATCACCCGGTCTACTGTAGGAAATAGCTGTACCAATGATGAAACGATTTACCAATTCGGCATCTCCATAATCCGCTACCATGTCACCGCGTGGACGTACTATAAATTGAAGTTTTTCACGTGGCAATCCTTGTTGAAGTGCACGTTTGTATTGATTACCACGTCCAGTTTGTCTTAATTCTGGCAAATCCATACATATGGTTTGACCTGGATAGATGACATTGGACCCATTATTGTATAATGTATTTAAACCCGCAATGGTACAAACAAAACCCTGCTCGTATACGTCACGAGATGGGCTAAATTCGGTTACGGCTACTCCCATATATTGAAGTGTCTTTAAAATTTCTCTTCGTAGTGCACGTTGTTTGCCTAAAGAGTTAGATGTGGTTTCAGCAAATTCTTGGTTTGCTAGGCCTCTGGCGGCAGTTGCTGGGGCCGATAGTCCATTGGCAAATGAAAATACATGAAGTTCTTTATCATTATATCTACTACCTTCGGTGTTGCTTTTTGCCACTAGTTCACCTTCCATAACGCGAAAACATTCGTCGTTGCTGGCTGCGTGAAAATATGGGTCTTTGATACGGTTATATTTTACATCCTGGTAGTGCCTGATGTCGAAACGCACATTATAATCGAATGAGGTTGGTCTTGCATAAGGTTTAATTCTACGTCTTTTAGCTCCTGAGGAATACATGATTATTAAGTGTATAATAAGATATTTATATAGGTGTTAAATGCTAATAATGGATTTGATATAATTATTACTTTTTAAATTCTCACAAACACTTCCATTCTCTCTAATAGTTTTCCTTGGTCCGTTGAAAATACTGCACCTCTTTGTCTTTTTAATGGTGTGTTTTTAAATGGTAAATGATGGACGATGGCAATTGGGATTCTATAAACACATTCGTTGAACTCTTTATTTCCTTCTTCTAACACTGGTATAAATTGATAATATTCTTCTTCCCCAACGACTGTGTTATCTGTCCTTTGAACTAGCTCTCTGGAACCATCAGGGCATAAGATAATTTCCGACTGTTTCATTACCTGTTTTCTTAAACCTAGCCATACACATTGACCTTTCTTTAAACGTTTATTTCCCAATGCACGACCAGCGTCTGTGGACCAATAGTTTGGCAATCGACATCTTCCACGTACCGTTACATTTAGCAGGCGTTGAAATTGTGAACCGGTGTCCATATCATTGAGCATCACACCAAAATAATGCCAATCGGTTAAGATATTTTCTAGACCTTGTTTATCTGCACGATAACGTCGTTGGCCAGCATTACCCATGTTGTCAGTATCTTTTGTCGTTCTCAACAAATAATTTAACACTGGCAAATTTGCAACGACGTGAAATTGATTACGTGAATTAGAAGAAACATCCTCTGCTTTAACAAATAATATATCTCCTTCGTCATATGCTTTTTCATACTCTTTATGAAAAGGACGACAAAATAATGGCGCTGCTGCCGTTGAATTGGTTTGTAATTCTGTTACCGATGTACTAAGAGATGGATTTCCCAATGAAGCAACGGTTGGTAAACCTCTCTTTCTTGAAACGACATTCGTAGCTGGAATTGCTCCTTTTCTTATAGCACCAGGAGTGGGTGCAGGGTTACGTAAAGATGTTCCGAGTATACTTGTCATAACTTTTATAAATATTATTACGGTCTTATTTATAGGTGATTTATGAAAAGGAGTATGGTGTCATTGATTTAGTGTTGCCACCTTTTGAGTCTTTTGCCAACGGACCTTTGTAATATTTTATCAGGTCCATCTTATGTTTTGACAATTGTATCCATTGCTTCACCGCACTTGTATTAATACGAGTCTCACCCGTTTGATTGTTCCTAGATAATATATTTTGTTTGCGAAAATGATATTGCATCGTATCCACAAAACGGATTTCACCTGCTATCACGCGCTTCGCATTCACGCGATGTTTTGCAAAATGGTCCCGACAAATCTCAGGTGTTATTTTAGGGGCGTCCAAACCTTGTTTTTCCAATGGCTTCTGTACATGCTCCGTAAACATTTCTGCCTGAATACGATAAATCTCATCATCCCTTACATTACCTGTCAATGCTGTGTCTATATCCTCCATACGAGATATTATCTCATGTGCATCACCAGTACCAGCATCACCATGTTTACATAATGGACATTCACAATCTAAACCATGCTCTTCTTCCTCGTCGTCTGAGAAGGCACAAGGACAAAATTCACCTTCATCATCTTCTTCATCGTCCGCCGCACCTGGTAAATCTAACAAATTTAATGCCATTTTACATATTAAAAACATATTTATAGTCCGCATTGATTCAATATTTTATAACTGTCCACGACATGAGACACATTATCACACTGTAAAAGTCCTACACTACAGTTACACGATTTCATTGGCTGAATATATCCCAATAATAAATCGATTTGTCGTTGTTGATTATTAATAATATCCAATAAAGCTGTATTGTTTACTGACATATTATTTGCATTACCTACTATAGTGCCATCATATTTTATTTCTAATGCATTATTTCTACTAGCTTCCCAATCCCCGTTTCCTATGACAAATAACGATGTATCATCTACTTTATTATATCTTCCCATGGCCGTACTATAATAACCAGATGCTTTGGTTCCAGCTCCCATGGCCGTACTAAAAGTACCAGATGCACAACTTTCTCCTTATAATGTTGCCATGTATGCCATGTGTCCGGTAAGACAATCCGGTTGTCCCTGACCAGCTGTGTTTGGTATAGAAAATAGAAAAACAAAAAGGATAAAAATTATATTCATAATATATATGATAATAGTATATCTTTATAGTGTTTTATAATACAACATATTGCCATCTCGCATCTTCTACAAATGCCTGCAATGATGTATAGGAACCCTTTAACAATTGTTCACAACATGATTGTAATTCACCGGATACGAAGGAAGATAATTTATCGGGTGGACAAGCATTATTTTCCATGAAATATTTTACCGCAAAAGGCTCCTGATACAGACAGAAAAATATCAATGAGTGTTTCAATAACCTATTATCGGTTGTTTTTGAAACATATAACATGCGTTTTAAACGCTTTGATTTATTATCGTATTTTTTGTCCAGTTCCGAAACAAAATAATCAATGGTTTTATTCAATTTGTTTGTATCTGGATTCATCATTACGTCGTATAACAAATCGCCAGCCATTCGTTTTGATTCAATTTTTTCGGCCTCGTTATAAAGGTGTGGATATTGTGAGTCTTTGGAAGTCATTTATTTTTTTATGTGTGTGTTCACGATCGTATTTTACAAATCCGAAGTATGTCAAGGTTTCATAACATTTAAATATGGAATTGACATCATTTAAATTCGTTGTAGAATATCAAATACAATGTCGTTCATTAAAACATTTTTTTTACACCCAATATAACCATCATAAACGCTGTAAAAGAATACAACATTATTAGAGCAAATGCAGCAAAAAACATAGCGTCTACTATCAATAACAAAACATTAATAGAAGCATTAAGAAAAAGCGAAAAAATTGTTCAAATAGATACAGCACCACCATTAAGTAAATGTTGTATATCAAAAAACGATTTAAACGTTTCACATGGTATTACATTGATGATTTATATAAAAGAAAAAACAGAAATTTTCTGTATACATAAACGCTTTTTATCGTACGTAAATAGATATTACAACATCGTACACTTTGATAGTGAAATTTTTAAATTGTTCAAATCCTGGGTATTGAAAAAATACACAAGTACGGAATGTATCAACAAGCAAAACGTTGATGGCATACTTAAAAAATTTATTTCATATAACAATTCTTCCAAAATAAACTTGTTATATATAAAATTCAATACAATCTGTGATTTTTAGTATTAAAGAGCATAAGCTTGAATACAATATGAATGTTCATATCGTACACTTCTTTTTAGCATGGTGGTTTAAAAATATAGGGATAATAATGTATGCTTATTCATGTATATTCTCAGGGATTAATGAATTTGAAAGTGGTACAACCATGGTTCTTTTATTTGCCGTTTTGACGAAAGAACATGTCTTCATGTCTTGTGGTATATTATGTTCTGTATTGACACACATTATCATTCTTTTGACGGTTTTATTCATGTATATGTATCAATCGAAAAAAAAAATTGTTTTATTCGGGTCCATGTTGATGGCATGCGTACCAAATAATTACAATCCATATAGAAATAACTTACTATTGAAGTTAATAGTATATTGTACAGTAATAAATAGATTGAAAAAATCACATGGATTACCAATATCAAAATATATTTGTTTTTCATGGATTTTATTTACACATGTAGGGTTTTTGACATTATTGCCAATACATATAGTGTATGATACATATTATTATAAAAAAAAAATTAACAATGTTTAATTCGTTTTTTTGGTCTATAATCCGTGTCTTCGTCTGAATCACTTTCTGAATATTGATCGCCCCATTCCTCCTCAGAAGTCTCATCTTCTAACTCGTCAAATTCTTCTTCTTCCTCCTCGTCATCTTCACTATTTCCTTGTTCTTCGGGGTCAAAATCATCGTCATCTTCCTCCTCCTCGTCCTCCTCGTCATCTGTTAATGGTGAAAATACACCTATCCAATCTTCTTCGTCACCACTCTGGTTCTTTTGCATTTTTAAAAAACGTTTCCAATCGTATGGTTCAGCACCATTATCATAAACATGATCCGTTATGTCTGATACAACTCGATGAACGGAATCAAAGTCTTTTTTATCATGCACCGAAGTTAAACATAAATGTTTTGAATGATAACACCATGTACAATCAAACCTACTAGTACCAGGTGTATTGCGCTGGTATACTAGCATAGTCAACTTTTCATCCAATGTGTCTACCACGGTGTCGCCATGAATCATTAAAATTCGATTGTCGTTATCATACACACACAATACGAAAGATTCGTTTTTATCCGTCCAGCCCGTCAATGTAGGCTTGATTTCACTCACAGATGTAAACATATCGGACCAATTGCGCCACGATTCTTTTTCTTGAATATTATTTACCGTTATTTTTGTCCAACCTTCATCATGATGAAATAATAAATTATGATTATTTATTATCACTTTCTTGTCTATATTTTTATATAAACGTTGTGTTTTGCTTTTATCCTCAAATATTAACTTATTTACCGATTCGTTGTTCAGATTACCAACTTTTTTGTTTATTTTGAATGTTGGCATATTATTTTTAATCAAAGGTCATATATATTATATTTTTTACATATGGTTGAATCCAAAAACACGTTTAGAATGTTAGTATAATATACATAAAACATTAAAAAATGAACCTCTACGCCCTGACAGCGATGACATTCTTATCGGTCAGTGGTGGGCCGATAGGAATGGAAATTGCAATGATAGGATCCGATATCTACACTATTTTATTGTGTTTGACATGGTTATTAATAACATATATTATACCCATTGCATATATGTCCTATGAACTTGCTATTGAATTCAAATATAGACAAATGGGTGGTCCAATCGGTTGGGTTCAAGAAGCTTTGGGTCGTCGCTGGGGTATCGCCAATGCTGTGTGGGACTTAATAGACACACATATAGATAATTCAATATATCCAGTATTGTTCGCCGACAATGTAATATCATTGGGCGTATCAGAAGAATACAGGTCATTAATTGCATGGGGTGTTATTGTTGCTGTTTTCATTGTGAACTGGGGAGAAATAGAAGGACTAACGTCCATATTATTGTCTTTATTTATAATATCGCCATTCATAGGAATGATGTTCGTAACGCCATGGAATAATATGTATGTATATAGTTCTACACCAACTTTTGCATCAATAAGAAACACTATTACTATATTAATTTGGAATGTAAATGGATATGACATGACTACTACGTATGTACACAAGGTTAATGAACCAGAACAAAAATATTTTTGGGCATATATCTACAACATTATCGGTATATATTTGATGATGTTTGTTGTTTTTTGTTTAGGAACTCATTATATACACGACACATCTCAATGGTCAGATGGAGCTTTCGTATCGATGGCTTCACAACTTGGATTAACGTTTAAATGGTGGATGGGCCTTTCCGCCCTAGCAACATCTTTCGGTGTACTTACAGCAGAATTGTGTTCTACTTCTTATCTGTACAATGGATTAACATTATTAGGATTCAGCAAAATTTTTCAAAATCGTACATTCAATCTAGTTGTAAATATGATTTTATTATGCTGTGGCGTTTTAATTAGATTAGACACATTAATATCCCTTTCGGCCATACTCAATACATTAACCTTAAATTGTGAGATAGTCGCATGGATTAAGGTAAAGGGTTTATCGTATTGGCGTGTGGTATTTTCATCTTGGGTATTTTTTAACAATGTGTTTATTATGTCTTGTTTTTCAATGGAATGTATCATTTCAATTTTCGTATCTTTTGGATTAGCATTTGTATGTATATGGTTATCTGAATTTAGTATAAGTAAAGAAGAAAACATATAAATGTCTCAGGTAGCTGGTATCACTTTAATTTTTATTGCATCCACGTGTTCTAGCATAGGTATGAATTTTCAAAAATTGGCTCACAGACAAACGGAATATCACGACCCTAGATTGATGCAAAAACCTAGAAATCAACCTTTGAATTCAAATGTATATTTTAGACCATATATGTTGTTAGGATTTATATTGACAGCAGCAGCAGTAGTTTGTGATTCTATTGCGCTATTTTTTATAGGTACGACTATGATAGGTGTATTGGGATGTATGGCAATTCCAATAAATGTATTTGTATCTAGATATATTTTATTTGAAGAAATAAAGAAAACAGAAAAAATATATATTTTAATCATTACATTTGGATGTTTAGCATGTTTAATTACTGCAAAAAGCCACGAACCTATAGAAACTTTCGTACGCTTTGCAAAATGGGAAACTGCTGTTTTTATAACATGTATTTGGCTTTTCGCTTTTAAATTATATATAATTACTATGTTTGTAAGTAAACAATACTTTCAATTAATTGTATTGAGTGTAATATCTGGAATCATGGGTGCTCAATTTGTTTCCATGGGTAAATACTTGTTAGATATTATTTGGTTATTAAATAATAATTTTCAATTGCCACCTACATTACAAATTATAGGTGTATCTGTATTGACCATACTGGCATTACCTTTGCAAATTATATTTTTAAATAAATCATTAGAAAAATTTAATGCAACGCATTCCATAGCCATTTTCCAATGTACGTGGTGCATACTAAACGTCACCCAAGGAATTATCATATTCGGAGACATGCAGTCGGCGACTACCATAGAGTATGTTATATTCATTTTTGGTTTTATAATCACATGTATGGGAATAATAGGACTATCTAAACAAATTGGAGATGAACCTCTTTCATATTCCGACCACAGTTCATCATCGAGCGTTCCTTTATAAAATGATACAATATATCCGGGTGTTCAGCAGTTGGGAAACTGTCGTCTAAAATTCCACCGACTTTCAAAGCCGCAATAACAATTTCAGAACAGTACCATCTAGGAGACATTCCAAACCATGTATAAAACGTTGGTTTCGGCGCAAATGGGCCAGACCAGTACATAAAATAACCTAAATGATTAAAACCATCAGACACATGGTCTTTACAAAAATTTTTCATTTTTTTATATTGTTTCTCCGAACATTCAATACTTCTGAATTCCCATTCTTTTCTAGAAAAACGCTTTTTACATAAATGCACCTTACCACTATATACAATAGAACAAGCCTCGCCATACACATCGGTCTTGTTTTGTAATCCATTATTTTTAGGAACAAACAACAATTCAGCATGTATATACGGCTTTCCATTCCTAGCGGTCCTTGGTGCCAACAAAGACGCGGCACTATTTAACCAAGATTCTTGAAGAACGGAACTATCACTTCTTACGAAGCATACCATTATTTGTCTAGAATTCATAAAATTATATATTTAATATCATACTTATATACTTTATACTATTATATTTTAGTCATCATCTTCTGTGGCCCAAGCAGCTACATCGCTATGTGGGGTTTCCAATTTTGCTATTATCGAAGACAAATCATCCGCGTCTTCTGAATCACTCTCGGCCCACAACGATACAGATTCATCCACATCTATACTTGCACTTTCACTAATACTACCACTAACACTACTTGTTGCCCATGCTGCATTTTCTGTGTCGCTGCTACTTGCCCACATGGCCATTTCCTTTTCATCACTGGAAGACGAGGTTGCCCATTTTGGTTGCGGCCATGACGATTGCCATCCTGATTCTTCTAAATACTCTTCAGAATCGCCTTCTGTTCCTGAATGAATGAAAAATTCTTTCTGGTCCTCTACCATTAGTTTTATATATTCGTTCTTCAGCTTATTTGTTGGGTCAATGACAAATGTAAATGCAGAATTATTCCATTTAACATATGTTGGAACATGAACATATTCTACAGAAGACCATGGAATGTTTCCTTGAGAAGTTACTATATTGTCAACAGTAGTGTCTTGTATATCAATTGTCAACACTTCACTTTCAACTTCCAATTTGTTTTCTTCCAGATTAATAGCTAACAACGGACTCATATCGTCACCCACCGAAGGTACAACATACAAATCTCTTTTTCGTAATTTTATATTCGACAAGCGAATATTTCTTGCCAACCCAAGTGTACCATCTATATAATCCAAATGATCTTCCAACTCTTCTGGAGAAGACAATTTGATATAATTTGCAATTGTAGGACTTTCTACCCAACCATCAGACAATACACGTTTTGCTATTTCATTCTTATATGTTGAAGCGTCCCCTAAAATGCTCACATTTTCTATGTTTACCAATCCACGGCCTTTTATATTGTAATTAGGAGCAGCGAAGCTTTCAATTTCACCAACCGATGTATTCACACCATTTAAAAAGACAACACTGGTACCGTTTTCCAATATTGGTTTGACGTTTTTAATATTAGTTTTTATTATATCAGTGTCCACTACAATATACACATTATCATCATTTGTCAACAAAGATGCAAATGTATAACCTAAGCGTTCTTCTTCTCTGAATTCATCATAATAACACACAGATGTAGAACCATTCATTTTCAAAGGAACAAGACGATGCAAAAACTTAAAAGGTAGATTTTCCAATACCAATGCATCGTTGATTCGAATAGTTGCTACCAACACTGAAGTAAAATCCTCACCGTTCTTAAACATGCCATTTTCAGCTTTCAATGTTTTTATAGACGTTTCCGCAGCAGATATCAACACATTCTGTTGTTTAATGTCATTAGGGTCCGTTAAAGTAGCTAAATCAGACTTTAGTTGGTTCAAATTCGTTTCCAACGATTTCAAATTTGATAGCTTTTCTATTGTTTTTGAATTGATAACATGTACTTCTTCAATGGTTCCTGTGGAATATTTTTCAACATCAAAAGCGTTGGTGTTACCCTTTAAATTCGTTTTAAATTGTAAAATTTTATCATAAACATTGGTTGGAACGTTTGTAGGGGTTGGTACTTTATAAGTAAATCCAACTTTTGTTCCAATTTTGTATGGTAATTCAAACGTTATTTGTTCTTCGTCGTTGTTTAAACCAAAGTATGCAAGTTTCTGTGAATCGTTGGCTGAACTAAGCGTTTTGATGGACGTGGTTGGTGTGTCACCCTGAATATAAATTTTATCATTTAAAACAGGATAAACGTTTTTCTTTGCTACTTCTACCAAATTTTCGTTTTCATCGTATAATTTTACAAATCCTGGTGTGTCTGACAATTCATTAATACGGATGCCAGACCATAATTTTTTATTACCCATAGTGTAAAACCCATACGGTGTAACCACTATATCTGGTTTATTTTTTGTAAAATAACCTCCACCATATGTTAAATCAGCTGGATATATCCAATCGCTAGTTGGTTTTGTTTTATTTTTTTCATTAATATCGATTAAGCCTTCGTTAAAATCCAGCGTAAATGATTTAGATTCTTTACCAATCAAACGTTCCAAACGTTCTGCTTCTTCTACTTTTGATTGTACATCTTGACGTTCTTGTTTTTCCAATAATTCAAGCTGCTTTTTATAAGCTTCTTCACGTTTGCGAATATTTTCTTCTGCCCTCATTCTAGCTTCTTCTAACTCTTTTTCTTTCTGAAATCGTATTTTCTCTATTTCTTCTAAACGTTTACGTCTTTTTTCAAACAAATTTTTTCTAGCTTTATCGGCTGCTTTCTGAGCATTAGCCAACTCTGTCTTCTTTGCAAGTATTTCATTTTCTAATTGTGTTTGTACGACACCGCTAGCACTTAGCAAATCGTCTTCTTTATCTTTTATTTCTTCATTTATTTCAGCAATGTCATTCTTTGCATCTATCTCTGCGTCTCTACTATCTTGTATTTGCTGTAATAGAGATTGTAATTGATTTTGAGATGCTTTTACAAGTTCAGCCTCTACAATATTATCTTTGTTCGACAAATCATTTGTCGCATCTTCTAATGATGTTTCAAGCGTTAATAAATCAGTTTCATAAGTGTTTTTAATTTGATTTAAACGCTTATTGTATTCTTGTAAAACGCTTTTTTCTGCTTGAATTCTCAAGGATGTTTTTGATATATTGTTGAACATAGAATTCCATTTTTGTATTTGTTTTTCAATTGGCTGTAACATACGTGTAGCGTTATTGAAAAGTGAAAATGATTTGTTTTGTTCAATTTCCCAATCTGATTCGTCGATTAAATCTCCGTTTACATCTGCTACGGCAACACTAGAATCATAATTACTTGGCCTCAACGAATACATATTAAGCTTTTCCATTTGAATATCGTATTCATATTTTGCAAGCGATGGTTCCAATGCTATACAACAATCTTCTGGTAGGTCATCGGTCCATGGATTTACCCAACGTTTGTCTTTAATATAGTTATTTATCACATGTTCGTCTCTGCTTTTACTTATTAGACCCGGAGCATAAATAGAAGTCGAATTGTTTGTACCATTTATATCCTTCAATTCATTTTCAAGATTTTGTAGTTTAATACCGTCTTTACTAACTATTGAAAATGCGATTTCTTCTCTACGCATATTGTTTCTAATGGATGTATTCATATCTTCCTTCAACCATATAAAATTTGCCAATTCTTCAATATTATCAGTATCAGAATAGGTGTCAACATCAGAAGGTGTTATAGTTGGTGTAGGAGCGCCTATGCTTAATGTTTGGCCCATACGTTGACGTTCTATATTTCTTTTAAAAACTAACGCTTGTGATTGTGCATATTGACGGTCAGATAATGAATATTTCACTTGATTTATTTTTTTCATTAAAAAACGATTCCAATATCTAGATGTCATCAAACTCTTTACTATATTATCATGAACCACTTTATCGTTTTTTAACGTCAATTTCGAAGCTTTTATCTCATTTATCAATGATTTTTTACGCGACATGTCAGTTATGCCCATTATTGCTCTCGCTTTTTTTGTCAGACGTTTCACATCGGACGGGTTCAATTTTAATGGATTGCTTGTTCGACGTCTTGTATCAATTGTTTGTTTCATATGGCGTTGAACATCAATACCATAAATTACGTTTGATATTGGAACAATACCATTTGGTTTTATAAAACATAAACGAACAGCATAATTAGATGTACTTTTTGGTAAATTAAACATTTGCATCGATTCTCCGTCGGTTTCTAACGCATTTACCCATGGTGCTGAATCCAAAGACATTCGTGAATGTGTCGGAATTTTATATTGCCATACAAAACCAACATTGTTTTTCATAACATTGCCGTCTATAACGCTTCTTTTTATTCCCACTTCCTTTTTATTGGACCACCATGGTACGTTGGGAACAATGCTATGAGAATCCGAATCAAAAGAGATTAAAACTTTTGCTAACAGATTTACACCATGTTTATCATATAAAGCCTTTTGCAACTCATTTTGATATTCTGGTACGTCGAATGTAGCATATTGTTCCCAGGAAGATTCTAATGCGACACTATTCGTCTGTTTCGTAGTGTCTATTTTTATCCTATTCATACACATGCCATTAGGTGGAACACGATTCCATGGTTTTGGAGGTAAATCTTCAGTATTTCTTGGTATAATCAACATGTTTTTGTATCCAACAGGGTGTATATCCAATTGAACAGGTTTTAAATCTTTTGTTAGTTCCTCAATAGCTAATAAAATACTACCATTTAATACGGTGCTATTTTCAAATAACTCACTCTTAATGGGTTCGCCTGATAGATTTTTTATCTTCCATGTTGGTTTCGCTTTAAATATTCTTTCTAATTTCATTAATATTTTTTTGCAATTTGTTTCGTTTTCAATTACTTTTTCAGATATTTTACTTATATTTTTTTGAACGTTTTTTTGCTGTTTCCATTTTTGTGACAACTCGCCTAAAAGCCGTTGTTTCATGGTTAGATTGTTTGCTGATGATAATTTTCGTTTTACAGAAGCAATAAACAATTCAATATCACGTTTAACTCTGAACTGAGATTTTAAAACAGATTTTTGCTCCCTTTTTTCAATGTCACATAATTTAAAGTCGTTCACTAAGTTCTTTATATCCGATGCACATCTTGAAGAATATGGATAAGAAATTGCATCTGGATTTAATGTGACCAACGTTTGCCTTAGTTCTTCTAACAGGGGCAAATCAACGTTACTAATAGGTGGCATCATCAGTGAAACATCCATTTCATTGACAATGTTTAATTTATTCATCACCAAAGGGTGTTGCCTAATGTAATAAAACCAATCATACCTATTGCCTTCAGGATTAAACGTACCGTTGAAAACGCTTTGTAAACTTCCTTGCAAATTTTGTATCTTTGTTGATTTTTTACTGGACTGATTCAATCCAGATTTATTCGATATCCATGTAAATGGTGATGTCATATGAATCCTTATCATCTAATAGAACTCTTATATATAGGTATTATTTTCATTTTAAACATGAACAGTAAAAAAATCTTCCACAAGTTTATGCGAGGAAACATAAACAGTACCGCAAAATCTATCAATAACATAAAAATAAGAGCGTTTTGTGGATGTTGTATAATGTTTGTTATATTATTTTTTTCGTTTTATTGGATTAATTGGGATGCGGCAATTGTATTTTATCATCCAAAAATAAGTGATATAAATCCTGGATTCACGCGCGAAGTGAATTTAAATAAATTGCATTCGAGAAAATGGTTCGAAAAAAGGTCCTACATTGAAGATATATTCAAAACTTCATGTGAGAAATACGAATATACGTTACTTTCTAATTTAAACATACGAATATTAGGATATCAAGTTTCCGATTCACTATGTTATAATTGTATAGACAACAAACTATACATAAATTTAAGAATAAAGCCAGAAATGTCAAAGAAAAGACTAATATGCAACGAAACATACGGAGACAAATGGATCATACGAAAGGATAGATTCCATCCATTGGAATATTCTTACCTGGACAAAACAACGTTAACCAGGGAAACACATACAACCATCAATTACGAAGAAACATGCCTTTTTTATCAAGCTAACGATTTACTAAAAGGTACATGGACTATATAAGCACAATATAAAGAAACAAATGTCTACTAAACTTGACCCGAAAGAAATATTTGTTGATTCAGAAAATATGCATCTAGCATACAGATATTACTGGAATGTTCCTACCATCCAAATGTGTAGAAACATGATTCGTCAACACCTGTTCTCCAATGGTATTGACTTCAAAGGTAAATCAAACCAACAAAAACAACTATTCTCACAACAAATCATGGAAGACTACTGGTTACCATTCTGTGAAGATGCATTAGACAACGCACTATGTTATGGGTTCGTTGTATGGAGAACCAGAAAAGTTGGAGACACCGTTGTACCAATTGTATGTATTAAAAATACCTATCAACTCAAAATAAAAGAAACCGATGGTGTGATTGAATATTTCGTTTACAATAAAGACGAAAAAGCAAATGAAATCATTAAAGGTGCATATGTATATGACGAATTTGGTCATCGGCCAGAAATTGATGGTTCATTAATGTCTATTGTTAACACATTGATACCAGACATACAATATTATTTTACCATGTTGAATTGTCAAGTTCAACTTGAAAAGAAAAGGGTCAAACCACCAATATTGACACAAATACACGATAGAAAAGGTGTAGGTAAAACTGGCGAAAACGAAGGAATTGATTATGACTTTTATGCAGACGCTGACATTGCGGACGCTGAAGAAGAATCTAAATACAAAAGAAATAGAAAAGCTGTTGAAGCCCTGAAAAATCAACAAAGATTATACGATGAATTTTTTGAACCAAACGATATACCAGACGAAATTGCTGCTCCATCCATATTGGACCAAATGGTACCATTACCAATAGGCCAAACTGTATCTTCTTATCCTATACAACAAGGTCGAAACGATATACCAATCATACTAAAATCCTTACAAGATACCATATGTGGTGTACTAGGTGTGCCAAAATCAATGATTATGGCAGATACCACACACAAAGCAGATGCAGTTGGTACACATCAAATGTTTCAAACCACTATCATGTGGTGGAAAAGACAAATGTCAGAAATGTGCCAAATGATTTACAACGTCATCAACGCGAAAGAAATAGCCAACAAAGTAACCGAAAAAGTTTCTAAACGAAAAGAAAGACTATCAGGGGATGTTTACATGGCCACTAGAGGAATGCAATCCACAATCACATTTCCAGTAACACCTTTTATTAACAACGAAGAATTATACAAACTATATACACAAGGGGTCATCGATTGGAAAACATATTGTACCTACATATCCAGAAACACGTCCATACCGTTAGATACCATACCACCAGAGCCTTTAAAAGATAAAGAAAAGAAACAATTATTAGGAGTAAACACCGAACCTAAAATTTCAACCCTACAGAAAAAAGGAGAAGACATTGAAATAAGTAAATCACCTCTCGAAAAGAAAGAAGACGAAAACGAAAAAGAAAACGAAAAGATAAAAGAAGAAGATGATTTGGGAGAAAAAGTCGATAAAGCAGTCGGAAAACCAACAACATCGAAAGAAGAAAAAACAAAGCCGAAAGAAGAAAAAACAAAGCCGAAAGAAGAAAAACCTAAAAAGAAAAAAGACACTAAAAATGACAAGAAACGCAAGAAAAAACAAGAAGATACTAAAAAAAATAAGAAAAGTAAGAAATAATTAAAATAATAATTCTGATTTTTTTATTACGCGTACATTAGTACTTACTGGTTCGTATATTTCCTCCTCCTCTTCCATTGCTATTGAATATCCTACTAATAAATACATGGTCCAGAAAAATAAATATTCTGTTATATACCAATAGCTTTTCATTACTGGACACTTATCTGCCGGTAAAGTTCCATTTGCACATGAATCTATCATAAAGCCCACAAATAATAAACAATTCACAACCATAAATATCCATAAAGACCACCATAACGCATTTGTATATATTGTACAAGTACCGAACAATTCTATATGTCTATTTTTCCTATAACACAATCTAAATGGACCGCATTTACATCCAGGTATAGTAAAAGTATTGGCAATTACACTACCCAGCCCAATTAAAACACCATGAGCGTTGGACTCGAACATGTTTACTAAAAAGGCAGCCGAAAATATAAGAAATGCTACAGACAACGGTTTTTTAATATACACTTTAGCTGGGGTTTTCTTACCATGTGGTGTAGGTGTAATAATTATAAATGCTATTGATATTATAGCAAGACCTACAGCCAAACCTCTAGCCCATCCTAATGTTGTAAATGCTCTCGATAATAATACTGGCCCTTCAACGTTACATTCGTTTTTGTCATGATGCCATGTATCTACTACATATTTTTCACAGTCATTTGTCGTCTCTATGATTGCTAGTATACTTATAAATACCAATATTGACCATAATACAAACCACGTTTGTAATTGTCTCACTACAGGATATTCTGTATTGCAACATAGTATTTTCCAAAACGATGACATTTGTTTGATATTTTATCTTTTTATAGTATATTCCTTATATTTCTGTATATTCCAATTGTAAATAAATTTTAAATTGGAATGAATCGTATTGTTATTCGCCCAAATATAATCATCTTGTTCGTCCATATGTTGTAATATAGCTGATATTCTAGCACATTGTTCTAGTGGTATCAACGGACATTCCGGTAATGAACACAAATAACTAATAACATCTCTACTAAAACGCCTTTGATAAGATAATGCATCAATTAATTTTCTCCAAGCAGATGATGATGGCATAAAATGATACTGCTGTAAAATACTAAACGTTTCTCTTCCAATACTGGAATCCAATAACGTTAATCCGGTTTTAGTATTCACATACGTTTCGGGTACGAAATCAATAAGCTCTCTCAACAACACAACATTACTATTTACCACGAGAGACTCTGCAAGGATCAAATTGTCATGTTTACGACATAAATAGTCAGGACACGCTCTCAACAATGGCATCATCCATGGCTGTACTGGTAAATCATCTTGTACTTTATAATCACCATATGTATAACTCAAATACTTATAAAATGGACATTCATCCTCGTTCAACGGAAACATATTTAACAGATGAACCATTCCATTATTATACATCCATTTAAACATACCAAAATGCTTTGTTGGGTCAAAAGATCGCCATAAAGAGTGCCAAAACGTCAACGAACCATCATATGGCTTGCCTTTCCAAAACAAGTCAGGATGCCACAAATTGACGGTATCGACCAAATAGTTGGTACATAATTCGCTTCGAAACATACACCACCATGTATGTCTTAATTTTTTTGAACCCAAGATAGTATAGATAACATAATCCGGCATATCCAATAATCTGTTCTTTCCCCCAATAGATATCGTTGCCAACACCGTACGAATAGCGTAAAACATGTCTATATCCAAATAATTCAAAGTATTCAAAACGTTTTTCGTTACCATATAATCGTTATGGTTTTTCAACATTTTTATTATCTGTAAAATAGAATTAGGCGTGATGAATGGCTGTGATAACAAAGTATCCCAGTCTGTTTCTTCATCTTTTTCTAGATTTTCATCTAATAACTGAATTAATTTAGAATGTTTTTTTAAAAGTAATATAGTATTTGAATTTAATATTTTATTCATTACATATATTTTATATGTTTTATTTCACATGTAGAATATTCTACACATTTCTTCTTCTTAATCGAACACTTGACCGTACTTGCTTGTCTTCCTCTTCTTCGCCTTCTGTTTCTTCTCCATCGGAATCTGCTTCAGCACCTTCGTATTCTTCTTCTTCCTCTTCTTCTTCTTCTTCTTCCTCTTCTTCTTCCTCTTCTTCTTCTTCCTCTTCTTCTTCCTCGTCATCAGAATAATAGTCTTCCCCCGTGTGAAACTCGCCTAAACCATACCGTTTACTCGAAGGATGTTGAAATACATTTTTATTATTGATAATAATGTAAGCAATGCCCATTGCAATACAAATAAATAATATAACTGGAGGGTCGTCACATTCACAGTCTCTTTCTGTCTTGCCTATTACACATTTGCTTCTTACACATAATACGAGAGCCTGTAACGTTAAAATTTTTGTGTTCATTTTTTCTTACTTTCTTTATATGATTCATTTGTGTATTAGAATATTCTTATATTATCCAGAGTATAATTCATCCGTGTTTTCATCTTCTTCAGAACTGACCCTTGTACTTTGTTCAATTGCCAATGCTGTCCATTGAAATAACATAAACGTTTGCCACAATAATAATCCTATATTGATTAATAAACGGACCATTGACAATGTTATTTGCATGATAATATAACCACCAATAGCCAATACGACACCGTTAACAAAGAAATCACCTCCAGTGACCCATACGCATTCTTTTTCTAGTCTAGTAGTATTACTAGGTTGTGAAAATGCGTCAAAAATAACGGCTTGAATGTATTCGTCTCCTTCTTGTATGATTCCCGTTTCGGCTAGCCATCCTATTGACTCGGGCAATAACCATCTCAAGGCCATTGGTATAATCCACCAAACGCCCCATTTATCTGCTAAAGGAATGTCGTCTAAACAGTTTCGATACTGCCCGGCGGCTATATCGCACTGATAACATGTTGAGGGATTGCACCATGCTTCGGTTAACACAGGCCATGATTCACAGAAACAGCCAGGAGCTATACGCTGCTGTACCCATTCTAATAAATCTTCCATCAACATTTGTGGCATCGCTGGCATACAAGATGGGAGATATGAATACACTATAAAGAAAAACAAAAGCGTATTCAGATGTAGCAACACAATCGTGTTCACTATAACACCTAAAGGAACCACACTCCACATGCCGTTTAACAACAAAGCAGTTGTAACTATAAAACATGTTAAAAGTCCATAATCTATTGCAATTAAACGGTCCGATTGTGATGTTTCTTCATTCCATATAGATGTTTTCACATCGCATGATTCTATAAATATATAGGATATAGTATACGGTATACCTATACCAAAAAAAGGTACGTATTCATCTGTTGCTGCACTCAAAAATCGTTTGACACCTCTCGTTAATTTTTTTGTATTGTTTTCCAATACTGCGGGTGGTATATCATCTCCTAATAATTTACCGGTTGCGTTTCCCCATAATTCGGACCAGTCTCTTCCAGCGGATACCCAACGCTGTGTCATGGGAGCAATAGATGAATTATAATATGCTTCTTGAGAAGACTGTTTCAATGGATTGAATTGTCTGTGCAATCGTCTTTTTGACCTAGCGAGATTTAATGTATTGTCAACAAATCCAGAATTGTTTGTAAACATATGCTTAAAGTACATACCAATGTCGTTCAATGTGCCTGGTTGTACAAAGCCTGTAGTTGGGTCAGGTGCTTGATATTCAGTAGCATACACATTTGTTAAAAACTTTCCGTACGCTTGGGACCAATCCCTTATCAATTCAAACAAATTGTCCAAAATGGTACATTGTACACACATTGGAGACGCTGGATTTGGACATAGAACTGACTTAGAATCTGGAAATTTTATATCGGTATTCAACGGTTTTTTCAATTTATGTGGTGTATGAAATTCATATGGTTTTTTGAACGGTTTTTTCTTTACATTTCTGACATGGTGTCCAACCGTTTGTAAAGCGGTTTTAATTTGATGTGGTAACCCTAACAATGTTTTTTTAGATTCAAATATTTCTTGCATACCTTTGGTTTGATGTATATTATACATTGTATCAAACACTTTCCATCCTTTTTTTGTTACCTCACGTTCTTGCCAATAACTTACTGCATCACTAGAAGCCTTATGAATAGCACTACCTGCCCTATACAACCTTGCAGTATGCGTTGGTCTATCCGGTGCACTATAATCAGGGTCAAACGTTTTTAACAAATCATCCACTATGTCGCCCATATTTACATCTTTCATAAACGAATTAAACAAGTCCAATGACTTTTCATAAACTTTTATCGGCCCGTTCGGTGGTATATTTATTTCGTTTAACTCACGCCGTATCTTACCGGAATATACCGTTCCATCGCGTAAAAATATATTGGACACAACGCCTAATGTTTGCATTAACTCATATGATATTTTCCATTTACGTTGATAATTATACAACATATCATGTAATTTTAATTCTGGTATGTCAATTAAACGTTCTATTTCATTGCCTATAGCTCTTAATTCTAAACATTCGAACCATTTAGCCCTTT
>JACLAD010009767.1_pt1 | contig 24097 bp, 27 predicted proteins | sample 8027901 | NCBI WGS metagenome assembly JACLAD01 (sample SAMN15725071, study PRJNA655200) | protist metagenome | isolation source: fluorescence activated cell sorting (FACS) single amplified genomes of... | place: Spain: Blaines Bay Microbial Observatory, Mediterranean Sea | collected 2016-07-05 | reverse complement strand
ACCAGCTTCTTCCAGTGGTTCTAGTAACGAATAAGTCAACCACTGGGTAAGCTTATGAAAAGGAATCAGTTCGGCAGTAATTTCTGAATCTGCCAACAAATGATGACGCCAGATATCGCCCATGTTTCGCCCACCTAGAGTCAAACGTGGAGGCCAGACATCCTGAAGCAGCTTCAACAAAGTTCCCAGCAAGCGATCCACTTTAAGAACTCTATCCTCGCCGATTGAAATTTTATCAAGGATATTCGCTATTCTTGGGTTAGGCTCATGGTCCGTCCCAAGAAAACTGAGGAGTTGCTCACCTAATCTTCTTAGTAGAGCAGCCCTTTCTTCCAACCCAACAAGTGGATTTGCCGCTGAGACTTGAAATCCTTCAGCCAACTGCTCAACACTAAACTTTCGAAGACTCTCCGCATCAGCTTTCAAGGGATCATTAGGATCACTCGATAAAGTTCCCTTCGAAAAGAGATACAAGCTCGCTAGGGCCAAACCTTCTGAGCGAGAGTGGTTCTCTCCGGTGAGAGGATCTCGAAAGTGCCAGTCGGGTCCTGCTCCCGCATCTAACAAGACACTGGTCACCGCCAAATCAATCTGAGCTAGCAGGAGTTCTCGATCATCCCGAATCTTTGACTTAAAGGGAGACCAATGATTCGTCCCCCTGACATCAAAATGTTGCCATCGGCTATGAGGGGGGACATTCAGATCGGGGTAATTGGCTAAGATTTCATCTTTAACCAATTCCACTGAGATCGGTAACCGATCCTCCCTAATGCGGAAGTGCTCCAGTTGGGCTTCGAGTCCGATCAGATAAAGTTGATTACAACGTTCGCGGATTGTCTTTGGTGAGTTTAGGAACTCAAACGGATCTAAAATCATTTACGTTTAAAACTGCTCCAGATTTCGGCCCACAGTGCTTTTGAGAGCATCAGGATCCAGTGAGGCGTCCGTGAAGTAGCCAGCGGCTTTTTTGGCCTCCATCTCTACCTTTGCATCATCTGGAATTTGCTCATCTGGAATCGCTAGACGCTCCCCAACGGTAATCCCTTGAGAGACAATCGCGTCATACTTCATGTTGCTCATGGAAACAAGGATATCGATATGCTTTACGCCTAACCAATTGAGCACATCCGGCATCAATTGTTGAAAGCGCATATCCTGCACACCTGCCACACACTCCGTTCTTTCAAAATAGGTCTCAGCTCGGTCTCCACCCTCTTGACGCTTACGCGCATTGTAAACTAGGAACTTAGTAACCTCTCCGAGTGCACGTCCCTCCTTGCGGAAGTATGCGATGATGCCAACCCCACCTTTTTGAGCATTTTCGACACACACCTCGATACCGTGAATCAAGTAGGGTCGACAAGTACAAATATCCGAACCAAATACGTCCGAACCGTTGCACTCATCATGGACACGACAGGCAACTTTGCAGTCTTTGTCTCCAATCTTCGAGACATCTCCCATGAAATAGACAGTGATTCCACCAATTGGAGGAAGAAAGACCTGCAAATCTGGACGAGTTACAAGTTCAGGGTACATCCCTCCTGTTTGCTCAAAGAGGTTTCGCCGAAGTTGCGATTCTGTAATTCCAAACCTTTCAGCAACCCCTGGTAGGTACCAGACTGGTTCGACAGCCATTTTGGTGACATTCACCTCACCTGTTTCCAGTAACACTTTGCCATCGGGCTTGAGGCGGCCCTGTCGCATGGCGTCCTGCATTTCAATCAATTCTAACCTTGCCTTAGTCACAGCTATCGTAGGGCGGATATCCATTCCATCCTTTAATTCCTCCGCGAAAACCTGCCCAATCATGTGACCAAAAGGATCTAAAGAAACGATTTTTCCGGGTTCCCCCCACTGAGAGTGAGGACCAATTGGGACAATTGGTGCTGTATTTGTTAGGTCTGGGACATGGTCCGCATCAAGCTGTCCGGCAGCCACGGCGAGCGCACGATAAACCGCATAGGAGCCTGAGTGAGTACCAATCACATTTCGCCTGGAGGGATTTTTGACCGAACCAATGATCGGGCCTCGCTGCTTGGGGTCCACCTGACCCCATTGTATCTGTGGCCCACGTTGATCAAGACGACCTGGATGTGAGGTCAACACAATGTGTTTCGGTTTTTCCATGACACTCTGCGAATGGATGGTTTGCAATGCTGAATTATGATGCGGTCGATGTGGGGAGTTCAACAATTACACAGTGCTTGCCAAACTCACCAAATCAACTGAGGAATATCGAACTCTATAAAATTAGTAGAGTCTTTAGCATCTGATTGACCAATTGACGACAGGGAACCAAAAGAAGTAGGCATCATAGACACAGGTCAACATGGAAAGCAACCGAGGACTACATATCGCTCGAATTACTTTTATTTTCAGCTTGGTCATTTGAGGAATTCAAGCAAAACACCAATAACTCATTAGTTGGCGCAAAAATCACTTGATAGATTAAGGAAGAATATGTCGAAGAAAGTCGCGATTGTGGGCACCGGACTGATTGGCCGAAGTTGGTCGATCGTCTTTGCAAGGGCAGGTTTTGAGGTGTGGCTTTGGGACCCGATCGATGGTGCAGTTTCAACTGCCATCAAGTTGATCAAGGACGGTCTACCAAGATTGGCAGAAGAAAATCTGCTGAATGGCTGTTCGGTGGAACAAGTCTTTGGAAGAGTTCACGCCTCTGAGAGTTTAGATGATACGCTTGATGGAGCAGACCACCTTCAGGAAAACGCTCCGGAACGGGTAGAGGTTAAACAGGAACTCTATAGCCAAATCGACCGACTAGTGGGACCACAAACTGTATTGGCCAGTTCTACCTCTGGCATCGTTGCTTCTCTTTTTACGGAGAACCTCCAATCCAGAGAGCAATGCCTTGTTGCTCATCCGATCAACCCGCCACATCTTGTACCCTTGGTTGAATTGGTACCCGCACCTTGGACGGCTGCTAGCGTTTTGGAGAAAACCTCTGAACTGATGCGACAAGTGAATCAGGCACCTATTCAGTTAAATCGTGAGATCAAAGGATTTGTTGCTAATCGACTCCAGGGCGCTCTACTGGCCGAGGCGTTCCGTCTCGTTGAGGATGGAATCTGCTCTGCCAGGGATATCGACACCTCTATTGCAGAAGGCCTCGGCCTACGGTGGTCTTTCATGGGACCCTTCGAAACAATTGATCTCAATTCGCCAACTGGAATACGAGGGTATTGCGAAAATTTTGGAACACTCTATTACGAATTAGCCCAAGAACAGGCAGATCCTCGCGTTTGGGGAGAGGCCCTACTTACCAAGGTAGAACAAGAACGTCGGGAGGAACTCCCAGCAGCGAAGTTGCTGGATAGGCAACACTGGCGCAATCAGCGCTTGGCTCTTCTGGTGAGCGCAAAAAAGGAAGGTGAGGAGAAACTTGGAAAATGAATTCCCAATGTTCATGGGGCTTTATTTTATTGATAGAGATGAAGAGTGTTTTTTTGGTAGCAGAGGGGAGACTTGAACTCCCGACCTTGCGATTATGAATCTATAACAAATATCTGTTGTTATTGATTAAATTTTAAAAATAGCCTCAAAATGAAAGCTTGTTGGGCATATTTTGGGCAAGCTGACAAAGAAATTTCGAGCCCCATTAAGGTCTCAACACAGCGAAAAGGTTCGTAGCTGTTGAGACTTTGATGGTCAAAAAACTGGGAAAGGAGGGGAGCAATACTCAAAAAGAATTTTTCAATTGACACTCACGGGCACCGCTAAACTCTTCTATCCAAAGACTTCCCTTCCCAAAAAAATTTCTCAGTCTTTTTCATTCCTGAAGTATCGAAAATAAAGTTCTCCCTTAGATAGCCATCACGTGCCCAAATCATCGATGGATGGACTCTTTATTTTCTCAAGGGAAACCTCAGTGCAGCGAGTTGCGCCTCAAACAGTCACTAGATTTGAATCCTATTTTGGTAAACATGATGGAGCAAATCAATTAGCTTATAGAGCTACAGTTCTTGTAGATTGATTAACTAGGAAAAAATTGAGGGAATGATGGAAGAATTCATGTCTTATGATCCTTGGCAAAACATTACGACTAGAAATGGTATAAAGGGAGATCTGATTATCTCTGCTCTTCAAAAATCAATTAGAAGAGGAATGACTGAGGAAGCCATAAGTTTTGGCTTTGAGATGTATATTACAAGTTCTCAATTCGAAGATAAACTCTGGAGGAGATTACAGGCGATCTCTGTTGAAGATGTTGGATTTGGCGATTTGAACTCACCGATATTAATCAATACATTGAATCAGATGCGGCAGAATTTCCCGTATAACGATGGGGATCGTCCTTTATTTTTTGTACACGCCATTCGATACCTTTGTGCAGCCAAAAAAGACCGCACTAGTGATCATATGAAGAACATTGTTATTAATGAATTTCGTTTTGGGAAGAAGCCTATTATCCCTGATTTTGCCATTGATATGCATACTGAAGCAGGTAGAAAATTAGGAAGAGATTTCAAACACTTTCTAACGGTAGCGAGTCAAACGAACAACAACCTAGAAGTTAATGAGGATTTCAAAGAGAAGCTTTTAACGTTACTTCAAAAGATTGAAGACGACGACGACAAAGAGGAAATCCCCAATCAATTTCGTTTCAATACTTGGCAAGAATAATCGAAGTAAGAAACCAACATTTTGTCTAGGTCACTACTATTTTCATGACCTAAGTTCCATCAAGAACAGCTAGCTTATTGGTCTTCTGGGAACAAGCTACCAAGCCCCTGTGGAAGAACGTATTGGGCAAAAATTGGTATCTTGAATCGCAACCTTCACGCCCAAATAATCGTAGATCCAGAGTGATCAATGCAACTTATCAAGAGCCCTTCTTCAGACATTAAAAGGAATCAAGTTATTGATATATTGGAGCTAATTAATCTCACATGGCCTGATAATGACAAAGAGAAGTCAGTAGAAGAGAAAGTTGCAGGATTTTATGATGATCGTACAGAAAAGATTTGCTACTGCCTTTATCGAGACAAAGCACTGGTTGGCTATGCTGAGTCAATTCTGCTCACCATTCAAATTGAGTACAATTGGCTGGAGATCCTTGGACTTGGAGGACTAAACGTTCATCCAGATTGGAGAAGGAAAGGATGTGGAAGAGCAATTGTAGAGGCTGTCTTCAAAAGGATAGACTCAAAAGAATACCCCTTTTGTCTTTTTCAAACAGGCATACCTCATTTCTACCAAAAGCTCGGCTGCAAGGTAATTAAGAACAAATTCATTAACTCCAATAATCAATCAGACCCTTCCAAAAATCCATTTTGGGATGAATATGTAATGGTATATCCTGCTAGTGTTCAATGGCCTACAGGAACTGCAGACCTTCGCAGAGAGGGATTCTGAGTACACATTCACTTCAAATCTTTTGAAAAGTTAACATTTTTTCTTTCAGAGAATTGATTGTTATCTGGTCCCTAACCCTAAAAACCTATGTTATATGATCAAAGATGATCTGCCTCGAGACGACTATCGTGAAAAAAAGCTGCAGCGACTAGAAGAAATCAAGAATGAGCGAAAAGAAGCTGGAGTTGGGGAACTGATCTTTGAAAAGGAGATGTTTAACCAACTTCAAGCAATGACCAATGCAGGTGTATGGACTTTTGATACTCAAGCAATGACTTTCCATGTCTCTGGGGGCATTTATGAAGTCTACGGTCTTCCCCAAGATCAAGCTGTCAAATATGAGGATTTTCTATTTAATTATGTTGTACCAGAAGACACTTGGGTAGTTGAGAAAATCCGCCAAGATGTGATGAGCAATAAGCAGCAGGTCACCTGTGATTTTAGGATAATTCGACAGAGAGACCATAAGATTCGCTGGGTTCAATCCAGCGTGTTTCCAATTCTTGATGATGACGGGAACATCATTGCGATGACAGGGGTAACTATGGATACCACTGATCACAAAAACAAAGAGTTTGAGAAATCCTTAGAAGAACTGAATTCAATGGGAGAGATGCTCAATCTATTAGGGCATCATTGGAAACAACCCCTCCAGATCATCACTCTGAAAGCTGCTAACTTAGCAGTCTCTCATGAACTCAAAAAAGAAAAAGACACCTCATTATTAAATGCTTTGAATGATATTCAAGAATCAGCCAGAGATTTATCTAATACCATTCAGGAATATCGTAAAATCTTCATCACTGCTCCGGAGGAGAAGAACCGCATCTTTGATTTTCAGCAGCAGATTCAAAAGCAATTTATGGATCGTCAAGAAGTCATGGAGAAAGAGAATATCAAATATTACATCCAAGCTCCTCAAGACTTAAATGATTTCAGCACTCCACATACTCGCAGTATTCAAAGGATTTTTGGTGAACTTTTGGACAATGCTATTGAAGCGATTCAAAGAAATACTAATCGAAATAAGCAAAGAGAAGACAAGATCATCTTCCGAGTTGAAGACTACAAATTAGGGAAGAAGATTGAGATCTCAGATACAGGAGGAGGGATTTTGGATGGAGATTTCTGGACAGTATTTAAACCTTTTTACTCGACGAAGCAGGATCGCAATAATACTGGGCTTGGACTTTTTATTTCCAAGATGCTGACCAACTTACATCTTCAGGGCACTCTTGAATTGGGCAATAATGACATTGGAGGAACGACCCTGACGATTTATATTCCTCAGATTGTGGAACTGCATTCTTAAAAAAATGCAAAAAATCAGAGGGATCGAAATTCTTTTGAACCATAAATTTTTGAAAGTCCGAGATAATATATGAATTACTTATGCAGCTGTGTAAAATAATTAGTAGATATGTAAGGCGTTTGACTGAGCCCAAAACAAGACAGAAATAAATTTATCTACACTTTCTCAAGCACAAGGCTGCTAGACTAATGTTGACTAAGGCACGTTTTTTCATACTGAAAAATTGCCACTGGTCTTCAGTTTTTTTGTGACTCTTCTAAGGCAGTCAAGGCCCTACTGAACCAACGTTCCTTTTGAGTTGAGCTATCAACCATCAATGAAGAGGTAGAAGAGCCTCTCTTAAATTCAACTACAAATACTCGGCGAATAATGAACGGATTTGACTTAGTAGCTCTTTTGTTTCTAGCTGTTACCGCTATGACCGGCGCATCGATTATCACGATGTTTGCCTACTTTAAAGTTTTGGGCAGAAAAAGAAATGAGCTACCGAATTACAAAAAGCGCAAAGATACCTACAACGTTGATCCTGCCTTGGCTCATGGGCACAATGAACCTCATGTATGAGGGCTGAAACAGCCTCAAGGGCAATTTAATTCCTTACCTTCTAGTGTTGCTGCCTGCGCTGTGTCACGAGTCAACTCTTGAATAATGTCAAAGCCTGCTTCTTCTGACTGTCCAGCTATCAGCTGATCATCCGCACACAATTCCTGTAGTTCGGGATATCGATGTAATTCCTGAACCAGTTCTTTCCACTGGCCCTGCCGCCCAATTCCTCGAGCTTGATCAACAATTTCCTGCTTTTCTGCCAGTGTCAGCAGTTGTTTGTGCTGCTTACCTTTCTCTACAACCTCATCAATTGTGATCGGCATAGTGCCTCCAGATGATTGATTTTCACAGCTTTTGATTGCTGCACAACTGTAGATCTATTCAAGCCATTTAACAATTCTCAGTCACTAGGACATCAAGGCCAACCGCACAATATCACCAATCTTAATCTGCTCACCTTGGATTATTTTAGCAGTAATGCCTCCATGCCCAAGCATGCTGTTGTAGCCTCCAGCCCCTAGATTCTCTTCCATACGGCTGCAGGGCGCACAGATGCCTGTGGTTTCCAGCAGTACTTCTCCAACCTGAAATTGCTGATGCTTTAAGGCCAGCAGGTTGATGCCAGAAACCACAATGTTTCGTCGCAGCAACTCTGGTGGAATCTCGCTCTTACCCAGTATTCGGGCCACTACATCCAGATGTTCCTGCTGAATCAGGGTGACTTGCCGCTTGCCAGTGGAGGATTTCTTAAAGTGATCGCCTTCCAGTCCAGTGTCTGGGTTAGCGGTGACGGCACTGACAGAGTGCACCTCCAACAAGCGCTTAGGGCGAACTCCAATCCATTCGACCTTGCCTTGTTGGGAAATGTTATGGAGGAATTCCCGCTCCAGTGATTCGTTGTAGCTCATGGTTCAGTGTCTAGTTGTTTCTGTCATTCGTCAGTTTCTCTACTTGCTCAGATTCCGCCTGTATGCTGATTTACTAATTCAGTCAAAAATGAACTTTGTCTATTTTCATTTCATCCTGAATCGAACATATAGCGCTGTGCCCCTTGATGGCTACCTAAGGAATTGAATATACTTATGTAAATAGGCCCCAACGGGGATAACGACCTACAAGGACAACATTCATCACGAGACAATTGACTCTGGGAATCAACGATGGCCACCATCGCGTTTGCCTTTTAACTACCTTCCAGTTGATTTTATTTTGAGATAGCCTACTCTCATTAGAGGTGCGGATGTGTACTTTTACTAATTTTCAAATTGAACTCAAAAGGATGTCTCAATGAAGAAGTTTCTAGCGATTCTTGCCGCTGCAGTCATCAATACTCCTGTACTATTTGGAGGGGGACATGTCAATATCCCCATTGATCATCTTGTGGACGGGATGCCCGTTGTCTTCATGGTCACTGGTCAAAAAATCACCCCACAACAGCACTCTGAGTTCAAGGCAGCCATTGACGAATAGTATGCCTCAGACTGCTTCCTGTCCCAGCAGCACTCGGTTGATATCGTTGTCGACGCAGATGGAGCAGTTACTCACGTTGTACGCTGGGCTACTAAGGAAGCATTCCTACGTGATCAGGGAATTCAATGTAAGGAGTTTGATGATATGTTTGGGAAAATTGCACAGATTGGTGGTGCTGATTTGAAAATGTCAGCAACTACATCGATTGCTCCTTCTCCTCGCTAATATTTTCTTGGGATTCTCTAGAAAGGATCCCACCTTCCATGCTCCTAAACTAGGCACTGGAATTGTTTGCTCTTTTGTTGGCTAGTCTACCTGTTTGGGTTTTAGCATGCTCAAATGCTGACAATTTGATTCCTTAGGTATCATCGAACTTCCTGCACTTTATTGACTCAGATCAACGGCTTTCGTTATTATTTTCCTTTTGACCCTCCCATCAACTGAAAAGGTGTGAATGAAAAGTGAGTTGAGAGCAGAAGTGTACAAGGTCTATCAATCATATCTTGACGCTTTTAATCGTGAAGATATGGATGGTATCAACGCTTGTATTGAGTTCCCTTTGACCCATATTGGCAACGGTAAGATTACTGTGCTGGATAAGTTTCCACTGGCTCCCACAGAAATGAAAAAGGCGAAGGGTTGGCATCGCAGTGATTCGTTTGAGATTGATGTTGTGGCTATGACTAAAACCAAGGCGCATTTGTTGTGCAGGAATGTGCGTCGGCTCAGGGAGGACGGTTCCTTGATTGAGCAAGTCAGCGCATTCTACGCTTTCAAGAAAACTGCTGACGGGTGGAAGATGTTTGCAATTTCGGATGTGGTAAACCCTGCTGACTAGGTGGAAGCTAACTTGAGCATTATTCACAAAAGATATCTGGGTATTCGTAGGCTAGAATCATCACTTGACTACCAGATGATGTAGGAACAGTGTAGTTGGAGAGTCCCAAGCAAAATGCAGTAATACAGCTAAGCTGCTTGCAGCAATGGATATGCTCCCCTGCAGTTCTCTAACGACTGGTTCTTTGCCTATACGGAACCAGTAAGTCGCACTAGTTTGTACCTCTTCATTTGCTAGTGCGATGGATGTTTCAAGGGAAGTCTCTCTCCTCAGATGGGCTTCCCTACCTCTCTGCCTTCTCGCATCACAACATCTTCCAAACCCTTCCCTTCTGGAGTAGCTAATTCTTTCCATCGGGAATCACTGCAGATTCAAAATCCGCTAAGTTAGTCAGCAACACCGCGCATCACCTAGAGCAAATTCTCCGTGATGCGATTCCAACCCCTGCACAAATGCTTCAAACGACTAGGCCTCTCCGTTCACCTGAAAGAGAAAAGAAAAAGGCAGGTTCCTGACCCCGTGGGGAGGTCTGGAATACCTGCCGTTTCATTAAGCGTATAAACTAATTATAGCACAGCGGGAGTGGTAACTCTAAATCAGTAGGATTGCCTTCTTACTGTCTGGGATGGCGGGCTATTTAATCTTGCTGCTGGAGTGCCTCTGAGAGGCTTCAGAATCGCTGCTATCGCTGGTTTGTCTTGGCTAGCTATTGGGAACCAAGCTGGGTATTGGTTGGAGAAGGGGGATTTTTTCTTCTGTTCCTTGACTTCAAAAGGTAATAATGGGACTAGAATTCTTTCCGTGTACTGAATCAAAATAAAAAATACAGGAGTTACAGTGTCCTATGTGAAGAAGAATCTCATTTCTGGCGAGGAAATTATATATCAAGCCTCTACTCATTGGTTCATTCTTATACCATCCTTTTTTTATGGAATTTTAGGAATATTTTCTCTTGTCTTCCTTGCATTAACCGCATTTCTGTCACTACCAATCACACTGTTTTTATTCATTTTATCTTTCAATGCAGCCTTGCCTTATTTTGTGAATGAATTGGCAATGACCAATAAAAGGGTGATTTCCAAAAAAGGCTTTATCAGAAGAGACACAAGTGAGCTTAAACTTTCAAAACTGGAAACTATTGAAATTAAACAATCAGTCTTAGGAAGAATCTTGGGATTTGGGAAAATCATTTGTATTGGTACAGGAGGCAGTGAAACCTTCATTGATAATATTGATCACCCCTTAGAATTTCGTAAGAAATTCTTAGAATACACTGATAAAAACCCTCAATAACTTCTCATACACGATACTGGATCAGGATCACGCTTTTGAAAGACTTAGACTGCGTATCCCCTAGAATTGAGATTCTCCCCCAGAATTTGCTTTATCACGAAATTTAGAAATTCATCTGATCTCCATGCCTTCAAACTTACGCTCCTATCCAAGCAGATTGTAAAACCGCTGACATCAGGTGTAACGGGAGGTCTGTCCTTTCTTCCAAAGTAATTCAATGAAGAGCATTTCAAAGAAGGTTTAATTCACTGAGGATTGGTTCAAATATGAAACTATTATTAATTTTCCTTTTATTTTTTAGTATCGGCTGTACTCCCAAAGAACAGAGTCCTGTGGCAACATCTCATCGTGTGTATTCAGAATCGATAGTAAAGGATATGTCTGATAAGCAACTCAGAGTCATATTCAATAATTTCGAATTCAATCAATGTGGATCATGCCCCACTGGAGGCTTGCTTATCAAGGAGGTATCCATTCGGTTTTTAAATTATCCTGAGGGTGAATGCCGACCCGTTTCTGGCCTGTCTTTGAGGGGAACTTTGGAAGATTCCATCAGAAATGCTTGTAGGTCTTGGTGGGATTTGGAAGCCAACCAAGAAAAATTTGACAAGCATGCTGAAGATGGAATGCCGGAGATGTTTGATGAGTTCGATCAGAAATACTATTCAAAAAAATATCAAAAAGCTCTGCTCATGAAGGAACAAAAATCTATGGAGTTAAATACCAAGTGATCATCCATTCGGGTAATAGGCTTTCATAGCTTTCAATTCGGAGTCACCCAGAGAAAGTAGTGGGCTTACTTTTGTATTTCAGAGGTTCATCAATGAGAAGAAAGTTATTTAAGGATGAGCAACCTAGAATTCAAAATTTTGAATTATGAAGTTGATCAAGCCTGAGTATGTAAAACCCTCGAAAATAATACGATTAGCTGGCTTTACCACCTACATTTCCAGCATTTCCAAATCATCTTCGTCAATGAGTTGATATCTCCGGAGCATCGCATCACTTTTGTGGCCAACCTGCTTCATCACTATATACGGTCTTGTCCCCTTTCGAATAGCCTTGGTGATGAAATCATGTCGAAGATCGTGGAAGCAGGCATCCGTGATTCCTGCTGTTGCCAAAGCATTTTTCCATGTGTCATGGCAGTAAGTTGTCCAATAGGGCAGAGGCTTTCCAAGTGCTGAGAGAAAAACTTTTCTTGTGTGGTTTACTCTGGGGATTTCACTTAGCATCTTCACCACATGAGGTAGAAGTTTTACGATGCGAGATGTCCTCGTCTTCGTATCTTTTGCCTTAAGCCGAACAAATCCTCTTTCCAAATCAACAGAGTCCCAAGTTAACTGAATAATTTCATTCTGACGCATGCCGGTGCCTTGAGCCATGATAATGATTCTCTGCAGCCATTGAGGGGTTGCTTCCAGCAATCTTTGAAACTCCTCTTCTGAAAAAATTCTTTCTCTGATGTTATTCACCTCAATCTCTGGATAGCTTGTACCTCTGATTGGTACTGCTGGGAGTTCACCAAACTCTACTGCCTTCTTGAAAATACTTTTCAGCAGACTCAATTCCTCCTTCACAGTCTTGGGCGCAATTTTCTCACCCTTTTTCATTGGAGAATCTTCCAGAGTTCTTTGTGCCACAAAAAGCTCCAGTTGACGTACTGTCAATTCTTGTACTTTCCCCTCAGCATTGAGGAGCCGCCTCAGGGATTTGATTCTTGCCTCAATCCTGCGAAAAGCTCTCTTCTTTTTGGTTTCGGGCAGGCTTAGGTACCAATCGAATATTTCACTCAAAGTCACTGAACTTTGAACTTTTGGAGCTTGATCGTCTATATGGTTCTTCATTTCTTGGAGCCTATACTCCGCATCTAACTTATTTGGACCGACCCGCTCTCGAATTTTCTTTCCATCTGAAGACCTATATTCGATCAGATATTCTTTTGCAGGGAGTCGTTTAAGATTTCTGACATCACAAGGTTCACCCTTTTTTGATCCAGACCGAATGAGTCCCCTACAAACTTGAGCCGACCCTGCGTTCCAGTGTCCACATTTTGGACACTCGATGATGATTCCCATGAACCCTCTTTAAAATCCTGTGTGGTAACAATTATTTAGCAGGGGTTAGTTCAACAAGTTTTTTTAGGAGGATCAATCAAAAAACCATAGATTGCTAGGCAGATTGCTGGGCAAAATTACTCCCTTCACCCAGTAATTATCAGTAGGATGGGAGTTTTTGGTTGCTGGGCAGTTTCGTCAAAATTGTTGGGCACTTTGCTGGGCAAAAATCGGAATTTTGGTAGGAATTTTGGGTAAAATTGGAGAAAATCAGCCTAAAGTATTTTTCTATTGATCCCAGTAAAATACTGTACGAAAGCAGAATTGTATTAGTTTTTTTGGTAGCAGAGGGGAGACTTGAACTCCCGACCTTGCGATTATGAATCGCACGCTCTAACCAGCTGAGCTACTCTGCCACTATGCGAAGGAATACCGAGGAAGAATTAAACGACTTAGATTAATTCTTCTTTTTGAAAAAGCAAGGGCTGACTAAGAGCTTCGGATGAGGTCCAGCATTTCTTGGACTTCACAAATTTTGTGACGAGATTTTCCATTTTGCTGCCCTTGTTCAATCTCAAATCTGTCCAGTTTTTTCCAATCTTCAAAACTAACGAATTGGATTTTCTTCTTCTTAAGAAGATCCAGCAAATCATGCTGAACTAATTTTGGTTGCGGTGTAGGGCTTGTCTGCCAATTTTTCTTCAGGCGGCTGACGGTCTCTGCTGCATCTTGTTTGTTGGTTCCAATGACACCACTTGGACCACGCTTGATCCATCCAGCTGTGTATTCCTGATTCAGTAACTTGCCATCCACACCATCCAGCAGCTGGCCTTGGTCATTTGGTAGCGTTCCTCTCCGATCATCAAATGGCAACCCAGGGATCGCTTCACCCATATAACCGATCGAGCGAAAGACCATATCAACGTTTAGGTGCATCACTTCATCAGTGGCTTTTGCTCTCAGAACTCCGCCCTCTTTGACAATTTCATTGTGTACCAATTCCAACCCTTCCACCTTCTCAGAGCCTTCGATTTTTGTTGGAGAGATGAGAAAGCAAAGGTGTAGCTTGCGGAGGTTCCCTCTATCTCCTTGATCATGAATTTGCTGAAGGATCTCCATGTTGAGTTTAGTATTACGAGAGGCCTTGGATAGTTCTTCCTTGCTGTGGTCATCAAGCTCCAGATCAGAGGCACGCATCACAGCATCGACTTTTGGCAAGTGAAGTAACTCCCGCACCTCAGCAGGGGTAAACGCCGCTTGGACTGGTCCACGACGACCAATCAGAAAGACTTCTTCAACTTCGCTTTGTCTTAAGGCTTCAAGAGCATGCTTAGCAATGTCAGTCTTTGCCAAATTTTCAGGATCTTGGCAAAGAATTCTTGCGCAGTCGATCGCGACATTCCCCATTCCGATGATCGCTACTCTTTTCGAAGTAAGATCAAATTGGTGGTGACGATAGTCGGGATGTCCGTTGTACCATCCGACAAATTCTGTAGCTGCGTGACTTCCTGGGAGAGTCTCCCCGATGATGTTTAAATGGCGGTCTGTACGGCTACCAAATGCGTAAATCACAGCGTGATAGTGTTCAAGCAATTCAAGCCTCTGGATGTCTTTGCCAAATTCTACATTTCCGAAGAAACGGAATCTTGGGTGTCCAGCCGCTCTTTCAAAAATTTTTGTGACAGACTTGATTTTCTCATGATCTGGGGCGACACCACCACGGACTAGCCCATAAGGGGTGGGTAATCGCTCTAGCATATCAACCGAAACCATGGGATCATCATGGCGGAGAAGTTCCATTGCTGAATAAAATGCCGCAGGCCCTGAGCCAACGATTGCTACACGTTTTGCTGAATCATTCATGGTCTTTGGTCCAAAACATGGAGAAATTGGTGTTTGATTGAAAGTACAATCGAATTCGTAAGAAAAATTGAAGAATTAATGGGTGTGGTCTCATTCCATACCACATTTCTTCTAATTTAATAAACTTGTCTGATTGGAGGGATGATGTTCAAGCATCTTATGCTAGGTCTGCTCACATTTTTTTTGATTTCTGGATTAACTTGGGCGGAAGACAAGCCGACGGAGGAGAGCCAGGTCAAAGAAAAAATTATTGCTGTAATTGATGCCCAATTGGAAGCATTCCAGAGTGGAGATGCAGAGAAGGCCTATTCTTTTGCAACCCCAGGCATTCAACGGCAATTTCCAAATTCTGCGATTTTTATGCAGATGGTCATGAATGGATATAATGTCCTGAGACAACCAACTCAAGTAGAATATCAGGATCTACGAGATCATTTTGGGGTGAAAGTTCAATTGGTTCAATTGACTGATTTGAATGGTTTCACTTTTCAAGCATTCTATCAGATGGAACAGCAAAATTCAGGAGAATGGCGGATTGGGGGGTGTATGATTCAACAGGTTGACCAGGATAAAATTTAAATCTGAAAAGTTCCAGTATACCGAGGAAATTAGGAAATCACTTTTCTCGATCAGTCGCAGCAGTTGTAATTTCAGCGCTAGCAGCACAACGGAACCCGACGTCCATCCATGTACTCTGAGGCGAGGCGTCACGTCGCATCCCTGACCGAAGGTATTCAGGTGGACTGAGACGAGATCCACCTCTCATCACGCGGTATTCTCCTTCTAAGGGCCCGGTTGGGTCTACCAGTTCTCCTGGATTGTAAGGGCCAAATTTATCGTACACCCACTCCCAAACGTTTCCGTGCATGTCGAACACACCAAGGTCGTTTGGTTTTCGATCAGCAACCACACGCTGCATGGTTGCCGAGTTTTGACGATACCAAGCGTAGTCGGAAAGGAACACCGGATCATTACCATAGCCGTAGGGTTGATTCTGCTTATCATCTCTAGCTGCTCTCTCCCATTCAGCCTCCGATGGTAATCGCTTGCCCAATGCACCGCAATAATAACGTGCTGCAAACCAAGACACATAGGTCACTGGATGACTGCCCACATTATACTCCACGATCAGATCGTCTTTCCAGGTTCTCAGATAGCTCCCATCATGAAGTTTGGGTGGTAGAGAGCTTCGACGCAAGAAAGGATCCTGCATGACAAAGTTAAGATAATCCGCATTGCTCACTTCACAACGATCCAGCCAATAACCGGTCAATGTGACTTCACGTGATGGTTGTTCTGAAGTATCTCCATCTGCACTACCCATTTTAAAGGTACCACCTGGAACAAAGACCATCCCAGTTCTTTCTTCGCCATGCGGTGAAACACCTGCAGCTTTGCAGGCTTGCCCTGCATAACTCCACACTGGCGCGGTTGTGATCTCGTCTGGATATAGCTTTCTTTCCAAGCGCATCAAAGCTGCGTGATAAGCATCCAAAACTTCTTGTTTGCCCTTCGTGATTCTGCGGAGCATTTCCCGCTCGTTGTTTGCGCAGCGGTAGTCGTCCTCCAAGCAGTTCAGTTTTTGATGGATCCAGACACGAAAAGTATCTCGCGCTTTTCGTGTCTCAATTTCTCTCAAAAGAATGGGTTCCACAGTCGAATAAACCAGGTTAAAAACGCTGACCGTTGCCAGTTGTTCCTTGGCTAAATCAATGATGAAGTCGTACTTCTGGCAGAACTCCTGCTTCTCTGCAGGGATCTCAGTACCAAAATTGCGACGGCGGTTGCATTCCATCGTCTCTCGACGTTGGCTGATATCCAATTCTTCCTGCAATACCCGAAAACGCATGTCATAGAGGGCATGTTGTAATGGATATCGCTCACCCTGCATGACGTAGGTAGCAAAGGTCTTGACTGCTTCCTCCTGAAAGCGTTCCACGTATTGCCGAAAGATTTGGGTAGAAGCCCAGACCAGTGTCGCTCCGAGTGTGCAAGCAATGGCAGTCAGCAACCACTTGTATTTCATCTGGATTGTCCGCACAAAGATTTATGAAAATTGAGTCGTCAAATCCAAGCAAGCGATATTCCACCCCTCTATGATTTCAAAATGACGACTTTTTGGAAGCTGATCTACCGTTATATTTTACAGCCGCTGCTGATGCAGTTCATTCGGCAGCAAGCAAAGAAAAAGCCCAACCTAAAAGAGGCTCTTGACGGTAGAATCGGCCTCTGGGAGAGAATGGATGAAGTCCTTCAGCAACGTGACTGGAACTTACCACTACTCTGGCTACATGCGGCAAGTGCGGGTGAAATTCTACAAGCCGAGCCAATTCTGAGGCAATTTGAGAAGGAAAATGTACAAATCGCTCTGACTTATACCTCGGTCAATGCGAAGCGTTGGTTGGAAAGTGGCTCTACCAAGTTACCTGATTCTGTAATTTGGAAAGATTATCTGCCTATTGACAGCCATTTTAATGCTTTACGAATTTTAGCGAAACTTCAGCCCAACGCACTGGTTTATGTCAGCTACGATCTTTGGCCAAATTTAGTTTGGGAGGCACAGCGAAGCGGCATACCCCAATTTTTAGTTTCTGCTTTGGTGCATCAGGGTTCTTGGCGTCACAGCAACTTTATTGGTAGAAGTCTCTTTTCAACTATTTACCAAGCAATGCAGGAGATCGCAGCAATTTCTGCAGGAGATGCCCAACGTATTTTAGAAAGCTATCCAAAATCGATCATCAAAGTTGTTGGGGATACTCGCGTTGATAGCGTTCTTTCTCGTCGAGATGGTGTGACTGCACCCGATTTCCCCAAAACATGGAATAAAGCAAATGCGCTAATTGGAGGCAGTATTTGGCCAGCTGATATAGTTTGCTTGCGTTCTGTCTTCCTGGAGGCTCTTGAAGAGTTACCAAAATTGCGCCTGATTCTTGTACCACACGAGCCCACTGAGGAACATATTTCGGAGATTCAAAAAATATTTTCAAGGTACCCAATTCATCTTTGGAGTCAGGGTCAGAGAGAGGAATTTGCAAAAGCTCGTATATTGATTGTTGATACAATCGGAGTTCTATCCAGCCTTTATGCCAAGGCAAATTTAGCCTTCGTGGGTGGGGCCTTCACTACTGGAGTCCATAACATCATGGAGCCAGCTGCGTTCGGATTACCAACATTTTTTGGACCACGCTTTCACAATTATGCGACAGCAATTCGTTTTGTTGAAGACAAGCTGGCTTACAGCGTACAAGATGCTGAGGAACTTCGGTCGTCAATGATGCCTCTGCTGAAAGAGCCCGACAAAGCAAAAGAGCTTGGTTTGCGAGCACAAAACTTACTTGAGCAGGAAGCTGGAGCCGCCCAGCAATGTGCCGAGTTGGTTAGGCCATTTCTCCTGAACTCCGAGAATCCATGAAGAATTTTTGCTACAGTGCTTTGCTGATGTTAGCTGCCTGTCAATCTAGCTTGCCATCGGAACCACTTTTGACCAGATGCGAGCGCGAGCCTCGTTGGAGCCCTCTGCCTTTTTATCAAACCTTCCAAATTGAGTGTGAGTCTCTTCCCCATGAGATGGTCGAAACCCCACGACAATTGCGGCAATACCATTTGAGTTGTCCCAATCATCCAAACTACTGCTATCGCAAAGCTGAGTTAATTTGTGGAGCTAGTTACAATCTGCTTAGAACAGCTACCTTTGCTAATCCTGGTGAGTTGATCGTGGAATGCAATTAAAACCAATGCGATTGTTCACACCAGCCAAGATCAACACTATCTTACAAATTCTCAGTAAACGTGATGATGGATTCCATGAAATCTTCACCCACATGGTTCCCATTAGTTTTTTTGACGAGTTGACTCTGCAAGAGCATCCAATGAAGCACTTCAGTTTTCGCTGCAATCTTCGAGAACTTGAAGGGCCTGAGAATCTAGTCTGGCGAGCACTGAAGCTGTTTGAAGAAGCTTCAGGGAGAACAGTGCGCCTCATCATTCACCTTCAAAAAAGAATTCCAACCGGTGGAGGACTTGGGGGTGGCAGTGGCAATGCGGCAGCTACATTGCTCGCCCTTAACCGCTGGTATGATGAGCCTCTCGCTGAAAAAGAACTGGAGGAGCTTGGTGAGCAATTGGGTTCGGATGTCCCATTTTTTCTGAATCCAAGACCAACCTTGGCAACCGGTCGAGGAAACGTTTTAAGATCTTTTCAAAATTATCCTTTGGGAGAGATTCTTCTCGTTATTCCGACGTTTAGCATATCCACAGCGAAAGCCTACAGTGACTGCAAACCGAAAATGTACAGCCCCAGTGCTTCACCAACTACTCTCACAGAGTTAGCATCAGAGATCGAAAATCAGTTCCACGAATCACTTTTTTCCAGCTATCCCGAGTTGAATCAGATTTGTGAATTACTATTAGAACTCGGTGCCCTGGCTGCGGCTGTTTCCGGAAGTGGTTCCACAGTGTTTGGACTTTTTGATGGTTCTCTGATACGAAATTTTGCAATGATCCAGTTCCAGGAACTAAAAGACTACACTTTAATTCCCTGCAAGATGCTGAATTTCCATAATTATTTCTCTCAACAAAATTAATTTCTGATATAAATCGGCCATTAGTATCTTGTACTGACCTTAAGCATAGGTGGTGTGGTTGCTGCATCTTGTTCAAATATTTTCTGTTTTCAGGGTAAAATTTATTTGGAATCAATTATTTACATTCTTGTTCCAAAAGAACCTGTAAACTTAAAATTTCCAATTGTAACAACAGTTACAGCACTCACCAACACTCCATAGAATGGATTCTAAACTGGAGCAAATTGATGGATTCAGTCCTTACGGTCTTCTCTGAAAAAGTTAAATTTGATTCAATAATTAAATTTACTGTCAGCCTACTTGTTGTCTGCCTGATGTTAGCTTCCTGCAGTACTGTGAGGAAAAGCCCTAGAAGCAGTATTCCCTTTAGTTCAAAACCTTATGAACCTCAATCATATGGCATAAAGGACAAAAGTCCTGAAATGTGGAACCTCAGCAATGCTCGCGTCAATTCATACGTCAAGCGGTATAGCAAAACCAAAACAGTAGAAACCTGCCTGCAGCGTTCAAAACAAAATGGATACTTGAAATACATTCATCGAGTTTTTTATGACCGCCGATTACCTCCAGAATTAGCGCATCTCCCTATGGTCGAATCATGTTTTGATGCGAAAGCCAAATCAAGAACTGGTGCCTTAGGAATGTGGCAATTCAATGATATCACTGCCAAGGAATTTAATTTAGATGAGGGTGTCTTGGTTGATGACCGGTATGATTGGAAAAAATCCACCCTTGCGGCCGCTGAATATTTTGATCGTCTTGGTAAGCGTTTCGATTACGACTGGGCTCTGGCCCTTGCAGCCTATAATGGCGGGCCGAATTACCTCGCTAAAGCTATGAACCAGCAAGGTAAAGATAATTATTGGGATCTTGAACTTCGTGAAGAACCACAAAATTATGTCCCAAAGTTTCTTGCCATGCTTCAGGTCGCCAAAGAAAAATACCCATCTTTGTATTATCAGGGGGCACCTAAGTTCTGGATTGTGGCTGCAAACTAAGTCCCATAATCTTTTTTAATGAAGTTCATGAACCACAGAGATGTGTACTCCGTTTACTGGCAGACTGCATGCACCTTGCATTTGCGGAAAAAATCCAATTTTTCGCAGATTTTTCTGCAATTGCGCACTCATCACTCTGCAGGAGCTAGGACATGGCTGAAGAAGGCGGCGGTAAGAAAAAATTAATTCTGATCATCGTTGCAGTCGTACTGCTGATTGTGATTGGTGCTGTAGCCTTTTTCCTGCTTTCTGGCGGGGAAGAGGAAGAAGGTGAAATTCCTGAAGAAGAGCTGCCGGTAACAGAAACCGTTGAACCTCTGGAAGTTCCACTCTTTCTACCTTTGGAAAGCTACGTTGTGAATCTGAAGGATGGAAGACGCTACTTGAAGGCAACAATCCAATTAATGATGAGTGATCCTGCTGCAATGGCTTATCTTCAGGGAAGGATGGTAGAAGTTAAGGATGCTGTACTTTCAGAAATGCAGACACTATCCGCAGAAGACGTTGCACAATCAGAGGCAAGAGAATCACTGAAATTGCGTTTGATCAATGTGATTAGTGGACTTTTCCCAACCAAACCTGAGTGGGAGGATCCTGAACCGATCCGTAAGGTGCTTTTTGAGGAGTTTGTCATTCAGTGATCCATGAAGACTCTGAGCGCTAATGAGATTTCTTCGACATTCCTTGCTACCTGTCTTCTTGCTGGCAACCATCGCTTTATTTTCAAGCGGTTGCCAAAGTGAAGATGAGACTGAAGTACCCCAGAAGGTTTTGAGAGAGGGACCACCCCCTCTTGAAGATCCGACTTATATGAGTCTTGGTACATTTGTCGTTAACATGCCTGATGGCAAATACTATCTTAAAACAACAATGTCCCTTGCGTTCACAGAATCCGGGCCAATGGATTGGATGACTGCTCGCTCACCGCTGGTGAAAGACATGATCATTCGTCACTTGCAAAGTGTCTCAGTTGAGCAATTAGACGACTTAAGATATCGACAGATACTAAAAAATGATCTGATTATTAGACTCAATTCTCTCTTTCCGAATGAACCCCCTTGGGAAGATTTAGACCCTGTGAAAAGAATTTTGTTCACAGAGTTCTACAAACAATAAATTATCAAATAATGTAGATTAAGGATGCACCGAGGGAGCATCTTGAAAAAGGATTCATGGCGAGTGATTTTGAAAACCTAGATGATTTAGATTGGGCAGACGTCGAAGGTGAGTTGGAAGCTAATCGCGACGCAATTTTAGCGGAAGCGCAAAACATAGAGGCACCCTCCGACTCTGACAGTCCAGCTCCAGCAGGTCCGGGACATGTAGCCTCGGAGTTAGACATTGATTTCCTCTTGGATGTGCAACTGAACATTCAGGTTGAGGTCGGTCGTTCCCAAATTCGAATCGAGGATCTACTGGAGTTGGATCAAGGTTCAATTGTAGAACTACAAAGCGCTATTGGTGAGCCGCTTGACATCCGAGTGAATGAAAAACTTGTTGCTCGTGGGGAAATTGTCGTAATAAATGACAAGTTTGCTGTCCGAATTACTGACATTATTAGCCCGGATGATCGCTTTGCCGCACTCTGATAAAAGAATCACAAATCGTTTCCGAATCTGGTCCATCTTATTCGGGATACTTCTTTCCGTTCTGACTATCCTTCCCAAACTGCAAGCAGCTCCCTTCACCCTGCAAGAAATCAAACTGGCTTCCCTTTCTCAAGCAGAACAAATCAGTCTTCAATTTGATGGGGCCTATCCAGACGAGCCAATTGTGAATTTTGAACCAGGAGCCCTTTCAGTTCGCTTGGTAGGGACGAAAATGGCCGATGGGTTAGGGAAAGAGTTGACTCCACCTAGCGAATCTTTGATTCGAAATGTATTAGTTTCACAACCGGCCATGGCTGAATTTGTCCAAGTGGATATTTTATTCAATAGCTCGCGAATGGCTTTGGGTAATCCTGAAGTCTGGCGTGAGGGAAACCGGATGTTCCTCGATTTGCAGTTTCTTAATCTAGTAGATATCCAGACAAATGCGCTTGCACCATCAATTACCCTTACAGATGAAGTCGGAGAAAGAGTTCGTCAGGCTGACCCGTTCCCATCAACCTTTAGCAGAGCAACGCCAGACCCTCCTGCTGAACAAATTGTAGAGTTGGATAAGATCCCTGTACAGGTGGCAACCGAAATGGAATTAGGATCAGCAATTCCGGATCAGGATTGGTCTTCAACCTTGATTGGCTTATTGATTGCGCTGTTCTTAATTTTGGTTCTCATTTATGGGTTGGCTTGGGTCTATGGAAAATTCCTATCAGGAAAATTCCCGATGTTGGAAAACCAAGTGAACACCCGGCAAGTTTCTGTCTTCCACTTGGGCTCAAAGCAAAAAGTAGTCGTATTAGAAATTCGGAAACAACTGTTTGCTTGTGGCGTTACCCCCCAGAGTATTTGCTTGCTGGCGAAACTAGACAATGAACGAGACCAAACTTATCTAAATGCTCTTGATCTCGATGGAGGTCAGGTAAACATTGATCATGCACGATTAGATTTTTTGAAGACTCTAAAGAAAGCTCGCCAGCGTGCAAATTTGAATGAAGTAGAAGAGGTCATTCCTGAGACTGGAAAGAAATTCGCCCAAGATTGGGGCACGAAGACGGAAGTAACCAAAACCAAAGAAATTCCTGAAACTGAATCAAGGGTGGCCGAGTGGACTAATCCGCGAGTCGTTCGTTCGAATGTATATGCACCCATTGACGCCGGTTACCCAGTGAGAACAGTCGACCTTGAGGGTTCAACCATGGAGGGTTTTGCAGGAAAATTGACCTCTAGGCTGAAGACTCTGAAACCAATTCGATAACTCCTCAATTTGAAACCATTGAAGCGAAACTTCTGGTGGGCCTGCATTCTGATTCCTTTTCTTTTATTCGAAATTGGAACCTTACAAGCGCAGTCGCCCATCCCCGGAATCAGTATAAGTGTTGATCAAGCAGATACTCCTTCGCAGGTAGCCACGACCCTGCAGATCGTATTTCTGCTTACTCTGCTGACATTAGCTCCAGCATTGTTGATCATGACCACTTCTTTCACTCGGTTTGTCATAGTCTTCTCTTTTCTAAGACAAGCGCTCGGAACTCCTCAGACTCCATCAAACCAAATTGTTGTTGGACTGGCTCTCTTCCTGACAATCTTTGTTATGATGCCCGTCTATCAGGAAATTAATGAAAATGCGTTACAGCCGTATTTGGACAATCGAATTACTCAGGAAATCTTTCTGGAACGGACATCGATTCCAGTAAAACGCTTCATGCAGCAGTACACTCGTGAGAAAGATCTCGCTCTTTTCATGAAAATTTCAAATCTTCCTAGACCTCGAACTATTGATGATGTTCCAGTTTGGGTCGTCATTCCTGCATTTGTCTTGAGTGAATTGAAGACTGCATTTCAAATTGGGTTTGTGATATACATACCCTTTTTGGTAATTGACATGGTGGTTGCCGCCGTTCTGATGGCCATGGGTATGATGATGTTGCCTCCAATCATGATATCGTTGCCATTCAAATTGATGTTATTTGTTTTGGTCGATGGATGGCATCTACTAGTTGGCTCTATGGTCAAAAGCTTTGTTCCCATTTAGGTAAATATAATGACTGAAGCAGTGGTTGTTTCCTTGATGAACGAAGCAATGCGAATGACGGCCTTGCTTTCAGCACCCTTATTATTGGGCGCTCTGGTTGTAGGTTTAATCATTTCCATCTTCCAGGC